>Ga0315291_10002899_pt1 | contig 22284 bp, 18 predicted proteins | sample YL17G12_20_MG_FD_203070 | JGI IMG/M metagenome (GOLD analysis project Ga0315291, IMG submission 203070) | Sediment microbial communities from Yellowstone Lake, YNP, Wyoming, USA - YL17G12_20 | ecosystem: Environmental > Aquatic > Freshwater > Lake > Sediment | place: USA: Wyoming | collected... | reverse complement strand
CACCCGAGGGCGGGCCAACCGGCCGGCGTCATTGCACGGGCTATCATGATTCTAGCAAATCGCGGGCCGGTTGACCAGGCGCGGCGGCCTTGCGCCGTGCCGCACCGACCGGCGCGGCTATGGCGAGTAGTAGTTCCAATTTGCTTTGGTGCGGCGATAGTGCTGCTGCGTCCAGTAGCGGGGGCGGGGCGGGTGCGGGTTCGACTGGTCATTCCACTGGACCCGGATGTCGTTTCCGCTGACCACGATTATCTCTTCCCGCGCGTCGCCGGCGACGTCGGCAACCATGATGCGCGATGCCTTCTCGGTCCACCGGCGCAAGAAGTCGCCGGTCATCGGATTGAAGATGCACACGTCGCCTGCGGTGTGGCGCTCCTTGGCCGCGCAGTAGCGGGGGCCCGACCCGTCCCAGTCAATGACCGCTATCTCCTCCACGCCGGCGTCGGTCCATCCCGGCGGGGCTGTGTCGGCCATCTTCCACTGCGCGATGGTGTCGCCGCCCGCGTCGAGCACCCACGGGGTCTGGTTGACGTTATGGCGCGACCGACACCAAATCTCGAGGCCGGGGCGAGTCGGGTCGAAGTCGCCAACCGCCGCGTTCTGCGGCTCCTGGCGCTCGGGCCCCGGCCGGTGCCAGAGCACACCTCGTTCGAGGTTGACGACGCCGATGTAGTTGCGCCCCTCCTCCAGCAGCACCGCCTCCAGCCCCGCCGCGTCCGGGCGCACGTCGTAAATGAACAGCGAGTCGATGTGGAAGGAGGCGCCGCCGGCAATGTCCTTGCTGATCGGTGGGTACCGCCAGGCGGGCGAGGTGCCGTCCGATCGCACGATGGTGAAGCCGATGATCTCGTCACGGCCGTCGCCGTCCAGGTCGGCGGCCCGCGCCGGGCCGTGAGCCAGTGCGCCGAAATCGTCCCTGCGCCACAGCGGCTCGCCCTCCAGCCTATCCATGCGCATGGCCTGCAGGTAGTGACCCACGCGATAGCCTGTCGGGTTGGTCGCCTGCAGCACAATGTCGCGGTCGCCCTGCCCGCGCAGGTTGCACAGGATGAACGATTCCCAGCGCTCCACTTCCCCGAATACGGGCGGCCGCGCCGACTTCTTCGTCTTTCCCGTACGCCCATCCACGACCTGCAGCGCGCCGTCCTGCAGCAGAAAAACGACTTCGACCTCGCCATCGCCGTCAACATCAGCGGCCTGGGCTCCGGGATGATGCAGGCCGGGCAGACCTTCGCTCTCTGACTGGCCGCTCAGCCTGATGGGGACCTCGAGCACCCACAGCTTGCGGCCGACGTGGCTGTAGGCGCCCACGCTCCCGGGCGTGCTGTACAGGAAATCCGGGAGCCCGTCGCCATCGAGATCCGCCACCGCAATCCCGCCCTCCCGCTCGGCGGCCGCCGGCTGCGCGGTGTGGATGACGAACGGGTTGGCGTCGTACTCGGGCCAATCGCGAGCCGCCTGCATTTCGCTCCCCTCCGTCGCCGCGACGAGCGCGCAGCCGACCACGGCTACCGCCAATGCCGTCCGCGCGCGCCATGACCGCCATGAGCCTGTCACAGCCGACCTCCGTTCTCGCTCATGCATTCCGTAAGCCGCATGACATTCCTGCCAACGCGGCCTGCGACCGCAAACCGGGGGCATCGTGCAATTCGGCTCGGCCACCGTGACTTCCGTGTGCGCTTCTTGCTTCATCGCGGCGAGGGGAAACGACCCTTGCGGGAGCTTGGCACATTTCTTGCGGGACATTCCGTGGCTCGCGGATATATGATTCTCGCGAAGCAGCAACCGCCAACGAGGATTCGCACATGCCAGCCGACATTGCAGCCCGTGCGCCAGCCAAGGCCGTAAGCGCACGGCGTTCCCGCACACACCCCCGGCAGGCCGCGACCAGGCGTGGGCAGCGAGCGCTCATGTATAACTTCCGCGGCGTGTACGACCGCGATCTGACTCACGGCGTGGCCTACGCGGCCGGCCTGCACTTCGGGCACCACTATCGCGAATGCACCCCGCATGCACCGCCTGTGATCGTGGTCGCGTCGGACCACCGCTACTCCAGCCCCAGCCTCAAGCATTTCGTCACCCAAGGGCTGCTGCGTGCCGGATGCCGAGTCAAGGATGTGGGCTGCTTGCCGACATCGCTGGCGGCCTACGCCGCCAGCCGCGTGGGTGACGGCGCGTGCGTGGTGACCGCCTCACACAACGGCCCCGAGTACAACGGCCTCAAGTTCTTCGAGGGCTCGGGGGCGGTGGTCAAACCGGAGATCGAGGACCGCCTGCTGGAGCCGGTGCTGGCCGACAGCCGCCTCGTCGCCGCCGAGCCGGACCTCGGTCGCGGCGGCTACGAGCTGTGCGATCCCGCCGAGATCATCCAGAGCTATGTGGAGGAGGCGGCGCTCGCTGCCGCGCCGGCGTGCGGCATTCGCGTGGCCGTCGATGGGCGCTTCGGCATGGCGAACCTGGTGATGCCGATGCTGCTCGAGCGCCTCGGCTGTGCGCGCCAGTCCATTCACGAGCGCCTGCACCCGTATTTCCTGGACTCCAGGGGGGACTATGTCAACCCCGAGCCGACGTCCGATAATGTGGGGTCACTGTGCCGGCTCGTACGTGAGGGCGGCTTCGACCTCGGCCTCGGCTTCGACGGCGACGCCGACCGCGTGGTGGTCGTGGACGATACGGGCGCCTACCTGCCCGACGACCTGGTCCTGCTGGCGCTGGCGATCGAGTGCGGCCACACGAGCCGTCCGCGCGTCATCACTGTCGATTCGTCGCTCGTGGTGGAGCGGGAGCTGCGCGCGCGAGGGTACGACGTGATCATCTCCCCGGTGGGTGACCCGTTCGTGGCGCAGCGAGTGCGCGACAGCGGGGCCAGCTTCGGCGGGGTGCCCAATGGCCATTACATCTTCCCCGACTTCCTGGTCTACAGCGACGGGGTATTCAGCGCGGCGATGATGGTGCGCATCGCCGCCGGCCTCAAGGCGTGCGGCCAGGCCCTGTCTGATTTCACGCGCGGCCTGCCTAACACCACCATCTGCCGCCAGCGCCATTCCTTCGGGCGACCGAAGGAGGAGTTTGAAACCAAGATCGCGCCGCGCCTGCGCGAGGTCTTCAGCGGCCGCTGCACCAAGCTGGACTACTTGCACACCGATGACGCGGTGGTGGCGGGCTGGGCGGATAACGTCAAGCTGCTGGTGCGCTACAACCGCTGGGACGGCAACTTCAACGTGCAGTCGGAGTCACTGTCATCGCCGGCTGAGGCGCAGGCGGGCCTGGCGCAGGTGCTGGCGACCATCGCGAGGGCGATGGAATGAAGCGGCTCCTGCGCGGGGTGGTGCTGGCGGCGGGCGATGGTGCGCGCATGATGCCGCTGACGGCGCAGCGCCCCAAGCCGATGCTGCCGGTCGCATGCAAGCCCTTGCTGGCGTACAACCTGGAGCAGCTCGCGGACGCGGGAGCCGAAGAGGCCGTAATCGTTATCCGTCCGCGGGACGAGGCCATCCGCCGCCACTTCGGCGACCGCTGGCGCGACCTCAGGCTCCGCTACGTCGAGCAGCACGAGGTGCGGGGCACCGGGCATGCCCTGTGTCTCGCCCGCGACTTTATCGCCGGCGAGCCCTTCCTCTGCATTTACGGCGATAACCTGACGACATGGCCGGCGGCGCACTTGCTGCCCGTCCATCGTGACACCGGCGCCACCGCCACCCTGGCGCTGTTCCGCGCCGCCGACCCCCGGCGGCATGGGGTGATTGAGTTGCAGGGCCGGCAAGTCCGCCGCATCGTGGAGAAGCCCGCGAACCCCGCCTCCAACCTGGCCTGCGCCGGAATGTTCGTGTTCGAGCCCGAGCTGCTTGACGCCCTTGACTGCACCGAGCCGGCGCGAAGCGGCGAGCTACAGCTCACCGACGCGATCCAGCTTCTCGTCGCTCGTGGGCGTCCCGTGGCCGGCGTCGAGGTTGACCGGTGGCGCATAAACGTCAACACGCCGCAGGAGCTGCTCGAAGCGAACCGGCATATGCTGATGCGGAACGGACGGCAGGAGCCGGCTTGGGGCATGATCCAACCGGCGGCGGCCCTCGGCCGGCCCGACATCGCGCCGAACGCGAGCGTTGGGCCTTACGTTTCCTGCGGCGAGGGGTGTGTTATCGAGGGCGGCGCGCAGGTGGTGGAGAGCATCCTGCTCGACCGGGTCACCGTCGGCGCCGGCGCGCGCGTCCGCCGCGCTATCATGGGGAACTCAGCGCGCATCCCGCCGGCGGCGGTCGTGTGCGATCAGGTGGTGGCGGACAACGCCGTCGTCAGCTAGAACTGCGGCGGCGGGGGCGGCAGCTCGAATAGCTGCACCGCTTCGAGGTCATTCGGCCCCTCGACCACGGTCACGGTGTCGGAGTACCCCGCGTAACCCTCGGCAATCACCGAGCGCTCCTGCATGCCGGGGGGCACCACCACCACGAACCCACCATCCCGATCCACGTGCACGATGATGGAGCCGATCCGCACCGCTGCGTCAACCACCGGCAGCCCCGTAATTCCGTCCACGACCGCGCCGCTCACGGTAGCCGTATCGGCGCGCGTGACGGGCGCCTGTCCGCTCGATCCGCACCCGCCGACGATGATGATGAACAGCGCCAGAAGCGTCCCGCCCACGGCCCGGTTTACAATGCCTCGGAGCACCGCACCACACCTCCATACGTAACACGCGGCGCCTAGCCAAGGTAGCAAGAAGCGTGCCAGTAGCCTCCCGGCTAGCGTTCTGCTCGGCGCAGTTTGAGGCGCGGGCGTCCTGCACGTGGGGCCGCACGGAGCCCCAGCCGTGAAGGAGGTCGGCGCTGCGAGATGGAAGTGACATATGGCGCCGCCGGGCTGCGGCGTCAAGGAGGTTGCCACGATGACGCGGCCCTGCAGGCCCTGGTGCGTGCTCTCCTCACTCGCTGTTTGCCTCTCCGCCTTGGTGCTCGTGTTTTCCCCCGGCTGCTCGCGCATTGGGCGCGACGCTGCCGCCAAAGACGCCGCCAAAACGGAGCACGAGAGCGCCGACTTCACGTCCCTCGACCAACTCACAGCCGATGTCGAGCGGCCTACTGGCGCCGCCGAGATCGTCATGTTTCATTTCGCAGTGAAGGGCCCCAAGGACCGATGGCTCGACGCGTTCAACGCGGCTTTCTCCCGCGATCTAGGCCGGCGCGTCACGCGCCTGCCGCAGGTGCGCGGGCAAGTCCCCAGCTGGGTGGTCACCAGGGCGATGGCCCAGCACGGCATCCCAAGCGTGCCACTGGATGCGCAATCGGCGATCACGGCAGCGCGCGTGGGGGGACGGGGCCACGCGCTCTGCGGCATCATCGAGCGCGAGGGCGAGAAGCTGCGCGCCAATGTCGGCGTTTACGACGCCAAGACCGGCAAGCGCGTGGGCGAAGCCATCGAGCTCGTGGGCACGCCGCAGGAGCTGCTCGACCGCGAGGGCTGGCTGGCCGAGCAGATCGCCGAGCGCATCGGGGTGAAGCTGACTGCGGAGGATGGCTCGTGGCTCAACCGGCGGCAGTTCCGCACACTCGACAACCTCCTCGCGGCCGGCCGACTCATGACGCAGCCAGACAGAGACTTCGCCGCCAAGCTCGCCGCGCTGCGCGAGCGCGAGCCGGACGCGCTGGTGTTGGAGACGGCTTGGCTCTACAGCGGCTTGAAGGATAGCAGTGCGTACATGGCAGCGCTCGAGGCCGCCCACAAGCGCTTTCCGCAGGAGCCGGATTTCGTGCAGTGGATCTTCGACGAGTGCCTGAGGCTGGGGGATAAGGCGGGCGCGAAACGCGCGCTCGATGAATACCTGGGGCTGTCACCTGGGTCGTGGCAGGGCCTCAACATGCGCGCCCGGTACCGCCATTACATGGAGCACGACTTCGCCTCCGCCCTGCGGGCGACCGAATCGCTGGCGGTGCTCTATCCGGGCTGCTGGGAGTCGTGGTTTCGCTGCTCGTGGGAGGCCCTGGAGCTCGCTTATAAGATGCGAGCGGGGCACTATTTCGGCGAGATGACGAAAGCGCAGCAGCGCGTTTTCGTGCGCGGCATGCGGGAGGCGCTGGCCGCCGGCGAGCGCGCGCTCGCCCTCAACGACAAGGACGCGGAGCTGCTAACGCACATGATCCATGTCTACCGGGAGAACAGTCGGCCGCAGGACGCGCACGACATGTTCGATCAGGCGATCGCCATCGCCCCCGGACACATCGAGGCCTACAACGCGCTCGCGTCCATGTACAAGCGCGGCTACCACAACAACGAAGCGCGCAGGATGGAGATCCTGAAGCAATCCCTCGCCGCTCCGGCCAAGACCTGGCAAGACCTGCTGGCGCAGGCGGAAAACGCCCTCGATCTCAAGGATGACGATCTGGCCGGTAAGCTCTTCCAGAAAGCCCTCGCCGCGGCCGGCAGCTCCTCGTGCCCGGAGCTTCATACGTCCTACGCGGCATACGTTGGGGAAAAGCTCGGCCGCAAGGAGGAGGCGGAGAAGCACGCGCGCATAGCGGTGCAGCAGTCCGCGAGCGTGGACGGATACCTCACGCTGACATGGGCGCTGTCCGAGCTGAGCCGTTTCGATGACGCGCTTGCGGCGGCGAATAGGGCCAAAGAGCTGGGCGCCGAACAGGCTGACTACGACGCCATGCTCGCGCAGATTCAGTACCAGCAGGGCAAGTGGGAGCAGGCCTTCAAGGCCATGGGCAAAGCTCACGCCGCGGACGTGCGGGACATTACGTACCTGGCCGTGATCGTTGGCACCTACATGAAGCAGGGCGACTACGACAAGGCATGGGACGCCTGCCAGGAACTGGTTCAGCATCCGGGAATCGAGGAGTCTCCTGATATAACACGCGTGGTAGGCGACATCCACGCCCTCAAGGGCCGCTACAAGGATGCCATTCGCTACTACGACATGACGCTGAAGAAGGAGCCGGACGACAGGGACAGCCTCACTCACGGCGCCCTGTGCCACATGTTCCTGGGCGATAACAAGCGCGCCGCCCAGCGCTGGCAACAGGCCGTCAGTAAGCATCCGGATGATGCGGAGTCGCACATGGGACTGGCGGTGTGCCTGAACCTGCTGGGCGAGAAGCAGAAAAGCCTGGCGGAAGCCCGGCGGGCGGTAAAGCTCAACCCTGACAGCGCCAACCCGCAGTGGCTGACCGAAGAGCGCCACTGGCCGGAGAAGGTGGCGCGCCTCGCTGCGCAAGTCGCCGGCTCCGCGGCACACGAGTAAGAGCTTATCCCGAAATCCTTACCGCTTGTCCAAGATGTCATTCTGAACCCTTCGCTACTTGTCACTCTGAGGCCCTTCGCCTGTCATTCCGAGCGCAGCGAGGAACCTCGGTCCAGCTCAGGGTAAACTCCGCGAAGAGTCTCGTCCCGCTCAGGGCAAGCTACGTGCAGCGAGTGAAGACTTGTCCGCCTATGGCGGAATCCCCTATCGCTTGTCGCACATAGGTAGGGGCTCAAGCTGACAGTCACGCGGGTTCCTGCTGCTGCGATTTGGCCAGGTACTTCTCGGGGTCTTGCTCGAATCGCCGCTTGCAGGCCGGCGCGCAGAAGTAGTAGGTCCTGCCTTTGTACTCCGCCTTGGCGGGCGCGGTCGCCTCGTCCACTTCCATGCCGCATACCGGATCGATTGCCATAATTGCAGCCTCCTCCCGTGCACCCTGTTTCGCCGCGGATTGTCGCGGATGGGCGCGGATTAGAGATCTGAACCACAGAGCACACGCAACACATGGAGGAGCACTGTTCTCACACGGCCTGCCGCTCTGTCTTCTCTGGGCTCTCCGCGGTTCAACAGATGTCACATCTGCGTCTATCCGCGTCTATCCGCGGCAACATGGAGCAGCTACCCGTACTTGAATGTGACCCCGAACCCGCCTCTGGGGTAGCGCCATTCAATGTTACCGAATTCGCACGAGATGCGACAGGTGCCGCACTCGACACAGCCCTCGAAGAAGACGCTGATGTGGTCCTGTTCCCAGCGGTAGGTGCGCACCGGGCAGGTGAAGGTGCACCACTTGGCGGTGCATTTCTCGAGGCACACGCGGGGGTCCTTGATTGCCAGGTGCGATTCCTGGTCGGGGCGGAAGCCGTCGAGGAAGAGCTTCTCCTCCAGGGACAGGGTTTTCATGCAACTGACCTCCACGCGCCGAAAAAGTCCTTGAACATCCGCCACAGCGACCGGCGCCGACGCGCCTCGGCGAAAATGCGGCGCTGCTTGCGGCGCTTGGAGGCGCCGTCCACCGTCAGCATCTCCGTCGCCGCGTAGTTGAGCAGGTCCGGGTAAAGGCCGAAGAAATGCTGGTGTTTCTCGAAGAAATGGGTCATGTTGCGGTACTTGTAGAGGTCCTGGTAGATGACCGACTCGCGCACCGCCCGGTCGTAATAGGCCAGGCTGCCGGCTGAGAAATCGCCGCGCTCCTTCGCGCGCAGCACGGCTTGCGCGGCCAGGCGGCCGGACAGCATGGCCAGATTGGCGCCCTCGCGATGCAGGCTGTTGACCATCATGGCGGCGTCGCCCACCACGAGCATGCCCGCGGTGGAAAGCCTGGGCATCGCGCGCAAACCCCCCTCGGGTATGAGATGAGCCATGTACTCGCGCGTCTCTCCGCCCTCGAGCAGCGGGGCCACCGCGGGGTGCGCCTTGAGGTGCTCGAGCAGGTCGTTGGGGTTGATGCCGCGGTCGTTGAGGTCGCGGATGGTGGCGCCCACGCCCACCGATAATGATTCGCGGTTGGTGTAGATGAACCCGGTGCCGAGCATGCCCATGGTGGCGTCGCCGAACAGCTCGATGGTGACGCCCTGGTCGCCGCTGACCTCGAAGCGGCTCTCAATCGCGCCCTGCGGCAGCGCGATGATCTCCTTGACCGCGCTCGCCAAGTGCTCGGGCTGAAGGGGACCGCGCAAGCCCGCCTCCTCCACCAGGAGGCCGTTGACGCCCTCGGCGGCGATGACGACGTCCGCGCGCACGTCGCCCTGGTCGCGGCCGGCGCGCACGCCGACAACCCTGCCGTTGTCGCGCAGCAAGCCCACGACGAGGGTCTCGGGGATGATGAGCGCGCCCGCGGCCCGGACCCGCTGCGCCAGCCACTTGTCGAACCGCGAGCGCAGGACGGTGTAGCAGTTGTACGGCTCGCGGTCGAAGGCCAGGCTGCGATGGGCGACCCGAAAAGCTGCCTCGGGCGACAGAATCCAGGCGCGCTGCTCGATGATGTGGCGCTCCAACGGCGCGTCACCGGGGAACTCGGGCATGATCTCGGCGAGCGGCCAGTTGTACATGACGCCGCCCATGACGTTCTTGGCGCCGGGGAAATCGCCGCGCTCGAACACTGCCACGTCGAGGCCGTTGTGGGCGAGGACGTAAGCTGCTACGAGCCCCGACGGGCCCGCTCCGACAACCACGGCGTCGAACTTCTCCACTGATCCTCCCCTCAGACGCTGTACCAGAAGCCAGGCCGTAACGTAAATGTCATTCCGAGCCCTTCGTCTTCGCTCAGGCTAAACTCTGCGAAGCGAAGCGAAGAATCCCCTGCCACGGATGCACAGACGGTAGGAGATGCTTCGCTGTGCTCAGCATGACAATTGGGATATGCCGTCACCCCTTGGCGGAGTCCGGATTCCGCCCGTCCCCGCCCAGCCGGGCCTGGGCCGCCCTGGTCAGCGCCGGCACGACCTCATAGACATCCCCGACGATGCCATAAGTCGCCGTCTGGAAGATGGGGGCGGAGGGGTCGCGGTTGATAGCGACGATGATATCCGACGTCTGTATGCCCACCAGGTGCTGGATGGCGCCGGAGATGCCGCACGCGAAATAGACCTTGGGCCGCACGGTCTTGCCCGTCTGCCCCACCTGGAATGAATGCGGCATCCAGCCGCTGTCCACCGCCGCTCGCGACGCCGCCACCACGCCCCCCACGGCGTCGGCCAGCTCCTGCAGCATGTCGAAGCCCTTGGCGCCGCCCAGGCCGCGGCCGCCGGCCACGATCACGTTCGCCTCTTCCAGGCGCCCCTCGTCGCTTGCCTCCTCGCGCATATACTGCACGACCTTGACGGCGATGTCGTCCTCGGTCAGCCCCAGCGGCTCGCGGATGATCTCCCCGCGGCGCGCGTTGTCACGATCGGGCATGGGCAGCACGCGCGGGCGCACCGTCGCCATCTGCGGCCGGCGCTCCTCGCACACGATGGTCGCCATGATATTGCCGCCGTAGGCGGGGCGGGTCTGCTCCAGGAGCTTGGTCTCGGGATCGACGCTCAGCCCGGTGCAGTCGGCGGTGAGGCCGGTGCGCAGGCTGGTCGCCACGGCGCCAGCGAGGTCGCGCCCGGTGGTGGTGGCGCCGAGCAGGACGATCTCGGGGCGATACTTCCCGACCAACTGCGACATGCCGCGCAGGTAGGGCTCGGTGCGGTAGTGCGCGAGCACCGGATCGTCAATCAGATAGACCTTGTCCGCCCCGTATGCAATCGCCGCGCCGGCGAGGTCCTCCACCTGGTGCCCGAGCAGGGCAGCGGCGACGCGGCCTCCGATGTCCGTGGCGAGCGCCCCGGCATGGCCGATCAGCTCCCACGCGACGTTGGCAGCGACGCCCTCGAACTGTTCGACGAAGACCCACACCTCCGGCCGCTGCGCGCCTTGGGCGGCCGCCTGCACCGGAGCCGCGACCGTCGCTTCCTGCGCCGGGACGCGCTCCGGCTCCGCGCCCGGGGCCAGAGAGATCGCCTCGACCGGGCAAGTCTTCAGGCACTCGCCACAGCCGGTGCACTTGTCGGGGTCAATGATGGCGACACCATCTTCGATGCTGATGGCGTCGAATGGGCAGGACGCTATGCACTGCTCGCAGCCGATGCAAAGCTTGCCGTCGATGATGGCCGCGGGGCGTTGCTTACGCACCTGGCTTGCTCCCGTTACCGATGTGGCCGCTCTCGATCAGCTTGTCGATAACGTCCGCCGCCGCCTTGTGAGGATCCTCCAGCGCGCCGGCGATCATCTCGCCCGCACCACGCCGGGGCGGCGGGAAGATGCGCCGCACCTGCGTGGGCGAGCCCTTCAAACCCACTTCGTCCTCGCCAAGGCCTATGTCCTTGACGTGCCACACCGGAATCCGGGCGCGCAGGCCGCGCACGAGGTCGGGCAGACTGGCGTAGCGCGGCTGGTTGATTTCCTTGACCACCGTCAGCAAGGCCGGCAGTGGCCCTTCCACGATCTCGCGCGCCCCCTCCAACATGCGCCGTACCCGGATCCTCCGCGCGTCGAGGTCGACCGACTCGACCCTGTCCACGTAGGTGAGCTGCGTGTATCCCAGGCGCGCGGCGATGCCGGGGCCGACTTGAGCGGTATCGCCGTCTATGGTCTGCTTGCCGCAGATCGCGATGTCCACGGGTTGCTCTTCCCCGAGCTTGCGAATCGCGGCGGCGAGAGCGGCGCTGGTGGCGAGGGTATCGGAACCGGCGAGCGCGCGGTCGGTCAGCAGGACCGCCTCATCTACGCCCCAGGAGAGCGCCTTGCGCAGCGCCTCGTCGGCCCAGGGCGGCCCCATGCACAGCATGATCGCGGTGCCGCCGTAGCGCTCCTTGAGGCGCATCGCTTCCTCGATCGCGTGAACGTCGAAGGGGTTGATGATGGAGGGCACGCCCTCGCGAATGAGGGTGTTGGTCACCGGGTCAATGCGAACCTGGGTTGTATCCGGGACCTGCTTGATGCAGGCTACAATCCGAAGCATCGTCCATCCTTTGAGCGGAACCGTGCAGCCGAACACGGGGGCGGCCGCACCGGCGCGAGTGACAGCACAACATGCGATACCAGCCTACACCAGGGTGCGTTTCGCGGTCAAGGGCCTACTTGTCACCTTCTCGGGGGCGGGAGCTCCGTTCTTAGGAAATGACCTCGGATCAAACACGATGGCTCTCGCTTTCCGCCAAGCCATGTGGCACAGCCGCCCCCGGCTGTGTCCCTTCGCTCTCTCTCGGGACGGGTGGGGCAGCATCGAAGACGTCAAGACCCGACCGTCCTTTCGCCGACGCGGCATCTGCCGGGCAATACTGTGCCACATGCAGCGACTCGCCGCTGAGCGCAGCGCCCCGGGGTTGTACCTGTATCACGTTGAGGAAGCCCCCGGCCGCATCTACGCTTCCGCGGGGTTTGAGATGGTTGCGCAGGTGCTTCACGCATCCGTTTGGCTGGAACGCTAGCACGTCCATAGGTGCACCCATACGCCACCGGTCCTGGCGGGCAGGTCGTATCGCCCGCCCGTCGAATGAGGTTCCGCCAGGAGCCCGCGCCAAGGCGTTCCTGAGGCCCGGGGAGGCACAGGGATGCGATTCGCGATCATAGGCGGCACCGGCCTCTACTCCATCGGCGAAGACGTCGAAACGCGAGAGGTGGAGACGCCATATGGCCTCGCCGCCGTTGACGTGGCGCCGCTCGGCGCCGAGGAGGTCGCTTTCATCGCGCGGCACGGCCGTGACCACTCAATCCCCCCGCACCTGGTGAATTACCGGGCGAACATGGCCGCCTTGAGAGCGCTCGGCGTGAGGCGGGTGGTGGCATCGGCGGCGGTGGGATCGCTCAATCCGTCCATACAACCGGGTGACTTTGCACTGCCCTACCAATTCATTGACTTCACGCATGGAAGGGCCGGCACGTTCTTTGACGGCGCCAGCGAGGTGCGGCACGTGGACATGACGACTCCGTATTGCCCCCTCCTGCACGGTGAGATGGAGCGGGCAGCCCGTTTCCTTGGGCACGCGATGCATCCGTCGGCGGTCTATGTCTGCACCCAGGGCCCGCGGTTCGAAACGCCGGCGGAGATCGAGATGTTCCGGCGCCTGGGCGGCGACGTTGTGGGCATGACCGGGGTGCCGGAGGCGCCGCTGGCCCGCGAAGCCGGCCTGTGCTACGCTGCCCTGGCCGTCGTCACCAACTGGGCCGCAGGGATGTCGCAGGAGCCGCTTGACCACGAAGCGATATCCGCGCACATCGCCGAGCGAATGTCCATCGTCAAGCTGGTATTCACGCGCGTCATCGAGTCATGGCAGGAGCGCCCCTGCAGCGTCTGCCCGCGGGCGGCCGCCGCCGAATGACTCGCCGAACGTTAGCCTGGCTGGCGCTCAATCATCTCCCGGGGGCGGGCGCGGTGACGTTACGGCGGCTCGTGTCGCGCTTTGGTTCACCTGAGGCCGCGCTCGAGGCGCCCGTCCACGAGCTGGTCGCGCTTGGTTCCCTTACGCTCGACCAGGCGCGCGCCGTCGAGCGCCTGGCGTTGGATTGCGCACACTTCGAGGAACTGGGCCGCAGATTGCACGCGGCCGGCACCCGCCTGCTCACCCTGGAGGACGACGACTACCCCCCGCACCTGCGCTTGCTGCGCGATGCCCCTCCCCTGCTCTACGTGCGCGGGTCCCTGCTGCCGCGAGACGCCGTCGCCGTCGCGGTTGTGGGCACCCGCACCCCGTCGCCCCAAGGCGCCGCCGCGGCGGCCGAGGTCGGGGAATCGCTTGCCGCCCGCGGGATGACCGTGGTCAGCGGATTGGCCCTCGGGGTGGACGGCGCGGCCCACCGCGGAGCGCTTGCGGCGGGGCGCAGCATCGCGGTGTTGGGAAGCGGCATTGACCGCGTCACTCCCGCAAAGCACGAGGGCCTGGCAGCGCAGATTGCCCGCAGCGGTGCGCTCCTCTCCGAGTTGCCGCCGGGCACGCGCGCCACGCGCGAGACGCTGCTCGCCCGGAACCGCATCCAGGCCGGGCTGACGAAGGTCGTTATCGTCGTCCAATGCAGGGACCGTGGCGGCAGCTTCGCCACCGCCCGGCGGGCCCTGCAGGCGGGGCGTCCGGTGCTCGCCATCAGGTGGGAGGAACCTGAATTCGCCGGCGGCGTGGAGCGACTTGAGAAGACGGGGGCGCGCGTTGTGAGGCAGGTCGAGGCCGTGGCAGCTGCCGCAGACGCCGCATCAGCCCCACTGCCTTGCCCGGCGCAGGCGGAGATGGCGCTCGGCGACGCTCCGGACGTCGACTACGCCTGGTAGCGAGCGTCGCTTCATGACCGGTCGGGTTCGCGCGCGGCGGTCGCGCCAACGCGCATTCTGCGGGCCGCAGCTCCGCGATCCGCGTCATACCGGACGGAAGGAGACTCCCCTCAGGAGGTTGTTGCACAATTGTCGGCGAGCAGCGCAACCGCCCCCGCCAATGTCATTCCGAGCCCCTCGACTGCGCTCGGGGTAAACTTCGCGAGGCGCGAAGCCGAGGTTTACCCGCCTCTGGAGGGAATCTTGGCTCGGTCGCAGCGCCCAGGCTGAATTGCGCGACAACCTCTCAGGCCTTGCCCGTGGACCCGAACAAGCGCATCTTCTCGGCGATGACATCGGTCATCGCGTCGCGCGCCGGGGCCAGCAGCTTGCGGATGTCGTACTTGCGCACGCCGCCCGAGGCGTCGGCCTCGGCGTGCTCCTTTTCCGCGGCGTGGATCTGCTCGGCCACTGCGTCATAGAAAGCGACGCGGATCTGGGTGTCAATGTTGATCTTGCGGATGCCCAGCTCGACCGCCTTTCGCACTGCTTCATCCGGCACCCCGGTCCCGCCGTGCATGACCAGCGGGACGGGAGTCGCCTTGTGTATGTCGGCGAGGCGGTCGTGGGCGATCTTGGGCGTGCCCTTGTAAAGCCCGTGGGTGGTGCCGATACCAACGGCCAGCAGATCGACCCCGGTGTCCTCCACGAACTTCTTCGCCTCGGCGGGCACGGTCAGGTGATCCTCTTTGTTGGCGTCTATGATGCCCAGCCGGCCGATCTCGCCCTCGACGGTCACCCCGATGGCGTGGGCGGCCTCGACCACCTTGCGCGTCACCTCGACGTTCTCCTCATAGGAGCGGGGGCTCTTACCGTCGGCCTGCAGCGAGCCGTCGATCATGACCGAGGTCATCCCCAGCCGCAGGAACCGCATCACGAGCTCGAAGGACCGGCCGTGATCGAGGTGGATGGCGAAGGGCACCGTCGCCCGCTCCCCCAAGGCGCGAACGACGGCGAAGAGCTCCTCGGGCTCGGTGTAGGCGATGGTGGTCTGGGTGATTTGGATCAGAAACGGCGCCCGCTCGCGCTCCGCGGCGGCGAAGATTGCCTGGGCGCTCTCCATGTTGACGGCGTTGAAGGCCCCCACCGCGTAGTTGCCCTCTTCGGCCATGCGCACGATTTCCATGCTCGGCAGCAGCATCGTAGATGAACCCTCCTTGGCCATATTCCGGCGCGTCACGCAGGGGCGGCAAACCAGGGCGACATCACGCGATGCGGAGGCTTGCCCCAGGTCCCGGTAACGCTTACGCACACCCCGTCAGCAGACCGGTCGCGAGTAGTTATACTTCGAGCCCGCCCACAACTTTCCTCTAACCGCCGCCGGCGGGCGGCCGTTCCTTGCCAACCACAGCGCAACTTCCTATAATTGCAGTGACGTGTGTCAGCGCCCACAGGGCGGCGCGAGCCGCGGGAGCAACCATTGAGTATTGCGTCTCGGGCGATCGCAGGGGTGCCGGCGGCGTGCAAGTCCCTGCGCGTGCTGCTGGCGCTGGGACCGGCGGTGGGCGGCATGGCCCAACACGTCGCCAGCCTGGTGCGCGGGCTTGACCGCACGCGCTTCGACGTCGCACTGGCGGGCCCGCAGGACGATCCCGCCGCGGAGGCGGCTCGGGGCTGCGCCTGTGCCGTGCACCCCGTGCGCTTCGGGGCGTCCCCCCTGCGCATGGCTTCCGCGGCGATCCAGCTTGCGGCGCTGATGCGCCGCGGGAGCTATGACATCGTGCATGCCCACGGCTATTCCGCCGCCGCGGCCGCTGCGCTTGCCCGCCGCGTGACGCCCCGAGCCAAGCTGGTGTGTACCCTCCACGGCTTCCTGACGGCCACCACCGCACGCCCGCTAACTGGGCGCCGGACGCGGTTTCTGCTGCGGCTCATCGCCCGGCGCGCGGAACGCATAACCATGGTTTCCGCCAGCCTGCGGGATCAGTTTGCCGACATCCCGGAAGTGGACGCGAAGCTCGTCGTGGTGCCCAACGGTATCAACCTCGCGGCGTTTTCCCATCCCGACCCCGTGCGGGCGCGACGCCAACTCGGCGTGCCCGAGGGGGCACCCCTGGTCGGCATGGTCGGGCGGCTGGCGGCCCAAAAGGGCCCGCTCGACTTCGTTCGCGCCGCCGCGGCGGTGCGACGGCAGGTGCCGGACGCGCGCTTTGCTCTCATCGGCGAGGGGCCACTGCGGGCCGATGTCGAGGCGCTGGCGCGAGGGTTGGGGCTAGCCGAGTGCCTGCTGCTGGCGGGGCACCGGGACGACGCGCCCTTCCTGACGCAGGCGTTCGATGTGGCCGCGGTGGCGTCGGTCAGCGAAGGTTCGTCCATCACTGCGATGGAGGCGATGGCCTGGGCGAGACCGGTGGCGGCGACCGCGGTCGGTGGACTGCGCGAGGTCGTGGAGGACGGGGAAACGGGGGTTCTCGTGCCGCCGGGTGATCCGCAAGCCCTGGGGGAGGCGATTGCGTCGCTGGTGAATGATCCCGAGCGCGCCCGCCGCCTGGGCGAGGCGGGCAGGCGGCGTGTGGAGCGTGAGTTCTCTTTGGCCCGCATGATCGAGCGCACGGAGGAGGTGTACCTGGCCGTGGCGCACGGCAGCAGTGACCGGGGGACAGCGCGATGCGCCTGACGCCGGCGATAGTGGTGGCATTTACGGCCTGCGCCTGGGCCCCGGTTTCCTCGGCGGCGGCCACCGCGCATCAGACGCAGCGAAAGGTAATCATCGTGGTGGCCGACACCGCCACCTGGCAGGACTACACGTCGTCTGCCGCGCCGTTCGTGCGCGGGTGGCTGCGCGAATGCGCAGTCGGGCTGATGAACACCCGCGTCGCCACAGTGCCGACCCCTCCGGCGGCGTACCTGACCCTGGGGGCGGGCAGCCGGGCGGCCGCCGGGCTGGATCAGGACCTGGCGGATCTGGCGCTCAACTATGATGAGCGCTACGACGGCGCGCCGGGGAACGATCTGTTTCACGCCCGGATGGGCCTCTGGATTCCGCCGGGCGGGGTGGGTTACTTCGGGCTGCCGTTGGCGCTGCTGGAGAACGCCCAGGCGATGTACCCCCTGCGGATCGGGCTGCTCGGCGGCGCGCTGCGCCGGGCGGGCCTGAAGGCCGCGGCTGTCGGCAACGCAGATCTCCGGGGTCGCTACCGGCGTCAGATCGCCACGATCGTGATGGATGAGGAAGGAATCGTTCCTTCCGGCGATGTCGGCCCGAACATGGTCACCCCTCCCATGTTCGTCGAGCCGGAAGTGGCAACGGACTACGCCGCGCTGGAGCACGCATTGAACCGCGCGCTCTCCCGCACGAGCGTGGTCGCGGTAGAGACCGGTGACCTCTCCCGAATCAGCGAGCAAGCCCCGTTGATGGCGCCGGAGATGGTGCAATTCCGTCGCGGCGAGGCGATGCAGAGAATGGACCTGTTCCTGCGTCACGTGGTCGGGCGGATGGCGAACCACCCGTGGCGGCTGTACCTGGTGACGCCCAGCGCGGCGCCCGGGCCGGAGCAGCGCAGCGACGTGCTCACCCCGATCGCGGCGTGGGGCGAGGGAATGCCTCGCGGACTGCTGATCAGCCCCTCGACGCGGCGGCCGGGGGTAGTGGCTAACGTGGACCTGGCGCCGTCAGTGCTGAGCTTCCTGGGAGTCCCCGTGCCGACCGAGGCCGTCGGCCGCCCGATGTCCGTCCAGCCGTTGCGCGGGGACGCAGTCGCCTACGTCACGTGGGTGCAGCGTGCCCAGCAGCAGGTCGAGATCAGCCGTCCGTACCTTCTCGACCGTGCGAGTGCGTTTCTCATTGCGGCGTTCGTGGTGGCGGCGGCGGTGCTCATCCTGTCGGGGCCTGCGCCGCGCAGTCTGACCGCGGCGCTGCGGGGCGCGGCGCTGGTGGTCATGGCTTTTCCGCTCGCCGCGCTGCTGATGCCCGCGGACATCCACGCGGGACCAGGCGTCATCCTGTTAAGCGTCGTCGCCCTAATCGCGGTGCTTTACGCGGGCGCGCGAGCGCTGGGGCGCTTCGCCCCGCCGTATGCGTGGCTGGCGAGTGCGTTCGCGCTCGTGCTGTGCGCCGACATCGCAACCGGGCAGCACCTGGTTCAGGCCTCGCTTCTCAGCTACTCGGTGACCGTTGGCTCGAGGTACTACGGGCTGGGCAATGAGCTCGGCGGGGCGCTTCTAGCGGCGGCGCCGCTTGCCCTTGGCGTATGGCTCCAAACTACGCGAGCGCGCTCTGCCAAGCGCCTGGGCGCGGCGCTGGCCCTCGCTGCGGTGGTGGTCATCATCGGCTACCCGACGATGGGCGCCAATATCGGCATCGCGGTTCCCGCGGCGGTGGGGTTTGGGCTGATGATGCTGGGGCTCTACAGCCCTCGCCCCGGCATCCGACAGATGGCCGTCGCGGCAGCGATCGTGCTCGCCGCGGTGGGCGTTATCGCCGCGGCCAATTTGCTCATCAGCGGTGAAGGGCTCTCCCACATCGGGCTTGCGCTGCGGGCAATCAGGCACGGCCATTTCGTCGAGGTTGCCGAGGCTTTCTCGCGCAGGTTCGCCCGCAACCTGGTACTGGTGCGGTACTCGTCGGCGACGTGGGTGCTGGTGTCCGCCCTCGCCGTACTGCTCGGGACCGCCATGGGGCGCAACCGCGCATTGTCGGAAAGGATCGACGCCAACTCCGCACTGGGGCCCGCGCTCACCGGTGCCGGGGTTGCGTCGGCGCTATCGTTCTTCCTCAACGACTCGGGCGTCGCCTCCGCGGCCTGGGGGTTTTCCGTGATCGCCGCAACCACCATGTACATTGCCTTCGACTGGCGCCTGCGCCAGGGAGGCCCGCGCGCATAGCGCTCGACGGGCAGGACGCCTTGGGGGGCCCGCCGAAGTAGGAGCCCACGGGGGTGCAATGTGACGCACGACGAACAGACGGGTTTCTCCGAGCAAGCGGTGCAGGAACGCTTCGAGACCATCGGCAAGACGCTGGTCGAGCAGGGGCTGTACGCGGAGGCGATCGAGGCCTACAAGGAGCTTATCCGTGACTACCCGGCGAGCCGATGGGCAGCCAACGCGTATATGGCCATTGCCCACTCTTACCACGCGATGGGGCAGGAGGAAGAGGAACTCGAGGCGCTCGAGGACATCATCACGCAGTTCCCGGACCACATAGTAGCGAAGCGAGCACGTGGGGCCATCGGCGCGCTGCGGGAGCGCCGCCACGGCGAGGGCGGGACCGCCGCCGATCTTCACGGCGCGGTGCGGCGGCTCACGCGGCAAGTCGAGCGCATGCACCAGGCCCAGCATCGCCGTGCGTGGCTCGGAGCGATCGCCTACCTGGCGCTGGGCGGCGTCGTCCTGTGGCTGGCCCTACGCGGGCCGGGAGGCGTCCCCCCCGCGCGACTGCATGATCTGGACGAGCGTGTGACCGCGCTGGAATCGGCGCTCGCCGCGCTCTCCGACGGCGGGACGAGCGCCCATTCGCCGCGCCCATCAGCGGCCCCCGCGCCCAGCGTCACCGTCACCCCGGTGGCGCCGGGGCCCGCGCCGGCGCCCGCAGCGCCTGCCGCGCCCGCGTCCCCGCCTGCGCCCAAGCCGTCACAAGCTGCCAAGCCGTCCCCGAAGCCAGCCCCGGCCAAGCCGTCCCCGCCCCCGGCCGCGGCGACGCGAGCCTACACGGTCAAGCAAGGGGATTCGCTGTGGACTATCGCCTCCCGCGAACTCGGCGACAGCCGCAAGGCCGACGAGCTGGCTCGTCTGAACGGCCTGCAGGCGCCCTACAGCATCCGCGTTGGAGACAAGCTGAAGCTGCCGGCCAAGAGGTAGTCGGGGCGGGGGCGCGAGCCAATCGCCTGCTTGGGACCGCGCAGCGCGCTGCGAGAAAGGCCAAGGCCTCCGGGTCGTCCCGGAGGCCTTTCGCTGTGGGCAGTGCGAATTGAATGGCCGTGTGGCTAGTGTTTTGTCCCGAAAGAACTTGGTAGACCGCCTGAGCGTGAAACACGCTCGAAGCGTTGCGTGAGTACTACTGGGACAGAACACTAGGTCGCACGCGACCGCCACGGCGGCCGCAGGCCTAGTCGCTAGTGCTGACTCTCGGCGCGGCGCCAGAACTGCAGGAACGCCAATGCGGGCTTCTTGGTCTGTCGCTGCTCCAACTGCTCCAGTTCCCGGGCGGCGTTCTCGTGACCCAGTTCCCGCGCGCGCTCGAAGCATTCGCGTGCCGACTGCACGCGTCCCATCTCCATCAACGTCTTTCCATACAGGAAGCGGTAGTCCGCGTTGTCGGGGTCTGACTTCAGCAGCACGCGGTAGTAGCTCAAGGCCTTCTCGTGCTCGCTCGACTGGCGCAGGGCATTCGCCTTCATCAGGTAGGCGCTGATCGTCTGCGGGCTCAGCGCCGACAGCTTCGCCACATCGACGACGGTGTCGCGCTGGAAGCCGAAGTTTCCAACGAACAGGCCGCGGAAGTCCAGGGGTTCCACCTTCGGCCGGAATTGCTCCGTCAGCGCGTCCGCCTTGGTGGCGTGCTTCTTGGGCTGGGGCGCGACCGACGCGTTTGGCTCCAACTCGGCTTCGGCGGTGATCTGTTCGTGCTCGGGCTCGACTTCCACCGCCATTGCAGCAGCCACCGTCACCTCCTCGAGTTCGACCTCGCCCTCGGCCAGTTGCTCTTCGGGGCAAGGGGGCTCCACGCTCTCAGGCGAGTCTGCCAGCGCGGCTGCTTCCACCACCTCGACCGGTTCGGCGTAGTGGGACGCCAGAGCCGAGTTGTCCGCCGCCGGCTCATCCGCCGCAGACCATTTCTCCGGCGCCGAGTTGTGGTCGTCATCATCGCCCCGAGGCGGCGTGTCGGCGGCGACATTCGAATCGTCCGCGGCCGTCGCCTGGCGGTCCGTCGGAGCCGTTCCGACCTGCCCCGCCTCGGGTTCCGGCGTCGTGGTCGCCCGGCTTGCGAGCTGGGGCGCGGCAAGCGCGCAGCACATATCGCGGCGCAGGGCCTCGCGCGCATGGGCGGCGCCCACGTTGTCGTGGTGGGCCGCCCTGGCGGCGGCGCCGAATGGTTCCACCGTCAGGTGAAGGACGAAAAGGGAGCCGGACTGGTACTCTCCGCTGCCCTGTGCCAGCAGCGTCCGCGCCTGGATCTCGCCGGCGCGGGCGGAGTCAATGGGGTCGTTCGCGTCGCGGACGAAGACGCGATAGCCTGAGTCCAGAATGGACTTCACCTTCTCGGTGATCTCGCGTTCGCCGACGTACTGCTGGGGGCGCTGCTCGCGCAGGAGCGCCACGACGTCGTCATCCACCGCGCCCCGCATCAGCGCCTCGATCGACAGGGCGCCTATGGCGTGCGAAATGACGCCCCACCGCCGGATCATGCCCTCCGCTTCGGAGGACGAAATGGTGATGAGGACACTGGCGTCATCCGCGACTTCAGTGCGCTCTATGCATGGGTCGTTGACGTGTGTCATGTAACCTCCCCAACCCCGCGCAACGTTCAGCTCGCGCGCGCGAGGCGCTGCAGCAACTCGTCCGCCACCGCCTCGTACGCCTTCGCGGCCGACGCGCTCCGATCCAGGAGCACGATGGGCTTGGCGCTGCCCTCGGTCTCGCTCACTGCGATGTTCTTGCCGATAACGGTCTCAAAGAGGAAGTCGCCGTACTCCTTCTCGATCTTGTCTTTCAACAGCTTGTAGATGACGCCGTCGAGGGCGGTGCTGCGGTCGAACATGGTGACCAGGATGCCGAGCGTTTTCACCCTCGGGTCAAGCTGCTCGTAAAGGGAGGCGACGGTCTCCGCCAGCAGGGCCATTCCCTGCAGCGAATAGAACTTGGCCTGCACCGGCACCACCATGTCGGTCGCCGCCATCAGGACGTTGATGGTGATGAGGTCGAGCGACGGCGAGCAGTCCACCATGACGTAGTCGTATTTCTTGGTGAACACGCTCTTCGTGTATTCCAGCAGCTTGTTGCGCAGGCGCACCTCGCGGCCCACCTCAGCCACCAGCGTCTTGTTGCACATGTTCATGCTCGGGCTCGACGGCACGATGTCCAGGTTGTCGATGCCGGTCTGGGTAATCGAGCGCTCGAGCGGGTAACGGGGATCCATCAGCAGCATGTGCGTCTGCGCCTCGACCGCGTCCAGGTCCAACCCGAACGCGAGCGTGGCGTTGGCCTGGGGATCCATGTCCACGCACAGCACGGAATGGCCTCGCTGGGCCAGCGCCGCCGCCAGGTTGACGCAAGACGT
>Ga0315291_10002898_pt1 | contig 22291 bp, 16 predicted proteins | sample YL17G12_20_MG_FD_203070 | JGI IMG/M metagenome (GOLD analysis project Ga0315291, IMG submission 203070) | Sediment microbial communities from Yellowstone Lake, YNP, Wyoming, USA - YL17G12_20 | ecosystem: Environmental > Aquatic > Freshwater > Lake > Sediment | place: USA: Wyoming | collected... | reverse complement strand
TTATTAAATTCGTTGTTTCTATTTTGTTGAGTGTCGTTGGACATTTATTTTCTCCAATCCTGTCAAAACTGATGGAAATAGCGGTCGAGGCGGTCGGGCGGATGACGCTTAATCCAGTAAGTATCCGCATCCTGTTCGAACCGGCGATTAAGCGGGTCGCGGCCTGCCAGTCGGAACGCAAGTGCTATCGGTGTGATGAGCAGAAAATAAAACAAAGCCAGTACAATAAAGCTGACCGCATAACCGATAGGCGCTGCAGCCAGCGTCATGCACAGATAAATAAGACGGGTTACTTTTGGCGAAATTAGACTTATAATAAAAATAACCGCGCCGGCGGCAAAAATAATCAAAGCCCATTTAACAGCAATCCCTTTAATTATATAAAGCAGCAAAGATACGATGGCCAGTGCCGCCACGGCGATTTTCCCAAAATCGCCGAGTTCTTTTCGATTTGGGTCCCAGTTTATTTTCACAAGTGACATTAGATTTTCCTTTTGAATTAATCCAGCTGGAATTTTGCCTTGTACCGGTCTATCTCGCTTTGTGCCGTCCGTGGTTGTTCTTCCTTGTAGAGCACCTGGTTTTCCATAACAAGTACATCCATATTCGTTGCCATAAAGCATCGATATGCATGTTCGGGCGTGCAGACAATAGGCTCGCCGCGTATGTTGAAACTTGTATTGATAATGACCGGGCAGCCGGTCTTTTCCTTGAATTTTGTCATCAATTGATGCATCTTCGGATGTCGCCGTTTGTCGATAGTCTGAATCCTCGCGGAATAATCCACATGCGTTATGGCAGGTACGACACTTCGCCTGACCTTTAATTTATCCAGGCCTTTTAATGCCGCAGGCGGCGTATTTACAGCCAGACGCTTGTCATCACGCAAAGCAGCTACCAGCAGCATATACGGGCTGTCCTCTTCGGGACGCATCTGGAAATATTTATCAACATCTTCCCGCAGCACACAGGGTGCAAATGGACGAAACGACTCGCGGAATTTGATTTTGAGGTTCATTACCGTCTGCATTTTTTCGCTGCGGGCATCGCCGATGATGCTGCGATTGCCCAGCGCCCGCGGGCCGAATTCCGTGCGTCCCTGGAACCAGCCGATAACCTTTTCCTCGCTGATTAAGTCCGCCACATTGTCGAACAGTTGGCTGTCTTCAAGCGTGTGATATTTTGCGCCGATGGAATCAAGGTAAGTGCATATCTGCTGGTTATTGTATGAAGGCCCCAGCAGCGATGCGTGCTGTTTGTCGGCGCCGTCTGTCTTGCGTTCATTGCCGAGCAGTTGATACCACACAAATAACGCTGCACCCAGTGCACCGCCTGCATCGCCTGCTGCCGGCTGAATCCAGATATTATCGAATGGTCCTTCACGCAATATTTTGCCGTTGCCGACGCAGTTAAGTGCAACACCGCCTGCCAGTACAAGATTTTTCATTCCGGTTTGGCGATGCACGTACTTTGCGGCGTTGAGCATCGCCTCTTCGGCAACCATCTGAATGGATGCGGCAATATCCATTTCACGCTGCGTAAGGGGTGCTTCCGGCCTGCGGGCAGGGCCCCCAAAAAGCTGTTCAAACTTTTTATTGACCATCAGCGTCTTATGGCAATAAGGGAAATAGGACATATCTAAGCGAAACGAGCCGTCGTCCTTGAGGTCGATTAGTTTTTCCTTTATCAGGTCATAATATCTCGGCTCACCGTACGGCGCAAGACCCATCAGTTTGTACTCGCCGGAATTTACCTTAAAGCCGGTAAAATAAGTAAAAGCCGAATAAAGCAGACCAAGCGAATGAGGGAAATGTATCACGTGGGTAAGTTCAATTTTATTGCCTTTGCCGGTACCAAAGCTGGCAGTATCCCATTCGCCTACGCCGTCAAGAGTCAATATCGCTGCCTGTTCGAACGGCGAGGGGAAAAATGCGCTTGCGGCGTGCGATTCGTGGTGTTCGGTAAAAACATAACGGCCTTTATATTTATGCCCGAGTGCCTTATCCATTTCACGCGGCAAATGCAGTTTCTGCCTTAGCCACAGGGGGATGCTAATCAGAAATTGGCCAAAACCAAGCGGCGCAAAACCCATGTAGGTTTCGAGAAGCCGTTCGAATTTAAGCAGCGGCTTTTCATAAAAGACCACATAATCAAGCTGTTCGGCGGTGATGCCGCCTTCCTGCAGACAATAAGTTACTGCGTTTTGGGGAAAATCGTAGTCGTGCTTCTTGCGAGTGAAACGCTCCTCCTGGGCGGCGGCGATGATTTCACCGTCACGAACAAGAGCGGCGGCACTGTCATGATAGAAAGCTGAAATTCCTAAAATATTCATATAAATCAGAACAGGAATTATATGCTAAAATTGAGGGTCAGCACAACTTGAAATTTGAAGTTTTCAAATTTACCTTGCACTTTTAGGCTGCTGCGCTATATGTTGTAGTAATAGCTATGGAAAAAAAAACAGGTAAATGGATTGCCGCCGCTGTAATAATATTTGCCAATATCCTCGTATGGCTGTTGCCCAGCGATGTCCGCTATCTTCTCGCCCAGCAAAGAGATGTCCTGCTCGGACGGTATTCCCTTGAACATGTTTCACTGGGCCTGTTCCTGCTGCCCGTAAGTATCCTTGCCCTGTATGTTAACTTCTCAAATAAGCAAAACGAAAAAAAACGCTGGTTTGCGGTTATTGCCCTGACAATCTCCCTATCCCTTTCAATAATAATGGTGGACATTTTCCTGCGGATTATCGGCCCAAAACAATACATCGGCAATAGCTCCCTCTACCACCGCACTCCTGACACAATGTCTCACAGCATCATAAAGGACACCCCCGAAACATCCTCTGCTTACCCGACAACCGCACCGGGCTACCCCGATATCGAATACACACTTACCGTCGATAAACGCGGCTTTCGTAATAAAACCGCCCTCGATAAGTACGATGTAGTGGTACTCGGTGATTCTTTTGCCGAGGGCTCCCATGTCTCCGATGAACACGCCTGGCCCGTCCTGCTTGCCCAAAAAACCGGTTACACCGTTTATAACCTTGCAATGTCAGGCGGCTATCCTGACAGCTACCTTCAAACACTCAGGACATTCGGCCTGGGGTTATCCCCGAAGATTGTCATTTGCCTGCTCTATGAAGGAAATGATTTCCGTGATTCCAACTTTCGCCAAAAAACCGGCCTGGCAGAGATTATAAACTCCTGCATCAGAACATCGCCCATCCGCAGAGCATGTCAAAACACGCTCGTTCGATACCTGTCCCCGATAAACAGCAGCCGATTAAAATCAATGGTCGCCAATCCCACAGGCCCCGATGATAGCCAGGCAGCGCCCGAAATCTCTGCCGCTGCAAACAGTCCGCTTTCTTTCCTGCCTGTGGCTGTCCCTGACGGCAATGATGTTAGATATTACACCTTCAAGGTGAAAAAATTGCTGGCACATTTTGAAACGCAGGAGAAATTCCTGGGCTCGTATGGCTGCAAAAAAACCTTTGAAGCCATCTGTGAGATGAAAAAGCTCTGCAGCCGGAAAGATATTCGGCTGATAGTTGCTTATGCTCCTGATGAACCGCATATCCTTTTGCCGCTGATAAAGCATAAAATTACACCGCAGCAGCTTTATGCCTTTATGTCGATAAAAGCAAAGAACCTGCCTGCCCCTAAGAGGCCTGCCCTTGAAAATCTGATGGACTTGACCCTGAGCCGGCTGAATATCCAGGAATCTGAAACAGAAAAATTCTGCCGTCAGCAGTCAATCGAATTTGTAAGTTTGACCCAAGCCTTGCGTCAAAGCGTAGCTGCAGGCAGACAGGCATATTTTACTTATGACCAGCACTGGACACCCATCGGCCACCAGGTCGTCGCAGAACTGCTTTCCGGCTGCATCAAAAACAACACCGACAAAAATAGTCGATAGTTATTAGTCGCTGGTTCGCCATTGGCAATCGGAAATTACTTTTGTTCTACTATCGTAACAGGTGCGATTTTTTCCAATTCACTCTTAAGCTTCTCCGCCTCACCGACAACGACTACCACAAGTTTATCCGGCTTTATCGTATTCTGTACCAGGCGCTCGCAATCCGGCTTTTGTGTATTTGCAATACCTATAAGTAGTCTATCGAGGTAATCCTTGCCGAGCTGCTGCGACTCAATCAGCCACAAATCGCTTGCTATCTGCTGCGGCGTCTCGCGATTCTTAACGAAACTGCCTAATATGTAGGAGCGGCTGTCGTCGAGTTCCTTTTGGCTCGGCCCCTGGGTTTTAAGTCTGCTAATCTCATCAAGCACCGCTTTAACCGCCTGTGCCGTCGATTCGGTTTTGCTGAACGTGCCGACATTAAACTCGCCGGCAAAACGCTGCGCTATATAACTTCCCCAGACCGCATAAGTCAGCCCTTTGGCGATACGAATACTCTGATTCAGTCGGCTGTCAAAAGCCCAGCCGAAATAATTGCTTACGACCCTGCTGGTAAAATATCCATTCTCGTGTCGCGTAATGCCCAATTGGCCGACACGGATTTGGCTCTGTATGCTGCCGGGCCTATCCACAAGGTATATGTGCGTTTGGCCGCTTTGGGCCAATTGCGGCAGCTTCGTTTGCGGCTTTGCGCCGCTTGCCCGCCATTTGCCGAATGTCGAGCGAGTCAGTTCGACCGCTTTATCTTCATCGATGTCACCGGCGAATATCAGCACGGCCATATCCGGTCTTGCAAACTTATTCCACCACGCCTTCAAATCCTCGATGGATAATGCGTTAACATCCTCAATCTCGCCGGTTGCCGTGCGTGAATACGGATGTTTGCCGTACAATCTTTGCCGAAACTCCCTTTCAGCCACATATTCCGGCTCAGCCGACGCAACCGCAAGCGATGTAAGCACCTGTTTTCGCAGTTTCTCAAACTCCTGTGGCGGGAAGTTCGGCTCGAGCACAACCTCGCCCATCAGCCCCATTGCCCGGCCGATATGCTCTGTCAGGCAGCTCATACTCACCATCGCAGCATCCATATCAGCGCCTCCGCCGAGGTTAATCGCGTATGTCTCAAGCTCATCGGCAAGCTCGCCTTCGCTGTATTTGTATGTCCCTTTTGTAAGCATCCCCGCAGCCATAGCAGCGGTTCCCGGCTTATTCTCCGTCCAGCCGCCGGCTAAAAGTCCAAGCTGCACACTGACAAACGGCACCTCGTGATTCGGCACAATAATTATCTTAAGGGCGTTCTCCAATTGCCTGCTGCTGAATTTCGGCGTCAATTTCGCCGGCGCAATTTTTGCGACAGGGGGGTCTTTGGGGAAATCCTCACTTCGCACCTCTCCGGGTCTGCCCGGCTTTGGCGCTTGTTTTTCCGGCTCTGCGGTTATCTTTGCCTGTTCCTCTTTGTTACCACCCAAAACCATTCCTAAAAGATTTCGCTCGACCTTAACTTCCAAAACCCGCTGCGGCGCCAGATATTCTTTTGCCACGCGGAGAATATCGTCGGCTGTTACCCTGCGAATATCATTCATCTGCCGATTGACCTGCGAGACATCCCCGACATCAACCGCCGCGTTTCCCAGCGCCTTGGCCTTGCTCTCTACCCTCAGATTATCTGTTACCATCCCTCGCAGCATCTGGTTTTTTGCCTTTGTCAGCTCCCGTTCGCTCACTGGCTCTATCCGCAGTCTTGCTATATGGTTTTCGATAATCTCAAGAACGCTGTTGGCATCCGAGCCGAACGGAGGCAGTAACGCCCCAGCTCCAAATAAACCATCCTGCTGAAGCGACCATGAAGCCGCCTCTGCCTGTACCGCCAATTGTTTTTGGGCCACGAGTTCACGATATAATCTGCTGCTGTTGCCGCTTCCTAAAATTTGCGCTATAATATCGAACACCACCGAATCCTTATGACTTACGGGGACGGTACGATAGACAACGCCAACGCCCGGTGCGGGGGCATTATCTTCTTTGAGTACGACCGAGAGCGGCCCATTCGGTTCCGGCTCGTGTGCTATCATTCTCGGCGGGTCGGCATATTTAGGAATCCAGCCAAAATATTTTTTCGCAAGCTTCTGTGCATCCTCATGTTTGACGGCACCTGCGATAATCAGCGTCGCATTATTCGGCACGTAATACTGCGTCCAGAAGTTCCGTAAATCCTGCACTGACGAGGCCCGCAGGTCTGCAATATTGCCTATCGGCAGATAGTGATACGGATGAACCTTATATATCTCGGCAAAGAGTTTTTCCATCACTGAGCCGTAGGGCTGATTTAGTCCCATGCGTCTTTCTTCTTCAACGACCTTGCGTTCGGTATCGAACGCCTGCTGGTCGATTTTCAAAAAGGCCATGCGTTCGGCCTCCAGCCAAAGCGCAAGGTCAAGCTGACCCGCAGGCAGCGTTTCGAGATACACTGTCCTGTCGAAACCCGTATAACCATTCGATGTCCCGCCCACACGATGGATATAGCTGAAATGGTCCGTCGGCCCAAGCCGGTCAGTCCCGCGAAACATCATGTGCTCGAACATGTGCGCAAAGCCGCGGCGGTGTTCCTGCTCATCCTTTGCCCCGACGTGGTACCATATCTGCACCGTAACTATCGGGCAGAAAAAATCCTCCAAAGTGATGACATCCATTCCGTTTTCAAGCTTAATCTGCCGATAATCGAGCCAGTTTGCATCTCGCATTTCGAGCGACGAGCGACGAGCGACGAGCGACGAATTTACCTGTGATTGTTTTTCGCATCCTGCCCCGGCAGAAAGTATTAAACCTGCCAGTACCAGTACAATCAGTGCCTGGGCAAAACAGTTTTCGGTTCGATTACGGATTTTACAGTCCATTCGGTACTCCTTTTTTTATACATTTGCAGACAGGGTATCCTACCTGTGCTTTGCAGTCAAGAGCGATGGGCGAATAGCGGTGTTTAAGGGCATAAAAAAGTTTCACAGAGAAAACCTGATTTTTATACCAAAAACTTGAGTTACAGTTTATAATCACCGCAAGAAAAGTGCATAAGTCAAGAGAAGTGCATAAGAGCATAAGTCATAAGTGCGCAAGTAAGAGGTTGCCTGTGCTCTTTAATTCAAGGAGTCTGTAAGTGAGTAATACTGATACTGCCTTTCAAAAATGTATCAATCCCGCCTGCGGAGCGGAGTTTGATTGCGGCCAGTCGATGTTCAAATGTCCAAAGTGCGGCGAATTGCTGGATATCCAATATAACTGGGACAAGATTAAAGTCCCCGCCAGGTTAAGCGATTTTGCCAAGCGATGGTCAGGCAGGGATAATCGGCTGGATTTTTCAGGGGTATGGCGGTTCAGGGAACTGCTGAACTTCTGCGATGACAAATACAAAGTAACAATCGGCGAAGGCCAGACCATTTTGCAGCAGAATTGCGCCATAGCAGGGCAGCTTGGTATGAAGCCGGATTGCCTGTACCTGCAATATGAGGGCTTAAACCCATCGGGCTCGTTCAAGGATAATGGAATGGCTGCGGCGTTTAGTCATGCGATGATGGTGGGGGCAAAATCATGCGCATGCGCATCGACAGGCAACACGTCGGCATCGGTGGCCTTGTATGCGCACAGTTGCGGCCTGAAGTGTACGGTCTTTATCGGGTCGGGCAGAATCGCTTTCGGCAAACTCAGCCAGGCAATGGATTACGGCGCTCAAACTATCCAAATCCGCGGCGACTTCGATGACTGCATGAAACAGGTTCAGGACGTTTGTACGGAACTTGGGCTGTATCTGCTCAATTCATTAAATCCGTTTCGGCTTGAAGGCCAGAAAACCATAATGTTACGAATCATCGAGCAGCTCGGCTGGGATGTCCCCGACTGGATAATAGTGCCAGGCGGCAATCTTGGCAACTCAAGCGCGTTCGGCAAGGCATTCCAGGAGTTAAAGCAGCTCGGCCTGATTAAAAGCGTCCCGCGAATGGCCATTATAAATGCGACCGGTGCCGATACGCTGACCGACCTTGTTAATAATAAAAAACTTATCTGGAACAACGGCAGGGTCAATCAGAAAATTATCAGCGATTATTATGCCGACCTGACCGCGCGAAAATTCTCGCCGCACACCTGTGCCTCGGCGATAGAGATTTCCCGTCCGGTAAATCTCAAGAAATGCCTGCGAGCAATCGATGTTTGCGACGGCGTTGTTCTGGCCGTAACCGACGAAGAAATATGCGATGCAAAGGCGCTAATCGGCAAATACGGTCTTGGCTGCGAGCCGGCTTCAGCGGCAACTATAGCAGGGCTGAAACATTTGTTGGCTGACGGCGTTGTCGGTAAAGACCAGCGTGTGGCCTGTGTGCTGACCGGCCATGTACTTAAAGACCCGAATGTAACCGTCAGCTATCACAAGGAAAAGCAGGGGCAGTTCAGCAACCCTCCGATTGAGGCCCCGAATGACCTTAAGGAAATCATAAAGCTGATAAAATAAAGAGGGAGCTAAAATGAAGATACCGCCGGTAAAAGGAACGAGGGATTTTTATCCGCATGAGATGGCTGTTCGGAACTGGCTCATCGAAGGCTGGAAAAAAGTCTCCGTCCGCAACGGCTTTGAAGAATACGACGGGCCTATATTTGAATATCTGCAGATGTACCAGATAAAAAGCGGCGATGAAATCTCTGAGCAGCTTTTCCGGCTCACCGACAGGGGCGGCAGGGAACTTGCCATCAGGCCCGAAATAACCCCGACCCTTGCGAGAATGGTAAATCAGCAGATTAACGCTCTGCCAAGGCCGATAAAGTGGTTTTCCACGCCTCGTCTTTGCCGCGCCGAACGGCCTCAAAAAGGCCGGCTTCGTGAATTCTTCCAGTGGAATATCGATATAATCGGTATCGACGATGTGCTTGCCGATGCCGAGGTGATATTTTGTGCTCTGGATTATCTGCAGGAAGTCGGGCTAACCGCAAAAGACATCGTTGTAAAAATATCGAGCAGAAAAATGTTAGCGGAATTATTGCTCTCGACAGGTGTTGCGGAAACCGAGCTGGAAGCGTTGTATGCGATACTTGATAAACACAGCAAATTGTCCGACGAGGATTTTCGGGATATGCTAGGGGAAAAAATTGCCGATGCCGATAAATGCAAAAAAATCATCGGCCTGATGACCGCAAAATCAATCGAGCAAATAAGCGGCATGGCACAGCTTTCGGAAAAGGCCAAAGAAGCCCTCGATGAAGTAAAACGCCTTTTTGAACTTCTCAAAGTTATGAGGGTCGGCGATTTCTGTGAATTTGATATCGCGATAGTCAGGGGCCTGGCCTATTATACGGGCATCGTGTTTGAGATTTACGACAAGGTAGGCGAGCTTCGTGCGATAGGCGGCGGCGGCAGATATGACAACCTCTTAAAGCAGTTTGGCGGGCCTGATATTCCCGCTACCGGTTTTGGAATAGGGGATTGTGTGCTTGGGATACTGCTTGAAGAAAAAGGGCTTTTGCAAAGGCAGCTTCCCAAGCACCGGCTGGATTATTTTGTGGCGGCAACTGATAAGCAATTTTTCCAAAAGGCAGTGGAAATAACCGCTATGCTGCGAAGGAAAGGTCTGGCGGTCAATTTCAGCTACAAGGCTGCCAACCTCGGCAAACAATTGAAGCAGGCCTCCGATGAAAATGCCCGAAAGTGCATAATCATCGGGGACGAGTTTATTAAGAATAATGAGCTTATAGTCAAGGATATGGCCGGCGGAAGCCAGGAATTGATTAAAGCCGATAAATTTTTCACTTAGTCCTGATGGGGGGCGAGAATGAAGAATTTTTCTTTAAACAACTATGAACGTGCCTTCGGAAACTGGCTTACCGATAACCATATTCAGTATATTGCCGTCGATGAGCAGAAAAGGGCGGCACTGGGGCGTTCGAACATCAAAAGCTTCGACTATCTGGTGAATCTGCCGAATCGTCAGGTCATTGTTGCCGAGGTAAAGGGCAGGGCGTTCAAGGGGACAAGCTTTGCCAAACTGGCCGGCTTTGAATGCTGGGTTACAGCCGACGATATAGAGGGCATGGCGAACTGGCAGGAAATTTTCGGCGCAGGTCACACAGCGGCTTTTGTATTTGTTTATCGAATTGAAAATATCGACGTCGATTTTGACGGCAGAGAAGTTTATGATTTTGACGGCAATAGATATGTGTTTTTCTGCGTCAAATTAGACGACTACCGAAAATTCATGAAAATCCGCAGTCCGAAATGGAAGACTGTTACGCTGCCCGCTGAAAGTTTTCGCCGCTGTGCAGTACAGATGCAGGCAATGCTGTGATTGTAAGCTGCCCGGGCAGTGAATTTTCCAGGCTTGTTCCATAAAAAAAGCTGCGGCTTTATCAGCCGCAGCTTTTTGTGATGTTAAAATCAGAGAATTTACGGACCACTCGTAAGCCACCGTTCTGCGAATATGGCATAGTCATTAAACTCCACATCGCCGTCGCAGTCAATGTCCGGCTCGACTCCTCCCGCAGTGCCAAGCCACAGCCAGTCGCCGGAGAATTCATCCAAATCAACAACATCGACTTGGCCGGACGAATCGAAATCGGTATATCTCTGGCAGCATGGTATATTGCCGTCGATGGCAAAAGCCAGGTCGATTGACTGCATCTGCAACGGGTGTCCGGGCGGATACCTTAACTCGTTCCACGTTCCCGTGTATGGTTCAGAACCCACTGCCCAGACAGCGTCATCGTTCCACTTATCGAGTGAGGATTTCCAGCCGAACTGTGCTCCGCCGCTAACGTCGTTCGGATCTGCCTGCACATCGAGCCAGTAAACAACCGGGCTTTCGGGCGTACCTCGCTGGCAGAAGGCCCCAGTTTTCGGGATATAGAAGACATATTTCCAGCAGACCGTGTCGCCGGGGAAGAGATACAGTAGGGTTTCGGGGTCCCACCAGCCTTCCTCTATTCCGGTTTTTTCGATAGAGACCTCAAACGTTCCGGGCATAAAGACACTATGCCACAGAACTTCGCCGGGCATACTGTAAGCCGGACCCTGGCCGTCGGGGTCAGGAATATCCGAATGGATGCTAAGTGTGAACTGTACATTCTGTGCCCCTTTCGGCGGAAGTATGTCGCCCTTCCATGAGCCCCAGACTGTGATATCTGTAATCCGCGTTGTCTTATTGCAATCAAAATCATCTGCGAGTATCAAGGGCTCTGACGCCCTTACGTCCACGCCTTTGTAGCTCAAATCGGGTCTTTGCAGCCATTTCGGCTCATTGGCTTCTTCGCCGCTTGTTGTAATGGCAAAAGCCATATCAATCGAATTCGGATGATACGGATGCCCCTGCGGATACCTCAGCTCGTTCCATGTGTAAGGCGGAATGCTGCCGGTAGCAAATACAGCGTCGTCGTTCCAATGAGTCTTGGAGGTCTTCCAGCCGAATTGATGTGGCCAGCCATAAGTCGTCCAGGCCTCGATTGCCAGCCAGTAAATTTTCGGATTTGTCGGCGAGCCTTGCTGCATAAATGCTACATCAGGGTCGATATTAATATCATATTTCCATACCTGATGATCGCCGTTCGGGATAAGGACTTGGAAAGACGGATATGGGTCCCACCACCATTCGTATTCCGGTGTAAGGTCTTTATACAGAGTTTCTGTAAACTCAGCCGGCTCGAATGTATGTGTCCAAAGCAGTTGGTCCGGCTTTGAATATGTGTTGTCTGGGTCGGTTCCGCCAGGTCCGCATGGGTCATCGCTGTAAAACGAAATTACAAAGCCGTTGATTTGGTCTTTTGCATCATTTTTCCACGAACCCCAGAAATGAACATCTCTAATCAGCCCTGTCGTAGTGCACGGGAAGTCATCAGCGATATGCCGTGTTACGCCGTCACCGTCATCAACACGAATATCAACGCCGTTGGCGCTCAAATCCGGCCACTGAATATACTTGGCATTTGGAATGTTAGGCTCCTCGGGTTCTGTTGGCTCGCCGGTTATAACGGCAAATGCCAAATCAACAGAAATCCCCATCATTGGGTGGGGCGGAGGATATTTCATTTCGTTCCAGACATTACCGTTGTTAATAGACCACACGGCGTCATCCAGCCGATGCGATGTCTCTCCCGATGTTTTCCACCCAAAATTGGCATCAATCGGAAGGGCATTTATATCCACGTAGGCATCGAGCCAATAAATATTCGGTTCGGAGATACTACCCTGCTGGACAAATGCATTAGAGTCGATTGGTATTTCATACAACCAAATCCTATGGTCGCCGATCATGATTGGAGGAGTTAGCGGCTGCCACCACCATTCATAGTCAGGGGTAAGGTCGTAAAAGAGTGATTCGCTGAAGTTTGGTGTGTTGAAGTCCCTTGACCACAGTAGTTGATCTGGTTTAGAGTAAATATTAACGGGGTCCGTGCCGCCAAGCCCGACCGGGTCGTCGCTATGAATGCTCAAATGAATTTTTTTGATTTGACCCTTTATATCGTTTTTCCAGGAGCCCCAGAGTTTTACCTTGGTAATTGGACCAGTCTGTTCGCATCGGAAATCATCTGCTAATACACGTAAAGTGCCATCTTTTCGGTCGCAGCGGACATCCATACCGTAGTCAGTCATATTGGGAAGCTGCTCCCACTTGGTTACTTCACTTGGCTGGCCTAACTGGAAAGTCCATCCGCCCCAGATACTCCAGGCGCCGTTGCCCATTCCCTGAAAAGTTTCCCATCTGATGCCAACAGGTACCAAGTTCCAGGTATCAAGGAAACCATATTGAGTGGTTGCGGCATCATAGCCGACAACCGTTACAAAATGGTCGGCTAAACCATCACCTTCGCTGTCAACCATAAAAACCATCGGCCGGTTATTGTCGATTTCATTGGTCAACACGGCCCAGGTCAGTGCATTTCCGGTAACCGGACTGTATTCTTTATAAGTTGGGTTGTGACTTGCATTTTGTTGATTTACATAACCGGTGAAAGATGGACCGATATCGCTTGACCAGCTCCAGCCGTAATGATTGGTCCGAGTGCTTTTGGATGTGTCCATATAATCGCCAATGCAGTCATCAGTATGCGCTATCCGGCCTTTGGTAATGTAATCGTCGGTTTGGAGCGGGCCGGGGTAATCTTCAGGTCTGGAGTAGTCTTCGTAATGTTTTTCAGGAACAGCGGGATTGCCTGCTTTTCCTCCCGAAGCCATCGCCTGGTTTACATCGTTGGTTTGCGAGTTGGCATCACCTGTGATGAGGTCATCGTAGCCGTGAGTATCATAATAGCCCACAACATTACCTACTGCCGTAGGCCCGCAGCCGTGCCGCCAAAGATAATCCGGCACGCCGGGTATGATTACAGCACCGGCTGATGGTACCCCCATCGCCATAAACTCTTTTTCGGCGTCTCTCATCATAACTGCCAGCGGAGGTGTCGGCCCTGTTGTGCTTTGCTGTGGTTCGTCAGATTTGTGTGGTTTGTCAGATTTGGCCGCTAATGTATTTAGACCGACCGCCATAAAGCAAACCGTAACAATACAAACAAGTAGCAATTTAATTCTTGTTTCTCTCACTTTTTTAAATCCTGTCATCATTTTTTGTTCTCCTAAAAACAATTTTCTATTTTTAAAATGAATATATATTTTTAACTGCCTGCTGTTGCCGAACATATCGGCGCAGTAGTAACAGAGCGATAGACAGGAAAGTTCGACTGATTGAAGCAGGGATAGGGAGTTATCTTTCCCCAAAGACTGAAGCAGCTCTCGTGTACCTTCATTTCCGCCTCCTCGGCATCTCCATCTATTATTCTTTACCTACCGTCTAACCATTACGAGAAGCTTATAATATAATGAAGTTTATAATATGATATAGTAATTAATGCAGAAAGTCAAGCATATTTTTACAGAAATTTGTCTATTATTAGCTATTATTATAAGACCTTATATTTAAGGCAGTTATGATTGTTTGACTCTCTTGGATTTGGTTTTATTCAAAACAGTAAAGAATCCAAATTGCAGGCTGCTCGTCTTGTAACTGAACAGGGACATTCTTTAAGAGACGCCGCTGCGCAGTGTGGATGCAGGCAATGCTGTGACTGTAGAGTGCTGCTATTTTTTCTTTTCAAATTTTAGCGATGCTGAATTGATGCAGTAGCGAAGCCTCATTGGTTTTGGGCCGTCATCAAACACATGTCCGAGATGCGCACCGCACCTGGGACATATTACCTCCGTTCGTGTCGTAAGGTGGCTGTTGTCCATGAGTTCTTTAACGCTATCATTGGCTATAGGTTTTGAGAAGCTTGGCCAGCCGCAGCCTGAATCGAACTTGTCGTCTGAATTGAAAAGCTCATAGCCGCAGCATACGCACTTAAATGTCCCCTTTTCCTTAAAGTTATCGTATTGGCCGCTGAAAGGCGCTTCGGTGCCTTTTTGCCGCGTAACCCTGTACTGCTCGGGGGTCAGTATCTTTTTCCATTCTTCATCGCTTTTAATAATTTTTTCGGTCATCTCTGTTTTCCTTTGTTCGGGCGATACCGCCTGCTTTTGTTTGCAGGAAGGGCATAAAATAAGAGCTGCTGCTAAAAATGTCCCCAGGACCATAAAGGCATAATGCTTCTGTAGAGTCGCCGGCATGTTTCCATTTGCTTCCATTATTTGATTTTACGAAGCAGACGGTCAATTAGTTCTGCTTTTTGTGGAAATCGTATGGCTGATGTGTGGTCAATTAAGGCCGAGCGTTTTCACTTGTTCCATCACATTGCTGAACAAGTGACCGATATAATAAACACACAAAACGGTTACTATGACCACCAGAATCGAAACTGCTATTTTTGTGGTTAAGCTGTAACGTGGATGAAACAATACGAGCGGCAGGGCAAACGGACCAACGCAAAGTATCGCAATTACTACTGTGGAGGTATTGAAATACCATTTGGTTTTTGGCCCGACGGGTTTATTGAGAAATTCACCGCAGAAGCGGCATTTTATGGCCTGTTCCTGAATTTCCTCTGCGCAAAATGGGCATTTTTTCATAATGCTGCTTAACGAGAAAAGATTTCTGTAAAATAAAAGCGTGGGGTATAAAAACCCCACGCCTGTGAAACGCCATTCGTTCGATAGCCGACTGTTAATAGCTGCGTCTTCCGCCGCCACCACCGCCGCCGCCGCCAAAGCCGCCTCTGCTGCCGCCGCGTCCGCCGCCACCGCCGCCGGAGCGTCTTGGGCCGCCTCTGCCGCCACCACCGCCACCGCCGCCTTCAGTCTTCGGGCGTGCCTCATTGACGTTAAGGGCGCGTCCTTTCAAGTCCTTGCCGTTCATCTCGGTGATTGCTGCTGTGGCCTCGTCCTTGGACGGCATTTCCACAAAGCCGAATCCTCTTGATTCGCCGCTGAATTTGTCCATTATTATGGTTGCGGACTCTACCTTGCCATATGCCTCAAAGGCCTGGCGAAGGTCGTCCTCTTTAACCTCGAAGGACAAATTACCTACATAAATGTTCATTTCTATTCCTTTCTAATTTTGCCGGACTCCCGGCTTCTAATAAATTACCGCACGATTGCGGATTTTCTCAGTTTATGCACTTTTCCTAACTTGTTCTGAAAACAGGGTTTCTGTCGTTTCAGCCGCTATTAGTTTAGTTTTTAATTCTATTTGCATTTGGATGTCCAATTTAGGCAAGGTTCGGCACTTTTCTCAATCGCTAATCTACGCCGATATAGCAGTCTTCAAAAGCTGGGTTCTTACCCTGGGTAAAGTTCTCCCCTAAAAGCTAATAGTATCAAGTTCATTTGTGCACAATTTATACGCAAAGCTGGTCCGTGTCAACATCTTTTTGGAACATAAATAAAATTTATTTCACTGCCTGTTTTTGGGAAAAAGCCGCTCCTGGTAGGGGGCTTGACAAAATTCTGGCTGAAAAGGGATTATTTTTGTATATTGCAGCGATATGCGAATAATAGCCGGCTCAAAACGTGGAATGAGTTTATTCAGCCCGGAAACGGAGGTGTCCCGGCCTATCCTTGACCGGGTCAAGGGGTCACTTTTCAGCGTTCTTTATAATTACGGACTCCCGCAGGATAAACGTGTTGCAGATTTATTCTGCGGCGTGGGTTCGCTGGGGCTTGAGGCGATTAGCAGGGGGGCGGTGTCGGTTACCTTTATAGAAAAAGACCAGCGAATCCTGACGATTCTTAAAAGAAACATCGAAAAGGCCGGTTTTGGCAAACAATCCAAAGTAATAAGGGCCGATGTATTTAAGGTTGGCGCTGCGGCGAGTGCGGATGAGCAAATATACGACATTATTTTCGTTGACCCGCCTTATCCTCTTACGAAAGATGCCGGGGCTGGTTCGCTGCTGGGTGGATTACTGGTTCTATTGGACATGCGGTTGGCAGCGAAAGGAATCGTAATAGTCCGCACCGAAGAGCATACCAGACTGCTCGAGCGGTACGGCAAGCTTTCGATAATAGAGCAGCGAAAATGGGGCACTATGACGATAACCATATTAGGCCGAAAAAAAGATGACCAATAAACAGGCAGCCATAGAAATAATTAATAAATTGCACCGCAGTGGTTTCCAGGCATTGCTGGCCGGCGGCTGTGTGCGCGATATGCTCCTGTGCCGGCCTGCAAATGATTACGATGTCGCAACCGATGCTGAACCTGCCGACGTGATAAAATTATTCAAACGCACTCTCAAGGTCGGCGCAAAGTTCGGCGTGGTGATGGTGCTGGCCGGCGGCCAGCAAATCGAGGTTGCTACATTCAGGTCGGAGACGGGCTACGCCGACGGCAGACACCCCGGTTCAGTCAAATTCACCAGCCCCATCGAAGATGCCAAACGAAGAGATTTTACCATTAACGCAATGTTCTATGACCCCGTGAAAAAAGAGATAATTGATTATGTCGATGGCCGGGCCGACCTCGAAAAGCGAATCGTGCGGACTGTCGGCATCCCAAAAGAGAGGTTCGATGAGGATTACCTGCGAATGCTGCGGGCGGTGCGGTTTTCCGCTCAGCTCGGGTTTGGGATTGAACCAAAGACCTGGTCGGCTGTCTGCGCCAACGCAAAAAATATCGTCAGGATAAGCGGCGAAAGAATAGCGATGGAACTGGAAGGCATTCTTATCAGCCCAAATCGTTCCATCGGCACATCGATGCTGATAACAAGCGGACTTGCGGAGGCGATTTTTCACGGATTCACCAGCAGGCAGTCGGAAATGGCGGTCAGGGTATTGGAACATTTGCGAAAAAAAGTTGACTTTGCACTGGCACTGACTGCTTTTTTTGTCGCATGGACGACAGAGGCAGCGATTGAAAAAATGAAAGTTTTGAAACTTAGCAGAAACCAGATTAAGCACATAAAATTCCTGCTGGCCGGTCGCGGCAAGTTACTTAATAAAGATATGTCTTTGTCTGAACTGAAATTGATTGCTGCCGAGCCGTATTTTCGAGACCTTTATGAACTGCAGAGAGCAATTCAAAAGGCGGAGAAAAAAAGCGTTGCGGCATTGGCATCGCTGCGAAGGAGAATTAAAGCCCTTGGCGATGTCGAACTAAAGCCGAGGCCTGTCCTTAATGGTGATGAGCTTATTGAACTCGGTGCCGTGCCTGGGCCGACACTGGGGCAGTTGGCGCAGGAGATGTATATTGCACAATTGGAAGGGCAGCTTGAAACAAAAAAACATGCTCACCAGTGGGTGCGAAACTGGCTGGAAAAACGCAGAACAATCCGATAGATTATCCAAATACCCCATTTGTTCTGTTTCAACGTGGTTTTTTATTGACAGAAGCGGTATTTATCTATAGTATAAGGTCTTTCGGGACGATTATTTAAATACTCAAACTGACCGTTGGTCAGTTTGAGAATGCAAAAATTAAAGTTAAAAATGCAAAATTGTGGAGTGAAGACTGGATAAATTTTAGACGCAGAGGCGATAAATCCGTTTCTGGCGGATAAATCGGTGAGTTTGGGTGAGTTTGAGTTAAATAGTTGGAGATATTTCGATGCTTAAGGTAAGAACTGTCGCAGCAATTTTAGCAATAGGACTTTTTGTAATTAACACCGGTTTCTCAAAAACGGCTACCGTTGAAGACAACTGGAACGACTATTTGCACTATACTAAAATCGGACGGCTTGACGTTGCAGCCGGCTACGCACAGGCAGTTCTCGACGGCAATCCCGACCCGGTGCAATTGCTTACTTTAAGCGAGAAAAATCAGCAGGGGTACGCTATTTTGCTGAAAGTTGTTGATTCGGCACCGGATGCAAAACTGGCTGAACTTAGCAAGAAAATACTGGCAATCATTGAGCAGGGCAGATTCATCCGACGAACAGACCCGAAGATTATTGTTGAGGAGGTAAAACGGCTTACCGGCACGGAGCGCGGTCGGATGACGGCTGTTAAACGCCTTCAAAACGCCGGCGAATATTCGATAATGTATATGCTCGAAGCGCTTGCCGATGAGTCCCGCAAGGATGAAGCGGCAAATATTATCTGGGCGTTGCCGCAGGTAGGCAGAGATTCGTTAAGACCTCTTGCTGCGGCGCTGCAGGCAAAAAATGTGCCGATTAAAACCGAGATAATCAGGGCGATGGGAAAAATCGGTTATCCGCAGTCGCTTGCCTATCTGAAATATGTTGTGGAAAAGGACGACTCAAACGAACTTCGCGGCCTGGCAGAGCAGAGTATAAAGCAAATCGACGAGTCCGCATTGAAGGTGTCGGCAGCGGAACTGTTCTATAATCTCGGTGAGGAATATTATTACCACGGCCAGTCTCTCAAACCAGCAGAGGATGCCAATTTTGCAAATATATGGTTTTGGGATGACGAAAAGCAGCAATTGAACCACGAAAAGGTCAACAAGGACTGTTTTTATGAACTTATGGCAATGCGTCAGTGCGAATGGGCATTGAAGGCCGACGCCGGTTTCGGTCAGGCCATAGGCTTGTGGCTGGCTTCATATTTCAAGGCGGAATCTGCCGGTGTTCCTATGCCGACTTATTTTGGCCAGGGTCACGCCGGTGCACTTGTTTATGCTACTACGGCAGGTCCGGAATATCTGCATCAGGCGCTGGCGCGGGCAATAAAGGATGATAATGCTTATGTAGCACTGGGTGCGGTTGAAGCACTGGCGGTAACTGCCGGCGAAAAATCTTTGCTTTATCGGCTTGGCATCGCTCAGCCGTTATTGCAGGCACTTTCCTTTAAGGATAGGGCGGTCAGATACAGCGCAGCGATAGCCATTGCAGCAGCCGGCCCGAAGGATGATTTTGCTGAAAGTAAACTTGTTACCGAAAATCTTGCACAAGCCATCGCAAAAACAGCCGGCGATGCCAACGATAATAAAAATCTCTGGAATGACAGTATAGCCGATGGTTATGCCCTGCGTGCCGCACAGGCAATGTTAAAGCTGGCTCAGACGCGGAATACCGTTATTAACCTCTCGGGTGCCCAGGATGCCCTTATAAACGCAACAAAGGATACTCGTGCCGAGATTAGAATTCTTGCAGGTGAGATACTGGCTTACCTCACCAGTCCCGACGCTCAGCGTGCCATAGCCGCTATGGCTCTTGCCGAAGGCAACCCGAAGGACATTCGAATATCTGCCTTTAATTCACTGGCTGTTTCAGCAAAGTTTAATGCCAATTTGCTCGACAACGATATGATAAATGCCATTTATACGCTGCTTGGCTCCAAGGATGCCGACCCGCAATTGCGCAGTGCCGCCGCGGCTGCTTATGGTGCTTTTAATCTGCCAAGTCAGAAGGTAAAAGACCTGATTCTCGACCAGTCAAAAAGCTAAAAAAATTCCTTGAATTGAAATTCATGTTTCATAAGTCCTTATTCGGCAGGATGGGTAAGATTTTGGGGTTAAATTGCGTTTAGTCCTTATGGGGCAAGGAGTTAAGGCGAATTTTGGGGTTTGCAAAAAGTGACAAAAACTGACACGAATTGAGCATTTTTTGACAAAAATAGTTCACTTTTTGACCCTTTTTTACCACTTTTTTACAAAAAAAATCAGCTTTTTGACACACCTGTTAAAAAAAGACCACCTGTGTTAAACTGTTAAAATGAGGAAGATGGGAAAGGGTTTTTCCACCGCAAAGTTCGCAGAGGGCGCGGGGGTAGAAGCGAAAAAGTTAAAGTGTAAAACTCAAAACCAAAACTCAAAGTTAAAAATTACAGACAGATTTTAGACTGGATTGTTTCCCGCAAAGTCGCCAAGTCGCAAAGTGAAGATGAGAGAAAAAGTTTAACCACGGATTAACGCGGATTGCGGAAAAAGTTTTTAGTGCTTAGTTTTAAGTTTTTAGTTAAAGAAAAATTCAACGGATAATATTTTTTCGCCACAGAGGTCACAGAGAGTTTGCGGAAAAAAGACCAATGGTATCTAAAAATAACAGGTGGATGTAATTAAGAGATGTAAATAATAAGACCTAATATATCCAGTAATAGGTAATTGCCCCTCTCCTCTTAAAAGTGCGAATCCTACCGACTATCTTGCGAAAAGGCAGACAACAAAAGCCAGCAATAGCATAAGAAGAAAAGCCAACTGAGATAGTAGTTTAGCACGCTTCCAATTTTTTCGTAAACGGGAAAACACTGGGTCTGCAATATCACATTCTTTATCCAATAATTTTGTACCTTTGTAATCAATTAGCCAGTACCGCTCGAATTCCTTTGCCTTATCTGGATGCTTCTTGGTATAAAAAAGCATCTTATATATCAGAAAATGTTCAATTATCTTAAATGCGCCCCAAATCATTGCAGTAGCAATGAAAATATCCCAGACGATACTGTTTTTGCTCAAACACAGAATGAATCCTATAAACATTATCTACAGTTCCCTCCAGAAAACAATTCTAAATTTGTAGACGGGGTTGGAATCCAACCGTATTTAATTTATTATCCCGCGGACAAAATATAAAACAAGAAAAAAATGTTTTTTATCGCATGGGAAGCGAGGCTGAGCCACCATAGGGAAGTCAGCAGAAGGGTGCGAAGAGGGAAAGAGGAGCATTCAGGATTCAGGAGTTAGTAGTCAGAATCGAGGTAGGCCGCTATGCGGCCGGTGATCTGCGGATTCCTTGCCTCGCTTCGTTATCGCTCGACTCGGCGGGCGGAATGACATTACGAAGCGGGAGTAAATAAGGGGGATGTTGAAATAATATCCAAAGGCGTATATACTACGATTATGAAGACACTGTCCGGCAAAAAAAACGGCAAACATTCGAAATCGGCTGACCCGATACAGGCAGCAATCGATTATGGGATAGACATTTCCATGCTGAAAGATAATGTTAAGAGAACGCCGGCAGAACGCATAAGAAGGCATCAAATCGCACTCGAAACGGCAGAGAAACTGCGTAAAGCAAAAGGATTATGACAGGCAATTTCACAGACTTACTCAAAAGACTTGTAAAAGCTGAAGTTGATTTTGTAATTGTCGGCGGCTTTGCAGGTGTGGCTTATGGGTGTACGTATTTAACGCAGGATATAGATATCTGCTGTGATTTTTCGCCTGCAAATCTGATGCGGCTGCAAAAGGCGACAGCAGGTCTGCATCCTGTTCATCGGATGACGCCGAGTCGCCAAAAATTCGAGCTTACGGAAGCAAATTGCAGTCAATTCAAGAATCTTTATCTTGATACTGACATTGGACAGCTTGACTGCCTGGGGTTTATATCGGGGATAGGCGATTACAGAAGCGCCAAAAAGGTCAGCAGAATAATCGATGTGGAGGGTATTAAACTGCGGATTTTAAATCTCGATGCTTTAATAGAATCCAAAAAGGCAATGAACCGGCCGCGTGACCAACAGGTGATTTCGCAGCTCGAAGCAATAAAGAAGATGAAAAAAAGAAGGACTGCGGAAAAAGGTAAAAATGGAACGAAGGTTTGAAAAGTAAGAAAAGTGAGATCCGCCTTCGCGTAAAGCTTCGGCGTGACAAGAGGGGGAAAGAGAGCATTCAGGATTCAGGAGACAGGAGAAAGAATAGGAAAACAGGGATGTTGACAATTGAGGGCTGGGGGCGTATTATCTGCGGAAAAGAGGAATTAGTTTTGGAGTTTTAAAAATGGCTAAGGCAAAGAAAAGCTGGGAAAAACGGCTTAGCAAGCAGACAGATGGGCTGGCAGTCGATTTTGTAGAGTCGCTGTCTTATGATAAGCGGCTGTATAAATATGATATAGCAGGCTCGATAGCTCATGCGAGGATGCTTTCTGAGCAGAAATTGATAACCAAGGCGGAATTTAAGAAGATTGAAAAGGGGCTGTCGGAGATATCGGATGAGATATCGGCGGGGCGGTTCAAGTTCGATAAGAGGTTAGAGGATATTCACATGGCGATAGAGGAAGCGCTGGTGGCGAAAATCGG
>Ga0315291_10002897_pt1 | contig 22292 bp, 17 predicted proteins | sample YL17G12_20_MG_FD_203070 | JGI IMG/M metagenome (GOLD analysis project Ga0315291, IMG submission 203070) | Sediment microbial communities from Yellowstone Lake, YNP, Wyoming, USA - YL17G12_20 | ecosystem: Environmental > Aquatic > Freshwater > Lake > Sediment | place: USA: Wyoming | collected... | reverse complement strand
CAAAATCCCAATTATGCTGACAAATACGATTAACTTTTTCATCTCTTATCTCCTTTACCTTGATGAATTGAAAATTTCCCAGACTATATGCCCTCCCCAACAACTACTTAAATTCCTTTGAATCACCTCCTTTCTATATCTCTGCTTCAGCTTCGTTAGGAGCGAATCTAAATGATGCTTCTGTGTCCTGGCGCCTAAGGGCAGAAGTACCAAAGCTCCGTCGAATATTAAAACTATTCTCATTTTTCTATTCATTATTAAAACTTAGCCCGAAAGAGATTAATCCTATGGTTGGTTGACCCAAACGAATTTAAGAAAACATTCACTTGAGGAGAAGTCAAGTTCAATTTCCCGTTGTTTAAGTTCAGTAATGCGTGGGATGAAGTCTCCGTTTTCTTGGATTTTTTGGAGAGATTGAAACCCACTGTTGCCCCTGCCGCCTCAGCGATAGTGAACAGGGCAAGCGGACCCAAAATCTCGTTGACGTCTGATTTATCCGCTATCGAAATCACCAATGGAGTCGCCAGCAAAGTAACGACCAGGCTTCCGCCGAAAGCAGCAAGATAAGACCCCTTTTTTCGTCCTGGGTTTTCTGCCAAATAAACTCCGGTGGCACAGCCCAGATTCAAGCCAATCAGATAACCCCAAACACCACCCTCGAAACCAGCTTCGTCAAACCATCCGGGATCTTTCTCATGTCCCATCTCATCTCCTATTTTGGCTCCAACGCACCCCGACAATGCCGTACCCAGTGCTCCTGAAAAAAACTCACCAGTTACCCTCTCACCTTCTGCTGAGCCCATTTCTAGATAAAAAGAATTATCCTTTGCCTTCTCCCGAGGGGAAACTATTCTTATCGAATCATCTGAAATAATCTGGGATCCTCCGAAGAACGAATCCCCCTCTACTGCCAGCGAATTTTCTGTGTTTCTTATAAGCAGAATCATTCCCAAAACGAGTCCAGCCAAAATAACCACTATCTTTTTCATCTCTTTCTCCCATTCTTAATGTTCTTAATAGGAGTAATTGCAATAGATGTGCCAATGAGAATGTCTGCTAAAGAAAAGCTAAGATATTCGCTAACCGCATAATAACGAAAAAGATGGAGCAGACTCTATTTGCAAAAATTTCTGGCTAATGAAGTTCTGTTGGGGGAACTTGTTATGGAAAAATAGACGGTGGTGTAAGATTCTATATAATAGTATTGTTGTTCTCGCTGGTAAGAGGTATACCACAAATACTTTCGTTCGTTGGCTCATTTGAAAGTTGATTGATGGCTCTCAATTGCGTTTGGGTTATAACTCCGTCCTCAAGTCGAAGGACCCGGTCGGCAAACTCCACAATTCGCAAATCGTGGCTGGCAACGATGACACATCGGTTCTCTTCTTTGGCATACTCGTGGAGGAGCCGGATGATATCAAAACCTTGCTTGGTCTCCAGACTTGCGGTCGGCTCATCGGCGATGATAAGTTCAGCCCCGTTGGCGATGGCACGCGCCACGGCGACACGTTGTTTTTCACCTTGACTCAAATTTGCCGGGAATTTCTTGACAAGATGTTCAATGTGGAATTGCTCCAACAGCCTCAGTGCCTGCCGTTTGGCTTCAGTCTTGGTTTTGCCGCCAAAACGAGCAACCAAGGCGACATTCTCTATCACTGTGAGTGAATCGATGAGATGAAAAGTCTGGAAGACAAAGCCAATCCGCACAGCACGAAGTTTCTGCAATTCCTTAGATGTGTAGTCTTCGATATCTCTCCCAAAAAGCGAAACCGTTCCTGATGTCGGCTCGACCAAACCCGCGATCAAAGTGAGCAAAGTAGTCTTGCCGCTGCCGCTCGGTCCCAACAACATCACCAATTCGCCTGAGGATGCTTCAAGCGAAATATCTTGCACCGCAATAGTCTTATGCTCGTTGCTGCCAAATATTTTTGAGACACTGGCAAGCTGCACCACATCAGTTTGATTTTCCATTCTGCTCATGAGAATACCTCCAGAGTATAAATCCGCCTCAACCGTTGCATGGAGACAAGCGAGCTGATCAGACTCATCAGACCAACGCCCAGGACAACCACTACAATCTGCTCAGCTGAGGATTTCGAGCTGACCTCGGGGGACATTTTCTCGATTAAAGCCACCATGGGAAAGAAGAGAACAAGCGCTACAACAATTCCTGCAGACGAGATTAGCAGCGCCTGTTGGACGATCAGGCGAGGGAGAAATCCGCTGGGTGAACCGAGGGTTTTCATTATGGCAAAATCCTTTCGCCTTTCCAGGATGTTGATGGAGAGGAGCAGACTCAAGATGGCTGTCAGCACAATGACTCCAATTGCTGCCACCGTGTAAATAAAAGGAAGAAACCCGGACTGCATCTCCCGGATATTGTTCTGCAGGAATGTTTCATGATCATAAACTTCCACTCCTGGCACTCTCTCCCGAATCTGCCTGGCAACTTTCAACTTGTCGCTTCCCTCTTTTACCTTGACCAGATAGCAGGTGACGATGTTGGGAAATCCGATAAGGGACTGGGCACGGCTCAGAGTGACGAAAGCATACTGGGTGACGAACGCATTCGTTTTTGTGCTTATGCCGACTATCTTGAGTGTATCGCCCTGTATCTGCGCAAGGTCACCCACCTTGAAGTGGAATTTTGTCGCGAATGACTCGTCCAAAATGATTTCATCGTTATTCAGAACTAAACGACCCTCGGTCAGCTCTGGCGGGCCTCCGAATCCTGAGGCTGGCTCATAACCAGCCAGAAATACCGTTGCAACCTTGTCGTCCTTTCTGACTGCGGAAAGAAGCAAGAGAACCGGCGAGGTAGATTTGACGTTGGGGACCTTCTGAATGTTCTTTCCATGACTGGTGAACAGAACCGAGGAACCACGCAGAATGTTGGTGGCGTTGCGTTGCAGCACCCAAAGATCAGCTTTGTTTTGTCTAATGTATTCTACCGAACCATCTGCCACTCCGCGATAGACCGACAAAAGGAAGAGCATCAGCACGATGCACAAAGCAATACCACCAACGGTGAGTGCCAAACGAAGGGGTTGACTCCTCAGAATTCGAACACAATATAAGTCCATAGCGAGCCTCTATCCTTTTATGAATGAATGAGCGTTGACCTGACTGACAGGCCTTTGCGACGGTTCCTTTCTGTCAACCCGCCACACCCCAAAACTCCCGTAGAAAAAGGTTCGTCTAGTAGAAAAGAGCTCTTCGGAAGCCGATCTATTTGGGTTGATCCGATCCATCAAAGTCGGTGGAACATCGCGATAAGCCAAGAGGGTCCAGAAGGCTAATTTCGCATCGTCGCGGCAAACACGCAGGATCTCTCGGACGATCTGTTCAAAAGCTTGGTCAGACATATATTCAAAAATATCAGATAAATAGAACTTTGACACGCTTCCCGGCTCTAAACCTTTGAGGTACTCCTCCAAGCTTCCGCAGAAAAGCCGCATTTGTCCCAGATGCTTCTGTAAAAAGTGGAAATTTGACTTCCGCAGATAAGGATGTGCCATTTCCAAATTTCTGTACTGCCCGGTCAAAATGTATTCTATGAAGAAATTGTCCTTGATTGGAACATCCGTTAGCCCGTGCTGGGTGCGTCCAAAAAGCTCTTGTGCAACATTTTCGAGTGTGACGTATTGAAAATAGGAGGGGCGTCTGCCCAGATGTCCCAGTAAGAATTTTCCAAAAAATAGACGGAAGAGCCACCGCCATCTTCGGCTATTCCAGACTTTTTCGTAGAAGGTTCGCTGTTGGTCAAGCGATGAAGCTGATAGCAGTCGTTGAACAGTCCTTTGACCATGAATCAACGGCAGGACGATTCGACGAAAAAGCGAAAAGTACTGTTCGAATTTCCCGCAATGAATGATCCCTGAAAGCAGATTTTCAGTTTGCCCATCCCAGTATTCCCGCTCCTCTTGGCTCAGCCGAGGTCTAAGATAGAAGTAAAGTTGAAGTCTATTCCGGCAAGGACGGGCACCCACAAAGCCGACAAAGTCGTCATAGTCGAGCTTTTGGATAGCCCGCATCTTCAGCTCTACCAGATATATCTGCGCTGGGTTCATGTCGACAGCTGTTAGTGACCGGGGGTTGCTCAGTAGCAGGGCAAAGCTGTTGTCTCCGCCTGATGCGATAGAGACGACATCGTCCTCCGGCGTAATCTCCAAAGCCTGCGTTAGCGTTTTGGGGTCTTCCCAGCACTGAGCATAATGGATTCTCATCTTATCATCCTCCATGCCTTTCTGTGGGTAGCCTTGGTCTCCTCCCAATGGACCCACCCAAGCGAACATAGGTTTCAATTTCATTTTGGGTGTTTGTGCAAAGGTCTATGTCGAGCTCGATTTTTCCCTTCTGAAAAAGGAGCACCACAGTAGAACCGCCGAACTCGAAGAACCCCTTTTTTGCCCCTTTGGAAACGTGCACACCGGGCTGGTATAGTTGCTGAATAGATCCGACAGTGAAAGCCCCTATTTCAACCATAGCGATTTGGCCGAAGTGATCTGAGTCAAAAACCGTCAACATACGATGATTTTCGGTGTAGAATGGAATAAGCGTGTCAAGTGCATACGGGCCACCTGCATAATACTTTCCCCGAATCGATACTGGTTTGTCCGGAACCCCAGAATCCGGGAAGTGAAAATGGTGGTAGTCGGCAAGACAAAGCCGACTTACGATCATCGAGCCAAAAGCAAATTTTCCCACAAGCTCTCCATCGAAGAGGAAACTGCGCAGGTTAAATGGGCTGCGTTTGATTCGAAACGTCGTGTCCGGTTCAACCAGCGGATACGCGAGAACCTTGCCATCCACGGGTGCGATGCAGACATCTGGGTCGTTACAAATAGGTCGCTTGGAAAGATCAATTTCGCGCGTGAAGAAATCGTTGAAGGTGGCAAAATCCTTGAGAGGACGAACGAACTCATTCGTACTCATATTCATCGTTTTGACGAAAGACTTGATTCTGCACCTGCTCCACGGTTGCCTGTGAAACCAGCCATACAGTCGTGAAATGAATTTCTGGCGCAATATCAGATCCGTCGCCAACCTCCCCAGCTGGGTGTTATATGACCAGGAAAGGAAGCCGTTTGCATAAACCTTCTCGGTCATCAATTCCTTTCTCTGCCGGTCATAATATGTAATAGACATTGGTGCGCTCATCGATTCAACTCATAAAGTGCGTATTCTCGCTGGGGCACAGGTGCATTTTTCCCCAAAAGCCCGTGAGCAAAATTCCCTTTTAGCCTTAAGGTCAATAGTAACGTCTCAAATCCTTCATTCAATATCTGATTGATTATGTAGTAGAACCCAGCTCTCCCTAAGCCAGTTTTTCGCGCCGCTTCCTCCGGAGTGACACCACCGATGTAAAAATTGATTCTATTGACGTGCTTTCGGTTATAGATAAACTTCAGTTTGGCGATGAGACTGTCTTTCCCGTTCATGGAGCGAATCGCATCCGACAACTCAAGAAATGCGGCAGCGAATCCAGCCAGGGTATTGGTTTCATCATAAGCAAATACAAAAAGTCGTGGATGGAAGGCGTAACGGCTTCCTGCAAAGAGTCGTTTGAACTCTTCAAATGAAATGGGAGTGAATCCGAGAAAACCACCAAAGGATTTGGTCATCGCAACATAAAGCTTTCGCATCTCGTCTTCAAATCGCCTCATGTTGAATAGTTCAAAACGGTAACCTTGGTCGACCAGTAGTTTAAAGGGTTCTTTTCCGCGGACGATCATTTTCTCCAGAGCCTCACGCCCAGTTATCTCTACCGAATCCCACTCTTGTTTAGTGACGAAGCCGAAGCGTTCAAAGAATTCCGGATAATAGGGTGGATTATACGGTTCACCGTAAAACAGCTTTTGATCGAATCCACGCGTCATGAAACGGTAGCTGTGCCAAATGTCGAAATTCATCGGACCCCAGATACGATTAATCTTCATCTCATCATGAAGCCATTGCGTAGCAGAATCGAGGAGTTCCTGTGCCACGGTGTAGTCATTGATGCATTCAAAGAAACCCACAGTGCCTACGGGTGCTCCATCTTTATCCCGCAGATCGCTGTTAACCATAGCAGAGACTCGGCCTACCACCCCTCCGCGCCTGGTGACGACGAAGTGTCTATGCGAATTTCCCGGCTTTTGGTAAAAAGGGAACTCTGGCGAAAGCTGCGCATATAGCTCTTTCCTGAGAGGAGGAATCCAATGGTCATCAGCCTTGTAAAGCTTGTAGCCAAAGCGCACGAATGCGTCTTGTAAAGCGGTATCAAATCTGAAATGTTCTATTGCCATCGAATCTCTCCTATACTTCCATTGATTGATATCCGGGCGCCATCTTGAATCAGTTTTGTAGCATCCTTCACACCGACGATGGTGGGAATACCCAGCTCCCGACCGATAATGGCGGTGTGTGAAAGGACACTTCCTTTTTCTACCACGATCCCTTTGGATGAAATCATCAGAAATACCCACCCTGGATCGGTTGACCTTGCGACCAGAATATTATTACCGCTTGCCATTTGGGAATTCGGGCTCAGAATCACTCGGGCTATCCCTTCGGCGACTCCTGAAGAACAACCGATTCCTCGTAATGTCTTGCTGGCTTGATTCCTGGCTTTAGTTTGGCTGAACGAGCTCAAATAAGGGATACCCTGTGTTTCTATTCGTTCCTTAGGTGCGCGTTGAGCAAATTCCGAATACTCTGCTTTTCTTAGCTCAACTAAAGCCTTAAGGTTTTGTGTCACTGCCGTCCCTTGCACGAAAGCAAAAACCTCCTCCACCGTGAGGTAATAGATATCCGAAGCTGACTGGAGCAGACCTTTCTTTTCAAAAAGCTCCCCCATGCGCCGGAACAAGCGTCGAACAATTCCATAAAGACGGCTTCGGGCAAACCGCATGTTTTCCCTATTGGCGATGGCCAATCGGGCATTTCTTAGCACGAACCGGAAAGTGAGATACTTGAAGGGATTCCTAAGATGCCGTCGGAGGATTTCTTCAGCCTCCGTGCGAGTTTTCTGTTCCTGAGCCTCCATGGTTTCCTGAGATATTCCCAACTGGTAGTAGTTTTTGATTAATTCAATCAGCGCAGCAGGGTTCTCGCGGAAGGTTGGCCTTTCCAGCTTGAGTTCTTCTACACCTCGATCTCCAAAGGTCCGCAAGTGAGCCTCTATTGCATCCTTGAGCATCGCGTATCTACAGTCATTTTCTATTTTCTTCCAAATGGCCTCATTATCCCCTTCACCTATGAGTTCTTCAAAGATCGGTTCTGTGTGAAGGATTTCAGCCAAGTGCACCAGCGATGTAACAGGCTTGACACTTTCGATATCCCTCTGACCACACAGCAAATTATTATGCAAGTTTGGGTGTTGGTCCAGTTCCCATTTGGTGCAGAGTTGCTTTAGCCAGTCATAATATTTCATGGCACAGAAGTCGTTGTACAGCGTACGATGCCACTTGTTCGTGAGTTTCTGCTCAAGAGATTCGTAGAGGGCTATCACTTCATCTTCCGTAGCTTGTGAGATGTCAATGTCCTTGAAATGATCGTAGATGGGATTAAAATGCGCAAAGAATCTCTTGGCGTTCCGCTTAAGGCTCAAAAGTTTGCAGATCACACTGAGTAAGGTGCCAACTCGATTGAGTAAGAAGAGCTTGGCTTTGGGAAAGCCCACTTTCTGCGAGATTCCAATCATCTGGTCCCACGACTCCTTGTGCTTTTTGAAGCGAGGGAGATAGGAGAGCATTTCGTACCAGCTCAGAAGGTTATAGTAGATGCGTCCATCCAAGAGTCCAATCATGTTCTTGGAGAAGGAGAGTCGGTTTTTCAACTCTTCCTTGAAGGGAAGAAAACCAAGTGTGGCATTGCGAAAGATGTTCTCATAAGCACTTCGCACAAACGAGAAAGTGAGGGGAAGCGTGAGTTCTGGATAGCTTTCCACGATGTTCGAATTATCCCAGATGCGGGGCTTTGGTGAAGAAGCCTGCTTCGAACCAAACACAATCGGCCGGGCTTGCAGGATAAATAGTCTTCCTTTTTCATCATACGCCCACTCAATATCTTGAGGTGCACCGAAACATTTCTCCGCTTTCACCCCCAGATCGCACAATTGGAGAATCTGGTGGTCGGTTAACACCTGCCTTCTCTGCATTTCCACCGGAACGGGCTCTATACGATTTCCAACCTCAGTGGTCGCATCAAGAACAACACGACTATCTTTCGACCTCACTTCCTTCAAGATCTCGTTTGATTTGCAGTTGATCCGGTAGATATCAGTTTCCACGATGTTGGCAACTACCCCTTCGCCTAAGCCGAATCCAGCAGAGATGGTGCATTGATTTGCGTTACTTTCCGGATCTTTGGTGAAAAGAACGCCCGATGCCAAAGACTGCACCATTTCTTGAACAATCACTGCCGCGGATATGCCTGTGAGACTGATATTCCTTCGATGTCTGTAGCTGAGAGCCCTTGAGGAAAAAGCTGAGGCCCATACTTTTTTAATCGTCTCCATGACTTCGGAAGGGCGCACGTTGAGAAATGAATCCATTTGGCCGGCAAAAGAGTTTTCTTTTGAATCTTCCCCAACCACTGAAGATCGAACTGAGAGAAGCGCTTTTTTACCGAACATTCTGTTCAATGCCGCCAATAATTCCAAAGAGAACTGCTTTGGAAGCTCGGATTGGAAGACAACCTGACCAATCCAAGATGATGCCTCATCCAAGCCTTTCTTGTCATTAAAATCAAGGTTGTCCAATATCCTTTGTATTTTCTCCTTTTGGTCACCCAGAACGTCGTCAAAAACACTGCTTGACACTATGAACCAAGGAGGCACAGGAAGACCGAAATGTCGAAGTCGGAACAAATTCCAACCTTTTCCACCCACCTCATGCTCGGTAACCTTTCCAAAACTGGTGTCATACAAGATCAGATTTTTCGACACAGAAGACATTTGAGAGCCTCCTTCTAGGCAAAAAAGGCGTACTGAACGATTCGGGCGATAAACACACTAAGAATATACCGCTCAGCAAACGGTTTGAGTTTTGAGGTCACGGGATTAGGTCTTAGGATGAATCGGACATGACCCCACATAGTCATTCCGTACCCCACTGACAATATTGCCAGGAATACTTTCGAGAAAGAAAGTGTCCAGTAGAAATATAGCCCAATGCTGAATGCAATGGTTTGAGCAGTACCTGCCGCGAGAACTGCCCCGACGCGACCAAGAATCTGAGAGTATGTAACATACGCATTTTCCTCCTCTTGTGAGCGAATTTTGCGAGCAATCTCCCATGCAAACGACATCGACCAGTACATGGCTATTAGAAGAGCAATCGAACTCCATCTCATGTTTCGCCAGGGCAATTGACGTTCGACCGAGAACAAGATGACAAGATATGAGAGCATAATCGGGATGATAGGGTTGTGAGTTGCAAGATTAAGCAAGAGGTACTTGCGCAGAACGCGTGGAATGAAGAAATACCTAAACATCAAAAGCGAATATCCCAAAACGACGAGGGGCATCCAGAGCACCCCACCAACCCACAGGTTGGCGGCAAGATAAAGAACAATGACCACAGCGAGGCTGAACCAGATATCCGATTCAAGCGCTTTACCCGAAGGCACCGGGCGCTGTTGGAAAAGCTCCCGGTCTATCTCTCCATCCTTAAGCTCGTCCATGAGCCGCAGAATCAGAAGCAGAGCGAAAATGCTCCAGATGCCGATGAATGTACTCGGAGAAAAAATCATTGTCTGCATGTCATGAATCCTCTCCAGAAACGAGAAGAAACTGATATTAAGCAGAGCTGCCGTAAGCAGACGTGTAGGAACAGGATACATCTCTGCAAGGTAGATCTTCATCCGCTTAAGAAATCCCTTTTTCGGTAGATACAACATCATTCGCTCCATGATTTTTCCCAACATTCTCTCGTTGTCGTAGCCGTGCAGTTTGCGCGGGGGTGCTGCTCTTCGCCATTAGCTTTCGCAGTTATGACATTCAAGGCTCTTGGCAGAATTTCTATCTTAAACTCTGATGCCTTCTGACAAATCTCCCCATCACACAGAAAAGCCTCTGGTTTTTCGGTGTCTACAACTACTTCCTTTGCGCGCCAAGTTTTGACACTTGATGAATAGATATGCTTGCCTCCAAGAACTTTCAATATGACCAAAAGCGTCTGCATGAAGGTGGCTGAATTTTCAATAAGGCAGACATCGAGCATGCCGTCGTTGTTGACCGCTCCAGGCGACATTAAGAAATTCTTACCCAAGAATGGTTGATTATCCACCATGAGCGAGAGCACATTCGTTCTCAACCAGCCATTATTCAGGCGAATGCTCAGAGTATTTCGACACGCTTTGGTCCTCAGCAATGCGCACATCACAGCCAAGATGTAAAGTTTACTTCCCAGAATTTGTCCAAACAATTTGCCCGGTTTGCCTTTGGATTTTATCGCATTAGCAATACCTGCAACCTCAGAGGGCAGACCAATGCCTCCTGCCGTGATGTAATACCATCCATTCACCCTGATGACGTCGGCACGTTGAAGGTGACGACCAACGATCAAGTCGCAGGCCTTGATTATGTCTTTTGGAATATGATAGTATGATGCGAGATCGTTCGCCATTCCGGTGGGAATGATGCCGAGTGCGGTCTCTGTTCCTATAATACCGTTGAGCACTTCATTTACTGTCCCATCACCCCCTACCGCGACAACGGTGTTATAGTTCTCCTTAACGGCTTGCCGGGCAATGTCCATCGCATGGCGAGGATAAGCAGTCTGCTCTATATCTACAAGAAAATGGGCAAATCTCTCGCCGACCACCTTCCCAAGATATGCGTTATTGCCTTTTTTCGATTTTGGATTCACAATGAATTTGATTTTCATTGCATTTTCCTTTATGCTGGGCTATGCCGCGCAGCTCAATCGTCTTCCCCAATTAGTCTGGATACAATACTGCAGTATGGTTGGATAATACATCTTGAACTCAGGTGGAGTGATACTGCTCCCTCGAAGTGCAGAACGTGTATTAGTGTTGTCAAATGTCCTAGTCACACAAAGGTAGGGCTCATAAGTCTCCATTGCTTGCCAGACCCTTTTTGCGTGACCTCGAAGAGATTGTTTTGCTGAGTGATACAGTTCCAAAGGCATGAATCTGATTCGCTGTAAGTGCTCGGCTGTTTTTGTCGTATTGAAATAGTCCATCGCCAAATCAACGACTTCGCCTGTGGTGGTTGAATTCTCTTCACCGACCGTAAGATGATATATCTTTCCAATCCCTTCGTTGGTTTTCAAGAAGATATAATTGATGACATCGGTAACAAAATCCACCGGCACAACGTCCAGTGGTGTGTGCCGAGACCCCGGCAGAATTCTGACCAAGCCATGATAAATCAGTTTCAAAGGCGGATACAAGACATTGAAAGCAGTAGTCCTACCCGCTTTCGAATCACCCACAATAATGCTTGGGCGAAAAATCGTAACGGGCAACTCATTCATCAGTTGGTGAACTATTTCCTCCGCTTCAAATTTTGTCCGTTCGTAGGTATTGGCAAACTGCTGTCCGCAGTCCAATTCGGCCTCGAGAATTCTTCCAACCCGATCTCCCGATACATAGGCTGTGCTGACATAAGCAACTCGCTTGAGTCTTCCTGTCTGGCGCGCGCATTTGGCCAAGGCCATGACGTTTCTTGTGCCAATGCAGTTTACCAATCGGGCACATTCCAACGGAAGCTGGAACTGTACCGTTGCCGCAGAGTGAATAACATGCGTTACTTCTGACACCAATCTGGTATAGACAGACTCAGAAAGTCCCAATCTGTCCAGTGTAATGTCACCGCGGACCACTTGGATACGTCTTTTCGCTTGGCTTTGGTCTATTTCTGGCGACAATGCACCAAGTATTTCATCCACGCGTTGCTCTGCTTCTCTCTCAGAGTTGCCACGAATGAGCAAAATAAGTCTGGTGGTGTTGTGATTTTTCAAAATTCGGGGAATAAGATTTCCGCCTACTAACCCGGTTGCTCCAGTGAGAAAAACGACTTTGTTCATATTGTTCATCTGCTTCCTCTTTCAAAAGCTCTCACGGATGGGGAATCGCAATAGATGTGCCAAAAAGAAAAAGGAATTAGAAAAACTGGATGAAACCGATTAACCTCTTAGTAATTAAAAAGATAGAAGAGGCTATTTCCGATTGGTTAGTTTTGCTGAGGAAGTTCTTTTTGAAGGGATTGTTATAGAAAAATATACTGGTATGTAAGATTGTATATGACGGTCATTATTTAAGACCGTTGAAAAAACTCTATTGTCTTTTAGCGAGCTTTTCGTCAGACCCAGCCCAATTCACTAAATTGTGGGAAGCCTTTGTGCCATATCCCCCAAAAGATAAAAAGAGACAACGCCAGGATGTAAGCGAAGAAATAAAAAGAGAGTACTGGATTTTTTAAAAGCTGGATTCGCTTGCGATGCCCAAGCCACAAAATAACCAATGGGATAACAATAGCCAAGGGAAAGGTGAAGACGACTGTTTGTCCCTCTACTCCGTTGACAAAGTAGGTAAATCCATAAAACAGCGAGGCAAATATGGTGAGTAAAAGTTTTGGATTTGACGCCTTATCTTCGTTAGAATTGAATGCAATGACGAGAAGTCCAACCGAAAGAAGTATAATCCCACCATCCCAAAGTATGTGCCCTAAAATCTCATCGAAGAAATAATCTAAAGCATAAAGTGGAGAATCTTTTGTTGGAGTTAAATGGCGGGCGATGGCGTTAGCCGAAAGGTGCATTCCATGACCTTCCACAAAGGTGATCGCCCCCAAAATTAGAATGATTACTGCGATGGATTTGACAGTGGAATTTGAATTTCCTCTCGCCTCCATCAACTGAATACGATAGATTTTGTAAATTAGAAAAACCATGACAAATGGCGTTAATATGTCAAAGACGTCAGCGATCATGAGTCGATTTTTTATCTCAAAGTTTAAGAATGCAGGCATGATATGAAAGAAGGCGTAGCTAGATGCATAGATGAGTAACCAGAGCGAAAGATTATCGTAACGAGATTGAGCAATTTGACTGTTTTTCAATTCCATCCCTCCATCAGCTTATGATGTTTCTCCTTCTTAAAAAACCTGGCCAAAGTTTAAGAAAACCCTGGTTCCTTCGCGGCTTACGCCGACATCAAATCTTACCACAAAATTGGCCAAGTAATAACGCAGACCCCCACCCCAGTCGGTTTTCCAACCGTGCAAATTTATCTTCTTAATGCTGGGATAGACTCTGCCCGCATCGACAAACAAAACTCCACCGATCTTTCTGTAAATTGGAAATCTATATTCTACAGACGAAATTGTCAATGCCCGGTCAATGAAGCGGTCAGCTTTGAAGCCTCTGGTAGTCCAACTACCACCAATAATGCTTTGTTCATAATATGGAGCAGTTCCATCCACGTGCTGAATCCATAGACGCATAGCCAGAACATGAGCTGAGGTAAACAGTTTTTGATACTTGTTGACCTCCAATCGGTATCGCTGGAAACTGAAGTCGCCACCAAGAGATTTTGAGGCAATATCGAAATTGAAACCTATCTTCCAACCTCGGTGCGGGTGAATCTGGCTATCCCGGGTGTCCCGGCGAAGTTTGGCAACAAAATAAGTGGTTAGATGTTCACTAGCTCCGGGCACCTCCGAGGTCAAAATGGAATTAACTCCTTCATAGCTATAAACGCTTGTATGGTTGAACAACAACCCTATCTCGCCGATAATCCGTTCGGTGAAGGCCCGTCCTAATGTCAGCTCTAGTTTGGTCATCTCCCGGGGAAACTGCCAGTCGTTATCTGGGGAATTGTTGCCAAAGCCGAAGAAATTACTCTTGAGAAATTTGTCGAATTCCAGTTTCAGATCCAAGGCTTTTGGATAAGCTGTTCCTTGTCGGATTTCGAAATCGGGAATGGAGAAGGCAAACACATACCACTGTTCCCCCTTGGTGCTACCGAAAATTGTAAGATCGAATGACTCGCCTTGTTTTAATTGATCCTTAATGACACCCTTGCCACCAAAGCCGAAGCCAATATCTGAATCGTACATAAGAATGGGAAAGACGCTGGAGGAAGTTTTCCGTGAAGGCATCTGCTGTCCAGTCGTATCCGTTTTGAATGCAGAAAAAGCATATGGATGATTAAGTAACGTGATAGCAAGAACGATCACCAATTCCAACATTCTACGCATGGTTATTTTCTTAGAATTCCATGATACTTTACATCTACAATTTATTTGTTTAGTCTTCAATGTCCAGACAAATCCCAATACCAACAACATATTCATGACCAATGGTGATCTCTGGTGCACCTCCGTATCTTTCGTCTATTCGTCGCACAAATTCCTTTGCTAATCTACCTCGCTCCGATGGCTTTAGAGAGTAATATAATGTGGTTCCAGCACCTGATTTCATAACATGGTCATAGACTTCCTGGCCTGTGTGACAGACAAAGTTAAAACTGCCTTGCTTTATCCACTCTATTTTAAATCCTGACGTTCTTAGGTGTTTCTCTGTTTCGTCTCGGTCTTTGGGAAATTTAAATCTTACCGCTTTCAAAAGCGACTGTGGCTCCTCGCGTATGATCTCTTCAAACACTTCGATAGGAACCAGCGGTGATCTATCCAGATGAGCTACAAATCCGACTAACCCGCCAGGTCTTAATACTTGCTTGAGCAACGGGAATATCTCATCGCAACCCACATAACCTATAAGCCAGGTCAACACCGCTACATCAAATGATGCTGGAGGAACTTTTCTCAGCTCTTCAAGAACATCTCCCATTCTGAATTCCACGTTCGAAAGTCCCAGTCGCTGGATTCTTTTTTTCGCATGTTCAATCATACCAGACGTCAGATCAATTCCAATAACCTTGCCTTCAAAACCAACCATTTCTGCCAGTTTGGCTGAAGAATATCCGGTTCCACATCCACAGTCAATGGTCGTGGAACCAGCTCCTACCTTTAGTCTTTCGAAGAGATGGTCAATCGGTCCAGAGGCAACTTTTAGCCAGTAGTCTTCGTAGGTAGAGCTAACTCCATTATATCCCAAAACGATTTCTTCTTTTCCTGCTACCTCTTGCTCTTTATTTTCCAAAATTTGGAAAAATCTGGGCAATTCCTCTTCTTCAGGTAGCGGAATAGGAGGTATGGCTTCTGCTGGCACTGGCTTTGCTTTTCTCGCATGTTTACTGAAGAAATCCTGCAACAGGTGTGCCAGACAAAATCGACATGGACGTTTGAAATCAGACTGCATCTTGGCAATGATGGTGCTTAGATCTTCCTTCGCCGCGTTTCCGTAAGAAATAGGGATCATATTACAGGGCGATACCTCTCCGGTGCCATCTATGTATATATGTGAGTGTGCCGCTCCACATCCGAAAAATTCTGGTGACTCCATGTGAGCGAACGATGATATGGCGATTCCATCTTCCATATTATTATACTCATCCATGTGTTGAAATATCTTCTCGAATTCCTCCATTCCGAAGTCGAGTTTGGCAGAGACAATTTTCCCAGCCGGGGCTGGTTCAATTAATTGAAGCTCATTAACTCCTAAGCTTTTATTTAGTTTGACCAGCTGGCTGAAATTCTCCTCCTCCAGCAGTCTCTTTGAAGGGACGGCACAAGTGTAGGTATAGAAACCCCACTTCTGTGCTGTCTCAATGCCTTGGAGCGCAATCTTAAAAGCACCACTCACCCCACGTTTTTTATCATGCTCCTTTTCATTTGCAGTGTCTAAACTAATGGAAATGGAATAGACGGCGGTCTCACGCAGTCTCCGGGCAACTTCGTCAGTAAATCCGTATCCGGTGGTGGCGAGAATACCACATGAATCCTCCCTCAGCGCAGTACATATCTCCACGATATCGTGCCTAAGACATGGTTCACCTCCGGTGAAGTTGATCACTATGGCACCTAACTTTTGCAGTTGCTGGACTATTTTCTGCAAAGATTCTGTGGGGAGATCGGCAAGCGAGCGTCCTGCATTATAGCAATGCCAGCAATTAAACACGCATCCATTAGTGACCGCCAAGTCCACCGACTGAATGGGCGTCTTCTGCTCTGACCCAAAATATGTGGATAAGAATCTATCGAATGCAGGACTCGGGAATGGTGGGATAAACGTATTGATCACAAACTGATCCCCATATCGTCTGACCTTCTCGATCTCCAAGAAATCTCTGAGATACTGGTAGAGCGATGGAGTGAAGAAGCGCATACCCACCCGCTGCATGAATTTAGAAAGAAAGAGTTCATTGTCTTTCATCTTAATTGACCTCCTTTTCCCTTATTGGGACTACAGCGCCAAATGACATCAGGCACTGGTTTTGTTCTTCCGTTTTTCAGAACCTGACTCCAAAAGAAAGACCTAAGGCTTGATAATTGACCAAATAGCAGGGTTGTAGTTTGATCTGAATAAGACCATGCTGCTCATTATACCGGTCGACTGATTCGCCGGTGGTACTGATGTCATAAATAGTGCTTACCACAATGGTAGCGCCACCGAGTAAAAAACCTAGCAGTGGTCCAGAGTTGTCGTGGTCGTCATTACCCCAAATGTCGATTTCAAATTTTGATATGCTATAAATGGCTACTGTACCCGCAAGACCTCGAATGAACATGCCTAACACAAAACGGTCCGGATTTTTTGCATAAAGATGTCCTATCCCGGGTCCACACAAAAGCCCAAGTGACCCGATGGTCAACCCGGCAACATTGTTCGTTGCACTTATCTCTTTGCCGTGACCCAAAAGCGGTATACTTGCTGCAACCGGAGCCAACGTACAAACCAAAGAATAAGTTAAGGCCCTGGATTTCGACTTGGGACTTATTGGTATGGATGGTTGTGCCAAAACCGTTTGACTGCAAAAAACGATTAGACATGGAACCAGTATACCAATTTTTAGCCTTTTCAATCTCCTGGTCAATTCCGAAAGGAACAATTCATTATTCTTCATTTTTTACCTCCTTTAAAAGTTTTCGCCAATGAGGAACTGCAATAAATATGCCAGTAAGAAAAAAGATAAAGAAAATAAATTAAACTAACTAAATGCTTATTAATTAATGGACAGGAAAAGATAAATTGCGGATGAATTTACGACTGAAAAATCTTTCTGAAGAAAATGTTATAGAAGATTAGACTGATATGTATGATTATATGTAACAGAACTGCATTGGAGTAGCGGTTTTCTTCTAGCAGGGAAGGGATAAATACATCGACCATATAGCAACCTCGAAGGAAAGAGGGAATTGCGTTGTTCTTATTGAATTATTCTAATCTAGCCGGAAAGCAGGCGGATGTTACCATCCGTCCGGGAGGAAAGTGTGGTCGAGAGATTAGTCTTCGGAAGAGCTTGAGTTTATACCCAGCTCTTTGATCAGCCTGTTTAAGTAAGTTCGTTGAATGCCCAGGAGTTTGGCGGCTTGAGATTGATTATTCTTAGTTAAAGACAAAGTCTGGGAGATAAACTCCCTTTTGAACTTTTTTAAAGCCTCCTCTAATGGAATTCCGGGTGAGATCTCTTCTTTCCCTTTGTGGCTCAATTGGGGTGGCAGAAGATCCGGGGTGATTGTATCAGATGGTGCCAAAACGACCGCTCTTTCCAAAACATTCTGCAATTCCCTTATGTTCCCGGGCCAATGATAGGTTAGAAATATCTCCAAAGTAGCTGGGTTTATGGAGGCTATTCTTTTTTTCATTTCCCGGCTGAACTTTTGTAAGAAATGACTGGCTAAAGTGGGAATATCCTCTTTCCTTCTGCGCAGAGGAGGAACCGTTATGGAGATGACATTTAAACGGAAAAAGAGATCTTCTCTGAACTTTTTCTCCGTCACTCCTTGGGTCAAATCCCGGTTGGTAGCCGCTATTATCCTGGTATCCACTTTTAAGGTTTGAGTCCCCCCCACTCTTTCGAATTCACCTGATTCCAAAAAATGTAAGAACTTGGTCTGAATCACTGGGGTTATATCTCCGATCTCGTCCAAGAAAACGGTTCCCGTGTGGGCATTTTCCAATCTCCCTTTTTTTCTCTGATAAGCTCCGGTAAAGGCACCTTTCTCATGCCCGAAAAGGTCACTCTCTAACAGCTGTTCCGATAAAGCCACACAATTAACATAGACAAATGGCTTATCTTTCCTCGGGCTTAAGTTATGAATGGCTCGGGCTAATACCTGCTTTCCAGTGCCAGTTTCTCCTTGGATCAAAATAGTCGACTTGGTTTCAGCCACTTTCTGGATAATGTCTCGGATTTTTTGTATCTCCGAACTTTCACCCCAGACTATATCATACTGGCTATCTATTTCTTCTTTCAAATACTCCTTTTCTTGGAACAGATTTTTTCTTTCCAATGCCTTTTGGATAGTCAAAAGAATATGCTCCGGCTCGCAGGGCTTGGGGATAAAATCACAAGCTCCCCGTTTGATTGCTTCCACAGCTTTCTCGATAGTGCCAAAAGCGGTCAACATTATCACCAGCGCCTCAGGCTCTTCCTTCTTCATCCGATTAAGGGTCTCTATACCATCTAATCTTGGCATCATTAAATCCAATAGCACCACATCCGCCCCTTCTTTTCTGAATTTGTCCAAACCCTCCTCTCCATCCTCAGCCGTCAAAACGCGGTATTGATGAAACTTCAGTCTCTCAGCCAAGAGGCTTCTTATCTGGGGATCATCATCCACGATTAGGATTTTCTCATGTGACATAGATATCTCCTATTTAACCTACCCCCAAGGGGGTCAGAGTCCCGACTTGTATCAACTTTGCGGTAAGGTGAAGCTGAATTTGGCACCTTTGCCTATGCCGGAAACTGGGCTTTCCACCTTTATCTCTCCCCCATGCAGATGCACTAAGTTCCTTACAATATCCAGGCCAATACCTAGGCCTTTCTCTCTTACTGTTCCAACCGGCGCAACCTTATGGAATCTTTCAAATATCTTCTCCAAATTCTCAGCGGTTATTCCAACTCCATTATCGGTTACCGAAAGCTCCACCAACTTCTCACCTTCCACCCTTTTAGCTGAGACAATAATTTCGCCTCCGGAGTCGGTGTATTTTATTGCATTATCCAGCAAGTTGAGTAGAATCTGCAATAGGCTGTGTCGATCTGCAAAGACAAAAATATCCTGAAGGACATCTGTCATTAGACTGATGCCTTTTTTCTTAGCGAGAATTGTCACGATATTGCAGGCTCCATCCACCACCTGGGCCAAAGGGAGACGCTCTTTATTTAAGGTTATTCTACCCGATTCACTCATCGACAAAGTCAGAAGGTTGTCTATCATACGGGAAACATGGAGGGCGCTCTCCTGAATCATCACCAGATGTCTTCGGTTCTCCTCTGAAACTTCACCACAGACTCCTTTCAGCATATTGTCAACTGAAAATCTGATAGCGGTCAAGGGAGTCCGCAGATCGTGGGACACGTTCGAGATGAATTTGGTTTTCAGTTTGTTTAGCTCTTCTAACTTTTCCTTTTCCAGTTGCTCAGTTATCATCCGTTCCCTCATTCTGATATTCTGCAAAGACCGAGCTACCTCTTGCACCATCAAAGAAACTAGCTCCACATCATCGGCAGAATACCTAAGTTCTGATTTTTTCTTGCCGATCAAAAGCAATCCAAATTGCTCTTCTTTTTCTGTCAGAGGGAAGGATAACCTAAGCTCAAATCTCTTCAGAAGCTGATTTTCCGGCAAGACTGGGAGGTCTCCAAAAGCTGTTGCACCTTTGGCTCCTTGGATTTCTCTGCTCTTAGACAAATCCTGCAGTAGCCTATTTTTCTCCCTTTCGATTTCTTCTGTCTCCTCTCCGGAAAAACCGATTGATTTGGCAATCTTGAATCCTTCTAGGTCGTCCTCCTTGATGAACATCAATGCCCGTCTGACCGCCAAGAGGAGGTCAATTCTCCTTAAGAGCAGCTCTAAGAGTTCATCCTGTGTAAAGGCAAGACTCACCTTGTGGGTAAACTCCTGAATGGCCTTTCGATAATCATATCTGACCCGATAGAAAGTCTTATCCACGAGAACTCTAATCCTGTTTCTTGCCGGAGTGAAAGCTACTGCTGCCACCAAAGTTGCGAGGATAGGGAACAGGCTACCCTGATAACCCGTGTAGCTGTGGGCTATCTCACCTAAAAGTCCAACTACGAAAAGATATATACCCACTATAAAACCGGTCAGAAGGGAGTAAACCAAGCTGCGGTTGATGACCACATCTATGTCCATAGCCTGATATTTGAGGATGGAAAAGGCAAAGGAGACCGGAATCAATAGTGCAAAAAGAGATTTGACTACCTCGGGGATAAGCGTCCGGCCCAGGACGATGTCGGGAAGGGTGTGCAAAAAGATAAAAGGAAAAGTTCCCACCGCAATTCCCCAGAAGATCCATCGGATTTTTCTCTTTTCCTCTAAAAACTCAAGTCTCTTGTAAGTCCGATAAAGAGCCAAGAGACCCAACAGAACGTAGACAACCAAATACACACGGAAGAATACGAAAAGCGTTTGATACGCCTGAAACAAAGTTACAGAATATTCCGAAATAGATCTCCAGTAAAACGATTCCATCAGCACTATAAGCGCCAAACTTGGAAGGTATGCTGAATAGATTAGGGTTCTGCTCTGGGTTGAGACTTCTTCCTCCCGGGGGAAAATGACGGCGAAATGAAAGAAAAGTGCCGGAAGAAAAGTGTAGGCGATTATCTGAATGGAGGGTAGGAGAAAATTTATCTCCCTTGGGCCGAAGGGGAAGCCCACGCGAGGCATAAGCAACGTCAGGGACAAGGACAAAGAGGAAAGTAAGTAGATCTTGACCACTTGGCTTGTGGGCTTTCTTAAAAAGACGAAAACCCCCATCACCCAGGTGAAAAGACCGGCCAGGAAGTTAACTAATAAAAACAACCAGTCGTATTTTCTCTCTAAAGCGACCGTTAAGTCAAGCTTCTCTCCGTCTCTCTGCAGGGTCAGGCTGACTGCTTGTCCAATTCTCTTCTGCCCTATGTAGAAATCCAAATCACTTCTGCCCCGGACCGGACTTTTGTTGACCTCCACAAGAAGGTCGCCGCTTTCAAGACCAGACCTTGCGGCTTTGACACTGCTAACCTGATTTATCCGGAGGTACCCGTTGCGCTTCACCAAGGTGGCTTTGATCTCGGACTGTTCACTTAGTCTGATGGTACCCCAGAGCCCCAAAAGCAGGCAGACCAAAGCTATCGAAAGAAAAAGAGTGACTGATTTTTTCTCCGTAGAATTCATCTTACTCCATCGCGGTAGATTCAAAATCTTTTCACTAAAGGTAAGTCAAATTCAGGAACGAAATCTTCTCCCTGCGAGCCCAAGAAGAACCGTCAGCTACTAAATAAACCTCCATTTCTTAAGCTGTCAAGGGAAATGTTTTTGCAGACTGTGAGTCACAAATACGCTCTATCTACATTTTGATCTGGAGTAATGTTCTCACACGACTTGAGGCAAGGTGCATGTTTCTGGGTTTACTCCTTAGCTGGAAAGACGCCTGACTGTCCGGGCGAGATCAAGCGTGATTGATCGGAGGTTCTTTAAAACTACGGCCTAAAATAGGGAATTCAAACTCGACGAAAGTCTACGGAGAGTAAGCCCTTTCAGAGCGGCTTCTTAAGTTGTTGAGAAATGGGCTATTACAAAGAGAGATTAAAACTTACCGACTTTGTAATAGCCCATCATAACCTATAGAAACCCACCAAAATAGAACTCGAATTGAAACAAAATTGAAACGGGTGTCAAGAAGTAGCGTTCCCTTGATGTGTCCCTGGTTATCGTACGACTTCTAAAGTTGGTCCTACGATAGATCATTATCTCGAACCGAAAGCCTCATTTAAAGAGCAACATAATTACGGCCCAGAATATAAGCGTACCGGCCCCCAGTGTCAGTATGCCAATTATAACCCAAGCCAAAGTTGAGATTCTCCGAGAACCAGCCTGTTTTTCCATAAGGTCTCTCCTTACTTGACGTTGACTCACCACGTTATACGGACAGGATTCGGTCAAAGTTTCAAATATATCACCTTAGGATTATGCAACAAGGTTAGAACTTTTTTTTACTAACCGCAAAGCCTGAATGTCCCCGCACCCTTTCTTTAATATTTCTCAGTCCAAGAAAACCCAACCTGAATTGAAACAAAAAGAGCCGAACCCGAGTCCGGCTCGTGGTAACTCGTTGTCTTTCAAATAGCGGGGGTTGGATTTGAACCAACGACCTTCGGGTTATGAGCCCGACGAGCTACCAGCCTGCTCCACCCCGCGATCA
>Ga0315291_10002895_pt1 | contig 22309 bp, 15 predicted proteins | sample YL17G12_20_MG_FD_203070 | JGI IMG/M metagenome (GOLD analysis project Ga0315291, IMG submission 203070) | Sediment microbial communities from Yellowstone Lake, YNP, Wyoming, USA - YL17G12_20 | ecosystem: Environmental > Aquatic > Freshwater > Lake > Sediment | place: USA: Wyoming | collected... | reverse complement strand
CTCTACCTCCACCCCCATCTCAGCCAAGGCGCGGAAGAACTCGTCGAGATGCTCGGAGAGCTCGTTGTCAGGGGAGACATCGAGGTAGTGACCCTGGTCCGCCGGCCGGCCCCCATTGAGCAGGAAGAACTCCAGCTCGGGCTTGATCTCGATCCGCTGCTGTGGCGTCAGGTACTCCGCCAGCACTGCCTTGAGGCGTGTCCGGGAGTCGGCCTGGAAGGGCTCGCGCGCACCCTTGGGATAGACGTCGCAGTAAGCCGCGGCCCGGCGTCGGTCATAGGGCAGACGGCAAAGGGTTGTTGGGTCCGGCACCAACAGCAGGTCAGAGTCCTGGATCTGCATGTAGCCCGCAACGCTTGATCCGTCCGCGGTGGCACCCTTGGCCACTGCCGGGTCCCGGGCGATCTCCGCCAGGTCACCACTAGGACAGGCCAACGGGATGACCATCGCCTTCACCCGGCCGAGGATGTCCACGAAGCGCGCTTCAAGCAGATCACACTTCCCGAGGTCGTCACACTGAGTCATCTTCCATCGCCTCCTGTCATACGACCTGCGGTCGGCCGCAGGCCTTGGGTCCCCGCACCCTCTTGGTCTTCCACACTTGGCACTGGCCTTTCAGCGCGCCCTGGGTCTGCCGGTGCCCTCGCTGAGGGTCCCGCCCCGTGGGGACGAAGACACGGCTCACCGAATCTATGGCATATGCCCGCACCGATCTAGCGACTCCTGGGGTCGGCCTCCCATGATCACCGCGCATGCGATGGCAACGCGCATGGCACTGAACTTGACTGCCGCGCCCATGACGTGCGGCATGGGTCCGGCGTCGGCTCCGCCCGGGCTTGCTGATAGGGCGGCTGTTCGACAGCCGCGTGCAGGGAATGACGGGCTGGCCACCCCCGACTCCGGCTACCCCATCGGCTTGGAGTCGTTAGCTGGATCTCCATCGCGGACGGGCACAGCAGCCGCGCCACGGTGGCGATCACAGGCGGGTGGCCCCAGTCCAGTTCCTGCTGGGCTTCCCTGTCCATCCTCGGTAGCCTCCCACAATAGGGGTACCGGCGAGTGCCGAGAATACCACGAGAGAGGCTGCACGAGCATACTGGACACCAGACTGGTCTCTGGGCAACACGGGCGACCGGCTCAGGTGCAAACCGATGGGACGGAGGGAGAGATCCACAATGATGAGAGCAGTCAATGGCGCAGGCACATTCGCCCTGCTGTGCCTCAGCTTCATACTGGTGGCAGGACAGGCCTCTGCCGCCATCATCTACACCTCCCCCACCGGCAATGATACGACCGGAAACGGTTCGCTCTCGAACCCGTATCGTACCCTGGCCAAGGTCGCATCCGTGGCGGAGCCAGGCGATACGGTTTGTGCCCGGGGTGGAACCTACTGTGCATGTCAACCGCCCATGAAGCCGGCCCGAGAGCGCCCCCCACTCCGGCTACCCCTCGGCTGGGAGTCACTGTTCAAGACTGCGTCGCGGATGGGCACAGCAGCCGCGCCACGGTGCCGATCACCGGCAGCCGCGCCCAATCCGGTCCTCTTTCCATGGCATGCTCCATCCTCGGTGCCTCTCAGCGCAGGGGTCTCCGCGAACGGAGAGAATACCACGAGCGAGGCTGCTGGAGTATCCTGGCAGCCAGATGAGTTTCTGGACAGCGCGGGGTTGGCCTCCTGCCACATCCTCCCTGAGAGTGCGTAACCGACCTGAGGAGAAGACACGTGCCGAACCCGATCCCGATGACAGCAGACGAGATCGAGCGACTGCGTGCCGAGCTGGAGGAACTCAAGTCCCACGGGCGCCGTCGCGTCCGGAATGAGTTGGCGAAGGCTCTTTCCTACGGCGACTTCACTGAGAACGCCGAACTCGACGAGGCCAAGCGTGCCCGCGCGATGCTCGAAGGCCGGATCGCTGACCTCACGCAGATTCTCGGCCGCGCCGAGGTCGTCGTCCCCGGCAGCGGCTCATGCGTCACCGCCGGCGCGACTGTCATCGTCTGCGACCTGGAGACCATGGAGGAGATCTGCCTCAGCATCGGGCTATCCCCCGCCTCCGAGCCGGCAGGCCGCCCCGTCACCCCCGACTCGCCCATGGGGCGCGCCCTCATGGGCAAGAGCGTGCTGGACGAAATCGAGGTGCAGACCCCCTCAGGCACGCGCAGATACAGGGTTCTCTCGTTGACTTGGTGAAGCTGTCGCCATGTGGTCTTGTCAACCGCCCGTGGAGCCGGCACTCCGGCCACCCCCGGCTCCGGCTGCCCCCTCGGCCGGGAGTCACTGCCCGGGACTCCGTCGCGGATGATCCGCTGCCGGCCATTCCCCGACACGCGAGTCAGCGCTTTCCGCTTGGCATAGCGATGTCAGGCCGGCTGCAGAGCTGCGAGACGGGGACACGATGGTGGGCCTCGGCATAAGGACCCCACCGAACATGGCATAGACCACAGGGGAGAGCCGAAATGCTCTGAAGCGAGATCGAGAGGGAGGGCTGATGCTCAACTCAGCTTTCAGTATGGATCAGGCTGCTTACAGCTCGGTGAGCGAACTATGCGAGGACTTCGTTCGAAGGTCAAATGCAACCTGCGCCTTGCTGGTCGGCCAGGACGGCATGCTTCTGCATCGATGTGGATCTGTGGCCGACCTCGACGCCGACAGCCTCTCGGCTCTGTCGGCGGGGGCCTTCGCCTCCGGCCGAGAGATGGCGCGCCTGATTGGTGAAGCGACCTTCGATGTCGCCATACAGCAGGGCGATAGGAACCATCTGCAGCTGATCCGCGTGGGAGATGCTGCCATCTTGGTCGCCGTGTTCGATGACCATACCACAGCGGCCATGGTGCGGCTTCACGGTCAGCGTGTCGCACAGCGCCTCGCTCGTATGCTTGTGGAGGGAGAGACGGCCGCTGGACGAGCGCCGACCGATACCGCCACGATGCCGGACGGGGAGGGCCGCGGTCCCACTGGGTTCCTCAGCCAAACGCAAGCCAGGGCAGATGAGCTTCGCTCGGCTCTTCACATGCGCACTATCTCTTTCGCCTTGGCGCTTCTGGCCGCAGCAGTGGCAGTGCTCGGCGCGTTGCTGCGTCACTAGGACCGGCTGGCGCCACCTATCCGTATGAGCCGCCCGTGAAGCCGGCGCCCGGGCACCCCCGACTCCGGCTACCCCCTCGGCTGGGGGTCGCTCTCCTAGGTTCCGTCGTGGGTCGTCGAGTGCCGGCTGTTTCCAGACACGCGGGTCACACCGCATTTCGGTTGGCGGCGTGATGTCAGGCCGGCTCCATGGGCGGTTAGCAGGGGCAACTGGCTTCACCCAGCGCCAAAAGCGTTACTTCCGCTATCACCACTCATCCCCACTGTTCGCGACATAGGTACTTCCTGGCTTTTTCGGGGCTAGAAGCGTTACGCTCTAGCCTGCCCGACGACCCCTGACAGCACCCCGAAAGCGTTACAGGTGCTATCCCTGGTATCCCCCGTCCATAACTTGCCCGCAGGACGCACGACGTTTGCCCTGGAGGGGCACTTCGCGTTACACCTCAGCCCGCTATGCGGCCACGGTTTCGGGCGATCTGAGGTCAGTACCCCCGCACCGGCGCATTCCTACCCGTCCGAAGGTATCGCCGAATACTGCGCGTCGCTCCTACGGGCCAACTGGCTCTCTGGCGGGCGATTGGCGAAGTCCTAGCAGCGCCCGCCGCCCAGGATGCCCAGGGGTGAGAACCCCGAAAGAGGGGGCAGGTAGTATCCCCACTACCCCCCGTCCGCAACTTGCCCCTAGGACTCACCACGTTTGCGCTAGAGGCGGGGTTAGTGGGACACTTCAGCCCTCTCCCTTGCCTCCCGTCAGCGTCTACAGAACCCCCAAAATGATTACATCTGGTACAACCACCCATCTCGCCGTTTCGGGCATCGAAAAAAGCTAGCATTTATGCGGATTCCTTCGCGCCGAAATGATTACGTTCCAGCCCCCCGGATGTCTGCTTCTTAGCCCGGTGTTGCCGCACCGCCCGAAGATCCTCATGACAGAAACGTCTACGGTTCGGAGACAAGCCTGCAGGGCTGTCAGAGGTGTCCCATTATCATCTGACACCCACATGATGGCGCAGATCTCGCCGCTGCCCACGATGTCCTTGACGAGCAGGACGTTCGCCACTGAGTGCACTCCCTCGGCGTGTTCGGCTAGGCCGTATCCGAGTGTGCCGCCGCGGCATTGCCACCAAGAAGGGTCACACCTTGTGAGGACTCCACTCTCCCGGCCGCATCCCTGGGCAGGGACCGACCTGCTGCAGGCCGAAGCATTGCTGGACACGGCCGGCCACGTGTCTTGCACCATGGGATGCTCGAAGGAGACCCGGAAACAGCATGCATATCCTAGTCAGACTGCCCCGCCTCGCGCTGCTACTAGCAATTCTCGTCCTCTCCTCCTTGTCTGCATTCCCCTCCGCAGAGGAACCGGCCGCACAAGCCCAGGCCGGCCCTCCCTGCCTCCCGGCCGTCACGGTGGAGGCTCCGCCCGTCCTCGACGGCATACTCGACGACCCCTGCTGGCGGCAGGCCTCACATGCCACCGGCTTCTGGCGAGGAGAGCTGGACGCCCCTGAGCGGGAGCCTACCGAGGCCTGGGTTTGCTGCGACTCTCGCGCCCTCTACGTCGCTTTCCGCTGCCACGACTCTCGCCCCTCCGAAATCCGGGCCGCTCAGAAGAAGCGGCAAGGGTCAATGCACCACGACGACCACGTAACCCTGGTCCTCGACGTCGAAGACGCAGGACGGAACAGCTACCAGTTCCGCGTCAACCCCGCCGGAACGCAGTATGATGAAGTCCCAGGCGGCACCTCCGAGAAGATCGAGTGGAAGGGCGACTGGCGAGCCGGCGCACGCATAGACGAGGTCGGATGGACCGCAGAGATGGAGATCCCGTTCTCCGTCCTTCGCTATCCGGAGGGCCAGCGCTGCTTCCGCATCAGCCTACAGCGCGACCTGGCGCGGCTGGAGGATAGCTCGGTCTGGCCGGCCGGGTACGCCCGCCGACAAGATCCAGAGGAATGCGCGCGGCTAACCGGGATCGCCACCCCGCCCGTCCCCTTCCGCTACGTCCTCATGCCCTACGCGCTCTCCGTCGCCTCCGAGAACGAGGAAGATCGCGAGACCCTCACCGCAGGCCTCGACTTCAAAGGTGCCTTCCCCAATGGCGTGGTGGCACTCGCTACCTACAACCCCGACTTCCGCAACATCGAGGATGTGGTCGAGACCATTGACTTCACCTTTGTCGAGCGCTACCTCCCTGAGTATCGTCCCTTCTTCCAGGAGGGCAGCGGGTACGGCCCCTACACCGGCGACGAATGGCACCAGGGCCCGGTCAACCTCTTCTACAGCCGCCGCATCGGCGAACTCGACTGGGGCGCCAAGAGCTTCGGAACCGTCGGCAACCACCGATTCGGGGTCCTCGACGCCTACCGCGGCGGCGGCGAGAACCACCTCGTCTGGAACTACGAGCAGCTCTTCGGAACCGAAGGCGGCCTCGCCTTCTCAGGCGTGGAGCGCCGTGTCCCCGGCGAGCCCGACAACCTCGCCTATAGCCTCGGAAGCCACTGGACCTTTCCCTTTATCGGCGGCAGCCGTTCCTTCGCCGCCGACTGGTACAAGAGCCGCACCCAGGGCGAGGGGGGAGACGATGGCGCGGTTAGCCTCCGCGCCGATAGCTGGCGAGACCAGGGTTTCGGCTGGTCGGCAAGCTATAGCTCTGTCGAGGAAGGATTCCGCGCCGACGACGGCTACGTCCCCGAGACTGGTGTTCGCCAGCTCTCCCTGGGACTGAGCCATCAGCGTACCTATGATTCCGGCCCCCTCCAGCACTCCGAGTTCTATGGCAACTTCGATACTGGGGAATCCCCGGCCGGCTATCGCCGGGGCATCTCCCTTGACCACGGGCGCTCGTGGCGCAACGGCTGGGGTCTCTGGGCCGCCCTGGGCCGGGGCGAGAGAGACGGCTTCGACGTCGTCACCAACTCCCTAAGTGTCAACTGGAACCAGCGGGACATGTACCGCCAGGGTGGGATCGGGTACACCTGGGGAGAGCGCTACGGACAGCCTTACCGCTACCAGAGCCTCTCGCAGGGCTTCCGCCTAGGCGAACGCTGGTCGGCCGCTTTGAGCCTCGAGCGGTCCTACAGCCCCGAGCTCGACGACGCCAGCAATGTCATCCCGCCGGAGCTTTCCCGCCAGTTGGTTTTCACCACCAGCTATGATCTCAGCGAGGAGAAGACTCTCAGCGCCCGCCTCGTCCGCCGCGCCTCTAGCACCAACTTCTACGCCGCCTACCGCCAGCGCGTCCGCAAGGGCATGGACCTCCTCATCGTCGCCGGCGACCCCAACGCCGACCAATGGGTTAGCCGCCTCGCCGTCAAGGCCATCTGGTGCCTTTAGGGCACGCCCCTGATTGGGTGTCGGGCAGGAGCCTTGGGCGCCGACCTGTCCGATGGGGCCTCGTGTGCTCGTCGACCGCCCCGTGAAGCCGGCACCCGCGTACCCCCGACTCCGGCTATCCCCTCGGCTGGGAGTCATGGGACGGGGTTCCGTCGCGTATGGTAGAATGCTCGGGACTCACAGGCAAGGCTGCAGGGCTGTCTGAGGTGTCCCATCGCCGCTTAGCATGCACAAGAGATCCCGGGACAAGACAAGGGAGGTCGTTGCATGTCGTTTGAGGACGTGAAGCACGAGACATTCGAGGGCTATCCACACACACATCTCTACACGATATCAGACCCGGCTGGCGCCGTGGTCTTCCGGACCGATGTGATGAAGCAGGTCGTCTGCTCAGCGCGGGGAGGGGAGGGGTAAGGGCGGTCCTCTCCGGGAAGGCGAGCCCGAACACGCTTCCCTCTGACCTCCGCGATCTCATCGCCAGTCCGGGTTCGGGGCTGCCGGAGTCGGCATCAAGCACTGCTCGCACTGGCCTGCATGATGTGAAGACCCTGTACCTGGTCCCGACGATGGACTGTCAGTTGGCATGTGGGTACTGCCGGATAGTCCGGAAGCAGGGGCAGCAAGCCGGATTCCGTCTCTCGCCTCGGGAGGCGCGGGCTGCCGTCGATCACGTCCTGGGGCGGGTGCCGATTGGCGCGAAGCGGACACTCGTGCTCTTCGGCGGTGAGCCGCTGCGGGTCCCCGAAACGGTCTTCGCTGCAATCGCCCACGTGCGGGAGGGATCGGAGAGCGCCAACACAGACATCATGCTGCAGACGAACGGCATCGCTATCGACGACGAGACGGCCGAGTTTCTTGCGGCGAATGATGTCTTCGTGCTCCTTTCGCTCGACGGTGTGGAGGAAGTCCACGACCGGCTCCGCAAGCTCGCGACCGGAGGAGGTAGCTTCGAGGGGTCGGTGGCGGGCTACCGGACAGCGAAGAAGCACGGCTGCAGGATGGGCGTCAACGCCACGGCGACGAAGGCGACGGAGGATCGCTTTGTTGAGTCCTTCGAGGCGCTGCTCGACGACCTGCGGCCCGACAAATGCGGGGTTACAACGCACCTGCGTCCGCTGAGCACTGGCCGGAGTCGGTGGCAGGTTTCGTCGGAGATGGCCACCCGCATACAGATCGGGACTTTCCTGGCAGCGCGGAGAATGGGCGTCTACCACCAGCAGATGTGCGAGAAGCTCGGGCCGTTTGTCAATGGGACCCATAGGCGCTACGCCTGCACCGGCTGTGGGGGCAAGGTGGTCGTGGCCCCAAACGGGACGGCGGGAATCTGCGAGTACAACGCCAGCGACGGCCGGTCGTTCGTACCACTGAAGGAGTTCTCCGAGGAGGCGGTCTCGGACTTCATGAGCTGGGCCGCTCGCAGCCCCCTCGACACGAGGGAGTGTATGTCCTGCTCGGCGCTGCCCACCTGTGGCGGAGGCTGTGCCTACAACAGCCAGATGCATATGGGCGATCCACTGAAGTTCGATCCCTGGCTGTGCGACACGAACATCCAGATCATCCAGTGGTTGATGCACGATCTCCTGTCCCATCTGCAAGGCGCCGTGGCCGGCCAAGACTTCCACGAGGCAACGGAGCGGGAGCGGGCCCTCGTGCTCGGGGACATCACAGTGGAGCGCACGCTGGCGCCGATGACGAGCATCGCGGAGTTCACGGGGCTCGGGGAGTGACCTGCCCCGGCCTGTGAGGCCATCTGCGCGCGTCGGGCGCCCGTAGGACCGTCTTCATATCCCTCGTGCCATAGCCGCTGTTGCGACCCCACGGCAGTGCTCAGGGCTGCAGCAGCATCCGTAGCCGCCCAACCGTCCCAGGGCTGTGCCCCTCGAACTGGTTATTGACGAAGACGAAGGCGCGGGTGACGCGTGATCGGAGCGAGTTCAGGAAGCCTGCCCATTCCTCCAGAACGCCCTCCTGAGGTCTGTGGATGCGCGCGAAGTCCGGGAACACATCGCGTCGGCCCAACAGCCGCAGGTAGGCGAAGTCCGTGGTCGCATCGCGGATGCGTGCGTACCAGGGGTGATGAGCCATCGCCAGTCCCATCTTCAGGGAGCGCAGGAGCTGCAGAGAATCGGGCTGACCTGCCCAGGAACGGTGTCGGAACTCCACTGCGTAGCGGAAGGCCGACGGCAGCCGCGACAGGAATGCTTCCAGCTTCGGCAGCTGGTCGTGGCCAAAGCTGGGATGAAGCTGAACCAGGATCGTGCCGAGCTTGTCGCCCAGCCGGGAGATCACGTCGGTGAACGCGGCGACCTGCTCGTCGGCCCCCTCCAGCATCTTCTCATGGGTGATCTCGCCGGGCAGCTTCGGGCAGAACAGGAAGACTTGCGGGGTGCGCTCCCTCCAGGCATCTACGGACTTGGCTGAGGGTATGCGGTAGTAGGTGCTGTCGATCTCGACCGCGTCGAACTGGCTGGCGTAGTAGGCCAGCTCCTCCTTGGTGCCGGGCGGGTAGAAGGTCCCCTTCCAGTCGCTGAAGGACCAGCCGCAGGTTCCGAGTCGCGTCTCCATGCTTGGCTAACTGCAGCGAGTGCGTGCGCGCTGCCAGTGTAAGCGACCACCTCGCGCAGCACAAGAGGGCTGCGCCGGCCCCGGTGCGAACTGCTCTCTACAGAAGGTTCTGCCGGGGCGGGTGTGTAGTCCACGGCTTGGAGGTAACGAGATGCGTTGGGTCGTGCTGCTGACCCTGGCGTTCGCGGCCTTCTTGTCGCCGAGGGCGGCGCAGGCAGGGGAGCGTCTTCATAGTGATGCGTTCTCGGTTGCGGACAGCGCGTCAGCGTCTGCCACCTGGACGCCCATGGAGCAATCGGAGCCGGTCGTATCTGCGCCGGAGCGGACGCCGGACGGCAAGCCGGCCGTCGCCTTTCGGTTCGACATGTCCCGGTTGAAGGAGCGCGCCTACTGGGACCGCGCGATGTCGCTGGATCTGTCGCGCTTTGGGCGTATAGCCTTCTGGGCGAAGGCCGAAGGGGACCGGTCGGCCGTTGGCAACTGCAGCCTCTACTTCAACTCCGGCAACGGCTGGTATGCCACGAGCTTCGCCCTGCCCGAAGAGGGCTGGCAGCGGGTGGTGATCGATCGCTCAAGCTTCAACACTGAGGACACGCCGCAGGGCTGGAACGCCATCACGGGCATCCGCGTTTCCTTCTGGAGGGGACAGCCCCGCCAAGCTACCATCTACCTCGGCGGGCTCGAGGCTACAGCCAGCGACATAGTAGTGGTCCGCAACACACGCGCGGGCCGGGAGGTGGAGGGCTACGCCAGCGAGATGGCAAGCGCGCTGGCACGCGCGGGCATCGACGCCGGCACAGTGGACGATTCCGACGTGGAAGCGGGCGTGTTGGGTGGCAAGCGCATCGCCGTGTATCCGTGGAACCCTCAGCCTTCGAACAAGGAGGTGGATGCCCTCGAAGCCTTCGTGAAGGAGGGGGGCCGTGTGCTGGCATGCTACTCGCTGTCCCCCCGGCTCGCCGCTCTCCTCGGCGTGGAGAGCCAGGGATACCAGCGCGCCGAGTACCCGGGCCAGTTCGCGCGCATGCGCTCCCTTCCCGGAATGCCTCCCGGCATGCCGGACGAGGCAAAGCAAGACTCCTGGAACATCGAGAAAGTGCGGCCCGCGACAAGGGGGGCGCGCGTGGTCGCGGAGTGGATGGACACCTCCGGCATGGGTACCGGCTACCCCGCCGTCGTCGTGAGCGACACCGGCGCGTACATCTCTCATGTGCTTCTCAACGACGATCCGGAGAACAAGGACTGCCTGCTGAGGGCGCTGCTGGGCTACCTGTGTCCGGACATCTGGGAGCAGACCGCACAGAACGCGCTAGCCAACTTGGGCCCGGTCACGCGCTGGTCATCCTTCTCAGACGCCGACGCGGGAATCCGCGAGACTGCGCAGGCGGCCGGCCGGCTGGGGGTGATCGAGGGGGGGCTGGCACAGGCACGCCAATCGTATGCGGAAGCTCAGGCCTGCGTGCAGGCAAAGCGCTATCCGGAGGGGCTGGAGCATGCCGCGCAAGCACGGCTGCTGCTGCTCGAGGCCTATGCGCTCTGCCAGCCGGCCCAGGAGGGCGAGTTCCGCGGCGTCTGGTGCCACTCGGGCTACGGCGTGGTTGGCCTGACCTGGGACGAGTCGATCGGGCGCCTGAAGGAGAACGGCTTCAACGCCATCGTGGTGAACGCGATGAGGGCGGGCACAGCTGACTACCAGAGCGAACTCCTGCCGGTGCGCGACCGGGTGGCGAGGGAGGGCGATCAGATCGCCCTCGCCGTGGCGGCGGGGAGGAAGTACGGCGTTGAAGTTCACATCTGGAAGGTGAACTGGAATCTTTCCGACGCTCCCGAGGAGTTCGTTGACCGCATGCGCGCAGAGGGCCGGCTCCAGCGGACGCGCTCCGGGAGCGAGACGCACTGGCTCTGCCCCTCCAACTCGGCCAACTTCCAGCTCGAGCGCGACTCCATGCTGGAGGTTGTCCGCAAATACGAGGTGGATGGCATCCACTTTGACTACATCCGTTACCCGGACCACGACAACTGCTACTGCGACGGCTGCCGGCAGCGCTTCGAGGAGAGCAATGGCCTGAAGGTGGCAGACTGGCCCGGGGACGTGGTGGAGGGCGGTCCGCGCTTCTCCGCCTACCAGGAGTTCCGCTCCACGAACATCACGCGCCTGGTGAAGGCAGTGAGCGAGGAGTCTCACCGCATCAAGCCGTGGATCAAGGTGTCGGCCGCGGTCTTCAGCGACTGGCCGCAGTGCCGCGAGCAGGTCGGCCAGGACTGGGTCACCTGGGTCCAGCAGGGCTACCTGGACTTCCTCTGTCCGATGGACTACTCGGCCTCGGATGCCGGCTTCCGCACGTGGGTGCAGTCCCAGCGCGATATCCTCGCTGCGCGCATCCCGCTCTACCCAGGGGTGGGCGCCTCGGCTCCCGGCCTGCCTCTGGGCCAGGTGATCGACCAGATCCAGATCGCCCGTGCAGAGGGGGCTGACGGCTTCATCATCTTTGAGTACCAAAGGGGCGTGGCCACGGACTACATCCCGGGCCTGGGTAAGGGCGTCACCCGGGGTGCGACCCACCCGCCGCACGATGCGCCAGTGGTGGACTGGCGCGTGCGGCAGAACGGGACCGTGCTGGAGAGATCCGCCGTTCCCGATGTGCCGGTGCAGGTGGAAGCGACCATTACGCTCCGTGGCCGCTTCCAGCACGCGCCCCGACATGTTTCGGCCGCCGTTGCCGTGACCAATCTGGCCGGCAGAACAGTGCGAGAGATCGGAGGCGGGACATCCGACGGGCCTTCAGTAGAAGGCCAGGTGCGGCTGGCGAAGGGCCTCTACCGCGTGGTTGCTCGGGGGGAGATGACCCTTGCCGACGGCAAGCGCCAGCCGTTCATCGTGCGCGGACCGTTCGTTCGCGTTGAGTAGCTGTCGTGTCTAGGGAGTCCACCCTGGTGCCACGAGCGGTGACACGGTTCCATGTGTCGCTATCAACCGCCCGTGGAGTTGCCTCCCACAGCATACTCGAAGGCCCCGATGTCCAGCCGGCCGGAGCGCGCCCGCCCGGAGGGTCTGCCGCCATCCCGCGTCGGCTCGCACTCCGGAACCGCTGGCACCAGTTGCAGAGACTCAGCCAGCCATTCGGGAACATCCATGCCCGCATCTATCAGCGGCGCATCCGCTCGGAGGTGAAAGTCGTGGCCCTGCAGGTCCACGAATCCAGCGTCCTCTCCAAAGACGCTGTCCTTCAGCCCGACCGGCACGACTGTGCCTGCCGGTAACCAGTTGTTGTAGCCAGTGATAGCCCCATGCCCGTTGTGCTCGAGGAAGCGCCGTGAGGGGCCTGCGAAGACGTTGTTGATGAGCACCACGTTGCAGGTGGACGAAGGCTCCGTGAAAAGGTAGAGGTCGTCCTCGAAGCTGGAGATGAGTGTGTTGTTGACCATGGTGAGCGTGCCTCTCGCGACACCGGTCCCGTCACCGACACCGAGCAGTCGGCGCTGGGGCCGCCCGCGGGTGGTCCGCTTGATGATCACGTTCCCGATCCACAGGGTGTTGCCTTCGTTGCCGCTGGCCACCTCGACGCTGTACCCCGCATCCTCCTCGACCCAGTTGTAGGCGAAGACGGTATGGAAGCCGCGGCTCTTGAAGTTCTGTGCTTCCCCGGAGTGATGGATGTAGCAGTTGCGCACGATCTGATGCCTGGCGCAGAAGTAGAAGTTGTGAGTCGGGTTGTGCTGGCCCTCGAAGAGCGTTCCGTTGTGGTCTATCTCACAGTTCTCGACGAGGATGTTGTCCGCGCTGTGGGTGGCGAACCAGCCGTCCTCGTTGTGGTGTGAGTGGATGCGCCGCGCCGTCAGGTCCCTCCCCTGGAAGTAGATGGCCCCGGCGTTGTGCGAGTAGGTCGCGCGGTCGGCGAGCCGGGAGCCCTGGGCATTGCACAGCTCCAGGTCCTCGAAGACAACGTCGTGGGTGCTCTCCTCGGTTCGGAAGATGCCTCGCTTGACATTCGTCCTGCTGGCGTCTATCACCGGGCGCTTCCCCTCCTCCACCACTCCGCGGATGGTGATGGGATTGCCCGGCTCGCCGCTTCGCAAGACCGCGATATGCGATGCCTCCAGGTAGTAGGTCCCCGGCTGGATCTCGATCACATCGCCAGGGTCGGCCTCTGCCGCACAGAGCCGCCGCAAGGCGTCCAGGTCGCTCACCTTGTGTGTTGCCACCTCAGCGTCGCCGGCCGAAGCGCAAAGCACGAGCCATCCAGTAACCAGCGTCAGCAGACCCGTCCGCACTGTTCCTCCCTCCGCTTACCATGCCTGTGTCTCACCTATCGCCAGGTACGCCAGAGCCCTGGCGTTTCCTCGGCGACGGCATGTGGTCAGGTCCCTCTCTGGATGCGCGTGCGGTGGCCGATAGCGTGGCCGGCCAGGACGAGTTGCTGGGGCTGCGGCTACATCTGGCTGTCAACCACCCGCGAAGCCAACCTGAGCGCTTCCGCCTCCGGCTACCCCCTCGGCTTGGGGCAACTGTCCGGGGCCCCATCGCCTATCATCCGTTGCCGGCCCTTCCGTGGCACGCGGATCGCGGCTTTCCGCTTGGCAGAGTGATGTCAGGCCGGCTTCACTGGTGCCTAACAGGGACACCTGGCCGCTGTCGCTCTGGGCGGTCAGAAGGAGATGGCTGGTCAGGTCGCGGGTCAACGCGCGTCACTCGAGGTATCGGCGAAGACGTGGCACTCGACGCGGGTCGGAACGGCGCGCGGAGGCGCCGCCCGAAGTGCCGCGATGGTAGAATCTCCGTGACTTGCATTCAAGTCCACAGGGCTGTGAGCGGTGACCTATCGCCACTTCACACGGGCAGGCGCGGCAGCCCTAGGAGAGTGAATGCTCTCGAGAGACAGGCGACGACGGCAAGTGACCTGCTCCGTCTTGACGCCTGCGGCAGGTAATCCGGCCGGCCTCCCGAACTGGCACGGCTATGGTCCAGCATCCGCTGACCTAACCGTCACTGCAAGTCATCTGCCAAGCTGGAGGCTACCGAGAGTGGGCGAACAGGGGCCGTGGAATGCTGTCTCATCCGCGAAGGTCGACGTCTACGAGTACGCGCTCTCTCAGCTGGACCGAGCTGCTGCCGCGCTTGGCCTATCGCCGGGCATCCATCGGGTGCTGCGCGTCTGCAAACGAGAACTCACCGTTAACTTCCCGGTGCGCATGGACGACGGCTCCCTGCAGATGTTCCGGGGATATCGTGTCCAGCATAACCAGGCCCGCGGCCCCGGGAAAGGCGGTATTCGCTACCACCCTGAGGCCGATCTGAATGACGTCCGCGCCTTGGCCATGTGGATGACCTGGAAGTGCGCGGTGGTAGACATCCCGTTTGGAGGCTCGAAGGGTGCCGTGATCTGCAACCCCAAGCAGCTATCGGCCGCCGAACGCGAGCGTCTCACCCGCCGCTATGCCTCCGAGATCAGCCTCCTTATCGGTCCCTCCTCGGATGTTCCCGCCCCTGATATCTACACCGATGAGCAGGTCATGGCCTGGATAATGGACACCTACAGCATGGGTGTCGGCTATACGGTGCCCGCTGTCGTCACCGGCAAGCCGATCAGCATCGGTGGCTCGCCCGGTCGCGACGAGGCTACCGGACGCGGCTGTTCTCTGGTCATCGAAGAGGCTGCTCAACACTTCGGGATTCGCCTGCAGAACGCCCGAGTTGCCATCCAGGGGTTCGGCAACGCTGGCAGTGTCTCCGCCAAGTACTTGTCCAGAGCAGGGGCTCGTGTTGTTGCTGTCAGCGACTCCCGCGGGGGCATCTACAACCAGCAAGGCCTCGACATCGCCCGCGTCATACACCACAAGGCTGAGGCTGGGAGCGTCGTGGGCTTCCCCGAAGCCGATAGCATCACCAACCAAGAACTCCTGGAGCTCGACTGCGAGATCCTCGTTCCCGCTGCCATAGAAGCCCAGATCGTTGCCGAGAACGCTCCTCGCATCAGAGCTAGGATTGTGGCCGAGGCAGCTAACGGTCCCACCTCTCCTGATGCCGACTCGGTTCTTGCTGATAGCGGGGTGGTCGTGCTACCGGACATCCTGGCGAACGCCGGTGGGGTGGTTGTGTCCTACTTCGAATGGGTCCAGGGCCTTCAGAAGTTCTACTGGCCTGCCGCGCGTGTGAACGAAGAACTCGAGGCATACATGACCCGAGCCTTCCATGCCGTCTACGGCACCGCCCAAGAGCGAAAGACCGACATGCGTAGTGCCGCGATGATCCTGGCCGTTGCCAAGGTGGCTGAGGCGACCGAGATTCGCGGCATCTTCCCCTAGGTCTTGGCCTTGTCCCGCATGGGCTCTCGTCCTGCACGAGAGTGGTACACCAATTCGGGCCCGGTGTAGTAGCCGCCCTGCCTGAGGCCGCCTGTCGCCGCTAGGCGCCCACGAGGCCGGCATCAGGCTACCCCATCCGACTCCGGCTACCCCCTCAGCTTGGAGTCAGTGAACGGGGTTCCGTCGTGGGTCATCGAGTACGGGCCCTTCCCAAACACGCGGATCATGGCTTCTCGACTGGCGACACGACGCCGGACCGGCTCCACGAGTCCGTCACAGGGGCAGCAGGGCACTCATCAGAGGAGAGCGTACCTTGTTGTCACGACCTATCCAGGCCGTCAGTTCTGAGCCACAGGCACCGGGACCTCACCCGGCGGACTTGCGCCGGTCCGATTCGGTGTCCAGCATTGCGCCGCAGACTTGTAGGCGACAGTAGGCTAAGACGGCCAGAGGGGCGACTGCTGCGAAGGAGGAGTTGGTCAATGTCCCACCTAACCTGGCTTTGTCTAGCCTGCACAGCTCTGTCATTGGGGGCGGCGGCATCCGCGCAGGCCGATTCCTTTGCGCTCTGGCAGCGCGGCACCCTCCGCGGCGCCAACGTCATGCAGGCGCAGTGCACCGTCGAGGACCTAAGCGTCCTGCGTTCCTGGGGCGCCAATCTGGCCGAGATCCCCGTCCTCAACGTGTACGACCCCGCCCCGCCCTATGCGTTCCAGCCGGGCAACCTGGCGAGGCTCGACCAGGCCGTCAGTGCCGCCGAGCGAGTCGGTCTCTATGTCGTGCTCACCTGCCGCGAGGGCCCGGGCCGAGCGGACTTCAACGAGAGCTACGAGATCTGGCGCGACGCTGCCGCCCAGGACGCTTACGTCCGTATGTGGCGGCAGCTCGCCGAGCACTACCGGGGTCGTGCCTCCATCGTCGGCTATGATCTCATGTGCGAGCCGCACCCCGACAAGGAGACGGGCCAGCCCCTCGGCGATTGGAACGCACTCGCGAAGAGAATCACCGCCGCCATCCGGGCGGTAGATGCGAACACCCCCATCCTCATCAACTCCATCGGCTGGGGCTATCCCCAGCGCTTCGATGTGCTGGAGCCGACGGGCGATCCGCGCACGGTTTACGTCGTGCACTTCTACGACCCCCACTACTACACCCATCAGAAGCCGGGAGACGAACGCCCCTATCCTGGCTTCCGCCTCCCCGGAGAACAGAATCTCGTCTGGGACACGGCCGCCATCGAGGCCCGCCTCGCTCCCGTCCGCGCCTTCCAGCAGAAGCATGGGGTGCCGATCTTCGTCGGCGAGTTCGGCTGCGCCCGCTTCGCACCAGGAGCCGAGCAGTGGCTGCGCGACCAGATGGATCTCTACGAGCAGTATGGCTGGTCGTGGGCCTACTGGGCCTTCCGCGAGTGGGATGTGATGAACATCGAGCGCACCGCAGACCCCGCGGACAAAGAGAACCACTCCGATGCTCCGCTTCTCCAGCTCTTCAAGGGCTACTTCGCGAAGAGCGGAGACTTCCCCAAACCCGGCGCGGCTTCGGATACCGCAGACGCGCCGTCAGCCGTCGGCGACTCCTTTCGTCCCGTTTCCCTCCACAGCCGCATCACCAAGGTCCAGCCCATGACAGGGATCGTCATGTGGGAGGACTCGGAGAACAGCCACACGGACGCCATCGCACTGGAGTACTCCTACCTGCGCTACGACGATGTCGTGAAGGCCAAAGGCGAGTATGATTGGTCTGTTGTTGAGCGCAAGCTGAGCTCGATCGCGAGTCGCAAGCACCAGGCCGTGCTGCGCTTCTACGAGACCTGGCCCGGGCGGCAGACGACCGTGCCGGAGTACATCAAGGCCCTGCCCGACTACAAAGAGACACAGGCCGAGAGCGAAGGACGGGAGACCGCCTTCCCGGATTGGTCGAATCCCGAATACCAGCGGTTCTTCCTGGAGTTCTACGAACGCTTCGCCGCGAGGTATGACCACGACCCGCGGCTGGCGTTCCTCGAGGTGGGCTTCGGGCTCTGGGCAGAGTACCACATCTACTCCGGGCCGGAGGACCTGGGCAAGACGTTCCCAAGCAAGGAGTTCCAGGCACAGTTCCTGGCCCACCTGGCCGGTGTCCTCAAGCAGACCCCCTGGATGATCTCGCAGGACGCGCACGAGGAGAGCCGCACGCCGTTCGTCGCCCACCCCGAACTTCTGGAGCTGGATTTCGGCATATTCGACGACTCGTTCCATCTCGCGTGGGAACCCGGTTATAACCTTGAGGGTTGGGAGTTCTTCGGCCGCGACCGTTGGAAGCGCTCTCCCTGCGGCGGCGAGATTCTCTTCCGGAACCGACAGCGCGAGGAGCAGGTGGCGACGGCGTGGGCGCGAGAAGCCGCCAGCTTCCATATCACCTTCATGATCTGCGAGCAATGGCCGCGCTGGACCACGATGGAGCGTATCCGCGACCACGGCCTGGCCTGCGGCTACAAGTTCAGGGTAACCGCCTTCGATGCCAGCGACACTGCCGCCCGCGTGACGGTGGCAAACTCCGGCGTGGCGCCGATCTACTACGACGCGTGGGTGGCCGTCAACGGCGTGCGCGCCCAGGAATCGCTCAAGGGACTGCCGCCGGGTGAAGAGCGCCAGTTCGCTGTCCTATCCGGGGGCACGAATCCCGAGCTGACCATCGAATGCGACCACCTCGTGCCTGGCCAGCGCATCGAGTTCGAAGCGGACCTGGATGTCTCCCTGAACCCGCGGTGAGGCTGAACCTGAGAGCTTGCCCGACTCCGGCTACCCCCTCGGCTTGGGGTGACTGCCCGGGGCCCCATCGCCTATCATCCGGTGCCGGCTCTTCCCAGACGCCCGGTTCACTGCGTTTCGGTCGGCGGCGCGACGTCAGGCCGGCTTCGCTGGTGCTTGAGAGGTACACGCGGCGCCACTAGACGAGAGAGTCGAGGAATGAGAGCGGTCATCTTGCTGAGCTGTGTGATGGGCCTGATGGCAATGTCCGGGGGCTGTGCGGCCGCAACGGATGCGGTCAAGTCACAGAAGCTGGTGCTGGAGGCGCCGACAGTTCATTGCTTGGGGGTGAGATGGTATGTGGCCGGGGATGAGAACGGGAACGCCTCGGTCCAGGTGAGCTATCGAGAGAAGGGCGAGAGCAGTTGGCATCAGGCGATGGACTTGTTCCGTGTTGGCACCGGGCCGGATTCGCAAGAAGGCGAGAAGCGACTGGAAAGCGGCGGGCGAGACGAGTGGCCGTTCCCGCTGGGCAACTTCTTCGCCGGAAGCGTGTTCGATCTGACGCCGGACACAGTGTATGAACTGAGGCTTGCGCTCTCTGATCCTGACGGCGGGAGGTTTACGGAGGAGGTGCAGGCCCACACGCGCATGATCCCCGTGCCGCCGAAGCCGCAACGCACGCTCCATGTGGTACCCGGCGCCGGGGGCGGAAGCGGAACACAGGAGGACCCGCTGCGCGGTCTGGAGGCGGCGGATGCGGTGGCAAGGCCGGGCGATCTGTTCCTGGTGCACCAGGGCGTGTACCAGGGGCCGTGGGAAACCGACAAGAGCGGGAAGCCGGGCGCGCCCATCGTATGGCGAGCGGCCGGAGACGGAGAGGCGGTGGTGGACGGCGGCGGGGCGCACCGGGCGGTGGGGGCAAACCAGACCCACGACCTGTTCTTCGAGGGACTGGCTTTCCGCGACGCAGACTTCGTCTTCGTCGCGCACGGAGCTTCCGATCTCGCCGTGCAGCGGTGTCACTTCTACCAGTGTAACTACGGCTTCACCGCCCACAACAACGAGCCACTCATGGGCGGTCTCTACATCGCCGACAACCTGTTCGAGGGGCCCTCCAGCTGGCCGCGTACGAAAGGGATCGAGGATGCGCGGGCAATTCAGGTGTCCGGCGAGGGACACGACATCTGCTACAACCGCATCCGCGGCTTTGGCGACGGCATTGACATCATGGGCTCCCCTCCCGGCCGCGCCATTGACTTCTACAACAACGAGATCTCCGAATGCACCGATGACGCCATCGAACTGGACTACGGCCAGACTAATGTGCGCGCATTCAGGAACCACATCACCAACTGCTTTGAGGGCATCAGCACCCAGCCACTTTATGGTGGGCCCGCCTACATCTTCCGGAACGCCATGTACAACCTGGCGTACACTCCCTTCAAGATGCACAACCGTCCCTCTGGGGTATTGCTCTTCCACAACACGATAGTGAAGAGCGGCATCCCGTGGCCGCTGTACTCGGGCGCGCCAGTGGGGAAGGCGATGTCCCGCAACAACCTGTTTGTGGGCGGCCCGGCGGACTATGCCATGGAGTTCAGCCCAGTGGTCGAGCAGGCTGACTTCGACCACGATGGATTCACGGGCGGACCTTTCGCCATGTTCGCCAAGTGGGGTGGCGAGCGGTATGGCACGTTTCATGACTTCCGAAGCCAGAGCGGCATTGAACGCCGCTCGGTATGGTTGGGCAACGAGTCCCCCTTCGCCTCCGGGGTGAGCGTGCCGGCCGATCTCAGGGAGCAGTTCCCGATCGCCGTCAACGACCTCCGGCTGAAGCCGCAGTCACGGGCTGTTGACGCAGCTCTGGTCCTGCCCAACCTGAATGACGGCTACTCAGGCGACGGACCCGACCTAGGGGCGTACGAACTGGGGCAGGCGATGCCACACTACGGGCCGCGGTAGCCGTCACCGGGCGCGCCGCCATCCGGGCCGGAGGGTGGAGCGTTCATGCCCAAGGTGCAGTCGGCGAGGGTGATCGTGGACGGAGTCGGCTTGGCCTACTGCCCCTGTCGACCGCCCGTGAAGCCGGCCTGAGAGCACCCCCGCGCCTCCGGCTACCCCCTCGGCTTGGAGTCGCTGCCCGGGTTCCGTCGCGGATGGGAGGACAGCCGCACCACGGTCGCGATGACCGGCAGGCTCCCCCAATCCGGCCCTCGTTCGACGGCATTCTCCATCCTCGGTGCCTCTCAGCGCAGGGGTACTCATGAATGGAGAGAATACCACGAGATGGGCAGCAGGGCAGCCTGGGCGCCAGATGAGTTTCTGTACAGCGCGAGATCGTACACGGAAAGGAGCCACCATGGGAGACAAAGGCGGGAAGAAAGACAAAAGCAAGATGCAGAAACAGAAGATAGATAAACAGCAGAAAAAGGCCAGAATTAAGCAGGATAAGCAAGCGAAGGGCAGTCTGTGACAGGAATTGCAGAATAGGGAACAGCCCTGGCTGCGCGCCGCAGCCGTCCTGTCCAGAAACTCATCCGTGCACCAAAGTGCCCTCAAAGCGGTCTCACGGGACCTCGACATGCGCACAGTGTCTCGTTCGCACGTGACATGGACAGCATGGCCCCTATAAGGACAAGTCCGCGCCAGGCTTCGGCCCATGCAGGGCTCCCCCCACCTCCCGCGGAATACCCAGGCCGCACAACGCACTGGAGACGGCGCCCGTGCAGACCTCGCGCGAAGTGATCGATAGCCTCTTCCGAGGCAAGCCCGCGGAGCGGGTCGGGGTGATGGACAGCCCCTGGTCGGACACGCTGGAGAAGTGGGTGCACCAGGGCTATCCGGCGGATACCGAGGGAGGGCCGGTGTCACCCGTGGATCACTTCGGCTACGACCTCTGTGGGGTGGGGGGCTGGTTCGACACCATGCCCCTGAAGGGCGTCTCGGAACTCGTGGAGGAAACGGAGGCGTGGGCCGTCCGCCGAAACGGCGCGGGCGCGGCGCTGAAGTACTGGAAGCACAAGTCCGGCACCCCGGAGCACATCGACTTCCGCATGACCAGCCGCGAGGTTTGGGAGCGAGACTACCGGCCCCTTCTGCTGGAGGTGGACCCGGAGCGGGCCGATATCGCCGGGACGAAGGCGGCGCTCGCCGCGCGCCGGGAGCAGGGCCTGTGGACCCACTACGGGCACCTCTTTGTCTGGGAGAACATGCGCCAGACGATGGGCGACGTGTGCATGTACGAGAGCCTGTTGCTCGACCCCGCCTGGATACACGACTACAACCGGGTCTACACGGACTTCTTCAAAGCGCACTACACGCTCGTCTTCCAGGAGGCCGGGCTTCCCGACGGCGTGTGGATGTACGAGGACCTGGGCTACCGCAACGGCCTGTTCTGTTCGCCGAAGGTGCTGGAGGAGCTGATCTTTCCCTACTTCACGGAGTTGATCGACTTCTTCCACGAGCGCAACCTGCCGGTGGTGCTGCACTCCTGCGGCAACGTCACCGAGGCCCTTCCCCTGATCGTCGCCGCCGGCTTCGATGCCCTGAACCCGATGGAGGTGAAGGCCGGCTGCGACCTGTTCCGCTTCGCCGAGCAATACGGCGATCAGCTTGCCTTCGTCGGCGGTCTAGATGCGCGGGTGCTCGAGTCCGGTGACCGCGACCTCATCCGCCGCGAGGTGACACGGATCGTGAAGGGCATGAAGGAACGCGGCGCCCGCTACGTCTTCGCTTCAGACCACTCCCTCTCTACGAACATTGACTACCCGGACTACCTCTTCGCCCTCGAAGTGTACCGGGAGCACATGCTGTACTGACACTTCGCCTGGTCTGGCGAGCAGAAACTGCTCGCTCGTCAGGGGAAACAGCGATCTGTGGCCAAGTGTGCTTGTTACGCTACCGTGGAGCCGCCCGGGACGCCGTCCTATCGGATCTGGCGCTTCACCCCGTCTGAGCGGCCAAGGCCCGTCTCATCGCCGCGTAACAGGCACATGAAGACCCATGAAAGCGGGGTGATGGGGTAGGTGGAGGGTGTGACTGGACGGTTCGGGCGCTGAGAGCGACGGTGGCTGCTCGATCAGGTCGGGAGGCTGGTTTCCGGGTGGAGGTCGGGGGCGAAACCCCTTCAGCCGGGCCCGGCCCGCAACAGACTACCGTCCCCCGCCCCAGGGTCATTGCGTTATCCCCTGAGGAGAGGTGACGAGGGCGATGGCGCGTTGGGCGTGCCAGGCGTGAGTGCGCAAAGCGGCGGCGATGTTGCGCACACCGGCCAAGCGAAACAGTCCGATTA
>Ga0315291_10002894_pt1 | contig 22314 bp, 26 predicted proteins | sample YL17G12_20_MG_FD_203070 | JGI IMG/M metagenome (GOLD analysis project Ga0315291, IMG submission 203070) | Sediment microbial communities from Yellowstone Lake, YNP, Wyoming, USA - YL17G12_20 | ecosystem: Environmental > Aquatic > Freshwater > Lake > Sediment | place: USA: Wyoming | collected... | reverse complement strand
CGTTTCTTCCCAGGAGCCCCGACGCTTCCATCCCATAGACATAATTGAGTGCGCCGCAAGCGAGCTCGACGGCATTCTTAGTCCTGATTTCCGCGTCCCGCATCTTGTCCGCCTGGAACTTGGGCAGGGCCCAATAGCTCCACCAACAAACGAAGGCGGCTACCACGACTAAGAACACCGTCAGCATCTTGAAAAGGATGCTGAATTTGATCTGTCTGCCCCCTATCCTCATCTTGTTCAATCCCCCTTTCACCTTCAACCGATGCCGAAACGCAGGCCTCGTTCAGGGCCTCGCTCTTCGCCGCCGTCACGCGGAAATCCGGTGAGCCGTCTCCTCAACGAGTCTGTCATGCCGGTCGTGCCAATCATACGGGCTTGTTTACTGCAGCGCATCTGACGCTGATAATGCAGTTATGGCTAGTGTAGGTTACTAAGATCACGCGCCCGTCTCAGGAAGCTGCGGCGATGTCTCGCTGGCGTCTCAGAAGCCTAGAGCCGTCCAACAGATCGGTCTCAGTTCAACGCCAGCGACGATGCACTTCAGCGCCCTGTGGCGGTTGAAGACCTGCCTGCAAAGTGCCGCCGAGGTCATCGGGAACATGATAGGTAAAATCCCCACCGTCGTGGAGCGAGCGAAGGTGCGGCTGACTCAGACTCTTGGAGGGGAAATCGTCACTCAACCCAGCAAGACCGTTCCTATTTGGCCCATGTCCGCCAGGCACTGCGTCCAGGTCTTCCCGTTCGACAGCCCCCCGTCGACGACCAGGTTGGCACCGTTGACAAAGCTGGAGTCATCGCCGGCCAACCACAATGCCGCCCTGGCGATATCCTCTGGCATGCCTGCCCGCCGGATTGGCTGGAACGTGGCAAAGTGATCCTTCATCTTCGGAATCCTCCGGGCATAGGCCTCTCGAGTCATCCCCGCCGCCTTCTGAAACGCTCCGGTAACGACAAACCCTGGCGAGATACAGTTGACTCTAATGTTGCTCTCCCCCAGTTCCATGGCGGCCATACGGGTCAGGTGGATGATGCCGGCCTTGGCGACAGCATAGCTGTGATCGGAGTCGCCTGTTCGGAATCCGGCAACGCTGCCTGTGTTGATTATGCTCCCTGAGCCTTGGACCTTCATTATCGGGACGGCATACTTGATGCTGATGAATGCGGCGCGGAGAAGCACTGCCAGCGTATTGTCAAAGGCGTCCACCGGGATGTCTTGGATCGGGGCAAACATGCCAGCGCCGCCGGCGTTGTTGTACATGCAGTCGAGCCGCCCGAAGTTGCCAACGGCCAGATCGATAGCGGCCTTAATGTCGGCTTCGCGGGTAACGTCTGTGTGAGAATAGATTGCCTTCCGGCCCAGTTCCTGGGCGACGGCCTGGCCTTTCTCGTCATCGATGTCAGCGATGACCACCCGCGCGCCCTCCTGAACAAACAGTCTCGCGGAGGCCTCGCCGATACCGTCAGCAGCTCCTGTGATTACAGCAACTTTGCCATCTAGTTTCGCCACTTTCTTAACCCCCCTTGCATTAGGCTGTGCGAGATGTTTGTTTTCAACCCCCTTAGTCCCCACTCCTCCTGCACCTCCGTACGACGCGTGGCACGGGCGGAGGGAAGCTTGCCCGAGATACGAACCCCCCAAACCACCAGCAGGGGTGACTCCCTGCACCGTCTTCGGACAGGCTCCGCAGACCAGTCAGGGATGGAGAGTAGCCCGGTCAATGTTACCTCGTGGGTGAGAGAGCTGTATGTCGGGCAATCCCTGACACCGGAGATGAGCCGGATGCATGGTGTATGGGGGATGGGTTAAGCAACAAGCCTGAGTGCGGGCAGCGGCGCGGGAGATGTCCGTACGACGCCCGTAGGTTCCCAGGGGTTATCCACGATGACGTGACACATACGTGAAGTACTCATTGCCTCCGGAGACACGGATGTGATGCTGGGGCCTCATACTGATCCCGATATTGCCGTCTTCTAGCTGCTTCGGCTCGCGGGGTCGGGGACGGCCGGAGCTACGACGGGCGGCGATGGAGAACCCGCGGGATTCTAAGGAGGTATCAGAGTGGACATAGATGAACTTTTGAAATTGATGGTAGAGAAGAGTGCCTCAGACTTGCATCTGACAGTGCCCAGCCCGCCCATTCTTCGCATCGATGGCACTCTGGTGTCATTGCCCGATATGCCGCCGCTTGAGCCCACCGACATGGCCAAGCTTTTCAAGCAGGTCACCATCACCAAGCAGAGGACTGCCTTCAAGAAGGAGAAGGAACTGGACTTTGCCTACAGCGTCGAGGGAGTAGCCCGTTTCCGCGTCAATGCACTCTTCCAGAGAGGCTCGATAAGCCTGGCCTTCCGGCGAGTGTTAGTCGATATTCCGTCGATCGAAGGGCTTGGGCTGCCCGTTATCCTGAAGGATGTCATTCTTAAGCCAAGAGGGCTGATCCTGGTTACCGGACCGGCCAACAGCGGCAAGTCCACCACCATGGCGGCCATGATCAGGCATCTCAACGAGAATGCCAGTAAGAACATCATCACCATCGAAGATCCCGTGGAGTACCTGTTTCCCAACAACAAGTGCATCATCCGCCAGCGGGACCTGGGGGACGATACCCTGTCCTTCCACGCTGCACTGGTGCATGCCCTCCGGCACGACCCGGACGTGGTCATCATCGGGGAAATGCGTGACCTGGACACGATAAGCACGGCGATGACGGCTGCGGAGACCGGCCATCTGGTGGTGGGCACGCTGCACACCGTCGACGCCGCTCAATCGATCGACCGCGTGATTGACATGTACCCCTTCGGCCAGCAGCAGCAGGTGAGGCTGCAGCTTTCACAGGTGCTCGAGGCCGTAGTGTCACAGGCACTCCTGCCGCGCATTGGAGGCGGACGGGTGGCGGCCGTGGAAATCATGCTGGCCAACAACGTGATCAAGCGGCTCATCCGCGACCATAAGATATTCGAGGTACCGCCCAACATCGAGATGGGCAGCAGAGAGGGTATGCAGACGCTGGAGATGGCTATGGCGGATCTGGTGAAGAAGGGCATGGTCTCTCAGGAAGACGCCATGGCGAAGTGCAGCAACCCGGCGAAGCTAAATGACCTCATGTACCGGGCCGGGGCTACGGACCCCAACGCCAGCAAGGGGCGCATGGTGGGGCAGGGGGCGGGGATCAGGTAGAGGAAGCGTCGGTCCCTCTTACCAACGCCAACATCGAGCCGCCATTCGGTGCATCACCTAATGCTGGAGTCCCAGTCCCGTGACAGGACGGCTCTGTCCTACTTCGGTGGGAAGCGGACACCAGCGTCCAGCCGGATAGTCTCTCCGTTGAAGAAGGGATTCTCCACAATCTGCTGGACCAGCATGGCGAACTCGACCGGTCGCCCGAAACGCTTGGGGAACGGGATCTGCTCAATGATGCTTTCCTTCATCCCTGGCGCCATGTATCCCATAATAGGCGTGTCAAACGTCCCCGGGGCGATGGTGCAACAGCGGATGCCGGAACGGGCCAGGTCTCTGGCTACCACTAAGGTCATCCCCACAACTCCGGCCTTGGAAGCGGCATAGGCCACTTGTCCTATCTGCCCCTCAAAGGCGGCTATGGAGGCGGTGTTGACGATCACTCCACGCTCGCCATCTTCGCTAGGTTGGTTGCTCTGCATGTAGAAGGCCGCCCAGCGAATGCAGTCGAACGTTCCAATCAGGTTCAGGTCGACGATCTTCTTGAAAACGTCGAGGTCATGCGGGGCCTCTTTGGTGATGGTTTTCGAAGCCCAGCCGCTGCCGGCGCAGTTCACCAGAATATGGACAGCCCCGAATTCCTTGAGGGCCAGATCAACCCCGGCCTTGACCGTCTCGGTCTTGGTCACGTCGACCAGGGCGAAAGCCGTTTTGCCTCCCAGCTCTTTGCAGAGTGTCCCTCCCTTGTCCCAGTTCATGTCAGCGATTACTACATTGGCCCCGGCGCCGTGAAGCCGCCTGGTGGTGGCTTCTCCCAGCCCGCTGGCTCCTCCGGTCACGAATGCGGTCTTTCCCTTGACGTCCATCTCGATCCTCCAGCATTTCCTAAATATTAGGGTCCAGAGAATATGATACCGGATCGCTATCGTTTCCGCATAGGCGCTCTCATGCTCTCTTGACACTTCCTGCCACTGAACATAGAATCCAGACATGTTGCGTAGGGCGTTGCTGCGCTCCAAGCTGTCTCTCAAGAACCATATCTAGGATCAGGAGTTATGCGTGGCAGACAGATCAAGTATTGAATGGACTGAGGCAACTTGGAACCCAGTGCGAGGCTGCACGAAGGTAAGCGAAGGCTGCCGAAATTGCTATGCAGAGACCTTTGCCGAACGTTGGCGGGGAATCCCCCATCACCCTTACGAGAAGGGCTTTGACCTTCGCACCGTCCCGGAAGTGCTCGACCTCCCGCTTCGCTGGAAACGCCCGCGGATGATCTTCGTCAACAGCATGTCGGATCTCTTCCATGAAGAAGTCCCTGATGGATTCATCCTAGCCGTTTTCGATGTGATGAGACGTGTGCCATATCACAGATTTCAGGTGCTCACGAAGCGCGCCAAGCGACTTGCAGAGTTGTCTACAGAACTGCCTTGGCCAGCGAACGTGTGGTTGGGTGTTAGCATTGAGGATCAAGCCAACGCATACAGGCTTAGTCACCTTCTTAAAGTGCCGGCTTCTGTGAGGTTCATATCATTCGAGCCGTTGTTGGGCCCAGTTGACCTCGATCTTGCGGGGGTGCAGTGGGTAATCCTTGGAGGAGAAAGTGGGCCACATGCCAGACCCATGAAGGCAGAGTGGGCAAGGGCACTACGGGACCGGTGCAGAAATGAGAACGTACCGTTTTTCTTCAAACAGTGGGGTGGGAGACGCAAAGACCTGACCGGACAAGTCCTGGACGGAGCGACATGGGAAGAGATGCCTGTCGGCCAAAAGGCCTCTCTTCAAGGGGCGCTGTTGCCAGAATTGGCCTCCAGGTAGCAGATGAACTACGCGAAACGGTGCCGGGGTTGCGATGACAGAGAAGCCAACACGACGGACCACTGCTGCGACCTCCGCCTTGACGGGGATGAGCTTCCCGCTGGTTGCGTGGGTCCTTGGTCAAGGGACAAACTGTTCTACCTAAGCCGCTACTGCTCGATATTCACCTCTGGCATGAAGAACAAGTGGCGCAACAGGGTGTTTATCGACCTGTTCTGCGGCCCTGGGCGTTGCAGGGTTCGTCCCCAGGGAGATTTGGAGGATGGTTCGCCGCTCATCGCTCTGCGCGAGGCGTTTACACACTATTACTTCGTCGACATATCGTCCCATTGCATCGATGCTCTGGAGAAGCGAGCCTCTGGCATGGAAGCTGTGCCGGGAAAGGATATGAAGATCGTCTGCGGTGATGCAAATGAATGCATCGACGACTTAGTGCGGCAGATTGACGACCTTGGCCCCGAGACCATCGGTTTCGCATTTATTGATCCCCCGGGGATTCAGGTTCATTTCGAGACGCTCCGGAGGCTCTCCACGAGCACGCGAATGGACTTGCTGGTGAACTTCCCTCTTGGCATGAACATAAAGCGTCAGCTCAAGTATCAACTGAAGAAGGACCCTGAGAGCGAAGTCGAATTCGATAGGTACTTCGGCACGAACCAGTGGCGGGATCTCTGTGAGAAAGACCCAGGTGGCACGAGACGGATAGGACAGAGTCTACTGCGGCTCTACGAAGAACAACTGGGAAGCCTTGAGCATGTCTATGTCGGTGATGAGCAAGCGGTCAAAAACCGCGGCGTGAGTTTATACATACTGGTCTTCGCCAGTAAGAGCCCTCGCGGCAGGGAGTTCTGGGAGAAGGTCACGAGAGTTGATCCGTCTGGCAGACGACGACTGTTCTGACGCAACGGCTGTGGATCGGTTAGCTAGCAGATCCCCGAGATTGTTCCCAGTATCGACCTCTTCCAGTGATGCCTCTCGACCGCGAACCCTTCTGGGGCGCAAGGGTAACGTTGAGGGAGTGACGCAGCCTCTTGTTTGACCGGCTACGCTTGCCGTAGTAGAGTCAGGTCACATTACCCAAGGAGGGACGGACATGGCGTGGTATGCGTATCTAGCCTACTTCGCGGCTGGCGCTCTTCTAGCTAACGGCGTGCCCCACTTCGTGAACGGCATATCCGGGAAGCGATTCCAGAGCCCGTTTGCCTCGCCACCGGGCGTCGGTGAATCGCCGCCGTTAGTGAACGTAATCTGGGGGTTGGCCAACTTCGCGGGCGGCTTTGCTCTAATCTTCGGCGTGGGGTATTTCCGGTTTGGACTGAACCGAGCGGCCATGATGGTCGGTTTGGGCGCCTTGGCCATTTCGACGCTTCTTTCCGTGCATTTCGGCCGCGTGCGAAAAGGCTGATCATGCAGAGGCTATCTCAGATCTCCCCTTCAACACCCTGGCCCCCACTCCTCCTGAGGCGGACTGCCCCTCTGCACACCCCTGCGGGACTCGTCGCGGCAATCCCCCCTCCCTCAACGGGAGAGGACAGAAGTGAGGGCGCAGCCCCCGCGGAAGGACCGGCGGGGAGCTTGTCGGCGCCCCAGTCGAGTTTGACCAGCAGCATTCGCCGTAGTACAGTCAGGCCAGACTGGCACCGGAGATGGAGGTACAAGCTGACCGATGGATATCGAAGAAGTCATTCAGAAGAGAAAGAGCATTCGTGCTTTCAAGCCGGACCCCGTTCCACACGAGGTCCTCAGGGAGATAGTTGAGCTGGCCTTGCGCGCTCCCTCGTGGGCCAACACCCAGCCGTGGGAGCTGGTCATTGTTTCCGGGGCCAAGCTGGAAGCGATCAAGGGGGCCTTCTCGACGCAGCAAGGAGTGAGGGCGCTCCCGGATTTCCCGGGGCCGGAGGAGTTCCCGGAGGCATACAAGACCCGTTTCCAGAACCTGGCTGTCAAGATGGGCGAGGCCGCCAAGAAAGGCAAGCGTGGCAGGACGGCCGGGGAATGGTACCTGCAAGGACCCAGACTCTACGGCGCTCCGGCAGCCATCTACATTCTCATCGACCGATCTTTCTACGAGCAGCCGGGCGGCCTCAATGTCTACCCGGTGTTTGACTGCGGAATGGTGGCCCAGAGCATCATGCTCCTGGCTACTGATCGTGGGCTGGGAACCATTGTCCAGGCGCAGGCGGTCCACTATCCGAATGTCCTGCGGCAGACGCTGGGGATCCCCGAATCCAAGCTGGTTCTCGTGGGAATAGCCATAGGATATCCGGACTGGGACAACCCCATTAATGAGTTCCGCTCTGACAGAGAGGCCGTGGACAGTGTGGTGAAGTGGCATGGGTTTGATTGAGGCCACACGGCACCTTTGCTGACTGGCCCGTCGGCGGAGCCCGCCAACCGAGCGCGGCCATTAGAACACGCGGACATGTCCTGCCCAGGCGGCTTCTGCCTCCCGAGGCTGGTGATCGAGACGTCTTGGTGCTCGCGGGCAGACATGCCAAATTGTACAAGCGCCTCACGATGGGATATACTATTCGTTGATTTCAAGTGGGAGGTGGTTCTGTGGAGCAATTCAGTCTGCCCAAATGCCAGAAGTGCAATGCAGGCGATTTGGTACCTCTGTCTGACTTCGGCAGCCAGGGCGCGCCAATTCACTATAAAGCATGGGTATGCACTAACCCCAATTGCGGCTTCAACCTCAAGATAAGGAATGGTGACGTCTACATCAACGAGCCGGTTATCAGCGGCGCGATGCATAATTCCCGGGTGCGCTAGACTATCTTGATCAATAGAAGACGCGTGTTCAGAGCCCGACTGGACGAGGTCAAGGGCAAGGTCATTGATTTCCTTTTCCCACCCCGATGTGTTGGTTGCGGAAGTGAGGGTGCTTTTGTCTGCGCGTCTTGCCAGGGTAATCTATCCCGACTGGCCTCTCCGATCTGCCCGACATGCAGCAAGCCGTTGGCTGAAGGAGACAGCTGTCCCTATTGCCGGAGGTGGAAGCTGGAGATCGATGGCATCCGCTCGCCATTCGCCTTCGAGGGCGTCGTGCGCAAGGCTGTTCACCATCTCAAGTACGGGCACTTCAAGGCGTTGGCCACTCCCCTGGGGCAACTGCTGGCCGAGTACCTGGAAGCTGAGCCGCTGGCGGCCGATGTGCTGATTCCAGTGCCGCTCCATTCCAGGCGACTGCGGGAGCGAGGCTACAATCAGTCTGCCCTTCTAGCGGCTGAAGTGGGGAAACTGAACAGCCTTCCGGTGGTGACTGATTCGCTGGTCAGGTTACGCCACACGAAGGCTCAGGTGAAGACTGCCGGGGCTGAAGAGCGCCAGCGGAATCTGGCCGGGGCGTTCGGTTGCCGGGATGCGAGGCTGGCAGGAAGACGGGTTTTACTCGTTGATGATGTTTGCACCACCGGAGCGACTTTGAATTCTTGTGCCGTTGCCCTGAGGGAGGCTGGCGCCGTCTCAGTCTGGGGCTTGGCCTTGGCTAGGGAAGTATGAGCGAGTTGGCGAAAAGAGACCCAGAGATCGCGGGCGTTGTCCAGAAGGAAGAGGAGCGCCAGCGGCGCAAGCTGGTGCTTATAGCTTCTGAGAACTATGCCAGCCGGGCCGTGCTGGAAGCCCAGGGCTCGGTGCTGACCAATAAGTATGCCGAGGGTTACCCCGGGCGCCGCTACTACAGTAGCTGTGAATGGGTGGATGAGGTGGAGCGGATAGCGATTGCCCGCGTCAAGGAGCTTTTCCAGGCTGAATACGCCAATGTCCAGCCGCACAGCGGAAGCCAGGCCAATGCCGCGGTGTATCTGGCACTGCTGAAGCACGGCGATACCGTGCTGGCCATGAGCCTGGCACACGGCGGCCATCTCACTCATGGCAGTCCGGCCAGTTTCTCCGGGAAGTTGTACAAGTTCGTTCACTACGGGGTCAACAGAGAGACCGAGTTGCTGGACTATGAGGAAATGGAGCGACTCGCCAAGGAGCACCGGCCCAAGCTGATTGTGGCCGGTGCCAGCTCGTATCCCCGCAGCATTGACTTCGAGAGGATCCAGCGGGTGGCTGATGAGGTGGGGGCGAAGGTGATGGTCGATATTGCCCACCCGGCAGGCTTGATTGCGGTGGGGATCCATCCTTCGCCGGTGCCGTGGGCGCAGGTAGTGACGGCCACGACGCAGAAGACGCTGCGCGGGCCACGGGGCGGTTTCATCCTGGCCAAGCAAGAGCTGGCCAAAGGCCTCGACTCGGCCGTATTCCCGGGCACGCAGGGTGGCCCGCTGATGCACATCATTGCCGCCAAGGCAGTGTGCTTCCATGAGGCCCTGCAACCGGATTTTTCGGTCTATCAGAAGAGATTGGCGGACAACGCCAAGGTTATGGCGGCTGAACTGGCCAGGCTGGGTTTCCGCATTGTCACGGGTGGCACAGACAACCACTTGCTTCTGGTTGATCTGCGTCCTATTGGCATAACGGGCAAAGTGGCCGAGGAAGCGCTCGACAGCATAGGAGTCTCTGCGAACCGCAATGCCATCCCCTTCGATCCGCTGCCGCCGCAGCAGGCCAGCGGGCTGAGGCTGGGGACGGCAGCGACGACTACGAGGGGCTTGGGAACGTTGGAGATGAAGCAGATAGCGGTGATCATCCACCGGCTGCTGACAAATCTGGAAGATGAGAAGCTGAAGGGGCGTCTGGCTGAGGAGGTACGGGACATCTGCGACAGATTCCCACTCCCATAGGGTTGAGGGTGCCGCCACTTCTGTGATATAGTTTGTCGGAAAAATGTGCATTATGGCCTACTGTGGTTGGAGGGAGCAACAAATTGCGTGACTATGAACTGACGGTGATTTTCAGGCCCGAGATTGTTGAAGAGGACATACCGGCTGAGATCGAGAAGGTGAGCCAGATGATCAGCCAGAAGGGAGGGGTGGTGGGTGAAGTGAATCGATGGGGCCGGAAGAGGCTGGCTTACACCATAAAGAACTGCCGGGAAGGTAACTACGTCCTCACACCGTTCAAGATGGATCCTACCTCAGCGCTCGAGCTGGACAAGAACCTGCGAAGTTCAGAGCGAATACTGCGCCACCTGTTGGTGAGACTAGGGGAATGAAGGGCTAGGGGATCGAAGAGAAGGCGGGGTGCAATGGCGAACTTAAACAAGGTGATGATTATTGGCAATGTCGGAACTGATCCAGAGATGCGCTTCACGCCCAATGGGAATCCGGTGACCAGTTTCCGTATGGCTACCAGTCGTTTTTTCACCAGTCCGGAAGGTGAGCGAAAGCAGGAGACCGAGTGGTTCACGGTAACGGCTTGGAACAAGCTGGCAGAGAGCTGCAACCAGGGCTTGTCTAAAGGCAAGCGAGCTTACGTAGAGGGCAGGCTACGAACACGGGCTTGGGACGGCAAGGACGGCCAGAAACATACTCAAGTGGAGATAGTAGCAGAGCGCGTCCTTTTCCTTGATCGGCTGCCAGCGGTGGCCCCGCTGGTAGAGGAAGGCAAGACTGACGGGGAGATCGGGGCAGAGGACCTCCCGTTTTAGTGAAGGGTGAGAAGAATGGTGAATACAACAAGAAGACCAGTGAGAAGAACATCCCGGCCGAAGTATATCCCGAAGCGGAGAGTGTGCGCTTTCTGTGCTGACAAGGTGGAAGACATAAGTTACCGGGATCCGGCCTTGCTGCGGCGCTACATCTCGGATCGGTGCAAGATCCAGCCACGGCGCCGGAGTGGCAATTGCGCCAAGCATCAGCGGGCGCTGGCTCAGGCCATCAAGAGAGCCCGGCATATCGCTCTGTTACCGCACGTTCAGGAGCAGATACGCAGAGTGGGAGTCACCGGCCTGCGATGATAAGCAGTTCCTTCGCCAGGTGAACTCATCCTGTTCCGTCGTCGTTCAGCGGAGTCCTCATCTCGCGCGAGCCAGGTCGTTGGTATGTTGGGAAAGCTTCTAGATCGATTTCGCCAAAAGGGGCCCAGCCGTCCGCGTTCGAAAGCGGAAAGGGAGAAGAGGCGGCGTGTCCTCATTGTTCTCCTGATTGTGCTGGCCGTGGTATCTTCCGTGTCTGTGGTGGGCTATGGCTACTATGACACCAGCATCAGGCCATGGCATGGGCGCATTGTGAAGGTGAACGGTACAGTCATCGAAATGCGAGCGTTTGTGAAGATGCTGCGTTTGCAGCAGGGCATGTCCAGTTATTACTCGTCCCAGTTGGAGTGGGCGCAGGGTGTGGCAAGCAGCCTGGAACAGAGCGAGCTGGAAAGGCAATATCTGGACTCCGAGTTTGGTATTACCATCGATGACGACGCCATCAAAGCGAAGTTGCGAGACGAACTGAACCAGGGCTTTGTTTCCAACGGCACCATTTCGGACAACGCCACTGAGGAGGAGTTTCAGAAGGCGTATGACGACTGGCGCAACTCTCTGAGCAAGAATGGGCTGTCTGAGAGAGACATAGAGGATCTAGCGATACTGCCCCAACTGGTGGATGAGGAAATGAAGAAGCAGATCGGTGACAGGGACTACTCGGCGACCGACAATTTCGATCATGCCCAGGTCCAGGCACTGCTTATCACGGGATCAGAGAATGCCACCCAGTTGAGGGCCAGGTGGGAAGCTGGAGAAGCGTTTGACACACTGTCTACGGATAACTCGGTATCAAGTTACCAGCGGGACCTTGCTGCGGACAATACCACGGTGAATTGGGTGCCGCAGGGCATAAAGAGCGTGGCCTTTGATAACTACACGTTCAGCGAGAACACTACTTTGGGTGTGATCAGCTCGACGATTGCGGACACCGACAACCCGGAGAACTACTGGCTGATAAGGGTGCTAGCCAGAGAGTCGAGGCCGCTGAGTGAAAGCGACAGAACCACTTTGACCAGCAAGGCATTCGACAAATGGCTGGAGGACGCCAAGAACCCAGAGAACAACGACATTGTCTTCTACCTGGACAAGAAGGGTGGCCAGGCCAAGCTGGCCTGGGCCCTGGACCATGTCGCCGTGAGCAAGAGCTGAGGCAGTCATGAAGAAGAGCATCGGCGTTGGCTTGATGGGTCTGGGGACGGTGGGTGGTGGAGTAGCCAAGGCCCTGTTGGAGAAAGACAGGGTGGTGGCTGAGGCGGTCGGCTGCCCGGTGGTTCTGCGGAAGATACTGGAGCAACGTCCCGTTTCCGTAGAGCCGCGTCTCCTCACCACGGACGTGCGGGAGATACTGACTGACCCGGAGATAGACATCGTTATCGAGGTCCTTGGCGGCGAGCACCCGGCCGTGGACTACATCAAAGAAGCCCTGCTGAGCGGCAAGCATGTGGTGACGGCCAACAAGGAAGTCATCGCCAAGCATGGGGCCGAACTTCAGGCCATGGCCAAGGACAAAGGCTTAGCTCTGCAGTTCGAGGCTAGCGTGGGCGGCGGCATACCGCTACTGCTGCCTTTGCAGCACGGGCTCCTGGCCAACGAGATCTCAACCATCTATGCCATCATCAATGGCACCACCAACTACATTCTCACCAGGATGTCCCAGGAGCACATGGGATTCGGCGAGGCGCTGAAGAAGGCTCAGGAACTGGGCTATGCTGAGGCTGATCCCACCAACGACGTTGAGGGCAGGGACGCCACTTACAAGCTGGCCATCCTGGCCAGCGCTGGCTTCCATACCACCGTCCGCCCGGAGCAGGTCTATTGTGAAGGAATCTCTCGCCTGGCTGAACCGGACTTTCGCTATGCCAAGGAGCTAGGCTACGAGATAAAGCTCCTGGCCATTGCCAAACAGGCAGGCGGAGTGGTTGAGGCCCGGGTTCACCCGGTCTTCATTCCGGAGGATTTCCTTCTCGCAAAGGTGAGCGGCGTCTACAATGCCATCCAAGTGGAAGGTGACTTGGTGGGCAAACTGATCTTCTACGGCCGGGGTGCCGGGGCTCAGCCCACTTCCAGCGCCGTTGTCTCGGATGTGATCGCTATCGGTCAGAGCATAGCCTCCGGCAAGAAGGTTCCATCCGTGATGAGGCGGGCGCAGCCAAAGCCGGTGCGACCGGTTTCGGAGTTGGAAACCAAGTATTACCTCCGGATGAGTATTGCTGACCGGCCCGGAGTGCTGGCTCAGATTGCCAAGGTCCTGGGGGACCGCTCCATCAGCATTGCTTCCGTGATTCAGAAGGAAGCCGATGTGGCCACTCAGACCGCAACGATAGTGATCATGACTCATCCTGCTCGGGAGGAGTTTATGCAGCAGGCTTTGGCAGAGATGAAGAAACTCCCGGCAGTTACGGAGATATGTAATCTCATTAGAGTTGAAGAATAGGTGGTGATGAAATGACTTGGGTTGCTGGGCTGATTGCTACTGGCGAAGTGAAGTGCGACGGCTGTGAGAAGATCATGAGGCATCCTGACAGGTATGCCTACATCTCGGAAGAGGGCCAACCGGCATTGCGTCTGTGCGAGAAGTGCTCTAACGCCAGAGGCCACATGAGAAAGAGAAAAGACGAAAAGGGACGGGAGTCGGCCTCCTTCCTATAAGGTTCGACGATGGGTATTGGAGTACTGGTCCGGTACAAGCAATACTTGCCGGTCACCCCGGCCACCCCGATGGTCAACCTCGGGGAGGGCGACACCCCCCTGGTGCGTTCGCAGGCTCTGGAGAAGGAACTTGGCTGCGGGGAGTTGTACTTCAAACTCGAGGGCTGCAATCCCACTGGCTCGTTCAAGGATCGGGGCATGGTGGTGGCGGTGGCCAAGGCCATGGAAGCCAAGAGCAATGCCATTATCTGTGCCTCCACTGGCAATACCAGCGCCTCGGCGGCAGCCTACGGAGCGCGGTGCGGGCTCAAGACTATCATCGTCATCCCGAAGGGCAAGATTGCTCTGGGCAAGCTGGCTCAGGCCATTGTGTACGGTGCTCAGATCGTAGCTATCGGCGGGAATTTCGACCAGGCCCTGGACATAGTGCGCTCTCTGGGGGAGCAATACCCGGTGACCCTGGTCAATTCGGTGAATCCCTTCCGCATCGAGGGGCAGAAGACGGCCGCCTTTGAAGTCGTGGATATGCTGGGCGATGCGCCGGACTACCTGTTCATTCCGGTGGGCAATGCCGGCAACATCACCGCCTACTGGAAGGGATTCGTGGAATACCACAAGCTGGGCCAGGCCAAGCAGACCCCGAAGATGATGGGGTTTGAGGCGGAAGGGGCGGCGCCCATCGTCAGAGGGCACAAGGTAGACAAACCGGAGACGTTTGCCACCGCTATCCGAATCGGCAATCCGGCCAGCTGGAAAGGGGCGGAGGCAGCCCGAGACCAGTCCGGCGGAGTCATCGACTGCGTCAGCGACGCCGAGATTCTGGCGGCCTACCACAAGCTGGCCACCAGGGAGGGCGTGTTCGGCGAACCGGCCTCGGCTGCTTCGGTGGCTGGCCTGATCAAGTATGCCCGGCGCCTCGACCTGTCCGGAAAGCGGGTAGTCTGTGTGATCACCGGCAGCGGTCTTAAAGACCCGGACAACGCCATGAAAGACGCGCCGGCCATCGTCGAACTCCCGGCCGATCTGGCCCAGGTGGCCAGGGCCCTCGGGCTAACTTGAGCTTCGGGAGGCAGCCATGTCTCCTCAGCGCGCCAAGGTAATTGTCAACCCTACTTCAGGAGCCAAGTCGGCGCGGCGCAAATGGCCCCGCATCAAGTCGCTGCTCGAAGATGTGGGTCTCAACTTCGACAGCGTACTGACCCAGGAGCCGATGCAGGCCACGGAACTGGCCAGGGAAGCCGCAACCCAGGGCTATGACTTGGTGGTTGTTGTGGGTGGTGATGGAACGATCAACGAGGTGATAAATGGCCTGATGGGTCCGGACGGGAAGGCCCGAGCGGACTTGGGTGTGATCCGTGCTGGCACCGCCAATGATTCCGCCCGCAACCTCGATCTACCCACAAGCCTGCTGAAGAACTGCCGCCGGCTGGTTTCTCCAGAAAGGACGGAGGTTGACATCGGGATAGTGGAGTTTCTCGGAGAAGGACGGGCCAGGCAGCGGTTCTTCCTCAATGACGCCGGCGCAGGATTCGATGCCGATCTCATGGAAGAGGCTAAGAAGACCGTACTGCCTCTCGGACCGAAAGGGCCCTACGTGGGCGCTTTCCTGAAGATGGCCCCGACGTATGACCCCAAGGACTTCACGTTGAGCTTCCGAGATAGACAAGAAGCCCGCCGGGCCTACACAGTTCTGGTCAGCAACGGCAGATACGCCGGGTCGATCCTCTTTGATCCAGGAGCCGACATGAGCGACGGCCAGTTTGAGGTGATAGCTCTTGACCCGCCGACACTCCTGAGGTCCCTGGCTGAGACATACCTTGCACTCCTGGACGGCTATCCCAAGATCGACTACGTAAGGACCGACACTTTGAGAATGGACTCCAGACAGCGGGTGTCAGTGCAGGCGGACGGGGAGGTGGTGGGGGAATTGCCGGCGCAATTCCGGGTGCTGCCCAGAGCCTTGCGAGTGGTAGCCTGAGGCTAGCGAACCTCCGGAGAGATCACCGATGCCCTCGCCCTTTTCCCTGATTGAAAGGGTATTGCTGCCACCGGTCCCGCTGGGTTGTGCAGAGGGACGAAGCCCCTTGATGGTGTCACGAATCTCCAAGTCCGAAACTCCCTCAGTATCCCTCTTTGCGTAAAGAGGGATGAGCCGTGAGAGCGGTGCAGCGGGACGCTGCCGGGAGTTTGAGGGTGTCCCTCAATGACTTTATTCTTCCCCCAAGAATGGGGGATCAAGGGGGTTGAAGGAGAACCCCTCAGTGCCCTCCTCGGGAACACCCCCAGTATTGCCAACTCTGAGGACAAAGCCTTAGACTGTGCGAGACTGCTCATTGATGCCAGCAGCGGGATGATGATCGGGCGCACACACTAAGCCCAAGGGAGGACAACATGGTTGACCAGGCCAAGATTCAGAAGGCCGTTGCCTTGATCATCGAAGCTATCGGCGAGGACCCCAAGAGGGAGGGCCTGGCGAGTACACCTGAACGCGTGGCCGAGATGTACGCCGAGCTGTTCAGCGGTCTGGGCCAGGACCCCAAGGAGGAGCTAGTCACCGGATTCGGCGAGGGACACCGGGAGATGGTAGTGGTGAAGGACATCCCGTTCTACGCCATGTGTGAGCATCACCTTCTTCCCTTCTACGGTCTGGCGCATGTCGGCTACATTCCCAACGTGAACGGTCGGGTAGTGGGAGCCAGCAAGCTGGCGCGGGTGGTGGAGATCGTGGCGCACCGGCCTCAGCTCCAGGAGCGGATGACCACTCAGATAGCCGAGGCCATTGTCGAGGCGCTAAACCCGGATGGTGTAGCAGTGGTCATCGAGGCGGAGCACCTGTGCATGACCATGCGCGGCATCAAGAAGCCGGGCAGCAACATCGTGACGTCAGCCAATCGGGGCGTCTTCCGGCGGAAGGCGGCCACCAGGGCGGAATTCCTGTCGTTGATATCGCGGAAGTAGGTCAGGCTTTCGCAATGGGCAAAGGGTAGGATTCCTAGCGCTACTGCCTCGGTGTGGCAGTAGCGGGTCAGCCAGGCCACGGGCCGCTGTGGTTCGGATAGTCCGTCCCGGGGCTATCGCAGGTTCGCGATTTCTGCTTTGTACTCGTCGAGTAGCTGGTTATACTGGGCGTCCATCTGAGACTGGGTCAGGTGCCACTCTTCCTGGAACTGCGGCTGACTCTCGATGTTGATCTTGGTGCCGGGCGGTATGCCCTGCTGGCGCATCGCCTGCTGTAGCTTCACCTGGAAATCCTGTTTCAGCATTTCGTAGGCCTGTTTCCTCTGCTGCTCCCCCTCCCCGGAGTAATGGTCGAAGACGCGCCTCATCTTGGTGAAGATGTTCTCGACAGCGGTCTTGTCTTTCTTGATGGACTTTACGGCATCCATGGCCCTCTTGTTGTTCTTCTTGGCAATGTCGTGAACAGGCAATACGATGTTTCTCAGCAGCACCTCCTCCGCCCCCTTGGCTACGTAGCGCCTCTCCTCGTCCTTGAACTTGCCCATCTCGTTGGCCAGATTGAACTCCTCTTTGAGGAACCGCACTGCCAGCTTCTGTCCTTCGGGGACATATTTCCACGTGAGCACCTCCTCCTTCGAGGGCTCTTCCAGGCTCTTTATGCGCTCCATGGCTCTATCGTAAGCACTCTTCATCTCTTCAGGCATCAAATGTCCTCCGGCTCTTCAGGCGTTTGGTGTTTGTCTATTATACCAGTTTCGAGCGCGCGTGCTTGACTATGGGCCTCCAAATCTGATAGGTTCTTGTCAGGGGCGGTTAGCTCAGTGGTTAGAGCGCTGCGTTGACATCGCAGAGGCCATTGGTTCAAGTCCATTACCGCCCACCACCTCCTCACAAAAGGGCACCACTCCAGCCTCTGGCCGCAGATTGCCCAAGCGCCATCCGTGCGCTGTGTGGCGGTGGTGGCTTCGCTGATCATCCTCCCGCGAGAGGTCTTTGAAGACCCCGCCAGAGGGATTGCCGGCCGATTTTTTTGACAAACCCGGCCGGCCTTGGCACAATACCTGACAGTCTCAAGTCGCAGGAGCGATGCGAAGGCAGAGGGGGGAGCGAAGGACCGGGTTCAGTGATACATCTCAATTGCTTTGACAAGTCGCTGCTGGCTTTCGAGGTCAATTGCACCGGCCGGCGCATAGGCTACTCCGGGGTATTCTCCGAAAGGGGTGAACCGGACCCTGACCGGCTGAGGAAGGCCATCCTGTCCACGGCGCGGGCTCATCCGAAACTGATGACCACCTTGTGCGGGGGGCCTCACTGGCGCCACCGCCGGGTACATCAGGAATTCGTGGGGGAGGTCCTGGAAGTCCAGGATCTGTCAGCCGCACAGGCGCAGGAGGGTTCAACTAAGGCCGACATCCACAAGCACCTGCAAAATGCCCGCTGATAGTCGGATTATGATCAGCCACCCCTCAAGAAACTCAAAACTTCTCTATTAAATCTACCGCTCATCTCAATGTTGAACGCGTGCGAGCCACCATCTATCTGGACTAGCTTCGCATTTGGTATCAGCTTCGCTATCACTTCAGAAGAACTGGGCTTGATGACTCTGTCTTTGGTCCCGCTTATCGCTAATGTGGGGACTCTAATGGCGGGTAGATTGTCTAGAGTATTGTGGCCGAGAACAGCTTCCAGTTGCCCGCGCAATCCTGTATTCCCATTCAATCTAGCCTGAATCTTGGCTATTGGGACCAACATAATTCTGAATACTGGCCTGTTGAAAGCTAGAGAATACAGATTATTTACTAGTTTGAGAATAGGCATGCTTCTAGCATCATCGTCAGTGTAATTCTCGCCAAATCCCAATGCCTTGGGGAACTCTGGAGTCAGACCGCTTGGCCCGCCTCTGCCGGCGTAGGTGCATGCTAACACCAGTCTGTTTATTCTCTCTGGGTGGTTTATAGCCACCGCTTGAGCGATCATGCCTCCCATAGACATACCCAAGACGTGAGCTTTCTTGATGCCCAGATGGTCCATCAGACCCACCGTGTCATCAGCCATCATCTTCGTTGAGTACGCTCCGGTTGGCTTATCGGTCTTTCCAACACCTCTATTGTCGAAGGTAATGACATGGTAGTACTTCTTGAATGCACGTGTTTGAAACATCCACCCAGTCTGGTCACCGGAGTATCCCATGATGAGAAACAAAGGCTCTCCCTTGCCTTGGACCCTGTAATTGATGCTGATTCCATTCACCTTTGCTTTAGGCATTTGCTCCTCCTCTCTACATCATCCCCGCAATGCATCCCACGGACCTGCTGCGATAGTGTACTCCTCACCGATGACTATCACAATAGTTGCCTATTTGGTTTTGAGTAAATTTGGTCTAATCCATAGACTTGACTATCAAATCACAAGAGGAACCTGTCTCAGGTGCACAACTTCAACCCCCTTTGCCTCCACTCATGGGGGAAGCAAGACAAGAGAGGCTGGGGTACACTCTCAGACTCTCGGCAGGGATGAACCCCTGCATCCTCTACGGACAAGTTCGTGACTTCCGCCTTCGCTCCTCGCGTGTCGTTCCCGCGTAGGCAGGAATCCAGTGCGCACCCCATGCCTTCCCTAGGTTGACAGCACCCCGGAACGGACATAGTCTATCGGCGAACACCCACCGAGGACGGCACTGTAGGCAAAGGAGATCGCATGGCTCAAGACGCAATTGCAGTGGAGGAGTTGGCCTACTTATACGGTGACCTGGTCGCCGTGGATCACATCAGCTTCAAGGTGGCTGAGGGCGAGATACTCGGTTTTCTGGGCCCCAACGGGGCGGGCAAAACCACCACCGTCAAGATGCTGACGGGGCAGCTCAAACCCAAGGGCGGCAAGGCGCAGGTGCTGGGGATGGATGTTGCCAGAAACGCCGGCAAGGTGCGGGGAGAGATCGGCGTCTGTTTTGAGCAGACCAACCTCTATGAGCAGATGAGCGCCCTCGAGAATCTGCATCTCTTTGCCCGCCTCTTCGGCATCAGCAGCTTTGATGGCCAAGCGCTCCTTAAAAGAGTCGGCCTGGCCGGCCGGGAGAAGGACAAGGTAGAAGGCTATTCGAAGGGCATGAAGCAGCGGCTCATGGTAGCCAGATCGCTGGTGAACCGGCCGCGCATTCTCTTTCTGGATGAACCCACGGCCGGACTTGACCCCGCCTCGGCCGAGGCCATCCGGGCAGTCATCCTCGAAGAACGCCAGCGTGGAGCTACGGTGTTCCTAACCACGCACGACATGATGGAGGCAGACAAGCTCTCCGACCGGGTGGCCTTTATGGACAAAGGAAAGATCGTGGCCCTGGATACCCCGCACAACCTGAAGCAGCAGTACGGCAAGCGGGCTCTGAAGGCGAAGGTCCAAACTCCGGCCGGAGAGCTTCAGGATCGGGAAGTGGTGCTGGACCAGCCCGAGACGCCGGACCTGATACAGAAGCTGTTTGCCGGAGAGAAAGTAGTCACGATCCACAGTGAGGAGGCCACCCTGGAGGACATCTTCATCAAGATCACGGGACGGGGGCTCAAGGAATGAACCCTAGAGGCATCCGGGCGCTGGTGTCCAAGGACTTCACCCTGTTCTTCAGGAACCGCTTCTTCGCTCTCGTGACGTCGCTGGCCCTGATCGTCTACGTGATGCTCTACTTCGTTATGCCGGGCTCGGTCGACGAAACCCTGGAGATTGGGCTGTACGCGCCGGGGTGGTCGCCCGTAGCTGGCGACGTCCAGCAACAGGGGTTGGAGATTCACGTGGCAGAGTCCCTAGAGGAGTTGGAGGACGGCGTGGCGGATCATGACTACGTGGCCGGGATCGTTTTGGCCGCTGATCTGCCGGATGAGCTGGTATCAGGTCAGAAGCCCCGGATTGACCTGTACTTCGCTTCAGACACCCCTGAGGAGGCAAAAGAGGCGGTGTCATCTCTCATCCGAGAGCTGATCTATGCGCAAACCGGGCAACCGCTGGTTGTGGACTTTTCCACTCAGGTACTACCCGGCCCGGACATGGCGGGAAAGCAGATTCCACCCCGGGATCGAATGCGCCCCCTGTTCGCGGTCTTGTTGATCGTCTTCGAGACCTATGGTTTGGCCACCTTGATCACGGAAGAGATCGAGCACCGTACCATCCAAGCCCTGCTGGTGACGCCGGTGAGCATCAAGGACCTGTTCGCCGCCAAGGGCTTCACCGGGATAACACTGGCTTTCGGGCAGGGAGCGCTGTTCATGGTGTTGGTTGGTGGCCTGAACCAGCAGCCGGTGATCGTCATCCTGGCCTTGCTGCTGGCGGCGCTCCTGGTCACCGGCATTGGATTCCTGATAGCCTCGCTGGCCAGAGACATGATGTCGGTACTGGCCTGGGGCGTCCTGGCACTGGTGATCCTGGTGATACCATCGATGGGCACCCTGTTCCCCGGGGTGATCACCGAATGGGTCAAAGTCATTCCGTCTTACTACGTCGTGGACACGGTGGACCGGGTGGCCAGCTATGGCTCAGGCTGGGTTGACATCTGGCAGAACCTGCTCATACTCCTAGCCTTCAGTGTGGCCTTCCTTCTAATTGGCATGGTGGCTCTGAGGAGGAGATTCCAATGAGCGTCAGACGGGTGGCTGTCCTGCTGAAGAGGGAGTTGCTGCAGGGGCCCAAGAGCTTCATCTTCCTGTGGTCGGTGGTGCTGCCGATTGTCATGTCGCTGGTGCTGTCACTGGTCTTTGGAACGCTGTTCAGTGACAAGCCCCGGTTGGGGATATTTGATGAGGATGCCTCCGGACTGGTGAACCTGGCAAGGGAAAGCCCCTCTATGAGCACCAGGGAATACGGCGCGGTCAACGATCTTGAGGAGGCCGTCAGGATCGGCGCCGTGGACTTCGGCATCGTGCTGCCCGAGGACTTCGACAGTCTTGTCGCGGAGGGACAGCACGTGGAGGTCACGGCCTATGTGTGGGGCGAGAGTCTGGCCAAGCACCGCATCGTGGCGCAAGTGACTCTGCAAGATCTGGTCAGGGAGCTTTCCGGGCAGGAGGCTCCTGTGGACGTCAGCATTAATACCCTGGGAGACGAGGTCAGCATCCCCTGGAGCGACCGCCTGCTGCCCCTTCTGGTGCTGATGGCGGTCTTCGTCGGCGGCATGTTCCTCCCGGCGACCTCACTGGTGACCGAGAAGCAGAAGCGGACGCTCGAGGCCTTGACCGTCACCCCGACGACGCTGCATGAGGTCTTTCTGGCCAAAGGGATTCTGGGCTTCTCCATCAGCCTGACGATGGGACTCATCATTCTGGCCCTCAACCAGGCCTTCGGGGCCCAGCCGGGTCTGCTGGCACTGATGCTGGCATTGGGCGCAGTGATGGCGGCGGAACTGGGCCTGATACTGGGGTCCTTTGCCAAGGACATGTCATCCCTGTTTGCCGTCTGGAAGTCCGGCGGAATTCTGCTGTTCGGCCCGGCCATCATCTACCTCTTCCCCGAAATCCCGCAGTGGATCGGCCAGATCTTCCCCACTTACTACCTGGTGGAGCCGGTGGTCCGCATCAGCCAGCAGGGAGGCGGATGGTCAGACATCGCCGCCCATGTCTTCGTTCTGGTGGGGCTGGACGTGATACTGGTAGCTATCGTTGCGCTGGCGTTGAGAAGGATGAGGCGAGTGATCGCCTGAGCCGAGATCCTGGGAACACCCCCGACCCGCCGGTCCGCCTGACGCGGACTGCACCTCTTTCGGTGTCATTCCCGCGCAGGCGGGAATTTAGAGAAGGATCGCGCTTCATGAACTCTGTTTCAACCCCCTTGATCCCCCAATCATGGGGGATCATAAGAAGTGCAGAGGGGCGTA
>Ga0315291_10002892_pt1 | contig 22317 bp, 26 predicted proteins | sample YL17G12_20_MG_FD_203070 | JGI IMG/M metagenome (GOLD analysis project Ga0315291, IMG submission 203070) | Sediment microbial communities from Yellowstone Lake, YNP, Wyoming, USA - YL17G12_20 | ecosystem: Environmental > Aquatic > Freshwater > Lake > Sediment | place: USA: Wyoming | collected... | reverse complement strand
CGTTGGCTAAATGGTCTTGCGTGATTCCGGGAAAAAGGGGACAGGTCGAATTTGCCGGAACGGCCCGAAGGGTGCTTCGCACAAATTGGACCTGTCCCCTTTTTCCCGGGAGTTGGCTGCTAGAAGAAGCTGAGGATGAAGTCCATAATCGAACTGTTGACCTGATACGCCCCGTCCCAACTCCACATGTTTCGCATCAGGTCGTACATCATCATGCCGACCAGCACGAGGAAGAGCGTGCAGAAGGAAAGGCTGACGATGTTCCAGGCGGTGTAGGGGGCTTCGGGGAGTGCGGCGGCGGCAGCCCCCAGCGGGGCGCCTTCCATCATCAGCGCTCCCGGCTGGAGGGCCAGCGGGGCGGTACCCAGCGCGGCGGCATCGACGGCCGCGCCGAATCCCAGGTCGGCGGCTACCCCGGGGCCGAGGTCTTCGTCGAGCATGGCGGCCACGCCCGATCCACCCGGCGTGCCGGCGATCATGGTGGGCGACTCGTCGCCCTCGAGGTCCAGGGCGATGACCTGGGAGCCGCTTTCGGAATCCTCCTCCTCGCTGACTTCGTCCAGCGGGGTCAGCAGGAAGTCGTCGTCGGTTTTCAGTTCGGTGGGCGCCTCCGGCTGAGGGGTTTTGGCCACGGCGATCATGTCGTCTTCGCCCAGTTCGAGCGATTCCTCTCCGCCAGCGGCGGCGGCGGCGCCGAGCGGCTCTTCCAGCGAGAGACCGCTGTCGGCCGGATCGACCAGCGAGATGCCGCTGTCTCCGCCGATGGTGATGTCGCTTCCCGTCCCACTCCCGCCCAGCACCAGGTCGTCGTCTTCCAGATCCTTGCCCGCCACGTCGACGCTCGAACCGCCGCTGCCGGCCTCTTCGCCCGAGGTGACCTTGCTGTCCTCCAGCGTGAGGTCTTCCTCCAGGGCCAGATCGAGTTCTTCGAATCGCAGGACCTTGGAGTCGAGCTGGTCGGCTACGGTCTGCGGCGGTTTGGGCTGCTCGGCGAGTTTAAGGTCGCTGTCGGTCGACGGCTTCCCGCCGTCTTCCATGCCGCCGATGACTGTGCCGGAGGTGCCGGAGGCAGACGGGCCCAACTCGACCTCGCTCAACAGCACGTCGCTATCACCTTCGTCGGGAACGGCGGCGGGATGCTGGGCCGCACGCTGCTGGACAAGTCGCTCGACTTCCTCCGCCCGGAACTTCCACTGGGCACCATCGCGGTAGCCGTGGAGTTCCTGGCGCTGGACCATCTGCTTGACTTGGTCCTCGTTGACCCCAAGCGCCTTGGCGGTCTCGTCGATGTTGTAGTATTTTTGGGCCATGGGGACCTCCCAGTCCGCACAAACAGTCTTGCGTGATTCCGGGAAAAAGGGGACAGGGCCAATTTGCCGGAACGGCCCGCGACCAACCTTCGGTCGGTGCCCGGCTTCGCACAAATTGGACCTGTCCCCTTTTTCCTCCCCTTCGTCACCTTGTTTCCAACAGCGCCTGGATTTCTCGCGGCAACAGCCCCTCGTTGTCCAGGTACGTCAATTGCAGGTCCCACTGGATATTGCGGGCGCTGCGCAGCGCGATCTTTCCGGTGGCCTGGTGGATCTGGTAGACGCTCATGGTCTGCCGCTTCTGGTCGATGACCGTCAGCAGTTGGCCCTTCTCACCCACCGGACCCGGTACGACCACCAGGTCTCCGCCTGATTCGGCCTGTTGGTAAGGCGCCGACCGCTGGGCAAAGACCTCGTTGCGGTGGTCGAGTGCACCGACCGCCACCCACACCAGCCCTGCACCTGCCAGGGCACCCAGCACCGCTGTTCTCATCACTGACCTCAGAGTCTTGAGTCTAGGGAAGCTGGGGCCCTTACTTCCATTGTAGAAGCCCCAATCTCCATTGCAAGATAAATGACCCGAAGGGTCGACAAAACGCGGGCAACCTGCCCATACCCTACCCCGGAAACTCGGCGACCACCACCCGCGCGGAGGTGCATCCGAGGATCAGGGAGAAACCCCAACTTCTTACTTGGAAAAGGGTTGCGATTCGAGGGCACCTTCGCCTTGCCGGTCGCCCGAGAACCAACCGGGCGCCGACAGAGGACAGGCCGCCGAAAGCTGTTCGCCTGAAATGGGTTCGGAAAGGTAGAGTGGCGGCGAGTTTAGCCGTCCGGCCGCTCAGGTGCAAGGTCAGCTCTTGGTGGTGTCTTACGAATGTGTTGCCGCTGCGCACCCATCCAGCGGGGGGCAGTGTTTTGACGAGTCCTCAAGCTGGGCGATAAATGTGGGTTGATTCGTCGTGGATCACTTGTTGCGCCTTCTTTAGACTATGAAGAGCCGTGTTGATCCTCACTCGTTTGATGCTAGATAGCGCTTGATGTATCTCTGATGTTTGCAGCCCAGCGGGATGGTCTCGCAGTAGAGCCCTCACTTGTGAAGTCACAGAGGCGCTCTTGTTTTTCTGTACATTGCTTTCAGGTAGTGGAGGCTGCGTGGCTAAACGAAAAGCAAAGCGTTTCTTGACTTTCTTCTTCTCGATCCGCGATTTCATCGCGCGGCCATATAGCGCCGCCCGCACTTTTGCTTCATCGAGTCCGGTCGAGCCCACGATCTCCTCTAGCGACCTAAACTTCTGGGTGTCTAAGACACTTAGGACCCGATCCACATTTCTGGTCTGAGGAAACGGCCCTTGTCCGTTGTTGCCAATCCGTTGTCGCTGATCGCCGTCTGCGAGCTCTTTTTCGGCTGGGGCACCGCTGCCGAGCATGTTTTGCTCTAGGGTCTCAATAGCCAGAAGGCTTTCGCGGTGTCGGCGGCATTCGGCTTCCCGTAGTTTCTGGATAAGCCCTTGAATTTCGCTGGCCATCGTAGTTATCTCCAAGGTCAGGCGAGATTTGCGCAGACAGTCACCAACACCTCTTGACAGGGTTGTTAAAACTGCCCATAATAACTCATGCGGAATGGAAAAGGATGCCAGGGGAACGGGTTTGGACCCCGCCCCGCCACCTTGTGGAGGGGCAGCGGAACAGACTTCTGTCTGTCCCCCTGGCGATCCGATGATTTTCCATTCTAGTCTGCCGAGGCCAGCGCCGAGCATTAGAGAGATCGGCGCTGGCCTTTTTTGATTTGATACATCTTTGTTTTGTTTGTCAAGACCAAATTTTTTTTCGTCCCGCCCAACTCCAAGCGCGCATCACCAACAAATCCCCGAACCGACCACCACGACAATGTGTCGTTTCAGGATATGATGCCCGACTATCAACACCTCTGGCGGGCTGCTTTCCACTCGTGCCTGGAGAGCGGCCCGCGTCTTGGCGGCGCAGCAGTCCTATAACCTGCCGAAGGGGTCCGTGCGCTCACGGATGGGATCGTAACCCCCTCTCTCCGCTACGGCTGTCGTCTCTTGGCAGCCCGCAACAGAATATCGCGTGCCCAAGTAACGGGTTTTGCGCCATCGGTCTCGGCCGCTAAGCGAATGAGGTTTTTTTCGTCCTCGCTCAGCGGGATCTTCATGCTGGCCGTCTTGCGCTCGTCTGGTTGCTTGGGGGGGCGTCCTCTCATACTCTTAATCATACCCATAAAAAATTTGGCGTCAACCCGATTTTTCCTGTTGACACCATAGTTATTATGGGTATAATAAATGTAGAGGTTGAACATGGAAACCAACAAAAAACCCCGCCGGCGCGCTAACACCAGCGGGGCGACAGTGTACCCAGGCTGGTTGCCTGAATACGTGCCTGACAACCGTATTCTACATCCGACCAGCCGCAACTGCAAAGGCTGGTTCGATGATTGCCCCGAGCTGTCGCCACGATCAAACCAAGCGGCATGGGTACGACCGGAAAGGAAATCAACGCTTCCGGTGCGTGCTGTGTGGTAAGACCTGGCTGGAGCCCCGCGTCAAGCCGATCGGCGATATGCGGATCAAGTCCGACAAGGCGGTCCTCTGCCTACGGTTACTCCTGGAAGGAAACAGCATCCGCAGCACGGAGCGGATTACCGGCGTTAATCGGAACACGATTCTGACTCTCTTGGAGACGGTCGGGCGCCGGGCCCTGCGCTTCTGGGAGCTTCGGATGAAGAGGCTTCCAGCCGCCAACGTCGAGGTAGACGAAATCTGGGGCTTTGTAGGATGCAAGGAGAAGACCCGCCTGCGACTCGGGTATGGTGAAGAGACTGGTGAAGCGTACACCTTCACCGCGATCGAACGGGACACAAAGCTCCTGATTGCCTGGCACACCGGAAAGCGCCTGCCTGCGGACGCTATAGTGTTTTCCGGCAAGCTGCAAGAGGCGACGGCATCTCGGTGTCAAGTGACAACCGATGGATTTGTAGGCTACGCCACTGGAGTCCCCCAAGCCTTTCACTATGAGGTTGACTTTGCCCAACTCGTCAAGATATACGGCAAGCAACCCGAGCGGAGCGCCGCCGCTCGGTACTCCCCGGCGCAGATAACCGAGATCCACAAGCACATCATTTGCGGCAGGCCCGATGAAGACCTGATTTGCACTTCGCACGTCGAAAGGCAGAACCTCAATATCCGCATGGCGGTCCGGCGGATGACTCGGCTCACCAACGCCTTCAGCAAGAAGTGGCAGAACCACGACTATCACTTGGCCCTGTACTTCTTGTACTACAATTTCTGCCGGGTCCACACCACCCTGAAGAGTACCCCGGCCGTGGCCGCCCGGATCGCCGATCAGCAATGGACCGTGAGCCGGCTGCTGGAGGAGCTAGCAACACTGGATTAAGACACTACCCAGCTCTTCCCCTTTCCTGCCCTATGCCCAGGTCCTAGAATGGGCTGTGGACCCGGCACCCTGACTCCCTCACGTGATGGGCCGCGTGTGCGTATGATGCTCGACCCTTCCACCACGCCGGTCGGTCTGTTGCTGAGCGGGGGACTGGACAGTTGCATCCTGTTGGGGCGGCTGCTCGATGAAGGGCATCAGGTCCAGCCGTTCTACGTGCGGTCGGGACTGGTCTGGCAGCGAGCGGAATTGCGTGCCGCGGAGCGCTTCTTGCGGGCGGTGGACTGTCGGCAGTTGGCGGACCTGGTGATCCTGGATTTGCCGCTGGGGGATCTGTACGGGCGTCATTGGAGTGTGACCGGGCAAGAAACACCCGACGCAGCGAGCCCAGACGGCGCAGTCTACCTGCCTGGTAGAAACGCCCTGCTGGTGATCAAGGCCGCCCTCTGGTGCCGGCTTCACGGGATCGACCGGCTGGCATTGGCGGTGTTGCGGTCAAATCCGTTTGGGGACGCCACGCCCGAGTTCTTCGACGATTTCGAGTCGGCGCTCTACCGCGCCACCGGCAGGCGGGTCCGCATCGTTCGTCCCTTCGCCCAGTTCGACAAGCGCCAGGTGATGGACTTGGGCCAAGGTTTGCCGCTGGAGCTGACGTTCTCTTGTATCGCGCCGGTGAGAGGGACGCATTGTGGACGATGCAACAAGTGTGCCGAGCGAAACGCGGCCTTTCGTCTGGTCGGCGCCGACGAACCCACGCGGTACGGCACCGGGAGGAAAAAGGGGACAGGTCCAATTTGTGCGAAGCACCCTACGGGCCGTTCCGGCAAATTGGACCTGTCCCCTTTTTCCTCAGTGCGGGGGGAATGACGAAGCACGAATGACGAATCGCGAATGACAAAGCCGTCCGCCTGCTACCCCTGCCTATCCACTAACCACTATCCACTATCCACTACCCACTGCCCCATGTTCAGCGTCTCTCGTGAAATCGACTTCTGCTACGGCCACCGGTTGTTGGACTACCAGGGGAAGTGCCGGCATCTGCACGGGCACAACGGCAAGGTGCTGATCACGATCGAGGCATCCGGACTAGACGAGCAGGGGATGGTGCTGGATTTTGCGGATATCAAGCACGTGGTACACCGCTGGATCGACGAGAACCTGGATCATCGGATGATCCTCCACCGCGACGACCCGGTGGTGGCGGCGCTGAAGGAGGCAGGCGAACCGATGTGCCTGCTGGAGGGCAACCCGACGGCCGAGAATATCGCCAAACTGATCTTCGATTTCGCAGTCGCTCAGGGCTATCCCGTGGTGGAAGTCCGCTTCTGGGAGACGCCCGGCTGCTTTGCCACCTACTGCCGAGAAGACACGGATCGAGGCGGCGCGGAACCGCCGCCGGGCGGAGGAAAAGCCCCCGGGCGCGCCCGCTAGTCATCGGGGGATTAGAAAGGGTCTTCGTGCTCCGCGAAAGTGGAGACCGGGGTGGCGGGGGCAAGAAAAACGTAACTGTTTAGCCGTATGGAGTAAGGTGTAAGAAGGGGAAAAGGGGAAAAAGGAAAAGACGCAACGCGGCGACGAACTGGCCCTCGGTACTATTGCCAATGATTCCCCTTTTTCCCACTTCCCCCTTTTCTCTCCTCCATCACTGTGGTTACTTCAGACGGCTAAACTGTTACAGAAAAACAAACAGTCCGGGCGGCCCGCGGACGGGCGGACACCGGACTGTTTCCCCCCTTGGGAACGTACTTCAGCTTCGGGTGTGTTGCCTCCGATCGGGATGTCCCGCAGTCCCCATCTCCCCGCCGCGAACACCCGAAGCACGGTGGTCCACTCCCGCCCCCTTTGCCGGAGCGTTGCGTCCACCTTATCCGCGTGGGGTTGCAGACGAAATAATCGGCCGGTTATGGCCCGACACTTTGGCAAACTTTGCCGGTTAGCGCGATTCTGAGGGGCGCAAGGGGCAGGCCGGGGGTGCGAGGGGCCATGGCTCGGGGTTGCCCCATTCTCTGCTGGCTTTGCATCCTTCCTGTGCTTGCCAGTTTCTCCCAGTTTCCTGCCAGAAACCTGTTTGCCGTTTCGGCTCAGAAAATGTGCCGGTTAGGCCGATTTTGAGGATGCTTTGGCTACCATCGCGCGCCGGCTGTATACAAACCCCGGCCGTCCCGTTGGTCCCCCCATCGAACCAAGGAACCTACCCGTGATCAAGCTGACCAATCTTTTCCAAGCCGGCACCAGATCGCCCATCCTCTGGGGAACCCTGGCAACAGCCGGGTTCTACGGGCTAATCCACGCCGACGTCTTGGGCGGACAATTCCTCCGGCGCTATTGTGCCGGCCATCCGGTAGAGTACGTGGAAACGGCCATGTTTTTCGTCGGGCTGGCCGTGTTGGTCGTGAAGGCCCTGGAGATACTTGGCCAGTACCAGGCGGTTTCCAAGCCCGCCTTGGGGCCGCTGTCCCCAACGGGGCGGCTGGCTGAAGACTGCGGCACGTTGCTGGATCGGCTGGCCGATCTGCCGAGCGGCCGGCGCAACGACTATCTTGTCCGCCGGCTGCGAGAGGCGCTGGAGCACGTGCGGCACCGTGGTTCGGCAGACGCACTCGACGAGCACCTGAAGTACCTGGCCGATCTCGACGCCGGCCGACAGCAATCGAGTTTTGCCCTGCTGCGGATCATCATCTGGGCGATTCCGATTCTGGGTTTCCTGGGCACGGTGATCGGGATCACGCTGGCGGTGGCCAACCTGGCGCCTAGCGCCCTGGAGGACTCATTGCCGGAGGTCACTGCAGGGCTGGGCGTGGCCTTCGACACCACGGCCCTGGCGCTGGCGCTGTCGATCGTGCTGATGTTCGGCCAGTTCATTACGGACCGGGTGGAGGGGGCGCTGTTGGCGGAGGTCGACCAACGGGCGTGGGCCGAGCTGGAGGGCCGCTTCGAGCAGCTTCCCGCCGGTCCCGACGGCCAACTGGCGGTGGTCCGCCGCATGGCCGAGACGGTGGTTGGGGCGACCGAAGGACTGGTGCGGCGACAGGCCGAGCTGTGGCAGGAGTCGATGGAGGCCGCCTCGTCGCGGTGGCGAGAGATGGCCGATGCCGCGGGGAAGCAACTGCAAACGGCCCTTTCCAGCGCCTTGGTCGCGAGCCTGAAGGCCCACGGCCAACAACTGGCTGCCATCGAGCAGTCGGCCGCCGAGGAGAACCGACGGTACTGGAACCAGGTGCAGCGCACACAAGCCCAGAACACCCAGGCGATGGCGTGCTTGCAGGAAGCCTTGGCCGCGCAGGCCGAGGTGCTGGGCCGGGCCGTGGAGGCGGCGGGCGAAGTGGCCAGGCTCGAGGACGCGCTAAATCGCAATCTGGCGGCGCTGGCCGGCGCCAGGCATTTTCAGCAGACGGTGATGAGCCTGGCCGCCGCGATTCACCTGTTGAATGCCCGACTCGCGGAGCCCCCGGCCGTGGTACCCTCGATCCAGCTTGAAACCAAGCGGGGCGGAACTCAGGCGGCATGAGACGGACTGCGTGGACACATCGAGGCAGGCGACAGCAGGCAACCGTCAGCGTATCGCTGTTCCCGTTCCTGGCGGTCCTGGTTTGTACGATGGGCGCGTTGATCCTGCTGTTGCTGGTGATCACGCGACAGGCCCGGCTACAGGCCGTCCAGTCCGCCGCGGCCGAGGCCGCGGAGCGCGACGACGATCTGAAGCTGCAACGGGAGCTGACCCAGTGGCGGAGCGAGCAGTTGAGAGTCTCGCTCAAGAAGACCCAGTCGCAATTGTCCGACGCGCGGCTGGGCCTGGGTCACCTGGAAGATCACGCCCGGCGGCTGCGCAGTCAGGTGGCCCAGCTCCAGGCCAGCTTGCAGGACCTCGCCCGGCCGGGCGGGGGCACCCACTTGTGGGTCGGCGGCCGGCAGCGGGCCGAGTTGGAGGCGGAGCTTGGGCGGGTGCAGGCCCAGGCCGCCGAAGCTCAACACAGGCTTACCGAGGCCCGGCAGTCGGCCGAAGAGCGGCGTCACTCGTACGCCGTGGTTCCCTACCGGGGGCCGCACGAGACGTTCCGCCGTCCGATCTACGTGGAGTGCCGCGCCGCTGCGGTGATCCTGCAACCGGAAGGGATTGTCCTGACGGAAGACGATTTTTCCGGCCCGCTGGGGCCAGGCAATCCGCTGGCGGCTGCGCTGCGGGCGGCCCGCGAGCGGCTGCTGGCCGAGAAGGGTTTTAATCCGCAGCAGTCGGGCGAACCTTACCCGCTGTTGCTGGTTCGCCCCGACGGCATCGCGGCGTACTATGCCGCCCGCTCGGCTATGACGTCCTGGGACTGCGAGTTCGGTTATGAATTGATCGGCGAGGACTGGAAACTGGATTTCCAGGCGGCCGATGCCCAATTGGCCCAAGTGATGCAAAGCGCGATCGATACGGCCCGCGTCCGGCAGCAGCAACTGGCGGCCGCCGCACCAAGCCATTACGATCGCCTGCGGTCGGGGCGGTACCGGGTGGCTCCCGTCCGCGGCGGTGCAGTCCCCGACGTCGATTCACTCGCCGGCAGCCCGTCCGGTTTCCAGAGGCAACAGCCGGCGGGGGGATTCACCAGTCGCTTCAAACCGGGCGGCGATGACAGTCAGGACCGGGCGTCGGGCTCTGGGGATTCCGGGCATGAGGGCCCGACGTACCAGGGGCCGCCACGCGAGGGGCCGGCAGCCGAGGGCCCGGCCTTGCGTCCCGGCGAATGGCGGCCCAGCGAAACGCCCTCCGGCAAGAAAGAACCGCCGGCCCGCAAGAAAGCGGCCCCCGGGAAGCGCAGCGCGCACGTTGAGAGCCTGGCCAAACACCGTGGGCAGGATAGGGGTCTGCCCAACGCGACCAGAGGGTCGGTCCCCATCAGCCGGCCGATACGCGTCGAGTGCCATCGTGATCGCCTGGTAATCGTGCCCGAGAAGGGAACCACCCGCAGCAGGTCCGTTCCTCTCAGGCCGCAGACCGAGGAGTCGATCGACGAGTTCGTCTCGGCCGTCTGGGAACAGATGCAGTCCTGGGGGATCGCCGGCAACGGCATGTACTGGCGGCCGATACTGAACGTCTACGTCGCCCCAGACGCCGAGGGCCGCTACGCCGAACTGGATGCGCTGCTGGAGGGCAGCGGTTTCAGCATGGAGCGGAAGCAGCAGCGGTGAATGCTGATTGCTGAATGCTGATTGCTGATTGCTGATTGCTGAATGCTGAATGAGGCATGATGTAGGAGTTGATTTCAATTGGCGTCCGGCAGTCCCCGAGAGCCCGGAGGAGACCGAGAGACACCGCTGCGATCCACTGACCACTTGTTACTGAGCGGCTAGTCCTCACCCCCTGCCCCTCTCCCGAAAACGGGAGAGGGGAGTTGCTGTTGGACCCCTACTAACCACTCTCCACTCACCACTCTCCACTCACCACTCTCCACTCACCACTCTCCACTCCCCCATGCACCGCCCGACCCAACAACGCGACGAGCCTCTGGGCCACGATTCCTTCCTGGACATCGTGGCCAACATGGTGGGGATCCTGATCATCCTGGTGATGGTGATGGGCATGCGGGTCAAGAATGCGCCCCTGGCGGCGATTTCCGGCGGCGACTCGCAGGTGGCTGCGGAGCTGCACAAGGATCTAGCTGCCGAAGAATCGCTGCGTGGGGAGGTGCTGGCGGCGGGCGAGGAGACTGGCAGCCTTCAGCGGGAGACACTCCTACAGCGCCGAAATCGCGACGCGCTGGCCGTGGTGGCGTCGGCCTTGGAACAGGAAATCCAGGCCCGCCGAGAGCGAATGGACACCGAGACGCAAGAGCTGTTCGATCTCGGTCGCAGCCTGGCGCAATCGCGGTTCGCGCTGGAGGAGCTTCAGCGCCAGCGGGCGGAGGCGGAAGGCGCCCGGCCGGAACCGACCGTGGTGGAGAGCTATCCCACGCCGCTCAGCCGGACGGTCCGCGACGGCGAGGTCCATTTCCAGCTTAGCGGAGGGCGGATCGTGCTGATCCCCCTGGAGCAGTTGGTGGAGCAGCTCAAGCAGAACGCCGAACGGCAGAAGCACCGGCTGCTGGACTCGCCGGAGCTGACCGATTCGGTCGGCCCGCTCGAAGGATTCCGGCTCCGCTACACATTGGAGCGGCACGATGTTTCGGCGGAAACGGCCATGCTGACCGGCCGCAGCGGCAGTTATGCACAGTTGCAGCGGTGGACGTTGATACCCGTTTCCAACCAGTTGGGCGAGCCGGTGGACGAGGCCCTGGCCGAGGGTTCGGAATTCCGCCAGGCCGTCTCGAAGCTCCGACCGGGCCGTGAGACGATCACCATCTGGACCTACCAGGACAGTTTTGGCTCGTTCCGGCGGATCAAGAAGGCGCTTTACGGATTGGGTTTCTCGGTGGCCGCCCGCCCACTGCCGCTGGGCATTCCAATCAGCGGCTCACCGGAGGGGAGCAAGTCGGCAGCGGAGTAGGAATGCTGAATGCTCAGTCCTGACATGGCCGCGTCGCGACCTTCGCAATTCAGCATTCAGCATTCAGACTTCAGCATTCCCTCGCGATTCCCCGCTCCACGGCGCCGGCAATCTTGTCCAACTGCTCCAAGCTGATCGCCAGCGGGGGCATGATCACGATGACGTTGCCCAGCGGGCGGAGCACGACGCCTTCGCTGCGGGCATAGTCGCAGACCCGCAGGCCGCGCTTCTCCGCCCAGGGATAGGGCTCTTTCGTCGCCCGGTCGCGGACCAGCTCGATGCCCGCGATCAGGCCACACTGGCGGACGTGGCCGACCTGCGGCAGCCGGCCGATCCGCTCCAGGTGCTCGGCCAGCCGGGCGACCTTTTCGGGCAGCCGGGCGAGGGTCTGCTCCTCCTCAAAGACGTCCAAGGTGGCCAGCGCCGCCGCTGCACCCAACGGATTGCCGCCGTAGGTATGGCCGTGGAAGAAGGTCTTGCTCTGGGCGTAGGTCCCCAGGAACGCCTGCCAGATCTCGTCGGTGGTCAGGGTGGCGGCCAGCGGCAGGTATCCGCCCGTCAGACCCTTGGCCAGGCAGAGCAGGTCGGGCGTGACGTCCTCGTGCTCGCAGGCGAACATCCGGCCGGTGCGTCCCATGCCCACGGCCACCTCGTCGGCAATCAACAGCACGTCGTAGCGGCGGGTCAGGTCCCGCACGCCTTTGAGGTAGCCGGGCGGGTGGACGATCATCCCGGCGGCCGCCTGCACCAACGGCTCGATCACCAGGGCAGCGATCCGCTGGTGGTGCTCGGCCAACACCTGCTCGGCCTGGTTCAGGTGGTGCTCAAGCAGGTTTTCCGGCGTGACGCCGGGGGGCGTGCGGTAGGGATCGGGCGTGGGCAGCCGCAGCGTGTCGAACAGCAGCGGCCGGAACATGGCGTGGAACCGCTCCACGCCGCCCACGCTGACTGCGCCCAGCGTGTCGCCGTGATAGGCCTCGCCCAGGGCCAGGTAGCAGGTCTTCTCGGGCCGCGGATCCTGACGCTGCTGCCAATACTGAAAGGCCATCTTGACGGCCACCTCCACGGCCGTGGCGCCGTCGTCGGAGAAGAAGACGTGCTCCAGCCCGGGTGGAGAGATGTCGACCAGCCGGCGGGCCAGCTTGATGGTCGTGGGGTTCGAGCTGCCCAGCGAGGTGACGTGCGCCACCCGGTCGAGCTGCTGGCGGACGGCCGCGTCGAGCCGCAGGTGGCGGTGCCCGTGGATGTTGCACCACAGGCTGCTCACCCCGTCGATGTACTCCCGGCCGTCGACGTCGACCAGCACGCAACCACTTGCCCGCTCGATAATCAGCGGCTCGTACTCGGCCATCTGGGTGAAGGCATGCCAGATGAGCGTGCGGTCCCAGGCCTTGAGTTGTTCGGGAGTGGGTTCGTGCATCGAGAGAGGGGAACTAGCTAGCTCGACTCTTTGGCCAGATTATTGCCCTCACGGCAAGCCGGCGGGAGAGCAAGCTTTGCCTGCTCGCCGTTCACGGTTTGGGAGATGCCGTGGCCTTCTCACGGACGATCTTCGCCAGTTCCGAGTCCTTCAGCCTAGCGTTGATGAAATCGAGATACGACGAGAACTCGTGTTTGCGGGCCTCGTACTCCGCGAGCCTCTGGGCCTGAATCCGGTTCTTCATTTCCACGCAGTCAAATGGTTTCGCTATGTTCGTCATTCTTCATCTCCAGCGGGCTTCGCGGCATTTCTGGCCGTGTCCTACCCCCAGGCCACCACCACCGGCGATCCGACTTCGATGCCCAGCATCTCGGCGGCGTTTTCGCCCACCACGGCCAACTCCAGCCGGCCGCTGGAACTGATCAGGGCGATGAAGGTTCCGCGGGGCCGCTCGGCGTAGGTGTGGAAGATACCCCAGGTCTCGTAGATGTTGCAGACGACGCACACGCGTTCGTCGGTGGGCCGCCCGGCGAGCATGTCCGCGGTGACGTTGGTAATCAGGTTGCCGAACGAGTCGATCTGGAGCACCTCGCCTTCGATCTTGTTGGGCGTCTGGCGGACCCTCGGCCAATGGAGTCCCGCCAGCTTCTCGACGGCCGGGCCCAGCCGCTGCGGATCGAGCCCCAAACTGAGATGGGCGGCCACGGGGGCCATGATGTCGCGGCCGTGGAAGGTCGCCGAGACGGGAGTGAGCCAGTACTCCGGATTATTGAGCCGGATGATCTTCTCCGGCGGCGTGCGGGCTGCCAGGCGGCTTAGAAGCCCGTTATCCGGGGCGATGTAGTGCTGACGGTCGATCCGCGCGTAGACGATCGCCCGCTGGGTACCCACCCCGGGATCGACCACGGCCACGTGGATGGTGCCCTCGGGAAACCAGCCGGTGGCGTCCTCCAGCACCATGGCCCCTTGGCGGACGTCCTGGGGGGAGACGTCGTGCGAGATGTCGACGATATTTGCGGTGGGGTTGATCGAGAGTATCACCCCCTTCATGGCAGCCGTGTAGAGGCTACCGCTGCCGAAGTCGGTGGTCAGGGTGATGGTGCTCACAACTTCTTCCACGAATCAGGCCGGCACGACCGCCACATTGCCGAACTGTCGGAAGTGTTCGTCGAAGGCGAAGGCGGTGTTGATTGACAGTCGCTCGATCACAACTCGGCTGGTGCAGTCTGTGAAGCTCCATTGTTTATCGCGAAACCACGGTCATGATCGCGGGCGGAAAAGCCGTCGGCAGGGTTGCGCACCGGCAAGGGGGCCAGCTCGCGCCGCAGACGGTCCAAGTTCGCCCGCAAATCGTCGGATTTCGCCTTACTGGTCGTCGCGTGAAGTGACCGGGCCAACTCTTCAATAAGCCGCAGCTTTTGCGCGGGCGCAAGCTGGTCAAGCGTTTTCTGCAAGTCGTTCCAGTCGGTCGTGTAACCACTCATAGCCAGCTCCAAGGCTGCCAAAGACCGGGCATACGGCAAAGAGGACTCATCGAGTGACCCGTATGTGTCCTGACAATCTGCATTCTATTGACTTCTTCCCCCAAACGCCAGTCCTGCCGGTAGGCCACTTCTTCACTCAGTAGCTCCAAGTTTGGCGAACGGGTGGCTGGGGTCGTGGGAGGAACGGCCCCTGGAGGTCATCGTTGACGCAGGTAGTCCTCGACGGAGAACCCGGCGTCCTTCAGGATGCGAACGGCCAGCCCGCGGCCTACGTCACAGCCAGTATGCACGGGGATCGTCACGGATACCTTGCGGCCTTCGTGCCACAGAGTCAGGTGGCTCCCGGTCTGGCGATCTTCCACAAAGCCTTGAGCTTCGAGGAAACGCACCAACTCCCGTGCCGTCACCTGCGGCATTCGGCTCATTCCGGGACTCCGACCGTAAGTTCCTCAACATGGACGATCCGCTCGTCTTGCGGGATCGGCTCCGCGTGCGCACGCAACAACTCCAAATGCTGTTGGATCGCTTCGCGAATGTTGCGCCTGGCATCCTCGATCGTGTTGCCGTTGCTGAAGCAGCCGGGAAGTGTCGGACTGTAGGCGTAGTAACCCTTGTCCTCCAACTCCTTTTCAATGACGACTTGGAACGAGTAGAACTTCATGGGCATTCCCTCTCGGACAAGGTCAAAGTGTTTTCTCAATCAATGCGAGGCAGATTTCCCGGACCCGGCTGGGATCGACGTTGGGGTTCTTTTTCTTGGCCTGGCCGATCAGGGCGGCGGCCGCCTTGAGCTTGCCTTGCTTGACCTGGGTGACGACCTGGGGGTTGGCTGCGACCAGTTCCCGGCAGAGATCCTCCAGGGCCGAGTCGTCGACCTGTTGAATGCCCAAGTCCCGCATGGCCTCCGCCGCCGATTTGCGCGAGTTGAGCATCACCTCGAACACCTCGCGACCGCGGCTGCCGGGGAGTCCGCCCACACGGATCAACGAGATCAACTCGGCCAGCGCCGCGGCAGAGACGGGAAACCGGGCGACGTCGATCTGCTGCTGGTTCAGGGTCCGCAGCACGTCCTGTTGGACCCAGTTGGCGGCCTGTTTGGCGTCGCCGCAGGTCTCGGCCACTTCCACGTAGTAGTCGACCAGGGCCCGGCCCTGGTTCACCAGCACGTCGCTGTCGTAAGGTGTGATGCCGTAAGTCGCTTCCAGCCGGGTTCGCAGCGCGGCAGGCAGCTCGCCCAGCGACTCCCGCAGCCGCTCAACCTCCTCCTCGGTCGTGGTGACCGGCAGCAGGTCGGGCTCGGGGAAATAGCGGTAGTCGCTCGATTCCTCCTTGGAACGCTGTGGGCGGGTGAGCTGGGCCGCGTCGTCCCAGCCGCGGGTCTGCTTGGGCACGTCGCCGAGCTTCTGACCGGTCTGCCTCCATTGCTCATGCTGCCGCCGGGTCTCGTAGGCCAGCGCCCGCTCCACGGCCCGGAAGCTGTTCATGTTCTTGACTTCCACGATCGGCGTGGCGACCGTTCCCTCCGGTGTACCGATGTGGAGGTTGATGTTGGCGTCTACCCGCAGGCTGCCCTCCTGCATGTTGCAGTCGGAGACGCCCAGGTAGCCCAACAGCAGCTTCAACTCGGTGAGATAGGCCTTGGCCTCGGCCGGCGAGCGGAGATCGGGCTGGCTGACGATCTCCAGCAGCGGAGTGCCGGCCCGGTTCAGGTCGATGCGGCTGTCGGCCGTTCCCGACAGCTCGTCGTGCATGCTCTTGCCGGTGTCCTCTTCCAGGTGAACGCGGATGATGCCGATCCGCCTCGGCTCGAACGCCCCCTTGGGATCGCTGATCGGCAGGTGGCCGTCGCGGCTTAAAGGCAGGTCGAACTGGCTGATCTGGTACCCCTTGGGCAGGTCGGGATAGTAGTATTGCTTGCGGTCCCACTTGGTGAACCGGGGAATCTGGCAGTTCAGGGCCACGGCCGTCTTCAGGGCCAGCTCGAACGCCCGGCGGTTCATCACCGGCAGCACCCCCGGCATGCCGATGCAGACCGGGCAGGTCTGGGTGTTGGGCGGGGCACCAAACTCCGTGCTGCACCCGCAGAACAGCTTGCTGCGGGTGAGCAACTGCACGTGGACCTCCAGGCCGATGATGATTTCGTAAGGCGGATTGGTCATCGCAAGTCACTGCTACGTATCTCTTGACTGAACACTCATCCTGCTCTCATATCGGACGATCTCTTCTTTGAGTTGATTGATGAGCTTCCTGAGCGATTGCAGCGTCAGCTCTCGCACGTGCTCGTCGGCGCCCGGTTTGTCTCGGGTTGCCTCGTACTGCTCCTCGAGTATCTTCAACTTCTTCCGGGTGACTTCCAGTTCCTGCCTGCTCTGGAGATTCATAGCGTTACCTCGATCATACCCTTGGGAATCAAGTGCCGATCCGTGGCGAAGAAGTGTCCAATCAGCCGCTCAAGAGCGTCTTGATCCGCGAACTGGACATCCAAGAACGGCAAACCGACGCGCAGTTCTCTCTCCGCGGCGGGGTCTTTGGGAAAGCCTGCCCCGATCAACAGAACGCAATCTACATCATTGGGCTCCAACACATCCGTCACAAAACTTCCTGTGATGACTACGCGCCTTACGCCCGCTCGGATCGCGGCATCCACCAGCCACCGCAGCGATTCCATCTGCACTCGCCTGACTTCGGATTGTCGCCCAAAACGGGCAGCGACCTCCTCCAAGGATGCACGATGCACACCCGGAGGCAAGTAACCATGCTCCTCAAGATCAGGAATCATTCGTGCTAATTCCAGACTCGCTGGGCTCAAAGGGCATCGTACACGTCCATCTCCGGTCGTTGCCAGTCTTCGGCAAACGCAGCCAATCGCCTGCGAAGGTCCGCAGCCTGCTGTAGGCCCATTCCCCGCTCGGTCAAGTCCACGGAGGTCCTCTCTGATAAGAAGGTCACGATGACGCTCCCCGCTACTCCCTCCGGAACTGGCTCAAGCAGCTCGACTTTGCCGTCGCGATATACGCCTTGCACCGATTTCAGCATCGATTGGTTCCTCCGATGCTCAGATTCTACCTCTTACGAGAGCGCAATTCAATCTGCCCGAGCGAGGCTCGAACAACCCAATCGTCAGAACAGGTCGATCATTTGCCGGCCGCCGTGGTCTGGATTGCCGACCAGCTTGTGGCCCACCGGATCGACCACGAAATCCAGGGCCTCCAGCGGGATCTGCCCGATCAGCACGGGGCACTGATCAGGGATTTCCGCTACTTCGACGACGCAATCGCGGCCCTGGACCGTCAGGCGTACCGGCTGGAAGATTCCGAACTCGACCACGCCAGCGGTGGTTCGTGCGGTTCGTGTGCGCGTACGCTTCAGCCCCAACTGTTGGACCAGCCTTCGCGGAACCGAGAGCAGCATGGCGCCGGTATCGACCAACGCATCGTTTACGTCGATTGCCCGAATCTGCTCCCGTGATTCACGGCCCGTGTCCGCCAGGTAAATGTCCTGAAGATTTTCGATCCTCGCCGAGACGGCGACTTTGCCCGTTGTGACGATCTCCATGGGGTATCTCCTCGACATCGCGAGAAAAAGGGTCCCGAGCAGGTTTTGGGCGCCTAAGATCGGATTTCTTGAAACCGGGGAAGAACACCGGTTTGCGCAGAGTATTGTTCAATCCGTATCTTTTCAAGGATTTTCCCGTCGGCCACGTTCTCCAAGTCAAGATAGCGGAAGGTTTTGACTGTAGGGGGCGCGAAACGCCTATCATTCAAATGGGCGTTCATTCGATCTTTGATCTTGCCCTCACCGACTCGCAGTACGGCGTCACCGGTTCCCAACAATTCGTAGGCCCCCACAGCACCTCTTGAGATCTTGTTCACTCCTGCCTTCGAAAAGTCCTCTCTTGCCCAATCAATCGGCTCTAACGGGAGGGCAACGGCCCATTCGGAGTCCCGCAAGAACACCGGAACAAGGTTCTTTTTTGGCAATTCAACCAATGTCTGAAGATAATTACGGATGAACGCGACGCAATAGACTCTGCCACCAGTGCTTTTTGGTTTGTTGGAATACGCTAGCCTGAAGCCCTCCTGGTCTGAATGCTCCGTGTCTGTAACACAACGGAGGAGGATACACTTTGCCTTGGCAATGAAACCCACCTCTAGCGGGTCGCCAATTCTCCACCCCGCCTGCTCAACTACACCCGTTGTCATTCCGATGCCACCGCGGGTCACGGAACAGAAGTCCGTGCTTCGTCTGTTTCTGATAATGATTGGTGTCATGTCGTGTCGCCTTCCATAGGCCGAACAGCACACATGCAATAGTGAGCGGTGGATCGGGAAACCTTAAGAACGGTCTTGTACGGAGGCCCAGAGTTCCGCGTATTTCGCTCTGACGAACGGCTGCAACTGCTGGCCGAAGTCGGCTGGGAGGCGAAGGACTCGGATCAGCTCCTGAACGTCGGCCAGGTCCCGCAGCCGTCCCGGGCTCGTCATGCCGGAGGCGAGTTTCAGTTCGATCAGGTTCGCCAGGTTCAGCAGGCGGATGCCCTGTTGTTCGGTGCTGGCCTGATCGGGTTCGGGGAACGCAACCGGCTTCGGCTTTCCGTCCCCGGGAAACTCTCCCGCGACCAGAAACTCGATGCGCACGCCCGAGTCAGCGTCGCGGAGGTTTTTGCTGCCGGAAAACACGGGGACATACCCGAGCCCCGCCAGATGTCGGTGGATCTGATCGAGCCCTTCAGGCGTTACCAGGATGTCCACATCTTCGGTGAAACGACGGAACCCGTGGAAGAACAGCGCCATCCCGCCCGCAACGGCGTAAGGGATCTTCAATTCCGCCAGGCGTTGGGTAATCTTCCGCAGGGTAAGGTGGACCGCGCTTTTCTCTTCGAAATGCATGCTCCCCTCCTGCAACGCCCACTGCAACTGACGGTTCAGAAGTTGCTCGTATGCGATTGTCATGGGCCGAGTCCCTGTGGCACCCGGAGTACCCCCTGATCTCAGTCTAGCGTCGGCTTCCGGCTGTGCCAATCGGTCGCCTGCTGGAACATCTGCGCGGCGCGGAGCAGGCGTTCCTCCTGGAACGGTGGGACCTGGAGGTGCAGGCCGATGGGGAGGCCGTCGGTGCTTAGGCCGCAGGGAATCGAGATGGCGGCGATGCCCGCCAGGTTGGTGCTCACCGTGTAGAGATCGAACAGGTACATCGAGAGCGGATCGTCGACCTTCTCGCCGATGCGGTAGGCGGGCGTCGGGGTGACCGGCCCGGCGATCAGGTCGACCTGCTGGAACGCGCGATCGAAATCCTCACGGATCAACCGCCGTACCTTGAGCGCCTTCTTGTAGTAGGCCTCGTAATAGCCGGCACTCAGGGCGTAGGTGCCCAGCATGATGCGGCGCTTGACCTCGGGGCCGAAGGCCTCGGCCCGGCTGCGGCGGTACATGCGGATCAGGGGGTTGTCCAGGTTGTCCAGGCCCCGCTGGTCGCCGCGCTGTTCGAGCTTCTTCCGCTCGGCCTCCAGCTCGGCGGTCATCTGTCTCTGGTCCGTGCGGTAGCCGTAGTGTGCGGCGTCGTACCGGGCCAGGTTGCTGGAGGCCTCGCAAGGGGCGATGATGTAGTAGGTGGCCACCGCGTACTTGCCGTGCGGCAGCGAGACTTCCTGGACCGTCGCCCCCAACGACTGATAGACCTTCAGCGCCTCGCGGACGGCCGTCTCGACCTGCGGGTCGAGCCCCTCGGCGAAATGCTCCGGCACCAGGCCGATCCGCAGGTCCTTAAGCGGCTGCCGCAGCGTCTGCGAGTACGGGGGCACCGGCAGGTCGATCGAGGTGGCGTCCGACGGATCGTGCCCGGCGAGGACCTCCAGCAGCAAGGCGGCGTCTTCGGCCGTCCGGGCCAAAGGGCCGATCTGGTCCAGGCTGCTGGCAAAGGCCACCAGCCCGTTGCGGCTGACGCGGCCGTAGGTCGGTTTCAGCCCCGTCACCCCGCAGAGCGCGGCCGGGCAGCGGATCGAGCCGCCGGTATCGCTGCCGACCGACAAGGGGGCCATGCGGGCGGCCACGCAGGCGGCCGCCCCGCCGCTGGAGCCGCCGGGAATCCGCCCAAGATCCCAGGGGTTGCGGGTGATCTGGAAGGCCGAGTTCTCGTTCGACCCGCCCATGGCGAACTCGTCCATGTTGGTCTTGCCGATCAGCACGGCGTCGGCCGCCTTGAGCTTGGCGATCACCGTGGCGTCGTAGGGAGGGCGGAAGTTTTCGAGGATCCGCGAGGCGCAGGTGGTCGGCTCGCCCCGGGTGCACAGCAGGTCTTTGACCGCTACCGGCAGCCCGCCGAGACACCCCACCGGCTGGCCACTGCTGCGCCGCCGGTCGATCTGTTCCGCGTGGGCCAGGACGGACTGCTCGTCGACGCGTAGAAAGGCCTTCACCGCCTGGTCGTAGCGGCGGGTCTGCTCGAGGAAGGCCTGGCAGAGCTGGACCGAAGTGATTTCGCGCGAGACCAGCCGGGCCAGCAACTGGGTGGCGGTTTGGTCGATCAGGGCCATGGTTGCTCCGTGCACAACCGCGGGAAAAAAGGGGACAGGTCCAATTTGCCGGAACGGCCCGAAGGGTGCTTCGCACAAATTGGACCTGTCCCCTTTTTCCTCCCACAGCTTCTACACTTCGCCCAACACGGCGGGGACGAGGTAGCACTCTGTGTCGCGGTGGGGGGCGTTGGCCAGCGCCTGCTCGCGGTCGAGGCTGGGCCGAATCTCGTCGGTGCGGAAGATGTCGGAGACGTCCAGCGCATGGGCCATCGGCTCGACCCCCTCGGTGTCCACCTCCCGCAGGAGTTGCATGTAATCCAGGATCTGCCCGAGCTGGGCGGTCATCGTCTCGAGTTCCTCCTCCGAGAGGAGCAACCTGCCCAGCAACGAGACCTTTCCGACCTCTTCACGCGAGATTGGCATGGCTGCGAGCTTGCGTCGCTTCACGGGCCGCCGTCCCGGCGGCCGCTAAACCCGGATTATTCATGCGGGTGCCACGGCCGTGTCGGCCGTGTGGCCGTGGGTAAACGTGGCAATCTAGAGCACGGCCGATACGGCCGTGGCACCCGATTACCGACGCCTCCCCGGTTCCATGAATAATCCGGGCTAAACGGCGGCGGCCTACTCCTTCTTCTCGGTCTTCTCAGTCGATTTGGGGATCTTGAACGGGACGTGATGGACCCTCTTGGTAACCGCCCCGCTGCGGAGGCACTGGGTGCAGACGCGCATCGACTTGTGCGTCCCGTTGGGCGTGGTGACGCGGACCTTCTGCAAGTTGGGCTTGAACTGCCGCCGGGAGATGCCGGTGATCTTGGTGCCCACTCCGCCGAGGTACTTCGCCTTACCACGATGGGTGACCTCGTTGCCGATTCCAGGCGTCTTTCCGCACACTTCACACATTTGACCCATCTGAAGTACCCCTCAGAGGAAGCTTACCGTCAGTTCGGGAATACGCAGTATATCCGCTATGCCGGGCCACACAAGGGGGAACGACGGCCGCTTGGCCCAGGAGCCGGGGCCGCGGGGCGAGTGTGTTGCCGAACTGGGGCACCAGGCTTCCAGTTTGGGCGGTCTGAAGTGTGCTGGCCGATCGGGCAAGATAGAATGGAGTTGTCCTGCAAACCCCGTCGGCCCGCCGGCACCGCAAAGGAACTTGCCCATGCCAACCTACCTCCCCCTTCTGCTGACGGCCGTGTGGTTGACCTGGCCGGGCGGTTCTGCCGCAGCCGAGGCGCCGCCCTCCGACCCGCCCGTCACCCGCCGGTCAGAGGCCGTATCGTGCGTTTCCCTGGTGCAACGGCGGGACGGGGATCGGGTCCTGGTGGTCAGCTACCCGTGGAAGCTGCACCTCCGGCCGTCGGTCGAGGTCCGGTTGGTGACCGGCAAGGACCCGGGCCCTGCCGTGGTCCGCCCGCTGTTCTTCGTGAAGCAATACATGAAGGGCGAAGTCCCGGCGATCCTGTATCGCTGCGAGGACAAGGCGACCAGCACGAGAGTGCGGGAGTCGGTGAAGGCGGAGGGGGATGACTTCGAGGTCATCGGCAGGCTGAACCGGTTGGAGAGACCCGCAGTGTGCGTGGTCCGCCGGTTCCCCGAGGACAAGCCGGCCCCTGGGGTCACGGCGGTGTTTTGCCTGTTGTCGCCCTGGGCGATCAACGAGAGGCTGCTGTACCTCGACTTGCCACAGGGAGATTTCGCCAAGCCCGGCACGC
>Ga0315291_10002890_pt1 | contig 22333 bp, 25 predicted proteins | sample YL17G12_20_MG_FD_203070 | JGI IMG/M metagenome (GOLD analysis project Ga0315291, IMG submission 203070) | Sediment microbial communities from Yellowstone Lake, YNP, Wyoming, USA - YL17G12_20 | ecosystem: Environmental > Aquatic > Freshwater > Lake > Sediment | place: USA: Wyoming | collected... | reverse complement strand
TCTTGCATGGGGACGCCGCAAGAGGCACAAAGGCCGTCTTGACCAGCCCACATGGCGTTGAAGTCGATGTTGAACCGGCTCTTATACATCTGAGCCTTGAAACGATCTGGGTTGCGGAGTTGCCAAGTGTCGCATATGGCAAATGTTTACCCCATATGGCAGATACTTTTCAGGCTCTTCACGTTGTGTGCGTAAGGCTGCGCGGCGACCTTGCCTGTGTTGTTGAACCAGGCGACTTTGAGTTCCTCGATGTTGGCGATCGTCGAGTCGAACACGAAATAGACCCGACCGCTCTCCCGGTCGGTGCGCTTCATTTCGACGCCTGCCGTTTGCAGGTAGGCGGCGAAGTACAAGTCGGGCGTCTTGAACTCGCCCGACTTGAACGTGTTTCCATTTCGGTTCGTCATTTCGATCCTCATCTTTGGGCCTCAAAGTTGCGCCCGTCTGTTTACATTTGGTATCTGGATTTACATCTGGAGCTGCCCCGTTGGGGCCCGCTCAGGTCGTCGTGAAGACGTTGGAGGCGAGGCTCGTGAACTGAACCTGGGCCTTGTTGCCAGCCGCGAGGCCGAGGCCCGCGAGGAGCGAGGCAGGGATGACGATCGACGTCGCCGTAACGGACCCTTGGGTACCGCCCGAGAGCGTGGCAGCGATGGCCCTCTGCTGAAGACGAACGAAGGCGTTCGTGGTCGGGTTCGTGATGTGCACCACCGACGTGTTGAAGTACTCGGCATTGCCGAGGCCCACACCCGTGATGGTGATGTCACCTGCGTTGGGAACGTTGTGGGCCGCACCCGTGATGTTGGGGACAGGAGCCGTGAAAACGGTGTTACCGTCGTCCTGGACAACCGTGAGCGCCGGACCCAAGGCGAGCGGGGGCATGCGAGTCGGATCGGGCGTGTAGGTCGCGGAGAGGTATCCGCGAAGGTTCCCGACCTCGAAGCTCTTGTTGGTCACATCCGTATCGACGAACTTTGGCGCGATCGAATCGGCCAGAGCGGCCACCTGAGCGTCCGTCGGGGCCGGTCCGAGCTGGGTCCGAACCGTCGTCGCTCGGACATCGAGGGGACCAGCCACGGGAAGGGTCGCCGTGATGAACGTCGTCGCAGCCGGGACCGTAAAGGTGCCGCCGCCTGCTCCGAAGCTGCCAGCCGTGACCCCGTTGAACGTCGAGCCGTTGGCTACGGTGTCGATCTCGATGTAGCTCCCCACCCCAAACGTGAGGCTGTAGAGGACCAACCTGGCCGCATTTGCGGGGTTGACCTCCAAGGCCATCCCGCTGAGGAGGAGGACCGGGTTCGCAGCCGCAACGAGGGCCGCGAGGGTGGCGTACACGCCCACAGGGATCAGGATCACCGAGAACGCGGTGGGCGCCCCTGAAATCCGGGCCCGGAGCGTTTGGTTGCCGCCGTTGATGGTCACCGGCGTTGCGATGTTCGCCGTTGACGAGAAACCCGCCCCAGCGTTCGCCTTCATCGCAGCCGTAACTTTTGTCACGTCAGGACGGCTCACGTACCGGGTCTGTCCCGCTGGCTCCGTGGGGAAGTTGGTCTGTGATGTAGGCTCCAGGTCCGCCATGAAGAGGGGGCCTGGCAGATCCCCACGAATGATTCCGACGCGCATTTTCAGACTCCTTTCAACCCTTCGGTTCCTGGTTCGACGAATCGACCTCTCGCCTGGTCGATCTTGAGGAGCCGAAGGACGGCTCCGTAATCCGAGTAAAATCCGGAAACTGCTTGGACGAATGCGAGCTGGTCGGCCTTCCACTTGAAGCTCGCCTGGCGAAGCCAGAGGCGCATCCTGTGCAGGTACCCAATGAACTTGTCCGCCCGGTCAAGTGTTTGGATCTCCTCTTGGGCAGCCACGAGATGCTCATACCTGGACGACATGTCCTGGAGGAGCCCTCGTACCTGTTGGACCATGAGAAGGTTCGTAGGCCGCCAGCGACGTTCGATGTGCTGGAAGTCTTCGCCTTCTTGTTCCACGATCCATGGGAGGAGTCTGTACCGCACGCCACGTTCGCCCCTTTACGTGAGAACGAGAGCGTTGGAGTTCTTCTCGTTTGCCTGGACCTTCGCGAACGAAGTGACCAAGGCGACGCCCGGAATGAGCGCTGCGGGGATGAAGATCGACGTCGCGCCGACGGTGCCGCCACCCGTGATGATCTGTGCCGAGGTGAGGGTGATCGCACCCGTACCGGTGATGATGACGCTCGTGACGTCAGGCGCGATCGACAGGAAGGTCGTTCCCGTGAGGGTGAGATCACCCGCACCCGGAGTCCCGAGGTCCGACAGGGTCACAACAGGGGCAGCGATCTGCGCCGCTGTCATGCTGACGACCGTGACGAGACCCGCCGTCTGGAGCTTCTGGATCTTCCCCTTGCCCGCAGAGAAGGCCACTTTCGGGGTCTGGTTCAGGTTGATGTACCCCTGAACCAGAGGGAAGCCGGAGTTGACCTGAGACCGAGGAACGTAGCAAGACTGCTTCGCCTTGTTGGCGTAGCCATCCCGCTCGTAAGCCTTCGGATCTGCCGTGCTGCCAAGGCGGTGAACTTCCTTGTTCGGGAGTCCGTCGTCGATGTCGTCGACGAGGATGCCCCCAGCGACCGTCTGTGCGTGGATGAGTCTCAGCATCGTTGCTTCCTCTCGGGCGTGAAGAACCTCGTCGGAGAGGGCCCATAAAAGGAAAGTGCGAACGTCCCGCTAAGAACTGCCCGCACTCCCCGGAAACCGTTCAGGTCATCAGCGAGTAGGAGGCATAGGCATCGATGCACTGCCCCCGGAAGCTCATGTTCGTGCTCGGAGCCGCCACGAAGGCCGCAGAAACGGCTGAATGGGCCGTTTCCATCGTGGCCTTCGCACCCGCCGACCCCGTCCAGGACGGGTTGCCCAGGCCGGTGCCGGTCTCGGACCCGCACCCGAGAGCCGACGCCCGCCTGGCTCGCGTAGGTGAACTAGTTCCTCAATGGGGTACAGCCACGAATCGTAAGGGGAAAGCCGAGCCCCCGGTAGGCATAAACTGCGCCCACGCAGTAAAGGCTGCACCGGGGGTGTATTTGCCTTCGACCGCTCCCTTGGTGTTGTCTCCCAATGACGTTGTCGTCGGCGGAATCAAGAACTTCCCACCCGGTGTGATGCCGGGCCCCGTCCAGAGGGCACCACCCCACGCTCCACCTCGGGGATTGAGTAGGAAACCGAGCTTTTTCCCGTCAGTAGCCGAGGTGTTTAGATGGATCTTGTACAACACGCCGTAGTTGCCCGCGATGGTCTGTGCGCTCCCGTCCGTCACATCGACTCCGACTGCATTCGAATCATTGGGGGTGTTTCCGGCGAGAGGGAACTGCTGGATCCCATTTGCCGTGTCGATCACAACCCCCGAAGCTGTATCGTACACTTTGTCAGCGTTCGGAAACGTACCTCGTTGATGACTCGGATCGCGAACTGAAACCGCTAGGGGAGGGCACACTGTGAGAGCCACATCTGATTCGTCCAAAGCGCAGATCATGACCTTGTGGGGTTGGTCGAAGCTGTAATCCCAAATGCCGTGCATCAGGTAATCCTTCACGGCTGCCGTCTCGAAGGCAGTGTCGAGTTGAACGCTCGAACCCGCCGGCACGTTCGTCGCCGCTCCTGTCACAGAGTTGAGCCATCGCTCGAAAGCAACCTTGCCCGCATAGAGGTAGCTGTTGGTTGGGCCTGCAACCCCCTTCTTTTGAAGGGTGAGGGCACCGGTCTCCGTGCCGGTGTTCTTGAGGAGCACGGTGAACTTCATCTTGCCGGACGTCTTACCGTTGACGTGGTAGGCGAAGATCCGATTGTAATCCGTACCTGTAGTGGCTCCGAGCGTGCCGTCCTCGTACAGCTTCCCGCGTACTGAAGGCTTCTCCGGGGAGTCGCTGAAGATCAACTTCCCGCCAGCCCACGTCTGGACCATCCCCACTTCCGGACAGTTGAGTGGAGTCACCCCTGAGAGGCTGATGCTCGTTGCTTGACTGGCAGCAGTCAGGTCCGTGATGAGCTGCGCCGGTGTTGTGCATGTCGAAGCAACCCCAAGAACTTGGGGCGCCGGAGCACTCGCATCCATCACCGGAGCTGTAGTGACAGGCGGCGGGACTGGAACTGGAGGCGCGGGTCTTCCAGCGCAAGCAACAACAAGGAGAGAGCACAAACTCAGAAGCTTCTTCATAACGACCTCAAGGCTTGTAGGGGCGGACGTTAAAGGCGTCCGCTTCGTCGAACCAGGCAAAAGCGAAAGTAGATTGATCTCCCGCTACCACCCACCACTCACGATCGGAACCAGGATGGACCTCGGATACGTCATGCGCGTCAGGGTACTCCACCTGAACCAACGCCAAGACTTCATCACGCGTGTGCGCCATCTACTTCTCCCACACGATCAAGCTGCCACGAATGATCGTTGAAGTAGCTTGATTGGGTACCACGGTCATCCGGATATACGCCTTCTCCCCAAAAGGGACCGCTTCCAACTTCTTGTAGAAGTCCAGATAAGACGGCGGAGTGATACCTAGCAAATTAACCAGGTCCCAGTTTTCATCCACAACGTTGGCCCCGTAGGTCGTTCGGCCCATGAGCTTGAACTTCGTTTCATCGTCGATGCTCGCGCTCCAGGAGTACACGAAACCGCTTCTTCCAACAGGCACGTAGTGGTGGCACAAGAAGGCGTCGAAGGTTCCCGTACCAATCCCGCAGAACTCTGATCCGCCTCCGCCTGTGCTGTCCAGAATCTGGATTGCTCCAGCCGCCGCAGCGCCCTGGATGACCTGAAACTTTTCGATGAATCGGATATCGGTCGCGACCGTATTCACCTTGGTCGTCCCGTTCAGAACCACATCTTCAGTCTTCAAAACGTAGTTGCTGGTCAAATACGTAATGCGAACGGCCTTGGCTCCGGTCCCGGTCGACTTGTCCTGAATGCTCGAAGACACTACGGCTCGCTGTGCTTCACTCGACTGTTCGACGTAGGCACGCGCACTCAGAAGAACTTCTGCCGTAGACGTTGCTGTCAAGTTACCAAACCTCCGGATGAACCGGGGGTCTGTGAAGCTACCAGGCACAATCGGAGCGTTCGCATACGGCTTGTAGTTCGTCTCGAAGTCGCTCTTGTCGGAGTCATTCTGCGCCTGCGAGTACCCTCCGTTGATGACGGTTGCCGGAACGGTTCCTTTCCAGATCGTACAGGTCAACACCTCCGGCAAGTCATAGCCGTAGATAAAGTACGTGACACCGTCGTCTACATACTGCGGCTGAAGGGACTTACTAGCGATCATAGGCTTGAACTCAAGCCAAGTCCCCGAACGCTGCGGTGTATCGCCCAACGAAATCATCAGCTCTCCGAATAGTCGAACGAGACGCTCACCGTCGCGTTGTTGACAGCAGGAATGCAATACGCCGTGAGCCGCGCGAAACCTGCGACAAGCGGATAAAATTGGAACTGCCGAGTGAACGCCCCCTGAACTAGAAGCACATCACCAACGATCAATTCCACCGTGTTCGTCACGAGCGGCATGGCAGCTCGGACAAAGAATCGGGCGGACGTTCCGGAGCCGCCGGACTGGGCTCCGACAACAAGGGTCGCCAGGCTTGCTGTGAATGCTGTGGCTACGTAATGATGCGCCCACAGCGTCCTGTTGTCGCCCACGGCCGTGAGAATGTTACCGATGCCGATCGTTCCTACGGTACCTCCACCTCCGGCCGTCGAACCGAAGAGGGTGATCGTTCCGACATTGGCTCCACCCGAGCCGACCGTCAATACAGCAATGGATTCGATGAATCGGATGTTCGTCGCGACGGTGTTGACAGCCGTAGTGCCGTTGAGCGTGACATCTTCTGTAAGCGGCCCTGCACCCGTGTTGTCGTAGTACGTGATCTTGATCGTTCGGGCGCCCGTGCCTGCCGCAGTGTCGCTGGCACTCGACGAAGATACCGAGCGCTGAGCCGCCGATGCTGGCTCGGTGTAGACAGTGGCTCTCATGACCTGCAACGTGCCTGATGTCGAACCACCGAGTGCGATGATCGAGCTGACGACGCCCGTACGCGTGCCGGTGAACGTGACCAAGATGGCCGTCTGGTCGGTCGGCAGGCAGACGGGGATTGAATTCGACAGCGTCTTCTGGCCAACTGTCGGACCGGCCGAGCCGAACCAAGACGTCACGGCTGCGTTCGAGGCCGTAGTCGCCTGGCTCGCCACGAGCGTGACCACCGCCGTGCCGCTCGTAAAGGCGCTGCATCGAACACGAACTTGGGCACAGCCTCCAGACATCAAGCGCCACTGGCCGTTGGCAGTCGCGGACGTGATCAATGACGCGGTCGTTCCGATCGCGTGCGCGTTCATCGCGAACCAGTTGGTTCCGTCGATGGTCCCCTCGAACTGGAGCGTGGCTACCCAAGTACCGGTGATCTGAAGGCCGACGTTACCGTCTCCAGCCCCAACCACAGCCACGGTCTGGGCTGCCGCCGTGAGGTTTCCGGTAGCGGTTCGATCTACATCCTGCGTCGGAAGCGTCGATTGGTTCGACGCAATGGCCACCGGAAGCGAGGCAGCCATCGCCGCCTGCCCAACAACAAGAGGGACCCCATTCGCGTCGTATAGAAGGACGGTAGAGCGGCTCATGTCAGCTCCGTCACGTAGGCGTTACCGTTCGCGAGAGTCCAAAGACCGTCGATCTGCCCCGTGTACCCAAATGGGATCTCCCAGTACTCGTCCACGTCGAGTTGCTTCGTGTAACTCGTAAGCGAAGCGGTCGCGCCAAGCTTCACATACAACTTCTTCACCGAATCATTGTAGATAGAAGCCCCTCGTCTCGCGGTATTCGAGGCAAGCAACGTGACATTTGTAGCGCTACTGACTATCTGCGTAACAGCAGCGGTGGTGGAGTTAAGCTTGGTGTTGATCGACGTCTGATCGGACGCCAAAACAACCGGCACCGAGGCGGCCATCGCCTTCTGACCAACCGTAGGAGCTGTCGAACCAAGCCAACTCGTATTGTCCGTACGGAGCTGACCCGCAAGAAGGACAGAGAGCGGGGCTTGGTTTCCTTCCGTCCAGGCCGGGGCTGCTGCGTTCGCTCGGGCGGGGAGGACCGGGAGCTTGAGGGTCGAGTTGGTGCTGTTGTCCGCCGCCGTGCCGGTAACGGCACCGATCGTATTGGACCCGGTGGGTACAGGCGAGTTCGGAGAAAGCGCGACCACCAAGGATGGGTCGGCGGCCACTGCGGCCGTTGATGCGGCTTTGACAGCAGCGGTGTTCGTCCCGTCCGTGATCTTCTCGAAGATCGCACGAGCGACGACATCGCCCGTGGGCATCGTGTTCGTGCCGTCCGTGACCTTGACCGGCCACCCTCCAGCGAGGGCCGCTGCGACACCCTGGTCTACCTTACCAAGTGTATTTGTTCCGGCAGGGAGCGGGGAGTTAGGGGAGAGAGCGACGACACCCGCAGGGTCAGCCGCTACCGCAGCCGTAGATGCTGCTTTAACCGCCGCTGTATTTGTCCCGTCCGTCCAACGAACGAAGGCTGATCGAGCAGCCACATCCATCGTAGGGAGGGTGTTGGTGCCGTCTGTAACAATGACTGGCCAGCGGCCTGCAAGAGCCGCCGCTGTCCCTTGGTTCGCCGTGACCGTACCGCTGACTGGCTGGGTGGTCGTCCCCGTGGGGTCCGTACGGACCGGGTTCGTTGCAGTGCCGCCCGCTACGGCACCTCCCGAGGCGGGGAGAGCAAGGCCTACAAGGGAGAGATTTTGGGTGCCAACTCCCGTGTCATAGTCAATCTGTACTTCGGTCGCGACGGGGAGCCGAGACTGGTCCGAAGCAATGACCATGGGGACCGAAGCCGCCATCGCCTTCTGACCGACCGTGGGCGCCGTAGACCCCAACCATGCGCCTACGTTCTCATCGAGTCGTCCACCCACCAGAGCTGCTGGGAGTTGTGGGGTGTCAACCGTGATGCTGCCCCCGTTATCGGAGACCGGTATAACCGTTTGGTCGGAGGCCAGAACGACGGGCGTTGAAGCCGCCATCGCCTTCTGACCGAGGGTGTTGATCCGAGCCGTGAAGGTCGCGTCCGCAAGCCGAGTGCTGAGGGCGACGTCAAGATTGTCGGTCTTCGCTTGAACCAACAGGAGGGTTGCTTCTGTTGCAGCTCCAGATGGGAGAGGAAGCGATGCGACGGATACAGGGAGGGTACTTTGATCACTGGCTAGGGCGACCGGAATGGACGCCGTCATCGCCTTCTGACCCACTGTGGGCGCTGTAGACCCTAACCACGCGCCGACGTTCTCATCGAGCCGCCCGCCCACCAGAGCCGCTGGGAGCTGGCCTGTCTTCGTCCCATCGTAGAAGGCCGCGCCGTCCGAGAGCCGCACGGACCAAGGAGCCCCAGCTCCCGCAGCCGTGCCTTGGTTCGAAGTAACGGTCCCGGAAACCGGCTGGGTAGTGGTCCCCGTCGGATCCGTACGAAGGGGGTTTGTTGCTGTACCGCCTGCAACTGCACCACCAGAGGCCGGGAGGGCCAAACCGATGATAGAGAGGTTCTGGGTACCAACACCCGTATCGTAGTCGAGTTGGACTTCAGTTTGGACACCCCAAGGCGATCCGCTCTGCGAAACTGACCAAGGAGGGGTGCCTTGCTGAACAGTCCACGTGCCGCTCTGCGAAACGGGAATGACCGTTTGATCAGAAGAAATAACGACGGGCGTGGAGTTCGCCATCGTCTTCTGGCCGAGCGTGTTGATCCGAGCCGTGAAGGTCGCATCCGCAAGCCGGGTAAGTAGGGTAGCTTCGGTAGCTGCCCCGGACGGAAGAGGAAGGCTAGCGGCCGAGATCGGGACAGCCGACTGATCGCTCGCAATGACAACCGGAACCGAGTTCGCGCTCGTCTTCGAACCCACAGTGGGGGCCGTCGACCCGAGCCATGCCCCCAAATTGGTATCGAGGCGCCCGCCGACAAGGGCAGAAGGAAACTGCCCGGTCTTGGCCCCTGTGTAGAAAGTGGCTCCGTCCGAGAGTTCCACAGACCAAGGCGCTCCCGCTGCTGCGCCTGTGCCTTGGTTCGCGGTGACAGTGCCAGAAACCGGCTGAGTGGTCGTCCCTGTCGGATCCGTCCTCAACGGGTCAGTCGCGGTGCCTGCCTCCACCGACCCGCCCGACGAACTCTTGCGAAGAACGACTCCCGCAACGTATTGGGTCCCAGCACCGGAATCCGCGTCGAACACGCGGGCTCCCTGCATGTTCGTGCCGTCGTACCAACCACCTGCCGTACCCTGAGTCGGGAAGGCCGCTCCGAAGTTCGACGAGGTACCACCGCTGCCACCGCCGCCCGCGATGTAGACTTGAAGAGGGTTCCCTGAGGAGATGGCCGCACCGGCAGAGTCCACGAGGGCGACACTGCCGTCCTTGCCAACCATCGTGGCGTAGACCTGGGTGAACGAAGGGGTTGTCCCGCCGATCACCCACGAAATCTTGATCGATCCCCCAAAGGCAGTGATGAGCGAAATCTTCTGGATGCCCGCAGCCGTGATGCTAGTGCTGCTCACCGTCGGTCCAATGACCGTCGTGTCGTCGCCCGGATCGACCTCTTGGAGCGTGTATTGAAGCGTCGGGAGAGTTCCCGTAGGCGCTGCCTTCACGTTGATGAACAACGTGACTTCCGTGGTCCCGTAGCCAGTCACGACAGCCGAACCGCTCGCGGTAATGGTCGAGTTCGTGTGGACTAGCTGCGTATGGGGGTCGGCGAAGACCGCACCGGGCGCAAGGAAGAAAATGCCGGGCATGGCTTACACGTTCCTCACGATGGTCTCACCCGTCACGGCGCTCCCCGTGTAGCTGTACGTCAAGGTGATTTGCGCGATCACGGTCGTACCATCCGCAGCCGAAAAGACCTTTCGCACCTCCGTCGTGACTTTGGTGCCCGTGTACGTGTAATCGATCTGCCGGATCGTGAAGCTATTGCTCGTTTTCACCCAGATTTCCTGGGTGACCTTGCCGCCGGTAGTGGTGTTCGAGTAGGTCACCCCGGTCCCGACCGGCTCGTTGTTGAGGAGGTCGTGGTTTGAGAGGTCCGTGAGGACCCCTTGCTCCAAGTTCTTCGTCGTGACGTTCTGACTCGTGGGGTCGAAACCTATGTTGGACGCGCCTGATGGGTACCGAAAATTAACGGACCCACCCGTCGAAGCAGCGATGGTCTCAACCGTCGTGAATTGGGAGTCAGAAACGACCACCGCAACGGTGAATGTCCCGTTGCCGGTCCCGCCGCTTGTACCTGTAATGTCAGCCTTATCCCCGATTTGAACGGGATGATCACGACTGGTGAGGATGCCCTCCCCATCCGAGGGGAGGCCGACGTTGACTGTGTTCGTCGCCACCGTGGAGGTGACGGTCGTGGTCAAATAGACGACCGTGCTGTCTGTGTTCAGCTCGGGTGCGTCGTAGACATCCGCATCGTAGAGGTCAGACTTTGACAGGGGCATCGATCACGACGTTGTCTTCTTGGGCCGACCCCTCTTCTTGACGGTCTCGGTAGCGTCGGAATCAGCCTCTTCCGTGATGGGCGCACTCACTTCTTCCACGGGATGCTCCGCCTTCTCTTTCGCTTGCTCAGCAAGTTCAAGGACACGGCGCTCCTCGATGGTGGCGTACCCATTGATGACCGAGTAGAGGATGCTGCTCTGAGCCGCGAACCCGTGCGCTTGAGCGACCATCGCGTGGTACTTGCGAAGATGATCTTCGGCTTCCGACATACAGCTTTGGCGGCGGCGTTCGCCCTCCTGCCAAATCTGCATCAACGTCTGAGCGAACGTCTCTGGGGTTGCAGCCCCGAGACGAAGCAGATCGTTCACACGCTTCCGTAGCCGAACAATCTCCTCGTTCGGCTGGTAGTTCGTGTAATTGGGTATATCTGCCCTGGCGTTGGGTACGTTCATTTGATCTCCATTTTTTGTATTCGTTGCTGATCTTTGAGCGCGTTCGCGATGATGAGGCACGGCTCACAGTAGACCCCGTTGGTCTCCGGGTTGTTCACGCTTGAGACCTGATAGAACCTCGTGGGTTCTTCAGGAGCCTTGGTACCCAAACGCCGAAACAACGTCGGAGCCACGTGGCCTGAACGGCAAAGGAAGCCCTGCGGGGGCCGAACTTCCTTCACCGTCATTCCTGCGTTCATCGGACGAAGTAGCTGATGTGGTCGCCGGCCTTGATCTTCGAGAAGGCCGTGATCTGGGTCACGCTCGACTCGGTGTAGTCGTCCCCGTTCGCCACGCTGCCGGGGTCCCGAAGAAGCCCACGCCAGAAGACCCAGAGGTGGAGGGCGTTGAAGGTGCCGTCAAGGATGTACGTGGCACCCCCAGGGAGGGTGTGGATCGTGTTCGCATTGATGTCTGCGACGAGACGCTCGATGTAACGGACGACGCTCGATGCCGTGATGGCGTTCGAAAGCGCCTGGAGCGATGCCGTGATCGTCTGCCCGTTCGTGAGGATGCCACCCGTGTATGTCCGGATGCCGATCTGCTGGTTGAGCGCGTTGAGCGCCGCCACGACCGTATCCCCTGCACCACCGGGGAGGGTGAAGAAGACGAAGTTCGCGCCTGTGTTCGTGAGGTACGTCGAGAGGTTCGTCGTACCGTCCGCCCAGCCGCCCGTCGACTGAAGGTCGATGATGTCCTGTCGAAGATCCGCATCCCCGACGAGGCCGGAGACGAGCGGGAATCGGAACGCGTTCTGGTCGAGTTGATCGAGCCGCTGGTTGAAACCGTACGTCAGATTGACGAACGTGGGCTGCGTCTTCGTGAACTGCGTCCACGTCACGGCGGCGGTCGGGCCTTCGGTGATTGCCGCGTGGTTTTGAACCGTAACCGCCGTGGCCGACTGCACCGAAATGATAACGAACGTGCCGTTGTTCGCGCCGTTCGCGAGACCCGTGAACGTGAGCCACGTCCCCACGTCTGCGGGGGAAACGAAACCGCCTGCCGTCAGACCCGTGATCGCCGATGCACCGTTTGCGCCTGCTGTGACCGTGACCGTTGTGGTGCCCGTCTTAGCCGTGGCTGTGCCCTGCTCCCAGACGTACGCGGTCGAGCTGGTCGCGATGTTCCCGCCGTTGGCACATGAGTACCAACGGAACTCGACGCTGTTCGGTGAGGTCGAGGTGCCGTTGTACGCAACACCGAAGATCCGCTGACCCTGTTGACCACCCCCAAGAACTTCGAGTTCGTTGCCCGTGGTGGAGTCTGTCACCTCGACGAAACAGGTGTTCCAGTCGCTCGTGAACGGGGCCGCATCGAAGACAGGGAGACCCGTTGTATCCACGGAATCGGCATGTTTGAGGGTACCGGCCCCGTAAATGTCCGTGAGCGTCTGCTCGACGGGCCAATTGAACTGGCCACGGTTGACCGACTTCGCGAACGCATCGAGCGTCTTGCCTGCGAGGTTCGCAAGGTGAGCCGGAACCGCCGCCGTAGTGAGCGTCGGCCGCGTGTACGTCGGCATGGGGGCGTCATAGTTGACACCCTTGATGTACGTACGGTCGGAACGCTCGAAGTCGAGGTCGTCGTTGAGGCTGTAGGCGAGCCGCTCGATCCAGAAGATGTTGGGGTTGTTCGCGTCCGTGGCAACGCCCGCAGCGTTGGCGTACTTGACGCTCGTTGCCGAAACGAACTCCGTGATGAGGAACGTGCCGTTGTTGGCGGCTGTCGCTGCACCCGTGATCGTGATGAACCCGCCAACCGAGTTGGCCGTCATGAGCTGCACGCCCGTGATCGTGACGATGCCCGAAACGACGGTCGTGATCGAGGCGGCGATGCCAGCGTTGTACTGGTCCCACTTCAGGCTTCCCGAGTTCCCGTCCGGGAAGAAGCCTGACGCGTTGGTCAGGATGTCAACCGTTGCGCTTGAGTTCGCGTTGACGCGGAAGACGCCGTTGTTGCCGGCCTTCTCTGCATTTCGAATCGAGATGAGCGACCCGACGCTCGCCGCCGACTGACCCGTCAGGCCACCCACCGTAAGGTTGGGAGTCCCGAAGGCCGTGATCGTGGCGGTCGCACCGGAATTCAGAATGACAGGAGAGCCAAGACCGCTCGTTTCATCGGTCAGGAGTCGATCCGGCTCCTGGCGTGGAGACCCCGCCACATCGAGCAGTTGGTCGATAGCGTTGAACCGTGAAAATTGGCCAGCCATAGTGATCTTTGCTCCGCTGTCTCTTAGGGGGCGACTTGGAAGTCAGCGACGAGACTCGACTTACCTACTGGAGCAAAAGTCAAAAGGGTTATTGTATCGAACCCCGTTCCCAGCCCGCCCGACTCAGAAACCGTGTAGTCCCCCGCGCCAGGGCTGGCCGCCGCCGTCTGGATGAGCCGCCGGCCGTTGTGCCACACCTCGATGGTCTTCCCAGTGCCCGCGAGGTCGTGGACAAACTTGAGAGGAGTTGTGCTGAAAACGCGGTTGATCCCGTTTTTAGGGTCCGGGAAGGGGAAACCCACCCGCACCGTCGGCGAAAGGATCCCCGAAAGATCCTTGAGCGAGAGGATCCCTTCACCAAGAAAGTCGTCGTACCAGTGGTGCGTCCCAGGGGCGTTCCCGTAGATGACCTGCCGGAGCCGGCTCAAGAAGAACCGTTGGTAGTCCTCCTCGGTCACCGACGAGGGGATCGCGCCAAGGATCGCGAGTGATGTCTCCTGATCGGTTACATCATCAGCACGACGGATCTGGCGGTAGCGAAGGTACGTCGTCATCGGCGTACCTCAACACCCCAACCGGGATGTCAGGGGCTCGCGAGCACGTAGTCCGCGAAAAGCGTGTCGTTGCCGAGGGGCGGGATCATCATGATGACCGTGTCGAAGCCAGTCCCAGGACCCGCGCTCTCCGCAACGAGATAGTCCATGAGGAGACTCATCCGCACACCGTTGTAGTAGACCGAAATGTCCAAAAACGGCAAGTTGTGGGCAAATTTCTCCAGACCCGGCGTCGTGAAAATCACGTTTACGCCGTTCTTGGGTCCCACAAGGTTCTGCCCAGCCCGAAACCGACTGACTGCGATGAAGAGCTGTTGCGCGACCTGAAGGGAAAGTGCGTTGATGAGATACATCTCGGCTCATCGCATCCTGCCAACTCCGGCCGTTATTTGGGGAACGCCAACGTGAAAGATGCCGAGAAGGTGACGGCCACACCCGCGCCCGCAGCGGTCGCTCCTCGAACGTAGAGAGATCCTTGGGTCGCGTTGAGACTTGTGACTTGGGGCACAGTGTCGGGTCGGAGCTGTTGCTCGGGTCCGCCAGCTTCCGTTGCCACATACAGGTAGTTTGTCGGCTCCTCATTGTGAATTCGAAAGTCCGCCATGAGGAACGGTAGATCGATCTGTTGTGGGGTTAGGCTTGCTGTCGTGGTCCCACGGATGGTGACGAGCCCGACGCCCTTGTTGGCCGAGTCCGGCAAGATGAGCGTAGGAGCGCTGACAAGCACTTCGGCCGCACCCTGGATCTGAGCGAACGTGAGCCAGAACGGCTTGCTGTCGTCGATGGAGTACGTCGTGGGGTCAAAGACGATGCGAACATCCGTCCCCGTGGTCGGTTGGGTCTCGATGACGTTCCGGTTCACATTGTCATCGAGAAACCCGATGTTCGTCGAGTTGATGATCATGGCGGGGACGGCCGTGTCGAAGTTCTGACCCCACTTGATCCGGTACCCCGCCGTATCAAGCCCGTACTTGAAGGGGGTGTAGAAGTCGACGATGTGAGGCCGGCGCCGTGCGATCTTGAAAAGCCTGTTCATGTGCCCGTTACCTCACGCGTTACAAGTGGATCGTATGTCTTGGCGCTTTCAGATGCAGCCTGTGCGGCTGTCTGCGCACCGTGCTCCTGTTTGATCCGATCGTAGGTGGACTCGTACGCCACGTCTTTGGCGTCCTTCCAGGTCTCCGTGAGCTGGCCACCATGGTTGGGTACGAGCCGAGTCTTGAAGACGTGATCTTTCTCACGACGTTCCATCACTCGCCGACGCGCCGAACGGAACTTGTTCTCTTTGCCCGCCTTCGAAGCCCACCCGCCGGATTCCCCATCCTTGAGGACGAAGGCGACCTCGCCAGGGTTGAACTCAAGGGTGACCACCCCACCACACTCACACGCGAGCGGACGTGTCCCTGCCTTCACCTCGTCGTACTCGGAAAACGACAGACGAATGGAGGCTGGTTTCGCGCATCCCTGACAACGTGAGCTGTACTGAGGCATTCTGATCTATCCTTTTTTGGGTACTTCCCAGGCGCGAGCGAACGACAAGGCCGCCGCCACATGCTTGCACACGCGGTTTACACCTGCCGGGTCCCGGATCACAGGAACCGAAGCTGTTCCCCTAGGACTCCCATCGAGATAGTCCTCCCGCTTCGCGTGGTGCTCGGGCCCAAGCCACCGCCACGCTGGGCATGAACACGTCAGGTCCACGTCCATTTTCCCAAGGCGAGTAATGTTTTTCGCCCGAAAGGCCTTGAGCTTGACGACCTTGGTGCCATTCCCGCAGTCCACGGCAAAGAGCCAGCGGAGATTCTTGGTGTCCACCCTCTTGAGGGTCACCGAACAGGCTTTTGCCCGCTCCTGGAACGCAGGGTTCAACCCGTCCATGACTTCATCAGGCTTCGAGGCAACAACGGCCCGTCCGCCAGGCGTGAGGCGTAGTGTGTGGGCGGTCCGAAGAAGCCAGAGCCCCACAACGAACTCCGCCGAAGCGTAATGCTGGTGCGGGAGACCGTCACGGTACGGATACTTCGTAAGCGTCGTGTCGTCCTTACCGCGACCCCCAGGCGGGGCGTACGTCGGCTTGAAGTCGCCGTGGTACCGCTCGTCCCCTTCTGGGTCCTTCTGCCCCTTGGCTCGGTCGTCAGGGCCATCAATTCGATAGATGGACCCATCCTCAGCATGGTCGAAATCCCGGATGTCGCCCTCGTCCTTGTTGAACGTTGACGTTCCGGGGATGCTGTTGTCGAGGGACATCCCCTTGTCGCTAGGACCGCCGCCCGGAAGGCCAGACGTAGCCACAGACCCTCTATCCCCATATGCGGGACGAGAGACAAGGGGCTGCATCAACGTTCCGCCATTGTTCCTCATGCGACAAGCCCCCGCCTAGGGCCTCAGGCCTCAGGCCTGGTGCTTGTCCTTGACGACGTCCTTGTTCTTTTCCCACTGATCGGCAGCCTTCTCCAAGTCCTCATCGGACATGGTCGGGTTCGACTCCTTGAAGCCCTTCATGACGTCCTCGCGGCTGCCTGCCTGCTGGTAGATCGCAGCGGCGACCTGAGCCTGAGACGTCTGCATCTCCTCGGCATAGAAGCGGCGGAGGTGCTGGGCGAGCTTCTGACGGCTCGGGTTCTGACCCGCAGCGGCTTCCCGAGTGATCTGAGCTGCGATGCTCCGGAAGTGATCAGCGACCTTCTTGGGGTCCACCGTGGAGGCCGTCTTGGGGCGAACGCCGGTTTCGAGCGACTTGATGACATGCAGCAAGTGCGGAAGCGGGATTTGGCCGGTGGCCTCCACGGTCTCCGCGATCTTGCTGAGGTGGGCGGCAGCGAGCTTCGTGTTCATGAAATCCTCTTCCTCTTCCTTTCGAGCCATTCGAACTCCGAAACCCTCTTTCTCGGCCACGTTGAGGGCCAAGTCGAAGATTTCGTCTGGAATCTTGTACTGATGGTTGTCTTCGTAGACGTTGAACTGGTCGGCCGCCGCCTCGGCGAGAGACGTCGTGTTCGCCTCGTCGGTCGAGCGATCGATGTGGTGGCGAAGATTCTGAGTCATCCACCGCTCAACCGCACGCCGGTCGTACTTCGGGGTGAGCTTCGCTGCTGTCTCCGAAACCTCACCCCCGATTGCCGCAGGAGGGGGGCCTTCCTTCAGGAACCCCTCTCCTTCACCAAGGGGGTCTTCACCGAAGGGCGACGCTGCGCTCTTTTCGTCCGAACGTCGCTTCACGTGCCGGATACGAACGTCTGCCAGAGCCCTCTCCAGCTCCTCGACCTTCTCCGGCTTGAGGTTGTCCTTGATCTCCTCGTAGTCGAGCCGCGCCGCTGCCAGGGCCGCCGCATCGAGGGCCTTGTCCATTTTCAGGAGGCACTCGGGGATCCCGTGGATCAGATGGGCTGCGACCTCGAAGAAGTGATCACGGTGCTCGGACTTCTCGATGAGGCTTGTAGCCTCGTCGATATACTTCTTGAGTTGGACGCACCGCATCCGGGCATCCCCCAGCTCTTCCAAAAGGAAGACGGAGATCCCGGCAGCCGTCTTGATCTTGTCCGGCCGCTTGGCAGCCGTCCGCTTCATACAGCCGTCTTCGTGGTGTTCAGACAAGTTCGCCCGCTCCTATCACCGGAAGCGGGCGAACAAGTGAACTATATGGCCACCGGATCAGGAGGCGAAAGCTTGCGGGAACTCCTGGACGAGCACGTTCTTGAAGTCGTCTGATTCCGCAGCGAAGACCGCCTGAAGGACATCGAAGCGGTCCTCGTAGTCGGCCTGGAGCCGGGCGAGCTTCTTTCTCGCGGTCGCCGTGAAGTCGTAGTTGTCCGGGAAGTCCGGGCACATGGCCTTCGCGATCTTCCGGCGCACATCGAGCGTCCCGTTCACCGCAGCGGTCTTTTGTGCCGCCGCTTCCTCGGACCTCGGGTGGGCCTGAGGCTTGAGATTCTTGGGTCCGTTCGTGTTCTTGAACGTGATCCCGTCCTCGGTGATGGTCGATTCCTTGGCCTTGCCGCCCATGCCAGCCATGTCGGCGATCTCGATGCCGTGTCCGACGTCGTTCTTGAACGTCATCCCCTCGGACTCGCCCGATTTCGCCGTCTTCTTCACCTGACCGACCACGCGAGCAGTCGGGGCCGCATCGACGTACTTGGACTTGTGAGCTTCCTTCTGCACGAGGTAGGCCTCACGGTCCTCCTCCGGCATCCGCGAAAGCATCTCCTCTTCGGAAATTCCCTGTCCAGGGTCGATGACACCCGAAGCGTTGGCCTGCCGAAGCGCGGACCCGACAGACTCGGCCGTGAGGATCGTTCGCTGCGACTTCGCCTTCTCGCCAGCCGCCGTCTTCAACGTCCGCACGGGAACGCCGTCTTGGGCCTCGACCGTCCCCATCGTCCCCGCCTTCGGGTTGACCGGAACGCCGCGCTGGTAGCCGTTGTTGGCCGTCTTGGTCTGCGCTGCATGATCCTTCGCAGACCCCACAACACGCTCGTCAGACTCGGTTGCTGCTGACATCGCGATGGGAGCCCGCACACCTCCGGTCATCGGATTGCCACCCTGCGTGGGGTGCCGGACCTGGATGCCTGCCGCCACGGGGCGACCGTACTCGGGGTCGTTCTCGTCGTAGATGTCCGCCAGGACAACCCAACCAACCTTGATGGCGCCTCGGAATTGGGGGTACGGGTAGTCCACACCCCCTACCTCCACCGTCGAACCGTCGAAGAAGCAATCCATCCCCTTGGAGACAGATGCGCCCGTGTTGCCGAGTGTGAAGTTGCGGGTAGAGACGAAGTGCTGCTTCTCACCCTGCTTGAATTTGATCTGTGTCGGATCCATGTGATCTGGGCCTCCCTTGGGATACAACTCTCCCATTATGAGAAGGCCGATAAGTGTTTTAGGCCCGATCTCGGCCCTAAATCGACATAGCGGGTACGTTTAGGTTGTGGGGTGCGTAGCTTCTCCCGTCAGCACCTTGAAGTCCTCGGCGGCCTGCTCTTCGGGATCCTTGCTGGCCCACATGGTTCGGAGGTCCGGATCATCCAACGAGCGGAGTGTCGTAACGAGTGCTGCTGTCTCGCCCTGGAGTTGGAACTGCCGGCCCTGAATGCCCGAACGGAACTGCTTGAGGACCTCTGCGAATGCCTCGTTGGCAGTAGACCCCGCGCCTTCCCACTTCTCTTCGTAGGCGAGAACAGGCTTGTCCCCTTCGAGATGGTCGACGCCACGAAGGGTGACCACCAACCGCCACGACTCCGGTAGTTCTGGGAGGTCTGACCCGTCATGCTCGAAGTGGAAGGAGACCCTTGGCATCGGGCCACTCCCCATCTCTTTGCCGCGTGCAAACATGAGGATCGCTTCGCAGAGCCGGTCGATCTTTTCCATACACCCGCTTTACACCGACTCGACTTTGATCAACCAGACGAACGGTTGTAGGTGGTGTAGAGCGGGAGAACGATGACGAAGCGACCTGAGGGGTACCAGCAGAATGACCGCGACGTCCTTGGTGAGAATGCCGTTTACCCTGGGCACCCCGTAACCGTGGCCTACGTCATCACGAAGGTTTTCAAGTCCTTCGACGAGGCCTTCGAGGCATCCACCTCCGGGCCTCCCAACGCCCTCTGCGCGAATGCCATCCCAGGAGCGGGAGGCTGCGTCTACGCGGCCCTAAGCCTCCTCAAGCGTCTCCGGGAGGGTGTGCCCATCGAGCAGGCATTCACGTGGGCTGACGAGGTGTGGGGCTCGACAGATGACATGAAGAACGATGGACGGTCCTGGCCTGGTCGAACCGTAGCCCCAGGGTACTACCTCAAGAGGTACCAAGAGGGGCAGGGGCAGGCTGACCGTTTCAAGCAAAAGCTCGTGGAGCACCGATCGTGGTGGGAAGCACCCAGCCAATCCGTCAGAGCCTAAGCCTTGTCGATCAGGCGGTGAATGACGCCCACCGTTGACTCTACCGTTGATGCCGCGTTCGCGAGGTTGTCGAGCTGCGGCTTGTACTTGCCGGGATCTTTTGTGTAGAGGTCGAGAGAGGTGCGCATCTGCTTCACCTCTTTCTCGATCGATTCGACGAGGCGATCCAACTTCGGAACGTTGACCTCGCCAGCCGTCTTATCGCTACCGAGACTCCCCATCAACTTCTGAAGCGCGACGATCTTCTTGACCATCGCATCCTTCATGGGAGTCAGATGCAAGTGCTCCTTGCTAACGATCTCGCGCAGTTCACCCGCAAGGTCTTGAGTCTCCGGAACATCTGACATCAGTTCCATGAGCGACCCCTTGAGCACACCAAGCTGGACACTGAACTCCTTCAGCGTCCCCAACGTCGAGTCAAACTTGGGGTCCACGTACTTGTGCATGTACGCCTTTGGATCCGAAGGCCGCGAGGCCGACTTGTGAGCGTTGGTGAAACGCAAGGCAACGCGACGAGCGAGGTGATCCATCATGTTTCCCGTCCGATAGAAGGACTACAACCTTAAATGCCAGAAGGCCACCCTGGTTTCCCAGGATGGCCTTCCGAACTTGCCTATCTCTAGGCCGATCCGTCAGATGCGGGTGACGACGAGACGCGTGAGGCCGCGAGGGTTGAACGCCCCGATGCCGACGTTCTCGAAGCAGGAGAACCCGATCGTACGCGCCTTCGGGTCGTCGGCACTGAGCACGGTCAGCTCCGTACGAACCGGGAAGCGGCCGAAGTTCTCCGGCTCCGCACAGACGTACACGAAGCCGACCGGAACGAGGCGGCTCGTGATGATCTGCGCACCCCAGAGAACGGCCTGGAGGCCGGTCTTGAGGAGGGTTGCCTGGCTCTCGATGTCCAGGATGTCCCGGCCGAACTTGCGGATATCCGCGTAGTCGACCGCGTTCATGTAGATGCGAGCGACGCGAAGGTCGTGACGCTCGACCTCAGCGAAGGCGTCCGCAAGGACGCTCGGGCTGATCGGAGCCACGACGGCGACGTCGGGGTTCGTCTGACCCGGAAGGGTGTCGAAGCCCGAGACAGCGATGCTGTCGAGGACTGCGAAGACGCGCTCGTCCTCGGCGGCCTGGATCTGCGCCTTCGCGAGATCCTGAGACCGCTCGATGAGGTCGAAGCGACGCTCCTTGATCTGCGTGAGCGGGATCTCCGGGTTCGAGGCGATCTCGAACAGGGGGAAGATCACGCGACGCGGCTTCTGGATGGCGAGGATGTTCTCGCCCTCCTCGCCGACCACGAACGCCGTGACGTCCGGGTCCTTGTCGTAGATCGGCAGTGCGCCGTCCGGAAGCTGCTCCACGAGGAAGGTCTTGCGACCGACCGCCGTGTAGTCGCGACGGAGACGGAGCGGCTGGATCATCGAGGCAGCGAGCTTCGCGCGGCCAGCGGCCGTCTTGATGTACTCGCTGATGATCTGCTGCTTCAGTTCGTTGGAAACCTGGTTTGCCATGACTTGTCTTCTTCCTTTTCCTGTCCAGTGATCAGACGCGGAGGTCGATCACGAGGAGCGACGAGTTGGCATCCGGGGCGACTTTGACGATCCCGATGATCGTCACGTTGGCGGTCGAGCCTGCACCGTAGGTCGGTGCGTTGCGCTCGTACGCGTCATCGATGTTCTTGGTGATGAGGCCGTTCGCCGAGGCGTACACGACGTCACCGGGGGCGTACGTGAACGCCGCACCGGCGGTCACTGCACCCTGCGTGATGAGACCCTTGGTCTCGTAGACCGAGAGGCCGACGGTCGAGCCGTTTCCGTTCACGTACGGACCGCGACCCGAGGCCACGCCGGGCGTGTTCTCGAACGCGTTGCCGAGTGCGTCGTTCAGGAAGATTCCGAGGGGCTTGCAACCGACAGCGAATGCTGCCGCGTTGGGGCCGCCGTGGAAGCCGTTTCCGAAGTCCGGGCGTGTGAACGCAACCGAACCTCCGAGGACGCCGACCTTGGTGATCGACGCGAGGGTGGTGGACTTGGTGGCGCCTGAGGTGACGACAGAGGGATTGGCTTGTGTGAACGCGTCCGGCGTCAGAACACCCACGCTATTGCGGGTAACGACGTGGAGGAGTTGGACACGACCGCTGGTCTCCCTGAAATCACCCGAGGACTGACCGCCGATGGCGAAGGTCGTCATTGATCAACTCTCCTAATGGGCATGAGCCTGGGGCGATTCACATTCGATTCGATTTGCGCCCCCCGGAGTTGAAGCCGGGGGGCGAGAACTCACTTGAGCCCGAAAGCCTCTTTGACATCCGGGGCCGTCTGCCAGAGAGAGGCGAGGCGGTTGACCTCCTCGCCAGTCTTCGGAGACGGAGAGCCGTTCCCACCGATGCGGGGAACGCCGCTCGTGGGACGCGTCCCGACCGTACGGGTCGCCGCAGTGCGGACCGCATGGGCCTGCTTCTGCTGATCGCCACCCTGCTGCTGAGCCTGCTGTGCTTCCTCGGCGTCTTGCGACTCCTGGGTAGCGAACAGGTTGCGGAGGATGGAATCCTCGTTCGACAGCACGACCTCACCGACATCCATCGGAGCCGGGTCGAGTTGGATGTCGACTTCCGACATTCCACCACCGGATCCCGGACCCATGAGCATCTGGTCGAGGAGCTGGTCGTCGGCCTGGACAGCCGGCGGCATCTGCTGCTG
>Ga0315291_10002886_pt1 | contig 22352 bp, 16 predicted proteins | sample YL17G12_20_MG_FD_203070 | JGI IMG/M metagenome (GOLD analysis project Ga0315291, IMG submission 203070) | Sediment microbial communities from Yellowstone Lake, YNP, Wyoming, USA - YL17G12_20 | ecosystem: Environmental > Aquatic > Freshwater > Lake > Sediment | place: USA: Wyoming | collected... | reverse complement strand
GTTTGGTGAACATGTATTATTTATAGGTGATAATCGGGAAGCTGCGAGAATGATGGGCGTTAATGTGAATAGCGTAAAAATAATGGTTTTTGTATTGATGGGAGTGATGGCTTCATTTGCCGGGATACTGAGTTGTTATCGAATGAGAACCTGGTGGCCGACCATGGGAGAAGGATATATAATGATGGTAATGGCTGCTGTTTTTATAGGCGGTACTTCTATGCTTGGTGGAGTAGCTAGCATCGAGGGTACTTTCATTGGTGCATTTATTATTGGTTCTTTAGAAGCAGGTATTGTTGCTGCAGGCCTTTCTGGTTTCTGGACACAATTTGTTTGCGGGGTTTTAATAATAGCTTCAGTAACTATTCATACCTTAGCAAAGAGAAGAAAATAGGGTATAGATATAATGTAATATTATGAAGTAAAAGGGAATGATATGAAATTTAAACTATTTAAGGAGACAATATTTTTTCAGTTAGAACTTTGTGTTGACTGTGGATCCTGAATCAGATGATTTTTGTAAAGAATTACATAATTTTGGAGCGATTTGTCGGGTAGTAAATGGCTTAAAGAAGGCCAGATTTGGTTAAGTTGGAGCTAGACCAGCAGCTTTTTTATAGGTAGGAGTAAAAAAATTTAAGCTATGAATAGAAGTGTTTTAATATGGTAAGAAGGAATATGAGAAAGAAAAGAGTATTAGATGCAGTTAATAGAATTAGCCAAGATGTTCTACCAACACAAATAGATTATACCCCAGAAATGAAAGATAAAATCAAAAAACTTTTGGATATTAAAGACAATGAAGTTGATGAAAAGTTGGATAATCATATTAAGTATTTACCATTAAATGATATAGTAAAGATAGATAAAGAGAATGGTGTCAAATATGATGTTTGGGGAATAGGCTGGGATCAGATACCTACTGAAGGATTTCATATAAAACACCATCCATTATTCAAGTCTAGCAATCTTACAGAGTATAAATTTCCTGAACCAACAGATGAATTGTTATCAATAATAAAAGAAAGGGGTCGAAGAGAAAGGGATAATTATTTTCTTTTATCCTTACAGGATTTTACTCTTTTTGAGAGATGCTGGTGCCTTAGGGGATATGAGAAGGTACTAATGGATATGTATTATAGAGAAAAAGAAATTAATTATTTATTGGATGGAATTACTGATTTTAATGTAGAAATGTCAAAAAAAATTGTAAAACTAGGCATTGTAGATGGGCTACGCACAGGGGATGATGTCGGAACTCAAAGGGGCATGGTAATATCACCAGAAATGTTTAGAAAATTTTTTAAAAAAAGATATAAAAAAATATGGGAAATCTACAAAGATAAAAATCTTTCTATTTTTCACCATTCTTGTGGAAATATAATAGAAATAATACCTGACTTGATAGAAATTGGTTTAGATGTGATTACCCCGGTTCAGCCGGAAGCTATGGATCCAGAGAAGTTATCAGAAGAATTTGGGGAAAAGTTATCTTTTCTAGGTGGAATAAGCACCCAAAATACATTGCCTTTTGGAACACCGCAAGATGTAAGGAATGAAGTTATTGACCGAATAAGAGTGTTAGGTAAAAATAATGGATATATAATTTCTCCATCTCACGAAGTAACATCAGATTGCAAACCAGAAAACTTTCGTATGTTGATTTCAACGCTCGGTGAATATAAAAGAGGTGAAATAAATACTTATAAAACAGATTAACAGTTTTTCTAAAATTATAAAAATTTTAATTAAATAATAAAGAATAAAATTAAAAGTTATATCAAGGGAAATAAACAGTGATTTATAAATATATTATATCAGCTGATATATTAAATGGTTCTCACCAATCTGGAATGAAAATAATTGTCGAGAGGTAATTTAGAGTATTGAGAAAATTTTTAAAATAATATTTATGTGTAATATTAAGTAAAGATAAAAGAAAGATAAACAAAAAATATAATCTACAAAATTTATTATTAGCGGGAGTTCAATATGAATCATCGTGAAAGAGTGTTAATGGCTCTTAACCACGAAACCCCTGATAGATGCCCGATGCAAATAAGTTTTACTCCGGAATTTGCAAAAAGATTAAGCAAGGAAATGAAAATTCAAGGAGAAGATAGTCACAATCCCCACGGGGGAGGGAATTCCTATAAATTGGAATTAGCTTTAGATGAAGATATGCTTCTAACTTCGGTAGGGTGGGCTAATTCTTATTATCAGGATGGTTTTAAAAACGGAGAAGAATATGTTGATGAATGGGGTATAAGATGGAAGGTTATTCAATATGATACTAAGTATGGAAAAGGTAGATATACCGAAATTATCGGACACCCCTTAGCAAATGATGATACTGTAAATGCTTATATAGTTCCTGATCCTAATCGTCAGGAATTATATAGAGGAGCTCAAAAACTGATTGATAATTATAAAATAGATTATTTCATTGTTGGAGTTACTGTAACCACAATTTTTGAAACTGCTTGGGCATTAAGGGGAATGGAAAAGCTACTGATGGATTTTATAATAAATCCTGGTTTAGCTGAAGAAATATTAAATATACCTTATCATTACCATCTTACCGCTGCAAAAAAATTAACTGAGATGGGAGTCGATATGATTTGGATAGGGGATGATGTTGGAACACAAAAGGCAATGATGTTTTCGCCACAAATTTGGAGGATTTTTTTTAAACCAAAGATGGCTAATTTTATTTCTGAAATAAAAAAAATCAATCCTGTTTTAAAAGTAGCTTATCATTCTGATGGTGTAATTTATCCTATTATACCTGATTTAATAGAGATTGGGGTAGACGTTCTGAATCCTATACAACCTGCTGCCATGGATCCTTATAAATTAAAAAAAGAATATGGAGATAAATTGTGTTTTTGGGGTACATTGGATGAACAGTATACCCTGCCTTTTGGCTCACCGAGCGAAGTAAGAAAAGAGGTATTGTCTCGAATCAATCTGGTGGGTAAGCAGGGAGGCTTAATTATAGGTCCGACGCATAATGTACAGCTTGATACGCCTATGAACAATTTTTGGGTTATGGTAGATACCATAAGGAAGACTTATTATTAAGTAATATGGGTATTTTATTAAAAAAGTATCATTGGATTATTAATATTCAAAGGAGGATTTAAATGATTAACATTCCTAAAATAAAACTTGGGATAGTTGCTGTAAGTCGTGACTGTTTTCCTATTGAACTTAGTAAAAGTAGGAGAGAAGCTGTTATAAAAGCGTGCAGCGAAAGGGGAGTTTCAATTAAGGAAATTAAGACAACTGTTGAAAACGAAAGAGATGTTTTAAAGGCCTTAAAAGATTTGAAAGAGACAGAAGTTAATGCATTGGTATTATATCTGGGTAATTTTGGCCCTGAAGGCCCAGAAACAATGCTTGCTCAAAAGTTTTCAGGACCTACTATGTTTGTTGCCGCGGCAGAAGAAACTGGAGAGAATTTAGTAAATGATCGCGGAGATGCATATTGCGGTATGCTGAACGCTTCATATAATTTAGGGCTAAGAAAATTAAGTCCTTATATTCCTGAATATCCTGTTGGTACAGCTGAAGAGATAGCAGAAATGATATTGGACTTTGAAAATATCGCTAGAATATTACTGGGGCTCAAAAAACTCAAGATAATAAGCTTTGGCCCCAGACCTCAGGATTTCCTTGCCTGTAACGCGCCTATACAACCCCTGTATGATTTAGGTATAGAAATAATGGAAAATTCAGAGTTGGATCTTTTCAAAGCTTTTAATAATCATGAAAATGATTCAAGAATATCAGAAGTAGTTAAAAATATGGAAAAAGAATTGGGTGATGGAAACAGATATCCAAAAATACTGTCCAAACTTGCACAGTATGAGCTTACACTAAAAGACGGGATAGAGCAGAACCTTGGTGCATCTGAATTTGCAATATTTGCTAATAAGTGTTGGCCTGCTTTCCAGACTCAATTTGGATTTGTGCCTTGTTATGTGAATTCAAGGTTTGCTATGAGAGGAATACCTATATCTTGCGAAACAGATATATATGGAGCATTGAGTGAATATATAATTACTCTGGCTACTAATTTACCAGCTACACTTTTGGATATAAACAATACAGTACCGAAGGATATGTATGAAGAAAATAGGAAAAAGGTAGAGAATTATAAACTAAACGACCTATTTATGGGATTCCATTGTGGAAATACTCCTATTTGTTATATAAAGAATGCTGAAATGAAATACCAGTTAATTATGCATAAATTTCTTGAGCCAAATAAAGAACCTGATATTTCCAGAGGTACCCTTGAAGGAATCATAATTCCTGGAGATATTACCCTGTTTAGGCTGCAAGGTACCACTGATTGTAAATTAAAGAGTTACATAGCTCAGGGTGAAGTACTTGATATAAATCCGAAATCCTTTGGAGGAATTGGTGTATTTGCTGTTAAAGAAATGGCCAGGTTCTATCGCCATATACTTATTGCCAAAAGATTTCCCCATCATACCGGTATAGCATTTAAACATGCAGGTAAAGTTTTATTTGAAACTATGAAGATGTTGGGTATAAACGATATAGCTTTTAATCAACCTTCAAATCTACTATATAGAAACGAAAATCCATTTGCCTAAATTTTAAAGTTGAAAATATTATAAATATGAATAGCAAATATTTGGGTTCTTAAAAGCGATGAAGTAAAAAAATAGAATATACCATTTATTTTTATTAATTTGGATGGAGAAAAGAAAAAATGATAAAACCGGATAAGCATTTGCCGAAATATTATCAGCTAAAAGAATACTTAAAGCAGATGATTCAAAATGGAGAGATTATACCGGCGCAAAAGTTACCTTCAGAAAGTGATCTTGTCCGTCAGTTTAAAATAAGCAGACATACGGTCCGCCATTCTTTTAGTGAGTTAGAAAATGAAGGATGGATATATAGAGAACAGGGGAAAGGTACTTTTTGCGCTTACCGAGGAAGTAAAAAAGAGCAGAAAATAGCGGTTCTAACCACCTATATTTCTAACTATATTTTTCCCTCTATTATTAGAGGCATTGAGGAAATATTGTGTGAATTAGGTTTTTCATTTAGTATTGCCAGTACTGGCAATAATAAACGCAAAGAAGCAGAATGTATGAAAAGATTCTTAGAACAAGATATATCTGGCATAATTGTGGAGCCGACAAAAAGTGCTAAACCAAATATCAATCAAGAATATTTTCAGGAACTAGAGAAACGTGATATCCCCTATATACTATTACATGCCACCTATCCTGATTTAGATTCTGCCTATATAATTATGGATGACGAAAAAGGCGGTTTTCTTGCTACGCAATATTTATTAAAGTTAGGTCATAAAGATATAGCTGGAATATTTTTATCTGATGATTTACAAGGTATAAGACGACAGGCCGGTTTTTTGTCTGCTTTAAATAAATATAAGGTTACTGTAAATAATGAATTTTTAGGCAATTATAAAACTGAGCAGATGTTTTCTTTCCCCTACAATTTTACTATGAACTTGTTGCAAAAGAAAAATCGACCAACTGCTATTGTTTGTTATAATGACCAAATAGCTATTCAAGTTATGGAGGCTATTCGTCGTAGTAACTTAAAGATTCCGGGGGATATTTCATTAGTAGGATACGACAATTCAAATTTAGCAGTTGCTACTGAGGTAAAATTGACTACTATTAAGCATCCAAAAGAAGAGATGGGTAAACGGGTAGCACACATGATAATAGATATGATTAATGGAGAGGTAAGGAAGCCGTACTTTGTGTATCAGCCGGAGCTTATTATACGAAGCTCTTGTAAAACATTCTCGAAATAAGGTAAAATTTGCGGAGAGTGTCTTCATATTGTATTGGGGGAGGACGATGAGCATGTTGGAGGATCTCAAAAAAGAAGTATACCAGGCTCACCTGAACCTTTGGGAGAACAGATTAGTTATGTGGACATCTGGGAATGTAAGCGCTCGGGATCCTAAAACTAATCTTGTGGTTATCAAACCAAGTGGTGTTCCTTATAGTGAATTGTCACCTGATAATTTGGTAGTTGTTGATCTAAATGGCAAGATTGTAGAAGGACAATTAAGACCATCGGTGGATATGGCAACACATCTTTACATCTATAAACATATGCCAAAGGTTATGTCTGTAATCCATACACATTCTACTTATGCCAGTGCCTTTGCAGCTATAGGTGAGCAAATTCCAGTTTGCCTTACCGCCATGGCAGATTTTTTTGGTTGCAATATTCCTCTAGGTGAGCTGGTATTAATAGGAGGAGAAGAAATAGGAAAAGAAATTGTTAGTAAGATTGGCGATTCAAAGGCTATAATAATGAAAAATCACGGACCTTTTACTGTAGGGAAAAATGTTAACGAAGCCCTACAAGCTGCAATATTTTTAGAAGAAAGTGCAAAAACTCTAATCATGGCTAAAATTCTGGGAGAACCTCAATCTATCCCAGAATCTATGGTAAATATACTTCATAAAAACTATACTGAAAAATATGGACAATAAAGGAGATAAAATATTATGCGCAATGAATATCTTTTAGGTACAGATATAGGTACACAGGGTACCAAGACGGTACTGGTAAACCCTCAAGGTAAAATAATTGCCTCTGCATTTTCTGAGTATGATGTAATAAAACCAAGGCCTTCCTGGGCAGAACAATGGCCTGATGTATGGGTAAAAGCCACCTTTGATACAATTAGAGCAACTTTAGAAAAATCAAGAGTGAAACCTTCTGATGTCGCTGGGATTGCCTTGAGTGGACTTTATGGTGGCTCAGGTATACCAGTTGACCAAGATATGAATCCTATAAGACCATGTCTTATATGGATGGATAGGCGCGCGACAGATGAAGTACAATGGGTAAAGGAAAATGTTGATAAAGATAAGATATTTGAAATTACTGGTAATTATGTGGATTCTTACTATGGATTTACCAAGATGATGTGGATTAAAAATAATGAGCCAAATAATTGGCACAAGATATTCCAGTTTATAACCCCCAAAGATTATGTTATCTATAAATTAACCGGAGAAAATGTGACGGATTTTTCCTCGGCTGGTAATATTGGTGGAATTTTTGATATAAAGAAACGAACTTGGTCAGAGGAGATGTGCGAGATACTTGGTATCCATAGGTCAATGTTACCCCAGCGAATTGTAAAATCTGCCGACATTGTGGGTAAAATAACCAAAGAAGTCTCGAAACTATGCGGCTTATTGGAAGGAACATTGGTTGTAGCTGGTGGTATAGATGCACCCCTGGCTTCTTTGAGTGCAGGTGTTTTGGAAGAAAGAAGCCATGTTGCTATGGTGGGGACCTCTATATGTTGGGGGGTCGTTCATAAAGGACAACATCTGTCTCCTAAATTAGTAAGTTTTCCCTATGTGGCTTACGACGACCAGATGATATATACCTTTGGTGGAGCGGCAACAGCAGGTGGTATCGTTAGATGGTTTAGGGATCAATTTGGCGATAAAGAGAAGGAAGTCGAGAGAAAATCGAATATCTCTGCTTATAAACTCTTAGATGAACAAGCAGTAGAAATTTCTCCCGGTTCGGAAGGACTTTTATTATTACCGTATTTTATGGGTGAACGTTCACCGATATGGGATCCTGATGCCAAAGGAACCATCATAGGTTTGAGCTTATACCATACCAGGAAACACGTTTACCGAGCCATTTTAGAAGGCGTGGCTTATTCTCTGCGCCATAATATAGAAGCAGGATTAGAAAGTGGATTAGAACTAGCAGAAGAATGTATTATGGTAGGAGGGGCAACCAGATCTCAATTGTGGATGAAGATATTTTCGGATGTAACTGGATATCCGATAAAAACCCTGGTACAAAATGTGGAGGCTCCTTATGGAGATGCCTTATTAGCTGGTGTTGGAACAGGTGTTTTAGGTTCCTACGAAAGCATAAAAGATTGGGTACGATTTGATAAAACGATTTATCCTGATCAAAAAGCGAAAAAGATATATGATCAGTATTTTATAGAATATAAGAAGGCATACGAATCTTTGAAGGATACTATGAAAAGGTTAGGCAAGATAAAGTGAAATGCAAGATGATCTGGATAAGTTTATTATTATTATAATTTTAAAAGAACGAATCAGGGTTACAGGCTTAAGGGAAAGATCCCTTATCAAAAATTATTGGATGGTAAGCGAAAATATACTTTACCTTTCCCCCCAATAGTATAGTATTATTCTCTATAAGAAAGAGTAGAAAGTGTAAACACCACTTGAAAGTAATACAATTTATCTTATAATATATTTTACGAAATTAACCAAAAAAAGTTTCAATTTGGGACAAAACTTAGATTAAAAGATATCCCCTATTTTTATCATTATTCTATCTTTTAGGTTAAAAATCCTTCTTTTTTTCTAAAAATATTTGTAAAAAAAATAAAAAAGCTCCTCAGAAAAAAGTCAAAGAGCTTGGAATGCTTTAGTGAGCCCTATTGGTCAGCTTCAGAACTTTTAAGGGGAATATAACCATAGAAAATATTAGATTAAATCAGATGATTCTTCAATATTAAAGCAAGATCTTAAGTAGTGCTTATTGAATTGTTTTTTAAACCAAAATTATAAAAGGAGAATTAATAGATTAATATCCTAAATTTTCTCCAACTAATACTCATTTTTTATCCAATTATGCTAACTCCTTCTTTCACCTGTTTTTAATACTTAATCAAGGTGCAAAATTCTTTACTAAATTACGATTTGATTATTTTTATATGGTTATTTTTTGGATTTCTTTACTGAGACTGTTTCAGTAGCAATTCTGGATTGCTCAGCAACCTTCTTAATTATTTTTTTCTTTTTTTTCAACTTTTTCGGATTTTTATCTCCCATTTAATATCACCTCCTTTTTTACTTCAACCATTTTACTAAATAAACGTAATTCAATGTATTGTTTATTATATACTACAAGCCTATTCAAAAATCCTTCTGTTCCATGAAAATATTTATAAAAATAAAAAGCCCTTCAGCAAAATACCTGAAAGGCTTTAATAATATAGTACTAATAGTAAAAACTTTTTAGTATTTCGATATGAACGGCATCTTTTTACTTTTTAACCAGTTCCACACGCCGATTCTGAGCCATTCCGGTAGCAGTGGTGTTGGACGCAACTGGTTTAGACTCACCATAGCCTTCTACAGAAAGTCGAGAGGGAGAAACACCGGCAGCAACAAGATACGACTTAACTGCTTCCGCGCGTTGCTGGGAAAGAACCTGATTGTGCTCGGTAGTTCCGCTTGAGTCGGTGTGTCCTTCAATAATCAACTGCATCGCCGGTTCAGACTTGAGCATGGCGACAATCTTATCCAAGGTCGGCTTAGACTCGTTTCGAATTACATCTGAATCTACATCAAAGTTAATCCCGTAAAGCCTTACCCTTCCGAATTCTAAAAGCTCCTTGGTCATTTGTTCCTGCACCCCGCCCGACCAATGAGGACAGCCACCAACTTCTTGAGATTTCTTCACCCCGTTCCATGTTCCTGCTGCCCTTTCCTGGCCTTCATGCCACCAAAGACCAAAAAACTTCTCTCCATCGGAGGTGAAAACCATGACGGCTGGACCTTTTCTATCGCCTTCCTGCCAGGTCAATTTCATAGTTCGGCCTTCAATACCACCATTCAATACTCCTTACTCCTTCTTTATATTCGTAGCAGCCGGTCACTGATGTCCCCTGCTGCCTGAGATGAAAGTCATTATAATCACTCTTATAGGTTCCGGAAACATCGGTTAACGGTGTCTGAGTCAGTTGTTTTCCGAAGGCACGAAAATCCATAAGCTCTGTATATTCAGCCGAACCGTGATTATTTTTAATGGTCAGTCGAAGCCATTTTCCTGATTCTTCAACGGTTACCGGGAAACTTTGATTGTCCTCCTGATTAGCCAGAGAAACACTGGCGATCTCCTTGAACCCTGCTGTGGGACCCTCATCGGAAAGTTCCACCAGGATGTCCTTTGCGGCGCTCCCCTTGGTGTCTACCTTTCCCGTATCAAACTCCAGGCGGTTGAGCACCGTCTTCTCGGCAAGTTCAATGACTAACACGTTATTTAAAATTTTACCCTTGGAACAACACCAGCCAGTTTTCGGATTTTCGTCTATAATCCAAACACTACCCCATCCGGAACCATACTCGGCGGGTTTCTCTACCAGCAATGCTCCGGAAGAGAACGAGATCAGCGACTGATCAGTTGCGGCTGCATAAGTCATTATTCCAAATTCAAAAAATAGACCAACTATTACCAGTGATACCAAAATTAATTTTCTACTCATAATAGAACTTCCTAGAATTAGAATTATATTTTTTTAATAAAAGAAAGGGTCTCTCCTGTTACCTTCATACAGGTTACAATATAAAGTTTTATTTAAATTTAAAAAATGTAAAATATTTATTTATGTTAAATATTTTACTCTATATAATATATACTACTACATACTACACTTATTTTAAAAATCCTTCTTTTTTATTAAAACAATTTCATAAAAAATAAAAAGACCTTCAGCAAATGCCAAAGGGCTTGAAATTAGCAAGCTCCCCCTATTGAATAGGTTCAGAACTTTCAGAGAAAAAGAAAATCATTTGTAATTACCTCTTTCTATTTCATAAAGTCTATAAACTTATTTCAGCCTGTTGACCTAGGGTACATAATAGGTAATCTCCAGTCTGGGACGCAGGGCTGGATCAGTTGTGTAATCCGAAGAATGGCAGGAAATAAAAGTTTGACCCGAAAATTCCTTTACATCTGTTAAGACTACACCATAATTGGGGTTAATTTCATCAAGCCATCCCTGTAGTATAGAAGTAATATCCCAAGATAGCCAGGCACTCTCACCGGCAATAACCGAAACTGTGGTTTCTGGAGCTGTATAATTAGCTTGATCAGTCCAGATAATCGAACTTTCTTCCCAGCTTTCGGTCACCAGATGTAAGGCAACTATAAAATCTTCTGTTCCTGAAGTATTATACTGATATACGCTTAAATCAGCATTCACAATAACAGCATGGTCTGGCAGGGCACTTAAGTCAAACTGAAGATAGGATCTAAAATGTTTATCAGAGGTATTTCCAATCATTAAATCGGGGTGAGACCCATAATTAATATCAGGATTATCTTCCCATATTACCATACTGTCTTTCCCCTCTTCCGGACCCGGCTGAATGGTGATGGTCTGCTCTATAATAGTTGGGTTCACGGTAATCGTAACCGTGGCCGTCTTTGATCCAGCATCGTTGGTGGCAGTTAAGGTATAGGTGGTGGTGGAAGTTGGCGTTATGGAGGTGGAACCGGATAAGGCAAACGTATCGCCATCAGGATTGATGGTAACGGTAGTGGCATTAGTCACTGACCAGCTTAAGATGGCACTGTCACCTTCCTCAAGAATATAGATATTGGCTGAGAAGGAATTGATGATCGGGAGAACGGGGGATCCATCACAGCCTGATAAGAATATTATAAAGCAGCAAAATAAAAAAACGTACTTTAAATAATAGTCATAATTCTTTATTATTCCTTTCATCTGAGTCGACCTCCTTTTTTTCATTTAAGGAATTAACGTAATCATCTCATCAACTCTATTGGTAGATTATCGATTAATGTAAAATTGGACATGAAAGCACTTTTATGCGTGAATTGCTAAAATTTATTAAAACTTTCTTTGTTATGTCATATCCCTAGAGCAGTAACTATGTTTCTCATGTAGGAATATCGCATAAAACCTATACCAAGCTGCTTCTTCCTTCCAATTGGATTACTCCTCCCTGCTTCAATGGGTAGGGAGGAGTAATTTGTTTTTGATATAAACTATCAATAGAAATAGACATGGGCACCATCATTGGGATCACCACTATGACTATTGCCAGAAAAGGCATTGCCAGCAACTGTGGACCAATATTGAGGAGGAATGTTTTTCTCAGCCTCAGTACCAGTACCCCAACCAGTCGGACGATCAGTACTAGGGAGAAGATTGCACGCACTCTCTACATAAATCCCTCCGCCATATTGACCCGCAGTATTGTCAGTGACGGTATTATTGGTGACGGTAGGGGTGCTATAATTATCCACACAAATTCCTCCACCAGCGCCTGCCGTATTGTCTTTAATGATGTTACCGTTGATGGTGAGAGTACTTAAGCATTTAAACACATAAATCCCTCCGCCTTTTGCCCAGTAATCTGTTGCATGGTTACCGATAATGATGTTGCCGGTGATGGTGGCGGCACTGCGAGACGTCCCAATACCGCCGCCAAACTCTGCTGTGTTATTGGTAATGGCGTTATTGGTAATGGTGGGGGCACAGTAATTACCAATACGAATCCCGCCGCCGTTTTTTGCATCTCCGTTTCGAATGGTAAACCCTGCCAGTGTCGATGTATCACCATTCAAAAACTCTACGACAGAATCACTTCCTCCCCCATCGATGATGGTGGCAGCTACAATTGCGGGGTTTAAAGGGTCGGAACTTCGCACGGTGATGTTCTTATTGTCAAATTTAATGTTTTCATAGTAGGTATCAGAAGAAACGATGATAGTATGTCCAGACTGGGCAGCATCAATGGCTTCCTGTATGGTATCGTAACCAATTCCCGTGTCATTATTATATACTCTTTTCCCTAGAAGAATCAGAATACCCCATATGTCCTCCCAGTTCACCGGAACATAGGGGAGCCATGTGAAAATCGGACCAAACTCAGCATGGATAGTGTGGTCTTGCTGGATGCTTGTGAAGGTGTAGCTGGTGACTGCTCCAACGGATACATCATCCACCAGGACATTAAAGATCTGGTAGTCTTTAACCGGAGTGATGGTAAAGGTTAAACTTTCTCCCTCGCTTACCGCAATCGCTCCTGCAGGCTCGATTTGGCCACCTGCACCGGAAGTCGAGGTGATGGTATATTCCAAGCTAGCTGAGATGACGGTGATTGTTACCGTGGCTGTACTCGACCCGGCACTGTTGGTAGCAGTTAGGGTATAGATGGTAGTAGTGGTTGGATTTACTGCGGTTGCTCCTGTCAAAGCAACACTACCAATAGCATTATCAATGGTAACGCTGGTAGCATCTGTAACACTCCAGCTTAAAGTAGAACTCTCTCCTGCAGTAATCGTTGATGGACTGGCTGAAAAGGAATTAATAATGGGAGCTGTTGGAGGTGTACCGGTACATCCAGCAATAAATACTAAAACCGCAATGGCAAAAAACAAGCTGAAATATTTAAAATAATTTATTCTTTTCTTTTTCATTTTCTTAACCTCACTAAAATTTATATTTGGTCAGAAAAGGGGTCGGCCTTTTCACCTTTGACCTAATTATTTCTAATAAATTAAACTCTCCTTTGTTAAATTCTTGCAAATCATTTTTATTTAAAACAAAAAGCCGGAACAAGATAACAATATGATTACTCTATTACTCTGTCCTTTTACCTGAAAGATTCTTCCTAGAAAATTAGGAAATGGTTCTTTAAAGTAAACTCTGTATGGGTTCACCTTGTGATTAGGAGGTGCCCCGTCGGTGCTTTTTAGCATAAAGCTCTCCAGAGTTCTGTCCGGTAACGGTTTTTCTGCTCGAAAGCTTCGATACTTTTGGTATCTTGCCTCTTCGGCTCTTTTTCTTTTATGATGGAAAGAAAAAGGCTCTCCTGTTACCTTCATACAGGTTATTATATTTATTTATATAAAACATTATAACATAAGCAATACGACATAAGTTTTAAAAATCCTTCTTTTCTTGAAAAATAATTTAAAAAATAAAAAAGTCCTTCAGCAAATGCCAAAGGGCTGGGAATGGTCAGGCTCCCCCTATTGGACACGTTCAGAACTTTTAATGGTAATATAGCAATAGAAAATATTAAATTAAATCAGTTAGTTCTGCAATATTAAATTAACATCTAAAGATTAGAATTTGCAATATATTATAAAAAATAAAAACCATTCAGCAAAATTGCCAAAAGGCTGGGAATTGTCAAGCTCCTCTTAAGCTGGTAAAGCTTCCCCTTGTCATCTTTCTCCTTTCTCTATCATTATTTAGTCAATTTAAATATTTATGGAATCAGAATGATTCTTCTTTTATTTTTAATCACCCAGATAATATCCGGGAGGCACTTTATAAAGAGCATTTACCATTGTCTTAATGTTGTCGGGAATCGTATCAAAATTGGTCCATTCAGAATAAGGAGTCGGATCAACCTCCGCCCAATAATTAAAACCTACAACATCATTAAATGCACATAGATAAGCAGCATAATAACTATTAGGATAACCACAATATATTCCCCCTGAACTTATCTTTATCACCGCTTCTAAATAATCATAATCACTCCCCTCTTGATGCTCTTCCATCCAACAAATATCCTCCTGGCTTATATCTGAATCAAATATCACCTTCACCGGACTATTTGAATTAGTACTAAGACGTAAAATTACTGGACCCCCTATGACTGCATTCCATTGATTTAAAATTTCTTGCATTTGGCTATAATTAGTCGCATCATAAACATTCACATATCCATCAGGCCACCTCACGACATAATCTCCACCAAACCCCCATGTCCTTATCAATTCTGTTTCTTCGCTGGTAAGAGTATAAGGAGTGGCAGGCATACTACATCCGGAAAGTATTAATCCAGTAATAGTTAAAATCATCATAGTTAAAATTGTTTTGTTTTTCTTCATGCTTCTTTTCCTCCTTTTTTAATTCTCTCTATTATTATTTTTTATTATTAAGTCAATTCTTCAGTAAGCTTCCTAATCTGAGAATATTTCTGATTGAATAGTTTTTTCTTATTGTTATATTCGACTCTTTAGATGAAAAATCCTTCTTTTTTGAGAAAATAATTTAAAAAATAAAAAAGCCCTTCGGCAAAGGCCAAAGGGCTTGAAATTGTCAAGCTCCCCCGAGAGGATTCGAACCAAAATTATAATTTTAAAACTTCAAATTTTATTTAAAATCTTAGGAATTTTAATGGAACACTAAGCCTTAGAAAGACTACCCTGCTACCTATCAAAATGTTCCGTTGATAAACTAGCATAAATGTTCAGCTTTAAATTCCCATGCGGCACAATTTTCTCTCCCTTCCATAGGACAGTTTTATCTCCCAACAGGGGATGGAATTGTTATCCAAGGACTTTTCTTAAGCGGGGCAGATTTATATTCTTTCAGGAAAGGATAACCATGAAAAAACTTTTTATTTTCGATATGAGGGGCGTGCGTCTGCTGTTGTGACTTAATGATTATTCATAAAATTAAAAAACAAGTGTAGGGGCTCGATTCATCGAACCCGCAGAAAACCGGGTCGGATAAATCCGACCCCTACAACATAATCATAAAGTTCGTAGGACAGACGTCTAATATATTTTTATTGTCTTTCTTTTAAGTTGATTTAAGAATATTTTTTATCTTTAAATATACATAAGATAATGTTATAATTAAAATAATTTCATTTAAAATGGGAAGCCAAGAGGAGATAAGGTGCTAAGAATTAAAAATGCCCGGATGGTGAAAAATGAAGAGTTAAAAGAAGTAAACATCTATGTGGAAGGGGGGAAGATAAAAGATATTCTACCAGGAGATGAGGCATTACTTTCTGTGAAAAAAGAAATTGATGCCCAAGGAAAGGTAGTATTCCCTGGCTTTATTGACCCCCATGTGCATTTTGATGATCCTGGATTTACGGAGAGAGAAGATTTTGAAAGCGGGACTAAGAGTGCAGCCGCAGGGGGTATTACTACTGTTATCGATATGCCTTGTACTTCTATTCCACCGATTACCACTGCTTCAAATTATGATTACAAACTAAATATAGTAAAACCAAAAGCTTATGTAGATTTTGCCTTCTGGGGAGGGGTAACCCCGGAGCAAGTAGAAACCGGAGAATATAAGAAAAGCTTAAAAGAATTAAAAGATAGAGGTATCATCGGAGTAAAATTTTATACCATTTCTGGGATGGAACTCTACCCCAGGATGCCGCTCCCGGGTATGGATAAAGCCTTTAGAATACTGAAAGATTTAAATCTGGTTTGCGCGGTACACGCAGAGGATTATGGTCTGGTGGAATATTATTCCCACCTTATGCAGGATATGGGGAGGAACGAACCGGAAAGCTGGTCTCTAGGAAGAACCTATCAAGCAGAACCAGCGGCCATCTGGTCGGTAGTGGGGATTACTGAAAAAGTCGGGAATAAACTGCATATTGTGCATCTTTCCACCAAAGAAGGATTAAATATTATTCGCTGGGCCAAAGCTCATCAATTAGAGGTAACTACCGAAACCTGTCCACAGTATTTAATTTTTACCGTTGAAGACCTTAAAAGAAGGGGATCGATTCTAAAAACCGCACCACCTTTAGGCAGGGAAGAAGATCAAAATGCACTCTGGGAAGGATTGAAAGATGGATCCATTGATTTTATCTGCTCCGACCATGCAGCGGGGAAATATCCGGAAGAAAAATCCTCTCCTGATATCTGGAAAAATTACGCCGGTATCCCCGGTATACAGTTAGTTGTCCCTACTATGCTCCACTATGGCTACCACAGTGGTAGATTAAATTTAACTGAAATTCAAAAATTAATGTCCGAGAATGCGGCTAAAAGGTACGGACTTTTCCCCCAAAAAGGGGCTATTCAGGTAGGAAGTGATGCAGATTTCTCAATAGTAAACCTGGATAAAAAATGGATAGTGGAGCCTTCAAAGCTGGAGAGTAAGGGAAAATACTCTCCCCTCGCCGGGAAGACCTTAAGAGGGAAAATTTATATGACTATCCTCCGCGGGGAAATAGTTTATAGAGATGATGAAGGGGTAATCGGGGAAAAAGGATTCGGGGAATTGGTGAAGAGCAAGGTAAAGTAATAATTAAAAGATTTGGAATTATCTCCAATAAAATTTATCTATGGAAAGGGGGGAAACAAATAAATGCAAACTATATTTAAAGGTAAGCATTTTATTACACTTCAAGATTGGACTAAAGAGGAAATAGACACCTTACTCGAAGTCTCTTTTGATTTAAAGAAAAAATTTGCCATGGGTATACCAACACCTTATCTACCATATAAGACCATATTTTTAATGTTTTTTGAGCAGTCAACCCGAACCAGAAACTCTATGGAAGCAGGGATCGCTCAGTTAGGTGGTCATGGTATTTTTCTGGATACCAGTACCATGCAAGTAGCTCATGGTGAAGCAGCTAAGGATACCGCTATTATTTTATCCAGATTTGGTCATGCTATAGCCTGTAGAAATTGTTTCTGGGAAGTAGGGAATAAATATTTAAGAGAAATGGCCAAGTGGTCTACCGTCCCCATTATTAATTTACAATGTGACTTATATCATCCCATGCAAGGAATTGCTGATTTGATGACCATGAAAGAAAAAATTGGAGATTTAAAAGGTACTAAAGTATCTATTATCTGGGCTTATGCCACCAGTCATAAGAAACCAATTTCAGTTCCGCTTACTCAAGTTCTTTTATTCCCAAGATATGGAATGGAGGTAACTCTTGCCTATCCAAAAGGGTATGATTTACCAGATTGGGCTATTCAGCAAGCTAAAGAAAATGCTGAAAAACACGGTGGAAGCTTAACCATAACCCATAATATGGAAGAAGCGTATAGAGAGGCAGAGGTAGTCATACCCAAGAATTGGGGAAGCTGGGTAACCAATCCAAAAAGCGAAGTAGTTGATGCTTTACTTGAGTCCTGCAAAACTTGGAAATGTACCGAAGAAATGATGAAACTTGCTCATAAAGAGGTAAGGTATATGCATGCACTTCCAGCAGATAGAGGAAATGAAGTTGAAAATTCAGTGATTGATGGGCCTCATTCTATTATTTACGACGAAGCAGAAAATAGATTACATACGGCTAAAGCAGTGATGACGCTAACTATGGGCGGTAGATAGGATAGGAAAAATTGGCTGTTATAGTTATCCTTATCTACCCCTAAAAAGAGACGATTATATACCCGGGGAGGAAAAAATAGAGATGAGTTATGTAAAGAAATTAAAATGCTTATTGTGTGGAACAGAATATGATTCAGAAGAAGTAAGATACAATTGTCCAAAATGTGGAGATGAGGGTATTTTAGAAATTATTTATGATTATTCTAAGATAAAAAACGATTTTAATCGGGAATCCCTCAAAAAAAATAAGGAATTTTCAATGTGGAGATATTTACCCCTTTTACCGGTAGAAGACTTCGCTAAAATTGGGCCCTTAAAAGTGGGTTGGACCCCTTTATATGAAGTGAAAAGAATAAGAGAAGATTTGGGAATGTCAAATATCTGGATTAAAGATGATGGAAGAAATCCCACTGCTTCTCTAAAAGATAGGCCTTCGGCTATTGCGGTGGTAAAGGCTCGAGAATTAGGAGAAAAAATGGTTACCTGTGCCTCTACCGGCAATGCGGCCTCTTCACTAGCGGGAGCTTCTGCCTCAGTGGGTTTAAAGAGTTACATTTTTGTTCCTCAAACCGCACCAAGTGCTAAGATGGTCCAGCTTTTGGTATTTGGTTCAGTCGTTTTTGCGGTAAGAGGCACTTATGATGAAGCCTTTGATCTGTCCATTAAAGCAACCAGAGAATTTGGGTGGTACAACCGTAATACTGCTTTTAATCCTTATATGGTCGAAGGGAAAAAGACGGTTGCTTTGGAGATTATTGAGCAGATGGACTTCCAAGTCCCCGATTATATATTTGTCCCGGTAGGAGATGGCGGTATCATCTCCGGGGTGGCTAAAGCGTATAAGGATATGTTTTCCTTAGGTTTTATTGATCATTTACCTAAACTGGTTGCCGTACAGGCAGAAGGATGTAAACCGATTGTGGAGGCGGTTAATGGTGATGGCCTGGTAAGATTTGTGGAGCCAAAGACGATTGCCGATAGTATTGCCGTAGGAATTCCCAGAAATCGGGTAATGGCGGTAAGAGATATAAAAGAATCAAAAGGATTTGGCATGGCGGTAAGTGATAAAGAAATACTGGAAGCGATTAAATATTTAGGTTCGAAACAGGGAATTTTTGCTGAACCTGCGGGTTCTACTGCCTTTGCTGGTATGGTCAAAGCCCTGGAAGAAGGGAAAATTTCCAGAAAAGAAAAGGTGGTGGTATTGGTTACCGGGAATGGTTTAAAAGATGTAGAGAGTGCTAAGAAAGCAGGAGGAGAAGTTTTAGTGATAGATCCCAATTTAAAAGCAGTGAAGGAGGCAATGCGTGAGAAGCGTGTATTTCGCAAATTAAATGTATCTGAACTATAAATTGTTGATTCCTGGTCAGTAAGAAAATGAGCGAATATAATTAAAAAAACGAGGAGGTTTCCAATGCGTAGTTTCTTAGGAAGAGATATCCTTTCTTTGAAGGATTTCGAGAGAGAAGATTTTTTTAGAATTTTTGAAGTTTGTAAAAAATTAGAGCCCATTGCTAAGAATCGTAAAAACAGTAACATTCTGGCCGATAAAACTATGGTCACCGCATTCTATCAACCAAGCACCCGTACCCGCTTGTCTCATGAAGCAGCCATGCACCGTCTTGGCGGTCATGTGCTTGGTTTTGCGGATGCGAAAATGACCCGAGCTGGTGATTTCTACCAGGAAAGCATTAAAGATACCGTTAAAATGCTGGAATATTACGGTGATGTGATTGTTATGCGCCATTTTCAACAGGGTGCTCCGGCTGAGGCAGCAAAATGGGCCAGCGTACCCGTAATTAACGCCGGTGATGGTTGGGGAGAGCACCCCACTCAGGTTTTGACAGACCTGTATACCATTCTACAGGAAAAGGGCACTCTTGATGGTTTGACTTTCCTCTGTATTGGCGATATGCGCATGCGCACGATGCATTCCCTTTCCTATGCACTTACCCAATTTGATGCACAGGTTATTTACGTCGCTCCCCCGGCAATGTCAATGACGGAAGAATTTAAAACCGAGTTAAAGAATTACAACTTGCGTTTCAAGACCGCCGAGCATGTTGCCGAGGTTATCAATGAAGCGGATGTCATCTATATGGAACCCATTGTGCAGGCTGATTACACCATAGCTCGTGAAGATACGAAATCAGATAAAGGCTTAACTCCAGATAATTACCGGGTAACTCGCGAACTCTTAGAGAAGAAAGCAAAACCCAGTTCAATTATATTGCATTCTCTGCCGAGAATGGACGAATTACTTCCAGATGTCGATATCACCCGACATGCACGTTATTGGCAGGAAGCCTTTAATGGTGTCGTTTTAAAAATGGCTTTGCTCTCCTTAATTCTAGGTGCCGAAGAATAAACTTCTGATAAAAAAAACGAGATAGTTCCGTGTAGTTGTTAAAATAACCACGCTAGAAGTGAAATTCTAGCGTGGAGCAGTTACGCCAGTATTCTACATATTTAAAAGCAGTGAAGGAGACAATGAAGTGAACGATTCAGAGAAGAAAGAATTAAATGAACTTCTTCAAAGGCTTATTCAGATTAAAAGTGTAAATCCTCCCGGAGATGAAGATGGGATTGCTAATTTTATAAAGGAATTCCTCTTGAAAAATGATATCCCTTCCAAATTAATTCCCTTAGAAGAAGGAAGGAGTTCAGTCGTGGCTAAAATTGAGGGAAAAGAGGAGAGGAATATTACCCTTTGCGGACACTTAGACACCGTAAGAGTCAAAGAGGAGGATTGGACCAAGCCACCCTTTCAGGGGTTAATTGAAAATGGGAAAATGTATGGGAGAGGCACCGCTGATATGAAGGGTGGAGTGGCTGCTATTATTTATACCTTAATACTTTTAAAGAGAAGGGGTATCACCCCTCAGAAAACAGTTCAATTAGCTCTTACCGCAGATGAAGAGTGGGGTTATAGAGGGGCAAAGACCTTAGTTGATCAGGGATTTTTTGATCAAACCGATTTTCTTATTATCACTGAGCCAACCAACCTTCAGGTAGCGGTTGGAGAAAAGGGAGAAGTATGGATAAAAGCTAAATTTTACGGAAAATCTGCCCATGGTTCAACCCCTGAGCTGGGAGTAAATACAGTTGTATCCGGAAGTAAATTTGTTCTTGAAGTGAGTGAAGAATATAAAAAATTATTTAATCCAGACCCTTTATGGGGAAATAATTCTATTAATATAGGACAATTCCATGGCGGGATGCAGGTAAACGTTGTCCCCAATTATTCAGAAGTACAGCTTGATTTTAGAATAATTTCAGAGGAAGATAAGAAGAGAGCGTTAGAATTGGTCAGAAAGAAGGGTCGAGATATAGCAAAAGAATTCGGAGTACAATTTAAGGAAGAAATATTTAATAATCAGCCCTCTATTTTTACCAGTACGGACAATTATTATGTTAAAAAATTTATACCGGCTGCCGGGATTAAGCAGGTGAATATTGTAAAATATTGTTCCGATGGTGCAACTATTGTTCCTGCAAAGAAGATGCCCTTTATTATTTTTGGCCCCGGCGATATTGCCCAAGCCCATCAAAATGATGAATATATTGAATTAAATACTCTCTATCGAGCAGTAGATATTTTTATTGACTTTTTAAAATTATGACCGGGGCAAACCTGCCAGGGCGGTTGTTCATGCTCAGTAATTAATGGCAATTCGATATCTTGCTTTTTTCCTGGGCGTTTGGTATTATGACCAAATAATAGTCCTGTAACCAGGAGGCATAAAGGAGTAGTCTTGGATAATTCAGAAGGTTATGCAATCGAATTACGCGGAATTGTCAAACGGTTTCCTGGTGTAGCTGCCAATGACGGCATTGATCTTAAGGTTCGTCGTGGCGAGATTCACTGCCTTCTCGGAGAGAACGGCGCGGGCAAGACAACTCTGATGCGTGTTCTCTATGGCCTCTATCGACCCGATGAGGGGGAGATTATCTTAAACGGCCAACCGGTCCAGATGACCTCTCCGCGGGCTGCACTCAATCACCGTGTCGGAATGGTCCACCAGCACTTCCGGCTGGTTCCCACTCTATCGGTGGAAGAGAATATCGTCCTCGGATTAAATGAGGGCAGCGGTCCATTTGTGAATTTCCGTAAGACGCGCGAAAAGATCTCGGCGATCGCTAACCAGTATGGTCTATCGGTCGACCTGCAGACTAAGGTCTGGCAGCTAACGGTCGGTCAGCAGCAGCGAGTGGAAATCTTAAAGGCGCTGTACCGCAAGGTCAATATCCTGATCATGGACGAGCCAACAAGTGTCCTCACTCCTCAGGAAGTCGATCAACTGTTTAGTACACTGCGTACCTTGGTCGATGACGGGCTGACCATCATCTTCATCACCCACAAGCTCGATGAGGTGATCAAGGTAAGTGACCGGGTGACGGTGCTGCGAAGGGGAAAGGT
>Ga0315291_10002883_pt1 | contig 22359 bp, 17 predicted proteins | sample YL17G12_20_MG_FD_203070 | JGI IMG/M metagenome (GOLD analysis project Ga0315291, IMG submission 203070) | Sediment microbial communities from Yellowstone Lake, YNP, Wyoming, USA - YL17G12_20 | ecosystem: Environmental > Aquatic > Freshwater > Lake > Sediment | place: USA: Wyoming | collected... | reverse complement strand
TATCCGTGCCAGGGGAGTGCGCATCTATGAGCGAGGAAACTGAGTACCTGCGCGCGGAGCGGGACAACGTCCTGCGGACCCTCGCTCTCATCAATGGTCTCTTGCGAAAGCCGACGCGCTCTGTGTACGAGACGATTGCCTTGGGCAAGCTGCTGCAGGACCTCTACTCCGGCCTGGAACGCGTCCTGCGCGCACTCCTGGAAGACAAGGGGGTCCATACGGAAAAGACCGCGAGCTGGCACAAAGACCTCCTGCTGGCCGCCAGAAGGAATTCGCTCGTGGACGAAGCCGAATTCGACGCCTTCGGCAAATTGCTCCTCTTTCGCCATGTCCAGGTGCATGGCTACGGCTTCCTGTTGGAGGACCCGCACCTTCTCGATATCGCACGCTCCGTGATGGATATCTGCCACGCCTTTCTATCCCGCCTGCCTGGATAACTCCGCACGTAGGACGGGTTCGCGAACCCACGCGTCAAAGCTCGTCGAAACCCATCTTTTTGGTCCGGCTGGCCGCCTGGAACATGTCGAGCAGCAGCGAGTCGTCACGCTGCATAGAGTTGCCTCGCGGAATCCAGGATCTGCCGCCGGCAGATAGGGTTCGGATTCTCCTCGACCGCCCGCACGCTCACGAGGTCCACTTCCCGGCCGAACATCTGCGACAGTTCCTCTTCCATTGCGTAGTGGTCGAACATGGTCCACTCGGCGTCGGGCTGGAACGTCACGAGCAGGTCGATATCGCTGTCCGCGCGCAGCCGGCCCTCGGCCGCCGAGCCGAACACCGCCAGCCGCGCGATCTTCCACCGCCGGCAGAACTGCTCCAACTCCTCACTCGACACGCCCAAATCCATCGCCGTCATGTACAAGCTCCTTTCCAATGACCCGTCCTATCTTACCGCGCGCTACCCTTATCCGCAAGCCTCCCGCCCTCCGCTCGGCCATTCGTCAATCGCAGGGCCTCCGGCCGCCCCAAATCATCAATCATCAATCATAAATAGTAAATTCAAACGGGTAGTCGATTTATCGGTTGCACCACCTATGATCCTGCCAGCCGCCTCCAATCATCAATCATAAATCGTAAATCATCAATCCAGAGGGTGACATCGTGAAGGATGTTGGCTTCAGAATCCGCGAACTCCGCGAGGAACGCGGCCTGTAGAGCAGGTTCTTCAACCCATGCGCCCAGTCGCGGGCTATTCGCCGACTTTGTCCCCTACCTGAACCTCAAAGACGCCCGTCTCGTCATAATCGAAGTTCATCCCTTTGCGCCATTTCTTCTCTTGCGTCGTTGCCAATTTCGGGGAGCGGAAAGCCCTTGCCTCCGTGGGGATACCTCGATCGACCCTCACGGCTATCCAAAGCGTTCCCTCTTTCTTCTCCCCCTTAGTCCGACTACGAGACGATTCTCTTATGCCACGTGTAGACATTGCGATACTCCAAAGAATTGCCCGCCTTATTCAATGCACCTGCTGCCAAACGCGTCACCGACAAAAAGCATCGAACATCATGCGGGCGGGATTGTCAAGAGAGATGCTACTTATAATCTCGTAGGCGCAAAAAACCCCTCGATCCACAATATCATCCCTTATGAGGACCACCAATAACATACTCAAGACGTTTGCGTCGCGCGTTCACACTCTGCGGCTGGAAAAGGGATGGTCGCAAGAGGAACTCGGCAAGCGCGCGGGCCTGCACAGAACCTACATCGGCAGCATCGAGCGCCATGAGCGCAATGTGAGTCTCCTCAACGTTGAGAGAATCGCAAACGCCCTTGGTGTCGACGCGAAAGACCTCCTATGACCGTAGCAATGGATGAGAAAGTCAAGGCAAAACCTTTTCTGAAATGGGCCGGAGGCAAGGGACAACTGATCGATGAGATCGACAAGCGGCTCCCGCATGAAGAGATGCAACAAGGCAAGATCGACACCTATGTCGAGCCTTTTGTCGGTGGCGGTGCGGTCTTCTTTCACATCGCCCAAAAGTATCCCTCTCTGCGCCACTTCTATCTCATCGACATAAACCAAGACCTAGTGAACTGCTATAAGGCGGTCAGAGATGATGTCGAATCGCTAATCAATGAGCTTGGCTTGCTTCAGCGGACTTTTCTTGCGCTAGATCAGACCCAACGCAAGGAGTTCTATTACCGCATACGCAAGGAGTTCAACACCGAGAAGGCTGACGCTTTCCGCACAGAGACTGCGGCTAAACTCATCTTCCTAAACAGGACATGCTTCAACGGCCTGTACCGCGTCAACCGTAGGGGTGAATTCAACGTTCCTTTTGGGGACTACAAGAACCCGAGGATATGTGATCAGGAGAACTTAGAGGCAGCCGCCCGTGTCCTTCGTCGCGCGAAGGTCCTTCACGGGCATTTCGGTGAAAGCAGGCGGTATATCAACGAGAGGACCTTTATCTACTTTGATCCGCCCTACCGGCCGATTAGTCGTACCGCGAGCTTCACATCGTATTCAAAAGATGTCTTTTCGGAGGAACAGCAGATAGAACTTGCTCAGTTCTGTAAGGAAGTGAACGCGAGGGGCGTCAAGTTTCTCCTCAGCAACTCTGACCCCAAGAACGAAGATCCCACAGATGATTTTTTCGAGCGACACTATTCAGAGCCAAGCTTCACCATTGAACGTGTCAGAGCCAGTAGGGCCATCAACTGCAAAGGATCTCGGCGTGGCCACATTAATGAACTCATAATAACCAATTACCTACTGCCCCGCCCTGCATAGGGGCCTTCAAGCGGATTTTTGAGGGAGATTCACAATGGCACACGATGAATCGTGGAGAAAGATTTTCCGTGACTGCGGAATCGACCAGTATGATTTCGATGAAGCACCATTTCGCATCTCTGCGAGTAACATAAAAGCTTGTTGTCAGGACTTTAGGAATGTGGGAGAAAAAGAAGTCAGAATACTGTGCAAGCAAGACACGAGGGAGAGCAGGCCGTCCGTATTCGTCGAGCGAGGTCTATTCCTCCTGCCCGTCAAGAACGGCGAGTATGTAATAGTCAGGGGTGAGGGGTACGTCAACATTCCTTTGATCGACGCCGAGACCACGGACTACTCGTCGAAGCTTGGCTTCACGCTTGACACATCCCTCGTTGGCAACTCGGAGATGCAACACTTGGATTTTGCCTACGCCACAAGCGTAATCAGAACCTTCATGAAGGACGAAACGCTGGTTCTCACGATTCGAGGGAGAAAGTACTCCCCAGAGTTCTCATTCAGAGTCGGTCGCCACACAATCGATGTCTGTGGCGTTCAGACCGAAGTGGACGCAGGCTATGAAGGCAAGAAGCAGGTTGTATTAGTTGAGGCCAAAGGAGCGGGGGCGCGTAACACGATTATCAGGCAGCTTTACTATCCATTTCGCCAGTGGAGTTCGCATACTCAGAAGCGCGTCGTTACCCTCTTTTTCGAAAAATCGGGCAAAGTGTATTCTATTTGGGAGTTTCAGTTCACAGACGTGATGGACTACAACAGCATCCGTTACGTACGGGGAGCGAGATTTAGAATAGGCAACTAACAGAAATGAACGGAGTGTCCGATTATAGCCCGGAGTGCACGAGTGTCTGGTCCTTTCCAGAGCGAGGAGACTGGGCGACACATAATCCGGAATATCGCGGCAATTTTGCGCCTCAGATACCACGGAACGTGATTGAGATGTATACAGGTCAAGGTGATTGCATTCTTGATCCGATGGTTGGAGGCGGGACCACACTCATCGAGGCAAGATTGCTGGTTCGGCACGCCCTTGGGTTAGACATCAATCCCCAGGCAATTGAATTGACTCAGAAGGCGCTCCAGTTCAAACACCATCCGCCTTCCAAGCAGGAAGCGCGTGTCGGCGACGCTAGAGACTTATCGTTTCTGGCGGATGGGTCGTTCGATCTGGTGGTGACCCATCCGCCGTACATGAATATCATCCGCTACTCGGAGGGCAAGATTGAGGGGGACCTGTCGAATATCGGGAGTCTGCCGCGGTTCTGCGAGGAGATGGAGAAGGTGGCGGGCGAGGTGTATCGGGTGCTGAAGGCGGACCGGCACTGTGCGATTCTGATGGGGGACACGCGGCGGGGCCGGCACTACGTGCCGCTGGCGTTCCACGTGCTGCGGCGGTTCCTGCGGGTCGGGTTCGTGCTCAAGGAGGACATTATCAAGGTCCAGCACCACTGCCGCCAGACCGAGCGGTGGCGCTGGAAGGCCCGGCGGGACAAGTTCTATCTCATCATGCACGAGCATCTGTTCGTCTTTCGCAAGCCCCGGCCCGACGAAGACCTCGCCCGTATCCGGTATAGTGCGGCGCTCTGATTTACGATTTACGATTTACGATTTATGATTGATGATTGATGAGGTCAGCCGCAGATTACACAGATTCCGGAAGAAGTAATCGGCGTAAATCGGCGAAATCTGCGGCTCCAAAATCCGTAGCAAAAGGTGCGCACAGTCCGCCCTACCCGACTGGATTCCTGCCTGCGCAGGAATGACAGAGTCGTAGCGAGTGTTGAGTCCATTTCCTATGCTTTCGGTTCTGGGGTATAATCGCAGAGCTGGGAAACGCGGCTTTGCGTGTCGTGACCCTCGAAGATAAGAGGACGATCCACAACGCGTTTCCTGACAGGAGATTCAAGAGATGAAGCTGAACTACTATCCTGAAACGGATTCTTTATATATCGATCTGGTGGACCGGGCGAGTGTGGAGAGCCGCGAGGTCTCCGAAGGCGTCGTCCTCGACTACGACGCGGACGGCAATCTCGTGGGCATCGATATTGACAACGCCAGCAAGAAGCTCGACCTGCGGGAACTGACGCTGAGCAAGCTGCCGGCCGAGACCCAAACACTCTCGCGGTAAATGAATGGTGGGCCTAGCCCACCCTACCGCTGTCGCCCGTGCCAGGCCCCCTCTGTGAATCCGTGTCCCCGCGGTTTCCGCACGACTGGTGCGCGAGGAAGACATGCCTACGCGAGCGTAGGCATGGCACCCGGCCTGTGTTTTCTGCCGTTTAGATCATTTGAGATTCGAGTTTGTTTCGGATTTCGAAATTCATGCTTCGAATTTGCGGTGTCCTTCCCGCGGGACTGGCACTTGCCGGGATGGGGGCGGGCGTCTATAATGCCGGACTCTTTACGAACTGATTCGAGGTAGGTATGAACGCACAGACGATGGAACAGTTGAAGCAGTTGAGCCGGGGCACGGTGGAAGTCTTCACGCAGGCGGAATTGGCCGAGCGGCTGGAGGAGGCGGCCCGCAGCGGCCGGCAGATGCGGATCAAGCTGGGCCTGGACCCGACGAGCCCGGACATCCATCTCGGCCACACGGTCGTGCTGCGCAAGATGCGCCAGTTCCAGGACCTCGGGCACAAGGCGGTCCTGATTATCGGCGACTACACCGCCCGCATCGGCGACCCGACCGGCCAGAACACCACCCGGCCCATGCTCTCGCCCGAGCAGATCGAGCGCAACGCCAAGACCTACTTCGAGCAGGCGGCCAAAATCCTCGACACGGCCCCCGGCAAACTCGAAGTCCGGCACAACAGCGAGTGGCTGGCCGACCTGCGGCTGGCCGACGTCATCCGCCTCGCCGGCAATATGACCGTCGCCCGCATGCTCGAACGCGACACGTTCGACGTCCGCTACCAGAAAGGCGAGCCGATCGGCGTGCACGAGTTCCTCTACCCGCTCATGCAGGGCTACGACTCCGTCATGGTCCGCAGCGACGTCGAGCTCGGCGGCACCGACCAGACGTTCAACAATCTCGTCGGCCGGGACCTCCAGCGGCAGAGCGGCCAGCCGCCCCAGATCGTCATCACGACGCCCATCCTCGTCGGCCTCGACGGCAAGGAGAAAATGAGCAAGTCCAAGGGCAACTACGTCGGCGTCACCGATCCCCCCGCCGACATGTTCGGCAAGATTATGAGCATCAGCGACGATATGATGGAGAACTATTACACGCTGCTGACCGACCTGCCCGTCGAGCGGATCGCCGAGCTGACCAATCCCGATAAAACGCATCCGAAAGAAGCCAAGGTCCTTTTGGCGAAAACGATAGTGAATCAGTTTTGGCCGAAGCCTCCCGAAGATGACGCAAGCTTCGCAGGTTGGCGCAAAACGTTGGAGGTTTCCGTAGCAGACGGAATACGCCTGGCGGATTTTACTGTAGGAGACTTCTCGGCAGCAGAATTCGATAGAGTCTTCGCGCAGGGGCAACCACCGTCGGACATGCCAGAGGTCACCCTGCCCGCGACGCCGATGATGGTGAAGAACCTGCTGACCACGTGCAAGCTGGTCGAGACCGGCGGGGAAGCCAAACGCATGGTCCAGCAAGGCGGCGTGAGCATCGACGGCCGGAAAGCCACGGACCCGAACGCGGAAGTCACGCCGCGGGACGGCCTGGTCATCCAGGTCGGCAAACGCCGCTTCGCCCGCCTCCGCGTGAAATAGCCTGGCCCCCCCTGCTGACCGCAGAGGGGACAGGTGCTGCCTCTGGCTGACAACTGACTACTCGCCACTCACCACTGCCTTTTAACCGCTGGTGATCGCTCGTCAGGGTCGAGTCTGCCGTAGCCCGGCGGGATACAACGAGTTGAGAGGCGTCTCTTCCTCCTCACGGGAGGGGGAACGCGATGTCGTCTATCCAAGCCGTGTCCTCGCCCTCCGAGGAAGCGCTGTCCTTGCAGTAGGTCCAAGTGAATGTGTGGGTACCTGCCGCAACAGGAAATGAGGCTTGCTCCCAGTCCAACTCGCCGCTCCACCGTCCCTTTCTTTCACCATCGATGTCAAACTCGAGATAGTCCCAGTCGCTCTCACAGGAAACTTTCCTGTAGAAGCGAATCTCCCCCTGGACGCAGACAAGTGTTACCGTAAGAGACGTACTCTCACTATCTCCGATGGCGCCGGCCTTCGCGCTGTAAGCTCCGGACTTATGCTCGGTTGACGTGACCGTCCAGGAGTCGGCTCCCGCATGTCCCCAGGGGAGCGTACCGAAGTTTCCTCCTTCAAATCCTTCCAGGGCAGGCTTGGTCGATGGGGGGAGATCCCCATTGTCGTCTTTCCGGGCCGTCAGTTGAACCTCCAGGGAGGTTACGATCAGGCTCCAGGCGCGGCCATCCAGAATGTCCATGCCGATCTCGACGGTGTGCACTCCCCTTTGTGCCTCAGCCGTCTTCTTCAGGACCAGCGACGAAGAAGAAGAACTGACTTTCAGCCGGGCCACGATCTCATGGTCCACGTATACGAGCGCCTCGGGCCATTCCGGTTGTTGAGGCTGGTTGGGAGAACTCGCCTTGGCGCGGACGGTGAGAGTCAACGTGCCCGAGGCCGGCACGAAAATCTGTCGGCCGATTCTGACGTTCTCCGCAGGAATCCGGCATTCGGAGTTCTTTTCCGCGACGACCGAGGGCTCCCAGATCAGTGCGTCCGCTCGCAGCACAACCGGGACAACGGGACAAGCGCCTGCCGCGACCCAGAGAGGCTGCTCTCTCGCGGCCGGAGCGATCTCGTCGATGTAATCATACCCGTAGTCGTATCCGCCCGGCTTATAGCCCGTCGGATTGGGATCAATCGCCTGGCCGGGCTCGATCTGAGTTCCCTCGTGCCATTCGTTCCAGGTTTCGATGAGCATGAACCGGTGATGCTCTCGGCTGGATGTCGCTTCCTCCCAGCCGGAAGAGAACGCACTTAGAGATCGTGGCAACGCCGCGGTGGCCTCGGTCACACCCCAGAAGCCGGGGGATACCCAAGCCGAATCGTCAACATCCGGCAAGGCGCGCGTGGAACCGTGGTAGATGACAGGCATATAGCGGTGAACAGCGTCCCATGGGTCAGGCGCATTGGCGGGCCCGGCATCGCCCGTATCGGCGTTGAGGTAGACGAGGTACCCCTGACCGGCAAGCCTCGCTTTGGCATCGCGCCACCGGGCGGCCGTTTCGTTCCCATGTGCCCCATAGACAAATACGAGCCATTTATTGTCAACCTTGGCATAGTTGCGCGTCGGGCCGTACCGGTCTATGACAGACTTGATGTCCTGGAAGATCTTCTGGGCGGAGGGGTCACCGTAAGCCTCCGCCTCATAATAAATGCACCACTGGACGCTCTTGCAGGTGCGGATCGCCTTGGCCAGAGCCAGGTCTTCGGCGGAGCCGATTCCCCACCAGCTTGAGATGGCGATGTCAATGCCGGCACGTGCCATCGCTCGATCCTGCCAGCGCAAGACCTGCACATTTCTGCTGTCATACAACTGGACCGCCGGATTCCACGTGGAGTCGGGATAGTCGGGCAAGTAACGTGAAGTCCAGGTCCGTGGCGGCTGTTTGCCGTCGCCTTCCCAGTGGCGCCAGCGACTGCTCGTATTGGGGTTTTCGTACCAGGGATAGAAGAACGCGGCAACGATGTCGTCCCGGCGCTCCGCGTCATTATCCAGGTCGAGGTCTGCGGGGACATTGGGATACTCTGCGGCTCGCCGGACATCCTGGACGTCCGGCACCCCGGCCTGGTCGAACAGCCTGACGAAACCACGGTAGTGATCCGCCGGCAGGTAGTGCCTCACCCAGGCGGCGGCATACCCGCTTGGGTCTCGTGCCAATACGTCGAGGCTGCCGTCCCGGGTCGGTCGCGTCGACTGCCACGGCACCGTCAAACCCCAGGCACGTCCGTCCTCTGTGAACGTCACGTCTCGGCCGCTGTCCCACGGCGCCTCGGCGGCACTACATCCCAGAACCGACATTGCCCCCTCAACGCCCCAGGTGGTCCGACTGCCGTCCGAGTGCCCTTGATAATAAATGGGGATGTCAGCATACCAGACCACCTTCCCCCCGGCGTCCAGGTACGCGCGCAGCGTGCAGCTCGACAACATGCGCTCCGCGACGGTGTCGGGCACGATGTCCTGACAGAAAACGACGACACTGGGCGCGCCATCGGAAATACGGGCGGTCATCCAGGCCTGAAGCTGGTCGGCATCAAGAATTGCGTATCCGGCATATTCCAGCACGTCCCGGATAGCAGTGCCGGAGGTCCAACACGTCGGATACCGCGCATCCCAATAGGCGGCACGCCGCCAGTCCACGTCGGACCCCGCAAATAGACTGGGGCTATTCATGGCGAAGGACAACAGGACGGCCACACGCGCGGCAAAGGCTGGTAGTCTCATTGGGGTTCTCCTTATCAGCCACGTGAAACCTTCGATCGTGTCTTCTTTGTCTGAGGTTGTCAATGTAAGAGAATTGTAGCCGCGAGCTGTCCTGAAATCAAGCCTAAAAAGCACAAACCACGAGACATGGTCAGCCGTCAGTTGTCAGCAGGGCTGTTGGATCAACGAACGAGTTGGGCGCGACAAAGAACGCCGGCTCGGCCCGACCGGTGGACACACCGCTCCCCGCCAAGAGGAAAGCCGGATCTCTCTTCACGACCTGCTCTTCCGTAACTCCCACTCACCGGCCTCCGGACAAATCGAATGGGCCAATCTGCGTCGGGACTGGTCCGCCAGGAATCTCAATACTCCCGGTTCTTGAGGATGCCGGGCTGCGGCATCGGGTATTTGCCGTCAGGTCCGGCCGCGAGAGGTGCGGGCGAGTTCATGGTCAGCTTGTCGAGGTCGGGGGCGAACTCGTGCTCGCTGTTGAGCATCTCGTCGTAGGTCACGATCTGCCCGGTATGGACGGCCCGGCGGGCCATCGTTGTGACTAAGCTGGCTTCCGTGCCGCGCTTGGCCTCATTGTAGGGCTTGTCGTGGCGGATGGCGTCGATCAGTTCGTCCCACTCAAGCTGGTACGGGTTCGGCTCCGGCTGCGGGAACGCCCACACGAGGTTCTCTTTGGCGAAGTCCTGCCCTTTGTAGAGGCGGCACTTGCCAGGCGTGTGCATGTACGTCGAGATCACCGCCGAGCCTTTCGTGCCGTGGGCATAGCTGGCAAACTCCTCGTGACAGCCGGGCATATTGCGGGCGTTGAGAAAGAGCTTCGCGCCGTCGGCAAACGTGTACTCGACGTCATAGTGGTCGAAGTTCTGGTCCACGCAGTTGCCGCGATTGCTGCGTCCGCCGGAGCCTTGGGCGCGGACCGGCCAGGCCTCTTTCATCCAGCAGCATTCATCCACGTTGTGCGCGACGTAATCCTGGACGAGCCCGCCGCTGGCCCACATGAAGCTCAGGTAATTTCGAATCTGCCAGAGCAGCTCGCTGATGTTGCCCTGCCTCGGTCCCGTGAATCCGACCGGTCCCTGCTGCCGGTACGTGCGCAGCATGTGCAGCTCGCCGATCGCGCCGGACTTGATGCGGTCGTAGAGTGCCCAGCGGGCCTTGCAGTGGCGGCACATCAGCCCCACGCCGACCTTGAGGTTCTTCTTGATGGATTCCTCCGCGAGCTGGAGCATCCTGCGTGTGGTCGGGCCGTCGACCGTGACGGGCTTTTCCATGAAGACGTTGATTCCCTTTGCGATCGCGTAGCGGAAGTGAACCCAGCGGAAGGCCACGGGCGTGGTGAGGATCACGACATCGCCCGGCCGCAGACAGTCCATCGCTTTCTGATAGGCATCGAAGCCGAGGAACCGCCGCTCCGGCGGCACATCGATTTGATCGGCTTGGTACCCCATCACCCAAGTGTCGGCCGATCCGCCGGTCCGCGGGGCGCTGGCCGCTTCCATCAGGCCGTTGTAGCTGCGTGTGAGCCGATCCTCGAAGATGTCCGCCATGGCCACCAGCTTGATAGGACCACTCTTCGTGGCCAACGCGTTGGCCGCCGCCCCGGAGCCGCGTCCGCCGCAACCGACGAGCGCGACCTTGATCGCGTTGTCCTGCCCCGCGTAGATGCGCGGCGCGACCGCCGCGAGGAATGCCGACCCTGCCGCGACCCGGCCCGTACTTGCCAGAAACTCACGACGTGACGTATTTCTCTGAGTGTCTCTTCTCATAGCCGGCCTTCTCCGATTGCGCCCATCAAGATTCAGATTGCCTACTTGTCCGGCGAGCCGCCCTTTGCCCTCGGCTCACATCCGTCCCATTATCCCCGCCAACCCGTATTCGACAACCTAATTTTCCGCCCGTCACCCGTTTGTCAGGCGACTCTGCGATTGCCCTGGCCCGCCATCCCGCCGCTCGTCCGAGCGATGCAGTTGTCCGGTGATTACCGTATTTCACCTACGCACAATTCGCCTCGTGCCTATAGGGGAGTCTTCGCAGGCAGGATATCTTTTGGCGTGAGCCTCGCCCCGACACTCGTTCAAAGCTTGGACGATGTCCGGAAAGGACGAGTGTCTTGCGTGATGCGAGGGGGTACGATGGACGCGCCTATATGCCTGTTCATGTGCGGCGATGTCATGACGGGCAGGGGCATCGATCAGATCCTGCCCCACCCGTGTGATCCGCGGTTGTTCGAGCGTTACGTGCGCGACGCTCGGGACTATGTGCGCCTGGCGGAGGCGGAACACGGCCCAATCCCCCGCCCGGTCCCCTACGACTACATTTGGGGCGACGCCCTGGACGAGTTCGACCGGGCGGGCACGGACGGGCGGATCATCAATCTCGAAACGAGTATTACCACGAGCGCCAACCACTGGCCGGACAAGGAAGTCCATTATCGCATGAATCCGCAGAATATCGGGTGTCTGACGGCCGCCCGGATCGACTGCTGCGCTTTGGCCAACAATCACGTGCTGGATTGGGGATATGAGGGTCTGGCCCAGACGTTGGCAACGCTGAACGACACGGGCATCCAACACGCGGGAGCCGGCGCCAATGCGGCAGAGGCCCAAGCCCCCGCGGTGCTGGAGACAACGGGCAAAGGGCGCGTTCGCGTGTTCTCGTTCGGCTCCACTACCAGCGGCATCCCGCCGGAGTGGGCCGCCGCAGAGGATCGGCCCGGCGTGAATCTGCTGCCTGATTTGTCGGAAGAAACGAGCCGTCGTGTGGCAGCCCGGATACGGGATCTCAGAGCCCCCGGCGATCTGGCGGTGGTATCCATTCATTGGGGAAGCAACTGGGGCTATGAGATTCCCCCTGCTCAGATAACGTTTGCACACCGCTTGATCGAGGAGGGAGTTGACCTGGTTCACGGCCATTCTTCCCACCACGTCAAGGCATTGGAAGTGTATAAGGGGCGAGCGATCCTCTACGGCTGCGGCGACTTCCTGACCGACTACGAAGGGATACACGGTTACGAAGCGTACCGGGGCGATCTGGCGGTGATGTACCTCGTCAAGCTGGCTCCTGCGCAGGGCCAATTGGTGGAGCTGCGTCTGATTCCCATGCAGGTCAGGCACTTGCGGCTGAACCGTGCCTCGGCGGCGGATGCCCAATGGCTACGTCAGATGCTCAATCGAGAAGGCGCACCGTTCGGCACGAAGGTCGCCCTGAACGGCGACAACTCGCTGATCGTCCGATTACCTTGAACATCATCCTGCTGTCTGAGTCCGGGGCAGAACCAACGGTCTTATACGGATTACTTCTGAAAAATTCGTAGGCACTCGTTCTGCTATTGTCATTTCGACCAAGGCCGAAGGCCGCGCGGAGAGGGTTCCCAAACGCGTTATTTCGCGTTTGGGGTCCCAGACATCTGGCCCCGCACGCACGCTGCGCCATATTCGAGGCCAGATTTCTCGACTGCGCTGCGCTCCGCTCGAAATGACAAACTCCGACTCGCCACGGCGCTCCAGGTCTAGGGCAAGCTACGAAAAACCCAGCCGTAAACGGTATTAGGGAGCCGTCGCTACGGGTTTTTGAATCCGATAGCCGTCCGGGTCCTTGCCGCGCACCCGCCGCCACCAGACCTGGAACGTCGGTATGTTGGTCGTGATGATGAAGAGCTTTCGCAGGAGATCCGGGCGGGGAGACTGCAACGGCCGCACACCATGCCAGGAGTGTTCCGTCCGCTGGAAAAGCAGGCTCGCATTGCCCCGCGGGTCCAGCGACTGGGCGACCTTCAACTCGTCAAAGCTCGGGCCCGAGTGAGCTTTGAGCCGCCTCTCGTCGTCCAGGATCAGGATGTGACCTCCCCAGTTCGCGTCCCAATCCTCTTCGGTGTTGAAATAGAAGATATGAGTGGCCAGCTTGCGCCGGGCATCGCAATGCGGTGACACGCCACAGCCTCGCCACGCGTAGTACCACTCCATACTCAGGATCAATCGTTTGTCGGCCGGCACGCCGAGCATCCGACGAAGGAAGGACTCGTACGGCTTGCCCTTGAGCTCGGCGATGAATTCCTTCCAAGGCTGGGGCAGATTCAGGTCCGGCTGATAGTGCAGGATGGCCCGGTCGTGGTAGCCCTGGCCGTGGCCGCGCTTGACCCCCACCTTGCGTTGGAACTGCGAGATGTCGGGCAGGGTCGTGCGGAGCTTCTCATACCCTTCCGGCGTCAATGTGTTTTGCACGTTGACCCATGGATACGGATACTGCTTCTGGAATGCCTCGGACGATAATCCCTCGATGCAACTCAGATTCAAGTATTGCATAATGCCTCCCTGGCTCCTGCCGAGTCTCACCCCCGGACCCCTTTGCCATTCCACACAGGACCACCGCAGGCCATGTCGGTCGCTCCATCTCTTGTGGTGCCGCTCCGATAAATCAATTCTCCGGTCGTGACTACCGCACGATTGACCCACTTACATAACGGAATCGGTGCGGCCCCGATCAAACGGAAACCGTATTCTTGTATGGTGTTGGCGCTATGGTAAACTCTCACACAGGCAGTCTGCTTGTGTGCCATGGTAATCGCAACGCGCCGCCACACAATAGGGAATTTACCTAATGAGTATGCCCGGACCGTTTGCAGCATCGAGGAGATTATTCAGCAGCGGAGGAACGCCGACTCCTTAGGCTGGTGAATGTGGCTAAGATGCGCAGGAAATTCGCATGAGTACGCTGCTGTTTACGATGTTTGTTTGGCACGACAGATTGCCGGAGAGTCAGTCTGGATGCACGTATTGTCACGGCAACAGGCGAATGGAGCAGAAGCCGTACGGATTCACTTTGGTTTCGATCCGTCCATCTGCCACCGGCAATTCGCCCTGGTCTCGTTCGAGCAAATCGGTCGTGACCGCCCTGCTATAGCCTCTCAGCAGGATGCGGATGGGATCGGACGTTCCGGCGGTCTCCCACACGCGAAGAATGAAGCCCCCGGAACCATCCCCGTCGGCGGGCTTCAGGCACGTGGCGATAGCACGTGATCTATCAAGCCGGATCGCAGGGCCAGCCTTCCGTTCATTCGGGATGGTGCCCTGTACACTCAGGAGAGGTGTCGCCACGCCTCGGCTCCAGGCCACGGCTTCGGTATTGCGATAGCCGTCTGTGTGTGCGCACAGGACATAGCGGAACCGGAAGTCTTGAACGCCGTCCTGGTCCTGAGCGACCTCGCGATAATTCTGATCGTTGCCCAGAGCCTCAAAGGTCAGAGGGTCCAGGTCCATTCTTAGCGCGAATGCATCGAGCGGTGCGACCGTGACGCCCACGCCGCCAGGCAAGGAAGCATCGACAAAGCCTTGTACCGCGAACCGCCGCGTGTCGGCACCCGGCAGCAAATCGCCCTGCGGCTGCGGGTGAGGACGAATCACGGCACCGGGCGTCTCGATTCGAAGCTCGGCGAGACCTTGCACGACCGGGAATATATGACACAGCCGCTGCTCTCCGGTCGTGACGGGCTTGTGTATGTGTAGATCGAAGTCCACCTGGTCCAGCTCATCATAGACGGTGATGCAGTTTGTGACCTCAATGCCCTCAACCGCGCCCGTGACCTTCACCCGCGCCAGCACCGGACCACTCGTAACGACCTCCGTCTTGACGTTCTGCAACGTGTGCTCCCGGCCGTCGAAGAAAAACGTCTGACAGACCCCGCGCGAGCCTGGGACACGCAACTCTTGCCCCGAAGCCCCATGGATGAGGCTTGCGACTCCGCCGGTTCGAGTATCGATGGTCAGACGGTAGTAACGGCTCTCCAGGCTGGCGGCCCCGGCCGACAATTCATCGGCTTTGACATCCATGTCCTGTTTGGATCGCAGTTGGAACCGCTCGAATGAAAACGCGGGGACCTCGGGCGAAACGAAATACAGGACGCGTTCATCTCCCTCACGTAAGACCTGGCATGGGACCGGCCGCCCATCAGTCATAACCGCATTGATATCTTGCGTTACGGGGACGCGTACAAGTCCCCTACGCGAAAAACTCAGACTGTTGAATACCGTGACCGCTTGTGGATCGGACCTCACGTCCATAGCCGCCCAGCCCTGCTCCAGCAGCCTGGCCGCGAGCTTCATGAACTCCGCGTCCCAGTCTCTTCGCAACTGGGCGTTGTGGCGTCTGTTCTGCTCGCTGTTGCCGTTCCAGGCATGGTCGCCGAGCATGGCCCAGCACCATTCGGCCCGCTCGCGGTCCAGCCGCGTCGCCTCGCGAATTGCCGGACGATCGCTCGCCGCAATAGCCAAGAGCGTCTCGGCAGCCAGGTACGTCCTTTCCGCCTGCCGCATATCCGCCGCGTACTTCGCCAGCGACACGGGCCACAAATCCCAGGAGTGCCCGAAGCAGCCACGCAGTGTCGGAAGAAAGGGTCGCTCCGCTTGAATGCGGTCCACAGCCTCGCAGAATTGCGGAACCGTCGCATTGGCCAGCTTCGGGTGCGCGCCGCCGCCGGCATTGTAATTGATGATCGAGTCCGCAAAGCCTCGCACCTGGGAGCCGCTGTGAGGTGCGATGTCGCCGTGTGTCCCGCTGGCCAGGATCGCGCAAGGCGGATAAACGTTCCCAAGGTCATGGTAATGTGGCAGCCACTCTCGCATGATGCTCTCAGGTTTCAGGAGAATGGAGGCCCCCTGCATATAGCTCGCCTTGTTCGAGGCCCAGGGGTCCATGATGACGCGCAGCCGGCTGCCGTCGGGCCCTTCGAGCATAAACAGCGGCGGATTCGTCAGTTGACCGAAGCCCGAATCGTAATTGTAAAAAGGCACGGACAGCCAGCGTATGCCCGCCCCCGCCAGGATGGGCGCTATTCCCCAGGGCAAAGATGGCTCTTCGATATGCTCCGCCACGTCGATTAGGATCCCCCATTTCTTCTGGAGGCGGCGGGCCGGGTAGAGGGTCCGAATCGCACATTCCGTGCTGTGGAAGGCCCACAGCGAATTGCACAGGAAGGGACTCACGAAGACGCGGCCTTCCTTGATGCGGCGCACCAGTTCGGCCTCCCGCTCCGGATAGCGTTCGACGAAACAGATCGCCTCCTGCGTCACGGCCATGTTGTAGCGGTCCTGGTTCCAGGACTCCTGCCCGTCCGTGCGATTCATTTCGTCGAGGTGCGCACGGACGATATCGGCAAAGGCTTGCCGGGTCTGCTCCTCCGTATAACCCCACGTGTAATCCGGGCAATTGTCATTGGTGATATAGAGCGTCCATGCGCCCGAATCCGCCGTTCCAGGAGATACGGACAGCCACAGCATAAAAGCGACCGCTACGGTCCACATCTCGATGCCTCCCTTAATACTGTGCGATAATCTCCTGGCGACCTTCGAGGGTGCCCGGCAGGATGATCCACTCTTTTTCGCGGTCGAGCTTGTCGTAGGACTTGCCATTGACCAGAACACTCTGGAGAGGCTTGGCCTGGGGGTGGCGGATACGCACGTAAATGGTCTTGGGCCGGTTCCGCGCGGGGGGCTCGAGAGTCACGTTGACTTTCCCCTCGGCGGCGTGCGACTCGTAGCGCAGGGACAGCGGGCCAAAGTGCGAGGCGGCTCGCTCGATACCGATCGTGCTGCCGTCCGCGAGCCAGTAGCGGGGGATGGCCTGGCCGAGGTAAAGATCGTCGCCCTGCTCGTTCACGAACATCAGCCGCAGCCACGAGGTCGACTGAGACTCGTCGGAGCTCTTGAAGTGGTCGCCCGCCGGGTAGCCCAGTTCGGGAAGCGAATGCTCGTTGCACATGCGGATCTCGGGATAGAACGCCGAGGCGAGACCGTTGAAATAAGCCCGGATGTAGTGCTTGATGTCGTCGCGCCACAGGTACGGCAGCGGGCCGTCGAGCAGGTTGGCCTGCATGGAGAACCCGCCGCGCGAGAACCAGAACGCGTCGTAGGCCGGGATCGAGTAGCCGTAGCGGTCCGAGATATAGAGGTTGTCTTCGTAGTCCTTGAGAATCCACCGGGTCTCCGGCGTGCCCGGGGCCAGCAGGCCGTAGGCCGGCAGGAAGAGCGAGCCCTCCAGCGTCTCCCGCAGCCAGCCGTGGGCCCGCCCGCGCTCGTACAGCCGCGAGGGAATCTTCGGGACATAAGTGCCGTCGCGCAGCCGTACCACGGGGCAGAAGATGCGCGCTTCCGTGATGCCACGCATGAAGTCGTCGTAATAGGCGCGGGCCTCCTGCTGCAACCGTTGGCCGTCAGGATGGCCGAAATCCGCCAGGGCGTCGGCCAAGGCACGGAAGCCCCAGACCGTCGCGCTGTTCGTCGCGAGCCAGTGCCAGTAATCCGTCACGTCCTCCAGCGAGCCGGTGGGCAACCAGCCATACTCCAGCGGCCTGCTCCCGTCCGGATTCGTCGTCATGGAGGCCTTGCGCTCCCGGATGACCCATTCGCAGGCTTTCACCAGACCAGGGGCTGACTTGCCCATCCAGTCGCGATCGCGCGTGAACCACCAGTGCTGGGCCACGCCCCACATGACGTAGCCGTGGCTCTTGTTGTAATCGCCGGTCTCGTGGCCGCCCGCCCCGTAGAACTCGCCTTCCGTACTCTTGAAGTTGCCGGTCATGGCGACCGTACCCTGGTAATGGAGAAAGGCATCGTAGTTGTGCCGGGCCTGCTCATGATAGCCGCGCCGGTCCAAGTCGCTGATCATCATGATCGACTCGTTTGGATACACCCCGTAATGGAACGTGCCCACGTGTGCGTGGAGATAGTCCGTGTCGGGCTCCTTGAGGCAGTTGATCAGAAGGTGGCGTACGTGCGCCTTGTAGAAATCGTTGAGCCACGGCTCAGGGGTCCGGATCTGTGTTCCCTGCGCCGTCAGGCCACGCCAGAACGCAGAGACGCGCTTCGCCTCGGCATCGAAGTTCAAGGCTCTGACCGATTCAATCTCCTCGTCCCCGCTCAGCGTGACAGATGGGATTGTTACGCGAAGGACTCGACTCTCGCCTGGCTTGAGCTTCGCACTCCACGTCACCGCCCCGCCCTCTTGCGTGAACCCTGCCTGGCCATCAGCGTTCACGAGCAACCGCAGTCGCTCCCCTGCCGCGGTGACCGCCATGACCTTGTCTTTATCGAGAGCGAGCTTTTCCTCATGCCCGGCGTTTGACCCGAAGCGCAAGGCGCCCGCGCCTTCCTGCGCATCAGAGATATTCGCGACCCGGACCTGCATCAGCAGGATAGTTGGCGTGTCCAGGGCGACGTCGTTCAAGTCGGCAATGGCGGCGGTCAAGACGGTCTTCTGCTCGTAGTACACCGGCCCGCTCTGCCACCAGGTCCGCAACACGGGCAGGAAGCCATCCTGCAGTTCCCGGCCGCCGCGCAGCTCCCCCGCCGGAAAACCACACGATATCCGCAGCAGCTCGCCGTCCCAGAGCTTGCGCTCACTGTCGCGGGGGCTGCGATGCAGATCGAACCATCGCTTGACGGCACTAATCTCCACCTCGCCGTTCGGCCACTGGTGCATCGTATTGCGGTCACCGGGCAGGCCGTGCACGAAGGTCAGCGGGCGTTTGAGCGGCATGTCGTTCCAGGCACGATGCAGGGTCTGCTCATCCGTGGCGGCCACCCGGTCATAGACAGTCTGGCCGCTGTACTCGCGGCGAAGCGCATCGCGGTAGGCGTTGAGAGAAATGGTATCATCGGCGTTCGTCACCAGCACGCCCAGATCATCCACCAGAATGCGGTCGCCTCGTGCGATCTCCTCGGCCGCAAAAGAGAACGGCCTGGTGCTCGAACGCACGGTGACAATCGTCCGGTCGTAGCGGCCATCAATCGGGTCGGCGGCCATCACGAGGTCGGCCTCGATGCCGCCCGCGTTGCCCTCCTTCAACGTCCAGCCCAGGTCCGGGTTGACCGTAGCTGAACCGCCTTTGTCGGGGCGAATGGCCCTCACCTGCCCATTGAAAACCTCCATACGTCCGGACTCCGATTTGGCCGTCTTGAAAGTCGCATCTCGTGGCTCGCCGAACTGGATTCGCACGCGCAGAGGCTTACAGACTGACGCCGTGTAGACACGAAAACGCAACGGCGAGGGCAGGCCTTTATCCGAGCTGACGCGGACAGCCAGCGTCTTGCGATACGTCACTCCCTCGCCCTTGAGGTTCGGAATCTCCTCCGAGGAGGTCGGCGCGAACGTAAATTCGTACACGTTTCCGGCTCGCTGGACGTGGCTCTTCGCCGCGATCCAACGGCCGTTCGTCCAATCATCCATCGCGTCCCAGCCCACGCCGCCGGCGCCACGCTCGACGATCAAGGGATCGGCCTTGCCGTCCCACACCCGGTGCCAGTATTGCAGTCGGATTTGCGAAGACTCGGGCAGAGTCTGACTCTTGTCAAACTCAACCACCACACGCAGGACCTTCCGAGGCTCCGCCCAGCGGACACCGTGGGTCGTGCCACCATCAGCGTCCACCCGAAAGCCGAATGGTGCAATATCGAATGGCGCACCCGGGGAATACTCCTGGGCAAGTGCCGTCGTGCAGGTTCCGAGGAGAATCAACAGGAGAAACAGGGATGCGTGCAGGAGGAAGCTTTTCATTTGCCTGACCCTTTCGTCATATGGTGCCGTGTCGAGGGCGTCTCGCCCTCGGAGCGCGGGCAGGATGCCCGCGACACGATTGGTACCATCCTACCGATTTATGCCGGGACATCAAGGCCGCAGAAGAGAAGTGAGGACTTGCGGACGGAATCCTTCCCTGTTACCCTTTCAGAAACGATGGCACTGTAAGGAGGTAGTCACTATGGTTCGCCGATTCGTCTTTTTCTCGTTGGCTCTCGTCGCAATCGTGCTGTTATACGTTGGGGCTGCTTCGCATGCGGCCGGTGCGCCGGCGACCAGGAAGAAGGTCGTCTTCCTGCCTGGCGAGCAGAGTCACGGTTGGAGCGGCCATGCTTATACCGCCGACTGCAAGCTGCTGGCGCGCATCCTCAACGAGAACATGCCGGCGATGCAGGCCGTGGTCCTCGAAGGCGGCTGGCCGAAAGACTCCAGCGTGCTCGACGGGGCCGCCGCCATCGTCATCGCCTGCGACGGCAACAGCCTGCTGGGCCGGGAGTCCAACTGGAAGACCCTCGATGCTCTGGCTAAGAAAGGCGTCGGGATCGGCTTCATCCACTATGCCCTGGACCCGGGCAAGGAGTACGGCAAGTACCTCCTCGACTGGATCGGCGGCTATTATGAGCAGTTCTGGTCGGTCAACCCGTCGTGGCTGGCTGAATTCAAGAGCCTGCCGGAACATCCGATTACGCGAGGCGTCAAGCCGTTCAAGGTCAACGACGAGTGGTACTATCATATGCGGTTCCGGGAAGGCATGACCGGCGTGACACCCATCCTGACCGCCGTGCCACCCGACAGCACGCGAAGGGGCGAGGATGGCCCGCACAGCGGCAATCCTGAGGTCCGCGCCCGCGTGGGCATGGCCGAACACGTCGCATGGGCCTGCGAGCGGCCGGATGGCGGCCGCGGGTTCGGCTGCACCGGTGGCCACACGCACTGGGTCTATGCCCAGAATGACTTTCGCAAGCTGATGCTCAACGCCGTCTGCTGGATCGCCAAAGTCGAGGTCCCGCCGGACGGCGTCCTCACCAAAACCCCGACCGTGGAGGAAATGGAAGCCGGCCTGCAGGGCGACCGGCCGCGGGATTTGACGGCCGACCGAATCCGGCGCATCATCGAGGAAATGAACCATTAACAGCCGGACCTTGTCGAAATGATCCGTACGCAATTGACGTATCGCAAGTCTTGTCCTGCGCGAATCACGGGAATGGGCGGTGCAGGATTTGAACCTGCGACATCCTGCGTGTAAGGCAGGCGCTCTGGCCAACTGAGCTAACCGCCCGGGTGTCATCAAAATATCGGTTTTTCGGGCTTGCGTCAATACAGCTTGCTTCGTATATTCGCGCCATTGTCGGCGTGAGCAGGGTCACCACGGCTGAAATCGCAAAGGGTGAAAGCATGGACGTTGCGCAGGCCATTCGCAATCGGTACTCGTGCCGCAGCTATCACGATAAACCTTTGGAGCAGGACAAGTTACGCGCTGTCCTGGAAGCGGCGCGGCAGGCGCCGTCCGCCAAGAATCTCCAGGACTGGCGGTTTGTGGTCGTGACGGACAAACAGACCAAGAAGAAATTGGCGGCGGCGGCGAACAATCAGACTTTTCTCGAGAACGCCGGTGCGATTATCGTGGCTTGCACGGTGAGCGACCACGTGATGCGCTGCGGCCAGGCGGTCGGGCCGATCGATGTTGCCATCGCGCTCGAGCACATGTGCTTACAGGCAACGGAGTTAGGATTGGCCACTTGCTGGATCGGCTCGTTCTATGCCGATAAGGTCAAGCCCATTGTCGGCATCCCGGACCATGCGACAATTATCGAGCTTCTGGCGCTGGGTTATCCGGCCGATACACCCAAAGAGCACAGGCGCGAGCCCATGGATCGCATCGCCAGTTTCGAAAAATGGCAATTCTGACGCACGGTAAGTGATTTTCCTGACAGCATTTGAATAAAGCTTGACTTTCAGCCGGCAGGCCATAGAATATCGGCTGAGTATTCTGGGGACGTGGTGTAACGGGAGCACACGGCGGTCGCATCGCCGGAATGAGGGTTCGATTCCCTTCGTCTCCACTTGACGATTAGAATGCTGCGGGGCTGCAGGGCAATTTCAATAGCCCCACAATGGTCATCTGTTTCAACCCCCTTACAATGCTCCATATCGGCGGAGATGCCCCACAAACTCGTTCCAATGATGCCCAGGAGAATGAGCGTGCGGCGGATTAAGGAATTGGAGGGGTGGCGATTAAGGGTTTCCCTTACCACCAAAGGATGAGGAGCGGCGTACGATTAGTAGAGGTCAGATTGAGCAGCCGCGAGAAGAGCCGGAGCGTGGAGGTCGTCCGGCTCTTGGTGTTTGGTTCAGGCCGGCCTTCCGCTGCACCGCCGATCAGGTAGTTTGAGAGTGAAATGGGCGGCGGAAGGCCGACCGCAACACGGTTGAAAGTTCGATCCGCCGGAACGATGAGGCCCATCTCTTCCGGGTGCAAGAAGATAGCATACCGCGCTTGCAGACCTCGTTCGTGGGCAACATCGGATTTGACATATGGTTAGGGATGATGGGCTGTTGCCTCAGACCCGCGCCGCGCGGGTCTGAGGCAGCGTGCACGCGGATTCAAATGGACTCAGAGGTCAGTATGGACGATGGGAAGTACGTTGGAGAGATG
>Ga0315291_10002881_pt1 | contig 22364 bp, 15 predicted proteins | sample YL17G12_20_MG_FD_203070 | JGI IMG/M metagenome (GOLD analysis project Ga0315291, IMG submission 203070) | Sediment microbial communities from Yellowstone Lake, YNP, Wyoming, USA - YL17G12_20 | ecosystem: Environmental > Aquatic > Freshwater > Lake > Sediment | place: USA: Wyoming | collected... | reverse complement strand
CTGGAAGGACGGCAGCGGCTACCAGGACGGCAACGACTGGTGTCGCGCCGCCAACAAGACCCTCACCGGGAAGGGCTGGACGGTCTACCTCGACGACACGCCCTGGTACGTCGTGAACCAGAAGAACGTGTCGGGCTACTGCTCGTGGGGCTCCAACGACTTTAACAACCCCTCTGACGCCCTGACCAACTTCACCTGGGTCCCGGGTGCGATCGGCTCTACGTATGTGTCGACGAGCGCCCGCTCGTTTTCCTACCCGCCTTCCTACCCCCAGTCGCTCATCGCAGACCTCATCCGCGAGGGGATCACCGGCGTCCACGGGAACGTGGCCGAGCCCTACCTCACCGCTTGCGCCCGGCCGCAGTATTTCCTCGAACGCTACACGCGCGGCTGGAACCTGGGCGAGAGCTTCTACGCCGGCATGGCGACCCAGTCGTGGCAGAACTGCGTGATAGGCGACCCCAAGATAGAGCCCTATTCCAACCAGCCAGACCCAGCAGTGTTCGGCGTGGACATGGCCTACTCCGAGCCGTCGCTGGTGGAGGGCATGACCATCAATATCACCGCGAAGGTGCGCAACCTGGGCGGGGGCGCCGCGTACAACACCACCGCAGCTTTCTACAACGGCAATCCCCGCCAGGGCGGGAAACAGATAGGCCAGAACCTGACCATCGAACTCATCCCTGCAGGCGGAAACATTACCATACAGGTGCCCTGGGACCTCGCAAAGCTCTACGGCTCGCTGGTAGCATACGTGTGCATCACCGCCTCCAACATCACGCCGCAGCTCTGGGACGGCAACGACATCGCCTGGCGCAACGCCACGATATTCACGCGCCCGGACCTCGTGGTCCCGCGCGAGAAGTTCACCGTCTCCATGCTGAGCCCGCTTGAGGGCGACCAGGTCTGGGTCAACGCCACCGTCCGAAACCAGGGCGGGTTCATGGCGGCCAGCCGGCTTCGGTTCCGGGTGGACGATATCGTTCTTTCCGAAAGGGACATCAGCCTGATGGGCGGCGAGGAGACCCGGCAGGGAATAGTGTGGAGTTCCGAGGGCTTCCCCGGGGCGCACCAATTCACCGTCGAGGCCGTACCCGTGCCGTATGAATCGGAGCTTTCCAACAACAACGTCACCTCCGACATCTTCGTGCGCCGTTTCGGGCTTTCTCTGTCCTCGGACCTCTCGCAGCAGGCCTGCCTGCCCGGCAGGAACGCGGTGTTCAACATCACCCTGCGGAGCCTGGCCAACACCGCCGAGGCGGTGACCCTCAGGCTCTCGCCCTCCCCGGACTTTTGGTCGGGCACCGTCGAGCCGGGGAGGGTCCAGCTCGACGGCGGGGCCTCGTCGAACAACACCGTGACGGTCACCGCCCCGGAGCCGGGGCTCGTCACCGACAGATGGGATCTGCAGGTCCGCTGCGAGGGCCTCACCAGCGGGATGCTGCGGGAGCTGAACCTCTCGGTGAGCGTTCTCCCGGTGCGCTCCCTCCAGATATCGTGCGACCCTGAGGAAGGCAGCGCCCGGCCGGGCGAGAACGCGAGCTTCAAGCTGAACGTGCGCAACCTGGGCAACGGGCCCGACACCGTCAATCTCTCGTTCATCGCGCCAGAAGGCTGGCAGGTCTCTTTCGAAAGCCAGCTGCTGGAGCTTGCGCACAAGGGCTCCGCTGCCGTGCTGGTCAAGGTCTCCCCGCCGGCGGGTGCCCTGGCCGGCGAACGCCAGCAGATCACGCTGGCCGCGACATCGCTGGACGGTGCGAACTACACCGCCAATGTCACGGTGGTGGCGGAGCAGACCCATTATATCGCATCCTACGCCGGCACCGAGGTCATCACCCTAGCGCCCGGGGATGAGGAAAGCACCGTCTTCCACGTATTCAACCACGGCAACGGCGAGGACACCGTCAAGCTGTCCGTCCAGCCCGGGGAGCTTTCGGTCTCGCTCTCGGCCCAGTCGCTCACGCTGGCGGCGTTCTCGGGCGAAAACGTCACGCTCAGGGTGAAGGTCCCAGAGAAGTACGCCGGGACGGAGGAGAAGCTGAAGATAGTCGTGGAACCCGCCCACTCGCCGCGCATCTACCTGGAGCTCACCGTGAACGTCGTGCGCCCGGACCTTTCGGTGCCCAAGGAGGCCGTGAAAGTCGCCCCGGCGGCCCCGATCGAGGGCGCGCCGGTGACGATATCGGTCGAGGTGCGCAACGGCGGCACGGCCGGCTCGGGGCCGGTGGCGGTCAGGCTGCTCGAGTTCAATGTCGTGGTCGGGAACTTCACCATCGACGACCTGGCGCCAGGCGGTAGGGCGACCGTGGTCTTCGCCTGGACGCCTGCCGCATCCGGCGTGCACGAGCTGAAGATATCGGCAGAGTGCGGGTACCGGGACCTGACGCCCGGCGACAACTCGGCCGCGGTCGCCGTGAGCGTGGCGCCGAAGAAGGTGAACCGGCCGGGACCGGCAGGCGATGCCGGCCTCCCGACCACGATCATTGCCGGGGGGGTGATTCTGGCCGGTGCCACGCTGGCGCTCGCCGCATTCTTCTTGTTGCGCCGCAAGCCCCCGGAGCCGGCGGAGGCGGCCGGCCCGAAGCCCGACGGCCGGGCCGGGTTCAGCCTCGTTTCCGGTGAACCCGGCGGCAGCCCGCCCACTTCCTGAGGCTCAGATATCGACGAAAGGCTCGATGTCGCAGGCGGTGCACCGGTGGCACATCGTCCGGAATGATGAAGGGTTTAGCCCGTGCTCCGCAAAGATCCTTTTCTGGGCCGACGCCAGCCGGAGCATCCGTGACGCGTCGGGCGGCTCCGGCTCCTTTCCCAGCGCTTTCCCCAGCGGGCCGCGGTTGAGCGCGTTGAGCCTCAGCGGACGTAGATTGACCGCTACGCCCAGGGCGGCAAGCACCCGCACGATCGCCAGGAGCTCCCGGTCGGTCTCGCCCAGCCCGACGAGCAGGTTGGAGCACACCCTCCCCTTGCCGAACATCCGGACGCCCGCTACCAGGGTCCACAGGATGCCCTCGCGGTCGAGGTCCGGGCACACCCGCTCCATCAGTCCCGCCGTGGCGCACTGGATGTTGAGCTTGAGCTCCGTGGCGCCCGCGCTCCTGAGCAGACGAAGGTCGCTCTCGTCGATAGTATAGGGCTCGACGCCTATCGGGACGGAGGGAAAATCACGACGGATGGAACGGACCAGGCGGGCCAGGTCCCGGCAAGCCCTCGAGGGCGAGGACGGGACCCCGGTCGTGAGGGCGACGGCATCCGCCCTTCCGCCGGAGAGCGCCCCCTTGATGAGGGCGGCCCACCTTTCCGCCGGCAGACCCTTCCCGGGCGACACCGGAAGCGTGCAGAAGGCGCACCGGAACCGGCAGCGGTCGTGCAGGTTGATGAACACCTGGCCGGGCGCGTGGAACCCGGCGTTCAATGGCCGCACGTCCCGGGCAAGGACCCGGCGCCCTCTCAGGATATCGAAGCGTCCTCCGGTCTCCCGCAGGGCCATGTCCGGGCGTCTGCCCTCATCCATTTCTCTTACGACCTCGAGCCTGATAATGCTCTTACCTATCCTGAAGAAAAGCGAGGTCAGGCCTCCGCCCGGGCCGGCCGAGGAGCGGGACAGCGGAACGGGCAGCCTCATTCCGCGGGGGACCAGGATGCGCCCCGAGGAAAGCATGGCGGCCTTCGTCCCCGCCGGGCGCAAATCAGTCGACCTCGTAGAGCGCGTAGGCCAGCCCGGCGGCGGCAAAGAGCAGGACGACCGCCAAAAGGTTCAGGCCTTCGGGCGGAAGCAGGACGAATACGGCCACGACGCCGGCCACAGCGGCCGGCGTGGCCCCGGCGACATAGTCGCGCCCGGCGATGAAATAGGCCCCGGCGAACGCCAATATGACCACGACGATCCCGACCAGCGACCAGAACTTCATCCCGATGCCCCAGCAGAGCAGCAGGATGATGCCGCTTGCGGCGCAGAGCAGCGCCGTCCCCACGCGCATCGCGGTGATGTATCCGGGCCTCACGGCAGTACATTGGACGGGCGGATTATTAATTGTTGCCCAATTGAATCAGCGGGCAGCGGACAGCGGGCAGCGGGCGGCAAACCGTCGTAGTCGTCCTGTACGCTGCCCGCCGTCCGCTGTCCGCTCGTCGTTCCGCGCTACAGCCTGCCGCCGCAGCGCGGGCAGACCATCGAGCCCGGCGGGACGGGGGTGCCGCAGTAGCGGCAGTTCATCCCGGCGGCGCCCGGCGGCGGAGGAGGAGCGCCGTAGCCCGGCGGCGGAGCGCCATAGCCCGGCGGAGGCGCAGTGGCGTACGCCGGCGGCGGCGCCATCGGGTAGGGCGGCGGGGCCATGACCTTGGGCTTCCTCACGACGAGATATATTATCAGGCCTATCGGGAAAGCAACGAACCAAACGATAAGGAGCCACAGCACACCGCTCATCCCGCGGCTCTCGGCGTCCTTGTAGACCCAGATCGCTATCAGCAAACCTATCAATAGCAATACGCCGACACAAACCAGATAGAACGCCCCAAATAGGAATTCGACCTGTTTATTCAGCAATTCCGGCCTCAGTATGGTGTTGGCAATCTCTCCCAGCATCGGACCACCTTTGTCCCTAATCGCCGTGGTATATTATAATAATTTGTCGGACCCGGCTGGTGAACGCGTATGCCCCGGTCGGGAGGCAACATTGAAATATTTTTCCCGTCAATGTAGTTGCCATGCAACCCTATCCGCCTTACGGCACCCCTCCATCTGCAATGCCCCCGGCATACGGAATGCCTCAGCCGGCCTACGGGCCGCCCCCGGGATACTACCCGCCGCCGCCCGCGTTCGAGACCCGCGAAGGGGTCAAGTACATGTCCTACAACCTGCTCCTGCAGATCATCAGCGCCATCATAGGCTTCGTCATCGGCCTGGCCGCGCTTGCCATAGTCCTTTCGAATGCTTCGAACTGGACCGCCAGCGCCACCGCGGCGCTGGGGACCGTGGTCGCCGCCGCCCTGGCCATCTCGGTCATCGCTATCATCTCGTTCATCCTTTTCATCGTGTCGCTCATCAAGTTCTACCAGGGCAAGATGGAGTTCGGCCCGGAGCACGACAGGAACGTTGGCCGCGGCATCCTGTATTGGGTGCTCTCCTTCATCATCCCTCTGATAGGCGGCGGCATCGCGGGCGTCGTGGTCGTCGGGATGATATTGAGCGGCGACCTTTCGGAGATCGCCAACGCCTTCAGAATGATAGTAATCATAGCCGGAGTGATGGGCGTCGTCGGTGCATTCTTCTCGGCGATGATGTACCGCTTGCTGGTCCTGTCGTTCACGACGGACGAGGCGCCGAGGTTCAAGACGGCCACGATACTGATGCTGCTCAACCCGATAGTCGGGCTGGTCGTCGGCGTGCTGGCCATCCCGGGTGAGATAGCCTCTGGCGCCCAGAGCGGCGTGAGCTACATCTCGAACATAGGCGGCATACTCGGGCTCATCGCCATATGGTTCTTCTACCAAGGCTACAAGAGCATCCTGGCCAAGATGGAATCCGGGGTCATCCGCCCCGGCCTGATGCCGGCCCCCATGTACCCGCCGGGCTACGCGCCGCCGCCGATGCCGCCCCAGCCCTACCAGCCTCCGCCGCCGGCGCAGTATCCCCAGCAGCCCATGCCGCCGCAGTATCCGCCGCCCCAGTATCCGCCCCAGTACCCGCAGCAGCCCCCCCAATACCCGCCGCCGTACTGAGGGAAAAAGGGTGGACCGCAGAAGACCGGCCTCGGGCCGGTCTTCTCGGCCGAGACGACCAAAGGTCGTCTACGGAGGGTGGATGGGTGGATGGGTGATAGGGGACGACGGATGCGTCCGTTCCCGCCCCTTCCACCCTTCCACCCTTCATGCCCTTCCACCCTTTTCACAAATAACTTTGCGACTTGAACTATGCACAACCCTTAATACTTCCTAGACCGTTTTCCAATCATTGCATCGGGGGCCCGGCCGTTCCGGGCGTCGGATGGAGGGAAGCCGTTGGAAAAAAGGTCTGGAATCGCCTGGGCGCCGTTTTGGCTGGTCACGTTGCTGGCGGTCCCGGGCCTTCTCCCGCTGGCCCTCGCCGACCCCGAGCCCAACGACACCTTTGCCCAGGCCATCCTCGTGGACAGCGACAGCGCCAGCCTCACCGGGACCGTCAGCCAGACGGACAACGTCGACATTTACAAGGTCCTGCTCAACCGCACCGCAACGACCGTGGAGGCCGTTTCGGCCGAGCTGACGAAGACCTCGACCGGGGGGCAGGTCCGCCTCTATATCTACGACTCGGATGGCTACCGGCTGGCCCGGAACGCCACCGTGACCGAATCGCCCGTGTCCTCGTCGGTGTGCGCGCCCTACACGGGCTACGTGTACATCGGCGTCACCGCCTGGGTCGGCGCCGCAAGCTACGACTACAGGCTCAACCTGACCAAGACCAACCTTACGCCCGACCCGAGCCTGCTTGACGGGAACAACCGGCCATCGGAGGCGGTGGCGGTCCAGGACGGATCAACCGTCACGAAGGGGGCGGACTCGTACTACAACTCGGGCGACTTCTACTCGGTCCAGCTGGGCGCCGGCGCGGCCTGGAGCGACGTCCTGACGGTCACGGTGACGGCACCTCCCGCGGGCGACCTGGCGCTGGAGCTCTTCAAGGCGGGCAACTCCAGCCTCATCGCCTTCACCGACAGCGGGGACATCTTCAACCCGGACCCGGGCGTGAACGAGACGCTGTACTTCGTCGCCCAAGAGACCGGGCCGGTCGAGGTCCGAATATGGGCCGAGCACGGAGGCGGCATGTACTCTGTGAGCGTGCGCGTCTTCCGAGCCTACCTCGACGGCGACAACGACCTCGAGAACGCCACCGCCATCCTGCAGGACGGGACATTCAAGGGCAACGTTTCGCTCAACTACGACCAGGACGATTATTACGTGATTAACCTCCGGTCGGACACCACCATAAACATGACCCTGACCACGGCCGGCTACGACGCGGCCTCGAGGCTTCCCAACCTGAACCTTTACCTCATGGACCCGACGCGCAGCTACGTCAACAGCTCCACCGGGGCGGACCCGGTCGAGAAGGCGGGCCACGTGGCCGCCATCCCGGGCAACTATTACATCCGCGTGAGCGCCGGCCGGGACAGCACCGGCGAGTACACGCTCATCGTCGCCACAGTCCAGCCGCCGGTGGTGCTGGAACCCGAAGTGAACCTCGCCATCGACGAGGACAACTCAACCTCGCTGGACCTTTCGACCGTCTTCCAGGACCCCGAGGGAAGGCAGCTTTCGTTCAAATTCACGCCGGCCGGGCATCTCACCCTCGCGCTTTCGACGGGTGGCCAGCCGCCGCGGGATTTCCTCGACATCGTGCCGGACCCAGATTGGAACGGCCGCGCTGTCTTCGGGATCAACGCCACGAACGTCGAAGGAAAGGTGGCCACCGCCACCATCAACCTCACCGTTCGCCCGGTCAATGACGCCCCCGTGCCGGAGCACTCCGAGCTCAGTTTCGAATCCGAGGCGGACCGGCCGTTCTCGCTGGACGTGAGCGTGTTCTCGCTGTTCTCGGACGTCGACGGCGACGTCCTGGACTATTCGGTCCGGGACCCGGGCGTCCTCGTCATTGCCATCGGCCCGGACGGCACGGTCACGGCGACGCCTCCGCAGTACTGGTGGGGGACGCAGACCTTCTACATCGTCGCCACGGACCTGGCAGGGGCTTCGGCCGAGGTGGCCGTGACCCTCACGGTGACACCGATCAACCACGCCCCCCTGGTGGCGGCGCAGGTGGGCAACATCACCTATGCGGAGCACCAGAACGCCACCGTGGACCTGAAGGCGGCCTTCCGGGACCCCGACAACGACACGCTGGCCTTCAGCGCGCTCGACAACATAATGCTGAGCGTCGCCTTCCTGGACGGCATTGCCGTGGTGTCGGCGCGGGACCCGCACTGGTTCGGCAACGAGAGCATCACGTTCGTCGCCTCCGACCCGTCCAATGCCACCGCCCAGATGGTCGTGAACTTCACCGTGACCTGGGTCAACGACCCGCCCTACATATTCCGGGTCCTCCAGAACCAGTCCATACGCGAGGACGTCCCGACGGCATTATTTAACCTCAACGGCTACTTCCGGGACCCCCACGGGGAGCCCCTGACATTCACCGTCACCGGCTACGGCGCCAATGTCTCCGTCAACATCTCGGCCGACGGCTGGGTGACGTTCTCGCCGGCGGCCGGCTGGACCGGCCAATCGAGCATGCTGTTTTTGGCCGAGGACCCGTTCGGCGAGCGCGCCTCGATGAGGTTCAACCTGACCGTGGAGCCGGTGGACGACGCCCCGGTCCTGACAGCGCCAAAGGTCTCGCCCTCGAAGGGCGACACCGGGACCCTTTTCTCCTTTTCGGTCGTCGTGAGGGACCCCGACAGCTCCTCGGTCACGGTGATGCTCAAGGCCGGCAGGCGGTCAATAGTGATGGAGCGGGTCGCCGGGGAGCTGGCCACCGGGGCGACCTATCGGGTGAAGACGGCCCTGCCCGAGGGCGACAACGCCTTCTACTTCCAGGCCGACGACGGCGAGAGGACCGCCACCACCGACAGCGTGGAGCTCAGGGTCTCGGCCAGCACGCCCGACAACACCATCCTTTACATCAGCCTGCTGGCCTTGATAATCATAGTGGTGGCGCTGGCGCTGGCATTCTCGCCCTCCGGCGGCAAGGAGAAGTGGAAGGACGAGGAGGAATAGGACGTGCCCGGGCGCGCCTGGGCGCTCGCAGTCCTCCTGCTCCTGTCGACCTTGACCGGGGCCCTGGCAGCCCAGGGCGCGCGGACGGCGGACAGCGACAACTCTTTCCAGGCGGCGTCAGCCCTTTCCGCCTCAGGCTCGCGCCCGGAGAGCCTCGCCCTGGCCGACGACCGCTCCGATTTCTTCAAGCTCGACGCCGCATCGGGCCAGATAATCTGGGCTTTTATATACATCGTGGAGTGGAACAAGGCCGCACCGGACGCGGTGAACTTCAGCCTTCTGCTTTATGACCGGGACCGGAAGCAGGTCGCGGCCTCCCTGAGCAATTTCCAGTACGAGACCGTGTCGGCACTCGCCGTGGCCACCGGCGCCTACTACCTCGAGGCGAGGACCGAGAACGGGAGCGGAAGCTACGTGCTCAACTGGTCGGTGGGCGCGGCCCAGGTCATCAAGGACGGGGACGAGATCCACGACGTTCTGTCTGACTCGGGGAACCGCAACGCCAACTGGTACCGGGTCCAGCTCCGGGGCGGGCCCCAGCCGGACCTCTTCAAGGCGACGCTGCACGAGGACGCCGGGGCGTTCTTCGACCTGTACTTCATGGACCTGTGGGCCGAGTACTCGCTCTGGTACGATATCTCCTGGTGGAGCGATCCCGACGAATCGGTCGAGGCGCAGGCCACCTACGGCGGATGGTACTACCTCTGGGTGAGCGACTACACCGGCAAGGGGAACTACACGCTCAACGTCACGGTGACGCCCGGCGCGGGCGACGGCGACAGCGAGCCGGCGGGCGCCCGCATGGTCCCGTACAACTCGAGCTTCTACGACCGGGTGGACATGGCCTACGACCACTACGACTGGTACAAGTGCGAGCTCTCGGCCGGCGAGACGGTGAAGGCTGTACTCCGGTTGGACCCGGCGCCCGCGGACATGTTCGCCCTGTCCGTTCACGGCGCCGACCTGAGCACGCTCGAGGGCGGGATGAGGACCAACTACGTCGACGGGACCCCGCCCCGCCTGGACCGGACCGTCACGGTGGAAAAGGTGGTGGCGGCGGCCGGAACCTATTATGTCGTGGTGATGGCCCGCGTCGGCCTGCGGGACACCATCAAGGACCTGTCCGATAAAAATGCGCGCAGCGACTACATGCTGGCCGTCAACTTGTCGGCGCACCCGCCGGGCCCGACCAACCACGCGCCGAGGGCGCTGACCGCTGGCGCGACCGCAGCCTTCGACGCCAACACGACGTACGAACTGGACCTGGCGGCACTGTTTTCGGACCCGGACGGCGACACGCTGCGCTACGCCGCCTCGGGCAACGGGAGCGTGGGCGTGGACCTCTCGAAGGCCGGGAAGGCCCTGCTTGTGCCGGACGAGTACTACGTCGGCCGGGTGAACTTCACCCTCAACGCCACGGACCCGGAGGGGCTCAACGCCAGCGTGTGGGTGGACGTTTTGGTGCGGAAGGTGCCCTTCCCGCCGGTCATATTCGACCGGACCCCGTCGTCTGCCAATATTTCGGGCGTGAACGGCACCACCGCGTCATTCAGCGTTTCGGCCCGCGACCCCAACCACCAGATGCTGACTTATATATGGAGCGTCAATGGCGTCGACCTTGCCGTCAGCGCCAACGTGCTGGACTGGAAGGTCCCGGGACCGACGGGTGCCTATGTCATCCGTTGCCGGGTGACGAACGCCGACGGCACCGCTTCCACCTCGTGGAACCTGACGGCGACACCCAAGCCGCCCCTTCGGGTCAACGTCATCACTCCCCTCAACAACACCGCGGTGAAGGAGGGCGAAAAGGTCACGTTCTATGCCGTTGTCCCGGGCCTTCCGCCGGCGGAGCTGGCCAAGCTCACCTTCTCCTGGAGCCTGCGCGGCACCCTGCTTTCGTCGCTCCCCCAGTTCTCGACCTCCACGCTCCCGCCGGGCGAAAGCAAAATCAAAATCGAGGTCACCAACACCGCCGACCCGGCCGAGAAGGGCACCGCCAGCGTGACCGTGTTCGTGGAGGAGAACGAGGCGCAGACGGACTACACGATGATATTTTTGGCCGTCGGGATCCTCGCGGTGGCGGCCGCTGCCGTCGGCTACTTCGTCTACAGCCGCGGCGCCCGGCGGACCGACGCCGCCGAGGACGAGGGCGACCGGGACCCGCGCCGGTCGAGGAAGAAGACGGACAGGGATGAAATTCGGAGGAAGAAACGACGGAGGCGGTGAACGGGGAAAACGGGTGAGCCGGTAAGCCGGTGAGCCGGCAAGCCGGGGAGGAAAGCCGGTGAGCCGGTTAGCCGGCAAGCTGGTAAGCCGGTAACGGACGGCGTCGTTCCGTGCCTCCGGCTCCCCGGCTCACCGGTTCACCGGCTTACCCCCCGGCTCGCCGGCTTGCCGGTTCTCCGGTTCGCCCGTTTCCCCGTCCACCGTATCTTTTATTACCCCCTCCCGCAATTCAAGGCCTGAGAGCGAGGGATGGAAATGACGTTCATCGAGGAGATGAAGAACCTGGCCGGGTCCGAGATCGTGATCATAATGGTCGACGGGCGCGGCTACCGCGGCGTGCTCGACAGCGTCGATGCCGAAGTGGCCATCCTGACCAACGTCTTCGAGACGCAGAACCAGGAAGTGGACGAGCGCGGCTACATGTTCTGGCGCAAGGTCCTGCACTCCAAGGTCTTTTTGCGGGTGCCGATGATAATGAGGGTCTGGCCCTGGGACATAAACAGCAAGTCGGCGGGGAAGCCGAAGATAAAGAAATAAGGCGCATGGGGCAAGGGGCACCCAGAGGACCTGCGGGTCCTCCTCGCCGCAGCAACCTGCGGGTTGCCTGCGGAGGCGCAAGGCTGAAAGCTAGAAACCCCGGACTTTAGTCCGGGGTCGTTTTCACCATGGTAAAGCGTAGATGCCCCGCACTTCACGAATCTCGCTGGGGTAGACGGGAACGGCGAGATTCGGGAGAGGAGGACCGGAGGTTCTCCGAATCAGTGCGGGGAGTTCCCCGTGAAGAGGGCAGGGGAAGGAAAAACGATTAGCAGTATCGCATGCTCAATACGACCTTGCGCCCTGCGCCTTGCGCCTTACATCATATTATTTCTTCTTGCGGAACGCCAGGGACAGCACGAACACCAGCCCGAGGATTGTCGCAAGTATCAGGGCCGGCTGGCAGTAATTGTTTCCGGTCGTGACCTTTTCAGCGGGATTTTGCACATTGACCTTGATGGCTGTCGTGTTTGAATAGCGCACGCCGTCGTACGAGCGGGCTTCCAGCGTATGAACGCCGTTCGAAAGCTTGCGCGTGTCGACGGAAAAGGTCCAGTTGGCAAGGCCGCGGGCAGTTTGCCAGGCTCCGCCATCGATTCGGAAATGGACGGCTCTCAGCGGCAGCGAGCCGTTCAACGCCCCACCGGCGACTTCCAGGGCGCCCTTTACGACGGAGCCGTTTGCCGGCCGGTCTATCATGCAAACCGGCGGCATTTCGGGCGGTGGCGGGATTCCGCTGACCGCCAGTGTGAAGGTCTGGGAATCCAGGCCGCCTTTTCCATCGGAGACGGATATTGTGATGCTATGGTTGCCTTCCTGCCTGGTATGCGGCGTCCAGGTCAGGATGCGATTTGCGGTATCGAAAATCATTCCCTCGGGTGTTGCGGACGAAGAAATGGACAATGGATCGCCATCATCGTCCGTGGCCAGGATGCGGTATATCCATGTCTCATTGACCTTGAGCGTCAGCAAAGGGGTGCTCGTGATCCTGGGCGGATGGTTCATGGGCGGAGGCGGCTTTGGCAAGTTAATTGTGAACAGCCGGATTCCGGCTGGGTTCTCGGCGGTGAGATTGAACGGGTCGAAAACCTCCACTGTCCAGTAGTAAGTGGCGCCATCCTCAAGGCCGGAGCGGTCCAGGAACTCATCGGACGTGAGCACGAGTGGTTCGGCAAGGTCCGTGAAGGGCTGGTCCGAGAGGTAGACCAAATAGCTCAGGAAGTCCCCATCGGGATCGGTGCCGTTCCAGGTGAGGCGGACCGATGTTTTGTCAATGACCGAATTGTTGGCAGGTGAGAGCAGAGCGACTTCTGGCGGCCGGTTCGGTGGCTTCGAGGGCGGGTGGAAAATAGTGAAGTCGCCGGTGACATATCCTACCTCCAGGGGAATGGTGGGATTGTCATCGCGGGCGACGATGCAGATGCGGTAGGCCCCGGTCGGAGTGTCGCTGGTATTCCAGGATCTGTTGGTGCTGTCGCCAGGCAAATTACGGAAAAGCAGGGTACTCGAACTGTCGTTTTCGAGATATATGTCGATCGAGATGGGATCGTCATCTGTGTCGTGGACGGACCATGTTATCTGGGCCATCCTAGACCAGTTCTCGCCGCCGGCGGGTGATATGACCTGAAGTAGGTGGATGAGGTTATAATCTATGGCGACCGACCTCAGGATTGGCGTTTCTACGGGATTGGACGTCTCAAGGTAAGCGCGGTAGTGTATAAATCGGCTATCGTTATGAACGCCGTTGATCTTCTGACCGCTGCATGTATAAAATGACCTCGTCGTGCCATCCCTGCCAGTGAACTCGGTCGAGTTGAGCTCGTCGGGGGAGTTTGCCGACCTGAGTTGGAACCGGATGCGTGACGATATCGTCTCGTTCCCAATCCAGTCCAGAGTGTCGAAGAACGCGCTGCCGTTCATATCGAAAATGTCTGAGTCATAAGTCCCGTTCGGGAAAAAGCCCGGCTGTCCAAAAATCCAAAAATTATCGGACGGAAATCGCAATGTGCCCCGTGGATCGTTGCCGCCGTATAGAAATATTATTCCCGCATCGGAATCGAATGCCAGACCTTCTCCAACGGATGTTGGGGGATTGACCTCGTGGTTCAATTCCGAATATTTGTTGGATGACGGGTCGTATGACCATGTTTCGTAGTGATCATTTCCACCGCCGGCCAGAATCATGGAATCGTTCCTTCTATCGTAATGCATGTAATTCATGGGGATGTCTGCCGGATCAGAACCGAAATGAGTCAGCGTCCAGTCGTCCGATGCAGGATCATATGTCCAGAATCCGTTATCCCTATCGAACAGGCAGATGAGATCTCTTTTGTTGTCATAGGCCATCGGCCCGGACGTGGGCGGGGAGTTTTTCGGCTCCATCCTTTTCCAGACATTCAGGCTGACATTATATGTCCAGATTTCGCAATTGTCTGTCCCATTTTGAGAGGCCACACCGAAGAGAAATACCAGTCCGTTTTTGGAGTCGTAGGTTATTTGCCAGTCCCGGTCTGCTGGCGGGGAGACATTGGTTTTTTTGTCAACCCAGGCATCCGTTTCGTAATCATATGTCCAAGTGTCGTTCAGGAATGTTTTATAAGTATCCCTTCCGCCGAACAGGATTGTGACTCCGGCGCCCTCATCGAATAACATGGAATGGTATGCCCTGGCAGGAGGACACGGTGACGGATCCATCCTTTGCCAGGCGTTGGTAGCGGGTGAAAAAATCCAGGTCGTATTATCGAATTGTTCATTTCGAAACCATCCCCCGAAGAGGAGGACTTTATCATTCTGACGGTCATACACGAACTTAGAGCCGCTGTAGGCGCCGGGCCGGATGCGAAAATCCTTTTGAGTCCATTCATTCTTGGCTACATTATATGTCCAGGTATCTCCGAAGCGTGCTGGGCCGTTCGACCCGCCGTAAAGAACGCAGATCCTGTTGTCGCTGTCGTATACGAACGAGTGGCCGGTTCGGAATGCCGGGCCGGAAACCGTTGTCCGGTTCGTCCAAAGGTTCGTCGTGGTGTTGAAGACCCAGGTTTCATTGCCGCCAAACAGGACACAATTCTGAATTGTCTCATCGTAGACCATCCTGTAGCCATCCAAATATTGCGGCGAAATCGCAGGCGTTACATTGGTCCAATGATCATCGCTGAGATTGAAAATCCAGGTGTCGTGGAATTGGTCACATTGTTCACTGGATGAATAGCAGTACCCGCCGAACATGACGATCAGATGCTTTGACTTGTCATAAGCCATCGCATGCCTTGCCCGGGCGGGCGGGTTATTGAACTCGCGCCGCAGTTTCCAAGAATCCTCGGAAACATTCAATGTTAGAGAATCGCCATAATATCCATCGACTGCACGACCGCCAAAGAGGAAAAAAATCCCGTCTCGATCGTCGTAGACAACGGAATGGTCTTCCCTGCCGTTTCCGGTGAAATTGGCCTTGAGGGCCCAAGTGTTGGTGGAAAGGTTGTAAAGCCAGTTCTCCGAGGGACATAGACCGCCGCCCGACAGCAACGCAACCCCATGTCTCGTATCGAACGCCATCGCGTGCCCAATTCGCCTCCAGGGATTTGTTGCCGGTTTCATCTCGGACCATTTGTTCAGATTGGAATCATATGTCCAGGTGGAATTTGCGTACATGCCGGAACCATACAATATCGAGAGATGATTCACCGGGTCGTAGACCATATTTTGCCATTCCAGATCGATCGGCCCGCCGCCTTGGACCGCGGTCCAGTTGGTGAGGCGGGAGGGATCCTGCGCCAACCGAATCGAATCATCAGCGAGCTCTGTAGTGTTGAACAGCCCATCTTCGAAATCAAGTCCGCTTTCGATCCAGGTACTGGTTGCCCCGATTTTCAGGATTGGGACGATGAGTATGACGAAACACAACAAGGGTAAAAGCGGCTTTGATAGGTTTGGCCGTTTCACGCCTTTTTCATAAGGTTTGCTATATATATATTTTATAATACACGCTTCGAACCGCCTCTACCTCGGGTCAGCCGGCTCAGGGTCCTTGGATTTCTCCATGCGCCCTGCGCCCTGCCAAAACCCCCCGGACCAAGGTCCGGGGCTCCTACGCTACATAAGCGGACGCTCCCCGGACTAAAGTCCGGGGCATCCCTTGCGCCCTGCGCCGTGCGCCTTACTTTTTCTTCTTCTCCATTATCCTTTCGACCGCGTCGTGGGGATGCATCTTCCTGGCGGCCACGTCCTTTATCAGCGCGTCGAAATCGTCCGGGCCGTACTCCGATAAAAGCGACAGGACCGCCTTGTGCTTGAGCAGCTCGAGCACCTCGCGCCGGGATCTCTGGCGCTCCGATTCCTCGAGCAGGCCCTCGCGCTTTATCATCGCCCAGTGCTCGTCTATTTTGTCGACCACTTCCGCGATGCCGTCGCCCGTCCGTGCGACCGTTTTGACGATGGGCGGCCTCCAGTCGTCCTTTTCGCCGTCGAGCTCCAGCATCATCTCGAGCTCCCGCTGGGCCGCCTCCACGCCGTCGCGGTCGGCCTTGTTTATGACAAAGATGTCGCCGATTTCGAGTATGCCGGCCTTGATGGCCTGTATCTCGTCGCCCAGGCCCGGGACGATCACGACCACCACCGTGTGGACGACGTCCATTACGGCCACTTCGCTCTGTCCGGCGCCGACCGTTTCCACGATCACCTTGTCCATGCCGAGCGCGTCCAGGACGCGCACTGCATCGGCGGTCGCCTTCGCCACCCCGCCCGGATTGCCCCGCGAGCTCATGCTCCGGATGAACACGCCCTGATCGGTGGACAGCTCCTGCATGCGGATTCGGTCGCCCAAAAGGGCACCGCCGGTGAACGGGCTGGACGGGTCGACGGCGATGATGCCGACCGTTTTCCCGCGCTCCCGCCAGCCCTTGGCCAGCTTGTGGATGAGGGTGCTCTTGCCGGCGCCCGGAGAGCCGGTCACGCCGACTATGTGCGCCTTGCCGCCGCGGCTGTGGAGCTCCGCAAGCTCCGGCCGGATGGATTCGTCCCCGTCCTCTATCAGGGAAATGAGTCGGGCGGCGGCCCTGCGGTCGCCCGAGGCCACCCTCTCGGCCAATCCCATAATGATTCGCTCAGGTCCTCTGCTTGACGTTCTTCTTGATGAAGCTGACTATCTCGTCCGATGTGGTCCCGGGCCCGAACACCTCGGCGATGCCCGATTTCTTCAGCCGGGGCACGTCCTCCATGGGGATGATGCCGCCGCCGGTGACGAGGATGTCCTTGACGCCCTTTGCATGAAGCAGCTCCATGACCTTGGGAAAGAGCGTCATGTGCGCGCCCGAAAGGCACGAAAGCCCTATGAGGTCGACGTCCTCCTGGATGGCCGTCTCCACTATCTGCTCCGGCGTCTGCCGCAGTCCGGTGTAGATGACCTCCATGCCCGCATCCCGCAGCGCCTTGGCGACCACCTTGGCGCCCCGGTCGTGGCCGTCCAGTCCAGGCTTTGCGACTAGAACCCTTATCGGCATTTTCCCTACCAGGGATGATATCGGGGCAGCGATAATAAACCTTTTCCGGGCATGCCGTGGAAATGTATATATATGCTGTAATACATAATGTATATACAATGTCATCCGTGATGGTCGTACGGCTGCCGGACGAGGTCCGGGAGGAGATGAAGAAGCATCCCCTCAACTGGTCGGAAGAGGTCCGCAAGGCGATCGTCGCCAGGCTGCTCCAGCTCAGGCGTGAAGAGGGATACAAGGAGATGGACCGGATACGGGAATCGCTGAAGGGAAGGGAGTTCGACGGGGCAGGGGAGGTGGCACGATGGCGCCGGCGCCGGTGGTCGTTGACACCTCGATAGCGGTGAAGTGGTACCTCCCCGAGAAAGGCAGCGAGGAGGCTGCCCGGCTTCGGACCGCATGGGAGCTGGCAGGTTCCCCCATCATAATGCCCGAGCTCGTGCGGGTGGAGTTCGCCAATGCCATCTGGTCCCACAAGCAGCTTCGGCCCGAGGAGAAAAAAAATATCGTTTCCCGATTCCTCGACGTGCCGTTCGAGATCCTGCCCGTGGAAAACGAGCTGGTGGAGAAGGCCCTCGAGCTTGCCATCGAGCTCGATGCCACGGTCTATGACTGTATATATCTGGCCCTGGCTATATTTGCCAGGTCGCGGCTGGTCACCGCCGATGTGCAGTTCGCCAAGAAAGCGCAGGGATATCCGGTCGAGGTGCTGAAATGTTCTTCCGCCTGACCGTGGGCGAACGGCAAAGGCAGCTGACGCGGATGGACGGAAAGGGCACAGCCCTTATATCCGCCGGGCCCATTTCCGGCGCGTGCAGTACGTAAGCGGCAAGCTCCTGACCGAAGAGGGCTTCGTCCCGGGCCACATAGGCTTCGAGGACGGCGTCATCCGCGAAATAGGCCGCGGCCGAAGGCGCGACGCCCTGGCAAAGGGCCTCATCTTGCCCTCGATGTTCAACGCCCACACGCACCTGGGCGATTCGTTTTTACGCGGGCGATTCCGCGGCTACCGCGGCGAACGGACGATACCGGCTCTTTTTGCCCCGCCCTCGGGGTTCAAGCACCGGGAGCTCGGCCGCGCCTCGCGCAAGGCGGTGACCGACGGGATGCGCCGGGCGCTGGGCGAGATGGAACGGACGGGCACGGGCGGGTTCTGCGATTTCCGCGAGGGCGGTCTTCCGGGCCTGGAATTGATGAACGACGCCCGCTGCGACCTCGGCCTGCAGGGCATCGTGATGGGCCGGCCGGCCAGATTGGGATACGACGGAGCCGAGGCCGAGGCCCTGCTCAAGGTCTGCGACGGCATCGCCGTGTCGGCCATAACCGACTGGGAATACCCAGAGCTCCAGAAACTTGCTTCGCACGCAAGACGGGCCGGGAAGCTCTTTTCGCTCCACGCCAGCGAGGTGTTCCGGGAGAGCATCGACAAGGTCCTGGACCTCAAGCCATCGTTTCTGGTCCACCTCATCAAGGCCGAGGAGTTCGACTACGAGCGGGTGGCCGCCGCCGGGATACCGGTGGCCGTGTGCCCGGCGGCCAACGCCTATTTCGGGCTGAGGCCGCGCATCGACCTCATGCGGCGCTTCGGCATCGACGTAGCGTTGGGCACGGACAACGGAATGGTCTCGCCGCCGCGGCTGCTGGCCGCGGTGCAGGCCGGCTGGGAGATATCGCGCCAGGGCGGCCTGGCCCCGATGGACCTGCTGCGGTGCGCCCTGACCGGATTTCGGAAAATCTTAAATGTCCCGGAGGGCATTTCGTTCAAAGAAGGGGCGCCGGCGGACCTCTTCGTGGTGGGGAACCCCGGGATGTACTCGGCGAAGGACCCGCTGGCCGCCCTGGTGAGCCGGGGCGCGCAGGCCGGCGTGACGCTGGCCCGACAGGCCAATGTGATGTGGAGAAAGCGGTGAGCTGATGAAGGAACTGAAAGTGAAGGACGTGATGGTGACCGAGGTCGTGTTCGTCCAGGCGCCGGGCAAGAAGGCGGACGCCATCAAGCTTCTGTGCAAGCACCAGATCTCCGGATTGCCAGTCGTCAAGAAGGACACGCGCGAGCTCGTGGGCATCGTGACGCGCCAAAACATCTTCGACCACCCCCACGAGGACCAGATAGCGATGTTGATGACCAAGGACCCGGTCTCGGTCCACCCGGATACGCCCGTGAAGGATGCTGCCGGCATTATGGTCGCCCGCCGGGTCCGGCGCCTCCCCGTCGAAAAGGCAGGCGCGCTCGTGGGCATCCTCACCTGCGCCGACCTTCTGCGCATCATCGACCGCATGGAACTGGACGAGACTGTCGAGGGGTATCTCAAGGGGCCCTGCGTGCCCGTGTTCGAGGGCACTCCCCTTCGCGTGGTGGCGGCCACGTTCGAGCTTTCGAAGGCGTACGCCCTGCCGGTGGTGGATGCACAGAGCAAGCTTGTCGGCATCGTGACTGACATGGACCTGTTCGGGCTCTCCACCATCGATTCGCGCACCGTCATGTCCTCGATGGGCCTGGGCGACGACGAGGACAGCTGGAACTACGAGGGCGTGCGCAACCTGATGAGGCTCTACTACGAAATATCGGAGACTGAGCTGCCCAACGTTCCGGTGAAGAACGTCATGGTCAAGGACCCCGTCACCGTATACCGGAAAACGAGCGTGAGCAAGGCGGCGCGCACGATGCTCTCCAAGGGCTTCCGCCAGCTCCCGGTGCGAGACTCCTCCGACCGCCTGCGGGCGATGCTCTACGACACCGACCTCATATCGGTGCTGCTCAGGTGAGGACTTGACGGGCGTACAGCGGGCAGCGGGCAGCGGGCAGCGTTCGCAACGACGGATTACGGCGTCCGCCTGTCCGCCGTCCGCTGTCCGCCGTCCGCTCGTTTCCGCACAGGGAGCGCGCTGACCCATGCCCGAGCCGCCCGACCTGCTCTCGAAGGTGCTGGCCCTCGCCAAGCGCCGCGGTTTTCTGTGGCCCGCATACGAGATATACGGGGGCGTCGCCGGGTTCTACGACTACGGCCCTCTCGGGGCCCAGCTCAAGGCCTCGCTGGAATCGCTCTGGCGGCGTTACTATGTCGCCGGAGAGGGCTTCGCCGAGCTCGCCGCGCCCGTCATCGCGCCCGAGCCCGTGTTCAGGGCGTCGGGCCACCTGGATAAATTCTCCGACATAATGGTCGAGTGCACCAGGTGCGGCGAGCCGTTCCGGGCCGACCTGCTCCTGAAGGAGCTCTTTCCCGGCGAGGCGCCTCCGGCCACGCTCGAGGACACGGCCCGCATCCTCAAGGAGCGCAACGTGCGCTGCCCCAACGACAAGAGCCCGCTCTCGGAGCCGTTCCCGTTCAACCTGATGTTTCGGACCACCATCGGGCCGGGAACGAAGCGGGCGGGCTATCTGCGGCCGGAAACGGCGCAGGCGATGTTTTTGGACTTCGGGCTTCTTTATCGCTTTTTCAGGGAGAAGCTTCCCTTCGGCGCGGTGCAGATAGGCCGCGGGTACCGAAACGAGATAGCGCCCAGGCAGGGAATAATCCGCCTGCGCGAGTTCAACATGGCCGAGGCCGAAGTTTTCGTTGACCCGGAGAAGAAGAAAAGCCACCCCCGCTTCTCGGAGGTCTCGGGCCTGAAACTCCACATGGTCCCCAACGATGGAGCAGAATGCGACCTCTCCCTGGGCGAGGCCGTTTCCAGGGGCATCATGGCCCACGAGAGCATTGCCTATTTCGTCGGCATCACCGCGAAGATATTGCTGGAAGCGGGCGTCGACCCGGCAAAGCTTCGCTTCCGCCAGCACGCCAAAGACGAGATGGCACACTACGCCGCCGACTGCTGGGACGCTGAAACGCTTTTGTCTTTCGGCTGGACCGAGGTAGTCGGCGTGGCCGACCGGACCTGTTACGACCTGGAGGCGCACATGAAGGCCTCCGGTCAGGACCTGCGCGCCTTCGTCCGTTATGAAAAGCCGGTCACCGTCGAGAAGACGCTGGTCTCTCCGAATCACGCGGTGCTGGGACAGCGCTTCAAGAAGGACGCAAAGGCCGTCGCAAAGGCGCTGGAATCCCTCGAGGCGTGCACGGTCGAAGGGCGCGACTTTGTCGAGGTGGATGTAGAGGGACGGAAGCTGAAGGTCGACAAGGACTGCTTCACCGTGAAGAAAACGACGGATACAGTCAGCGGCCGGTGGTTCACTCCGCACGTCATAGAGCCATCCTACGGCGTCGACCGTATTATATACAGTATACTGGAACACGCCTATTTCGAGACGAAGAAGGAGAACGAGGACTATTTCGTGCTGAGGCTCAAGCCTCAGATTGCGCCGGTGCAGGTGGCCGTTTTCCCGCTAATGAACAAGGACGAGCTGGTGGCCGTCGCAGACGGCATCAGCGCGACACTGAAGGCGGCGGGGTTCCGCACCTATTCCGAGGCGGCCGATTCCATCGGGCGGCGCTACGCCCGGATGGACGAGATAGGCACGCCTTTTTGCATAACGGTCGATTTCGACAGCCTAAAGGACGGGACCGTGACGGTACGGGACAGGGACACCACGAAGCAGGTGCGTATTCCATCGAGCGAAATTGTCGAGACCATTGGCGGCTATATTGAAGGCCGATGGAGAATCGAATGATTGACGACCCAACCCATTATCGCCCGATACAATATCTTGTGGATGTCAAAGGATTGGATTTCGTACAGGGCTTTGATTATTGTAAAAATATTTTCAAGCGATGTGCTGCCTCGCACGAACAACCCGTTTTACAATTTACTTTTTCTGAGAAAGTACCAATTCCATTTATCGAAAAGAATCTGTTTGGGCAGGTTCTTGATGTGAAATTTAAAACGCGGGCCATTGATTCGATTATAGATTATTGTAAATCGAACTACGAAGAATTTGAGGTATCCTACTTTAATGGTGAATTACTATGGGGAACTGAATGCTTTCCGTACAGTATGTCGTTGACCAAACGCCAGCGAAGCAAAACGACGATTTGGCTGTGCCTTCCTAATGAATACTGGAAAAATGAAGAATTATATAAGGTTATATTTGATTCGCTTAGTAGATTCTTGAACGCCCTGGATATTAAATCAAATAACCCTAAGATAAATGCAATCGATAGTATTGTCCATACATTTCTAGATTTCATCGTAGTGGATTATGTCAAGCCAGAGATTCCAAAATTTACAGCTTCCTACAACGACATACCCGTTACGATTACTAGCAACAGTATCCAAGGAACGCACCTAACATCGATTGCTTTTTCTATCGATGGAATCGATATCCAATCATTATATGAAATCCACCGGGTCCTTATAGGTGTTTTTCCTAATTCTAATGATTTATTCAATTTTCATTGCAAGCTAAAAGCGGAACATATA
>Ga0315291_10002880_pt1 | contig 22374 bp, 20 predicted proteins | sample YL17G12_20_MG_FD_203070 | JGI IMG/M metagenome (GOLD analysis project Ga0315291, IMG submission 203070) | Sediment microbial communities from Yellowstone Lake, YNP, Wyoming, USA - YL17G12_20 | ecosystem: Environmental > Aquatic > Freshwater > Lake > Sediment | place: USA: Wyoming | collected... | reverse complement strand
AAAATTGCGCTCAAGAAATGCGCTGAACTTTTCGGTTTTTACGAGAACTTGCCGCTGACTGTGAAAATCTCGAAGGTGGACAGTGAGAAGAAGCATATTGAGGCTACACTATCGGAGAAGCAGCTTGCACGGTACGAAGTTTGGACGAAGTCGTTGCTGGACAGACTAGTAGTTTTGGGTGCGCCTGAATTTGAGGTCAGGTCAGCCTTAGAAAGGGCAGGACTTGCCCGCGATGTAGTCGACGTCGAATCTCTCGGGCTGTTCGAGTACGTTGTGGTGTGCAAGCTCGGGACGGATGCGAGAGGGTTGATACCGAAAATTGGCAGAAGACTGCGACACGCAGGTTTCAGCCTCTTCAACTCGAGGGAAGTCTACGGCTTCCTTGGCAGCTTCCCGGTCTCTTAGGCATTTTCGCGTGCCACGACTTTGCTTTCTCAGATAGTCATTCTTGCCTGTCAGAGTGAGGCTTATGGCTTCTTCTTCTTGACTAGGTACACTCCTGAGAATATTAGAAGGCCGCCTGCGACGATCAGCAAGTTCAGTTTCTCCCCGACAAACGTGACTGCAAACATTGCGGTGATCAGCGGCTCTGCGAAGAGGAATGTGCTTGTCACTGCTGCTCCCACCTTTTTCAGCACGTAGAACCAGATGTAGTATCCCATCAATGAGCAGGTGAACGACAGGTAGAGAATTGCCAGCCACTCATACTGGTTCATCGAGGCTATTCTGTGGAAAGAGTTTTCAGCCAGCGAAAAAGGGAGTAGGCATAAGCCGCCAATCATGTTTACGTATGCCACGACAAGGAAAGCATCATACTTTTCCATCAGTTTTTTCCCTAAGAGGCTGTAGGTTGCCCACAGAAGCGGTGTCAACAGCAGAATCAAAGTTCCGAGGAGAAAATCTCTGCTGCCCTGAATACTTGGTGAGCTGCCTGCAATGACAACGAATGTTCCAGCTGCCGCGATTCCGATTCCAAGAACCTGCCTCTTCACGAGGCGTTCCTTGAATATTCTGGCTGAGAGAACAGAAATCAGAATTGGGGAAAGGAGACACACGACAATTGCAGCGATTGAAGCGCTTGCCATCTGTATGCCAGTGTACTGGATGATGAAGAAGAAGGTGATGCCCGTGAGAGCCAGAACCAGCAATGTCGGCAAATCCCTTTTCTCGACTAGAGCCTTGAAGTTTCGTCTTCTGCTCTTGGCCAAGAGAAGGGCTATGAGGAAAAGTGCGCCCGCGGTGAGAAACCTGAAAGTAGCCACTGCAACTGGAGTCAAGCCTTCCTGCATCGCTTCCTTGACGACAACGAAGGAACTGCCCCAAAAAACAATCAAACACGACATCAAAAAAGCGTCGACCCTGCTAACCGCCCTGACACTCATCTCTTTACTTCCTTCTACAACCTTGAAATCTCGACTCTTCAACGCTAGACAAGAACTACTGCAGCATATTAAATTGTATTATCCACACAACTGCGAGTCAATGCTTGGTTCAATCTACATACAAGGTGCGTAGGAGGCTCATAGAGAGCGGGTGTTTCTTCGGACATTCATCTTCCTGCCGAGAAATGGGTGTGGTGGGCCGGACCGGACTTGAACCGGCGACCTTTGGCTCGTAAAGCCAATGTCCTAACCAAGCTAGACGACCGGCCCTCTTTTTCAAATTCTAAGCCTAAATTGTTGAGTTTGTGTTCAATGATGTTTTCAGTCTTACATTGAACACTTGAACACTGGCCATTAATGCTAGTGCCCAAGTTTTCATTAGGCTCAAATCCTTTTAGTGCCCTCTCTACATAATCTTTACTCTGTTGGTGATAGAAGAACTCGGATTTTTTAGTAACAGAATTCAGTCCTTTGTAGTGCCTTATCCGATAATAGTTCTTGCCAATGTGCTGTAAGTATCCCTTATTTCCACAGACTTCACATACAATTTTCATTTAACATGTCACCTCCAATAGGGCTTGACCTGAAGGAGCTGAATTGCTATTTATTGACCATTGAAGAAAATCCTTCAGAGGTCATGTGCTGTAAAATGCTTTTCAGACTCGGTAGAATGGCAATAAATGTGCTCTATAAGTGCTGAAGATTCCATAGCCTTAACATCTCTGTCTGAAATATGATTCCCGAATTGCAATGCCTACATAAAAGATATGGGATGTCTTGCTATCCCTTGGGATGCACCATTGAGCTCGATATTCTGCTCTTAATGCTCATCTAGAAGACTATACTATTCTTAGTTCATAGGTATGTGACCTACATGCTGTGCAGGAGTATTCTCATGATTAAGGCACGGTCTAAACCTTTCAGACCTTTTCTAAACTAAGAAATGCTTATAAGCAAGTATGTATTCAGTACTTTTCAAGAAATGAATGGAAATGTGGCAAAACCAAACGAATGGCAAGGCAAACCTTCCCTTTGCAACAGATCTGTAGAGATTATCTATCATCTTATAACAAAGATGAAGATGTAGAGATATAGAGATCTTTTGTAGAAGATAGTGAAAGTTTAACATAATCTTCAATGACATAGACATCTTTAACAGATTATCACTTCATTTGATCTTGATCTTTCAACTTTGGAAGATTGTATTATTCAGCTTCTAAGAAGAGTGTTTTGTATTGAGTGAAAACTCTAGAAGATATCCTATTGAAAAACACAGGTATCTTCAGTGTGTTGGAAAACTCTTTGAGCACAGAATAGGACAAATCTTTGAAGAACTGGGCTTCAAGACCGAGATTGCAAAAGGACAATCAAATGGTGTTGATCTTAAGGTCTACGACAATGAGGATAACCTGATCTTAGTAGCAGAACTGGTCAACTGGTGTCCATACTCAAAACCTAATATTCAAAGAAAGGATAACGTGGTCTCCAATCTTTCACAATATCATTGCAAGAGGTTTTTCATTTACACAACTATGAAGGGAGAGAGCATCCTAGATCATCTTAGATTGCATGATGTATCTCTCATTAAGATAGGTTATCAAATCCTACCCAAATACTTCTATGATTTCTATGCTAGAAGAAACCAGGTAATACTAAGAAGGATCGACTCAAGAGAAACTAGACAAAATATCAAGTCAAAGATAATGGATTTTCTACAAACTCTTAATCGTGCTGATTCTCCGTGCATCTTGAGCAATGAAGTGATAGTTACAAATCTGTAACATGAATTTTGAGGAGGTGAGAAAAGAAAATGAGTGAGAATCTATTAGTTAGAGAAGCTTGTAGACCTCTTACTAACAGCATAGAGTCAACAAGCGAAGATGTTATTGTCTCTCTGAAGCCATTCTACAAATATGGAAGGAATTTTGTTGGCATAGACAAAAAGAAACTGGGCTATTCACCTTATGATTTGGATTCTGCTCTGCATAAAGACATTAGGCGAGGCAACGAGTATGAGGCTCTCTTTTGGGCTGTGAAATTGGAGAGTCTTGGTAAAAAGGGACAAACAAGATTATGGAATAAGCTGAAGATAATTGCTTCTGAAGACATAGGACCTGCAAATCCGATGATGCCAGTAATTATTGAAACTTTGGAGAAACAGTATCTTGATGCTAGGAAAAGAAGAAGCGATGCACACAGACTTTTCCTTACTAATGCAGTTGTTATTCTGGTCAGAAGTAGGAAAAGCAGAATAGTAGATGATTTGCTGAACATTGTCTACGGACAGATTCAGCATGAAGACAAGAAGCTACCCATTCCGCACTATGCCTTGGATATGCACACATCAAGAGGAAAAAGAAAAGGAAGAAGTTACGACCACTTCTTCAGTGAAGGAAACAAGTTGAAAAACGAACCTTTTGAGAATCCATACACAGTGAAAGCTAAAGAGATACTCATCAAGCATGGCGGTCTCAAGTCAGAATTCAAGAGAGAAGAAAAGGTCAAAGATATTTCAAAGACTGAGAAGACAGTGAAAAGTCTGGAAGCCTTTACCAGAGTAGAGACGCTTCCACTGGAAGAAGACACTCAATAGATTCTAGACAAAGCAATAGTTTCTTTCAATTCCCCTCTTTTCTACGTAAGACTCTTTCTCTTTCTATGTTCACTAACTACACTACGTTCACTTAGGCAGTCTAATCGAAGATTCTTCCACAAATCATAAAAACTGAAATATAAGAGGAAACCTTCAGTTAGTTGGTGTAATTGTGAGAAGTTTTGTATTTGTAATTCTTATTTCATCTCTGTTGGCGATACCTGTCTTCTTGCAGAAGGGGGACATCCCTGTGGCGAGAGCATCTTCCTCAGTTTATCAAGGAGATTTGATTCTAACGAATGATAACGTGACCATAATTGAAGGAAGGTTTGACATCAACGGAAGCATAATAGTGCAAGACAACGCCACGCTGCGGATTCAGAATGCTTTTCTGAACCTTGTTCAGACGAGAGATAACGAGCATTGGATTCAGATTGAATCATATTACAATAACAATGCGAGGGTCTTTATTTATAATTCCACAGTCACATCAGACTACATGACCTTCCTTAGTATTTATGGAAGTTGTAATGTAACAATCGATGATTCAACAATATCAGGAAGTATTTGGAGTACGACGGATGGCCTCAGTAAACCTGTTTTGTCTATATCGAATTCCTCTCTTTTAAATGATGTTTGGGTGACCGGTTGTACCGCAACCATTCACAATTCAACCATTCATGAACTGCAGAATTATCATGCAAGTATCTTTCAGATTTGCGATTCTCAAATTGACACTTTCTTAATTGGCCCAGACTATGCGACTTGTACAATTTCAGATCTTAAACCTGGATTTTTTGACTGCTGGAATTTTGCAATAAACTGTTCTGTGAGTACACCGCCTTCAGTGTACATCCCTGACATAACGGTCATCAACAGTACGATTGGCTCTTGGAGGCTTGCTTTCTATGAGTCATCGGATGTGTCGATAAGTAGATCTGTGCTGAAAGATCTCTCTGCAATCACTGGACCTTCTGTGATCTTTGTTGTGGACTCTGCTGTTTCAAGAATATATATTCAAGGCGCTTTCGTCAGATTGGTGAATACGACATACTCCCAAATAGAAGGGGTCGTGAGTTCCAGTCAAACATGGATTGCGGTTGCTTGGTATCTGGATGTCTTTGTCACAGACTTGATTGGTCAAGTTGTTCCTTCGGCAAACGTCACAGCGTATTATCAAAATGAGACAATGGCAGAATCAAAACTCACTGATGCAAATGGCACGGCGAGGTTGATATTAGTTCAGAAGGTAATATACGAATGGAACCAAGAATATTCAATTCAGGAATATTCGGTTCAAGCGACCTACGCCATTCACTTACAAGGCACACAAGTATCCATGACAGGAAACCAACACGCTATTCTGAAACTGGACTTCACAATTCCAGAGTTTCCATCATTCCTTATTTTGCCACTATTCATGATAGTAACACTACTGGCAGTCATTGTCTACAGAAGAAAACACACACTGGACAACTCTGCAGTACATCTTTCTGAAATGAGCAATCCTAGCATGTAAGTATCATACTATAGCCTATATTCAAGTAGATCTATTAGATCAGGGCCAGAATCTCTTAGATCTGTACTTTAAGCCCTTGCTTACTTTGAGCTTATCCTTGCTAAGACATATGGAAGAGCATCTCAGTTGCTCATGTTTGATTTCTCTGTTAGTGGAGAACTCTTCTATTGATATTGGAGTATGTTATTGTGTATGTATGTGTGGATGTATATTCTATCTATACTTGAAATGGAGAAGAAAATCAGATATTTATCTTAATCCATGTAGAAAATGAAAACCAGTTAGATGAATTTGACTTCCACAACTATTACATTGCAGAATTACCTTTTCCAAACTTTCTCCTTTCATGACTGGCTCAAGAATTGTATAGGCAACTTCTGTTCTGTCATCTGGAGATATTTCAATTCTGCATTTTGGACATCTGAGGTTTCCTCTACCCCTAATCTTTGTTAAATCAATGGTATAGAAATTGATTGTCTGCAATGCTCGTTCCTCCAAAATTCGGTTACCAGCTACAACTCTAAATACTTTATGAAAAAAAGTTACACTGAATTGTTTTGCCTGAAACATTGTTTTGCTCATAGAAGATTGTCTCTCTATGACGTCTTTGGAATGTTTGTGAATTCGAAAATAGAGAACCAGAGGATTTCTTGAGAAGACTAGTGTTTGGCTAATCCTCTTATTGTCATTTGAAGGGTTTTGTAGCAATTACAGCATCTGACAATCACAATCTCAAAACCATACAGAATATCAAAGTTCCTTTCAGTGTGTTTCCTATGTTCCCAATGATTGCAGTTCTTCTGGTTTATGGAAACCAGAATCTCTTCTTCCATTCTCCTTTCTCTCAAAATATAACATGTTAAACTCTCAGATATCAATTATGGAACATTGTTCTATTGCTAATCTGCCAATACGATTGATTATAGAAGATTTCTTCAGAAGACAGGATTATTGGAGTACATCATTGTGTCTGTGAATGTGTGGGTGTATGAGATGAAAAAGGAGAATAGTGACTTGTTTTCTAATACTATTGAATGACATGAAGAAAAGAACGAAAAAGAAGAGTGTTCCTCCAAGCTCTTACCATACTATGCCTTACTATTTTCCTACGGAGCAAGTTGACAATGTTAGGAGACTTAGAGCTAGGAGAAAGAGAAAGTAAGGATTCTTCGTTTATCTGTACGTCAACACAGTATTTTAAAAGACTGTTTTGTGGTTTTTTCTTTTGAGCACTCCTTGAAGTGATTGTGACTTCGAAAATAGAAAAACCACAGTTGCTCACGTTACTCCCAGAAAATTCCACTTCTTGCAACAGGTGGTCCATGGTTGATAATTGTCATGACTTGCCTCTCCTGAAGTCTTCTAGAAATGTGTTCTTGGCTTTGTTTCTTTCTTGATCATACCTTCAAAGGCTTCTTTGAGTTCTTCCTTCTTCTCCTTGAATTTTACGTCCAAGTAGAGCCTTATCGTCCAAACAGAACAAGGTACTTCTCCTACAGAGGTTTCTCTGACTCGTTCTCTTGATACTTTTGGAGGTGTTGACGACATATCAATCATCGATAGTTCTTCCTCCTCAGGCATGGGACCCAAAGGAAGCTTAGGTGTATCTACAAAGAAGGCTCCAACAGGGATTTTTTCTTCCAGCTTCTTTGACAACAAATCACTCAAATTATCTTCATCTAAGAAAGGAAAGGTGGACTCGTCAATATGGACTTCACAAACTTGCCTGAAGGGAATAATTCTGTTCTTCAACATAAGCAACTCTGGAATGTCTTTGAGCTCATTCATGTGAAAGATGCTTTCTTCGTCCAACTTTCTGTACTCTTTGATATCCTTCGCATAGTTTTGGAAGTTGATCTTCTCTTTTGCTTCGATTAGGAAACTCCTCATTATGTGATCTATTACACGGGACCATCTATGGTAGTATATCGTATTGAAAGAAAACAATCTAGAAAGCAAGAAAGCATCTAAAGCATCTCGAGACTTGGTTTCAAGTGCTACCTCATCTTTTTGCAAGTGCGATGAAAGAATCAGCCTTTGCCAATCAAAGTTTCCATAACCTGCTCCTGTGAAAAGATTATCCCTTAGAAGATAATCGATGATATCAGTGCTATAGAAACCCTTCAGTACAAAGTAGAGTGCTGCTTCGCTGTGCTCAGTCTTCCCCAGTGTCTTTGTCTCTGACCATTCTTCCCTGCTCTTTCCAAGATATTCTGCCAAGCTTCTCGGTTTTATGTTGTAATCTTTGAGTTTATTCTCAATCACGGCTGCTATTTCAGTGTCTTCTTGTACGATTTTAGATGACATATATTCATGGTTCAATTTTAGATCTTCAAGTACAGCCTTGTCGAAAATATGTGAAAATGGTCCATGACCCAAATCATGTGTTAGCCCCCAAAGTCTTACCAGAAAATAGTAGTGAAGGAATTCATCATCAGTTATCTGACTTCTATGGGGTTCCAGCAAGTGCTTCAAGAAAAGACCTGATAGATGCATCACACCTAAACTATGAGAAAAGCGTGTATGAGTTGCACCAGGATAAACATAATGTGCTGAAGGCAACTGCTTGATACGTCTGAGTCTTTGAAATGATGGGGTGTCAATTATGTTCATTTCATGTTCATACAGTATAATGTATCCATAAAGAGGATCTTTCACAATCTCATAATGAATTCCTGACTTCATCTCAATGTCGCTTAACATCGAAGCTACCTGGTTACCAGAAGATGTTGTCTTTGACTTTCTCACTCATCAGACTCTTGGACCATTTGACTAGCTCATCTGTCTCGAAATCCTTCAAATTGTCCACATTTTTCTTTAGCTCTTCACTCTGTTTTTTCCCATATTCCTTTTCTATTTCTAGGGAAATCTTCCTACCCAACGGTGTGATTTCATAGTAAAAGAGAGGTCCAACTTTGCTTACTCCTAGATAACCAGTTCTAGCCAAAATATCGATGTCAGTTTGAAGTTGAGAGGAATAAGGTCCATAGAGGTAAGGGATGAAATGATAGCTGAATTCTACCTTGAACTGTTCTTGCAGTAAATAGACTGCCTTCTGAAAGAGTTTTCGTCCTTCCACTTTTTCAAAATAGTTCGCAGTGAGAAGCAAGAGCTTTCTGTTAGGGATCTTTTCCAAAACTCAGAACTCCTTTCTCCTTCTACATGTGTTTGAAGTCTAACGAATAAAAAGCTTGCTTTCAATGAAACAAAGAAAAAGAGAGTTAGATTGTGTGCTCCAGTTCTGCTAGTGCTTTGAATATTCTGTCTCTAAGTTCTGATAGTTTTGGACTCCAATAATGCTTTACAAAGATACTTGGTGGTATTCGACCCTGCAGTAAGTTAATCTCTTGTTCCAATATTCCATGTTGCAGTAGATAGGTACCAAAGAAATCTCTCAACTCGTTTATCCTACATCTCTGTTTATTCCTCAGTAGTCTTTTCCTAATCATCTCATAGGTTACTGGTTCAGAGCCAGCTATTTCATTAACCAAGTTTTCAGTTATGAATGTAATGAAACAGTTCTTCGTTCTTCTAATGAAATCTTTAGGATACTTGAAGTGGCATAGACAGTTAAGATTAGAATCATAGTATTCAGATAGTCTACTAGCCTCGGATAGTTCGATAATCCTATTGAATGATTTTATAGTTTCAGCTTTTCTAAGTCCAGAATACAGTAAATACTTTAGAAAGACTCTCTCGTTATCTCTAAGTATACCTTGGACCTCATTATACCACTTCAGGATATCAGAGCTATTACCGTTCATTATTCTCAGGAAGACATTGAAAGTATTCGGACTTGACAGTTTAATACCGTAATTCTTTAGTTTAGATGTAAAGTCATCATAGACTCCTAGGTATTTGCTGAGAATTGTTAATGACTTGATACAGTTGTTCTTGATAGACTGAGGTAGTAGGTCTAGGTCTCTAAGATTATCAGAGTATAGGTATTGGTAGTATCTCTTTACATAACACATTATGGTACGATGGTAGGACTCTGCATACTTGCTTTTAGTCCAGTGGTCAAATTCATCTAAGTCTAATGTTGACTCATGGTTAGGGTCAATGTTAGGGTCTGATCGTAAAGCCAATGTCCTAACCAAGCTAGACGACCGGCCCTCACATTTCCAGTAATAGCGGTGGAGTTTAAGAGTTTTAGGTCATGCCTATCTTAACCAGTATAGTCAGATCTAAAGGGGGAGTCTATAGGGCTTCAACTCTTCCGGATTCAGAATTGCATAAAGGAAGAGCTGGAAGGGTTGGCTGACTCAGTCGGTTAAGAAAATTTATCCCAAAGGCGTGAAAATTTCGCGCATCTAAAATTTTCCATCGTTACCTTTCTTCTGACGCCCGAATGTTCACCTGAGACTACAGAATACCAATGGAAAGCTTCTTCGTTTCTACATTCTCGACGATCGATCGACACGAGAGCCACATCTATCACAAGATTTCATTCACGCCCACGCAACTGTTCTATAAGAATCACAGCAGGAAGAATCCTTTATGAAGTTCATGTGTTCCCAAACCTAGCGAGCGCTTTCTGTGAAATCAAATGAAACTTTTTTCCGCAATCATTTTTTCGATAATGTCAACAGGATTTTCCATTTCCCCAAGCTTCACCTTTACATTAAATCTCTTTCCCAAATATCGCTTTGCACACGACAGAGCCTTAGAAGGGCTTACTATGAAGAGCGGGAAGCCTTTTTTCGAGAGATATTCATTTACTTGAATGCGGGCAAATTCTGATATAACAATGCTTGGAGTCCCTTGAAGGGCAGCTTCCCTTGCTATCGTTCCTCCCACACTCACGACTAAGTCTGACTGTGCAGCCAATCGTGCAGAATCCACAAATCCTTCCATGACTTTTAGCCTCTCATTTTTTGGTTTGCTGTACCGCGGGAGAAAGAGAACATTTCCAAGCGAAGCAAGTTTTTGGGCAATTCTGATTGTAATGTCGCCCTTTCCAAGAGCATACGCTGCCTTAGTTTCCATCTGCCTAACAACTATCAATGGCCTCTTAAACTCAGAAGCCAGTGATCCTTCAGAATCTTTGATCCAAGCAAGCTCATCTACTCCTTTGAACTGAACGATCTTCTGTGCACCGTACTTCTTGAAGAGACGTTTAGGGATGGCCTCAGAGGTGAGAAGCGTGTTTGCTAAAGGTATTGTTAATCTGTTCACTGCTGTTGCGTGAGGCGTGTCGGCTGTCAAGATTGCGGGAATGCCTAATCCGAACGCGAATCGGCACAATTCAACAGATTGAGATGAAACAGCTACATCTGGTGAATTATTTGTGAACAATTTTGAAAACTGAAGCATCCGATTCGCGCTTTCTTCCAGCCGCGTGATAAGTGATTGGGGATTGTACCTCCCGACAACGATTGGGGTTTCACCGAGCATTTTTGCCAAGGCTAACGTGTCGGGATGCTCACGTGTGGTGAATATTACTTCATGACCAGCTTTTCTTAACCGCCCAACTATGGCGGTACCATATCTGACATGCTTGCCAGTGCACGCATCGTACCATATTCTCATTCTTCCACCTGTCGCCATGCTTTGATAAACTTGTCTCGCTTGTTCTCGTAGTCTCCAACGGTCATCACGGCTTTTGCAGGAGCGCCCACAACAACCGTTCTAGGCTGAACATTCCTAGTCACCACACTTCCAGCAGCAACCACTGAGCTTTCACCAATTACAACACCCGGCAGGATAGTGGCCCCTCCACCGACTACTGCATTATCCCTTACTTGAGGGGGCGTCAGTAGATCGCTTTTTGGGTATTTGTCATTGAGAAGACTGCTGTTCGGCGCGATAAACACATTATCGCCAATTATGCAACTGTTTGAAATCGTTGCATGCGCTTGTATGTTACAGTTCTTGCCTATGGCAACGTTCTTGCCTATGTCAACGAAGCTTCCGATGACCGTTTCGTCACCGATTTTTGCATTGTCTCCTATAACAACGTAATTCCAAATCACAATGTCTTTTCCGAATTGAACATCCTTACCAATTATTACCCCTTTTCCTATCCTTGGTTCTGCCATGGTTTTCCCTTCGTTTTGTTTTCCATTAAGCTGTGTGAGGTTTAAATAGTTTGGCGATTAACATGTTGTTTCTACCGGAGTGAAAACAGTTGCCAAAAGAAAAGGTCTTAGTTGTTGGCTTGGGCGAAGTCGGTCGCCCGCTGTTCGAGCTGCTAGATGAAAGCGGATGTTTCATTGTTCACGGAATTGACTTGGACGAGGCCAAGATGAGCAAGGTTGGACAACACAAGAAAGACCTGCCTAAAGAGATGGACGTCATGCACGTCTGTATCCCTTGCGCTAATCAAGAAAAGTTCACGAACACCGTGGCAAACTACGCAAGGCAGTTCAAGCCCAAACTCGTAATCATAAACAGCACGGTCATGCCTGGGACAACAAAAGAAGTGTCCAAGTGTTGCGAGTGCTTCGTTGCTCACTCTCCTGTTCGCGGAGTACATGAAAGCCTAGAGCACATGAAGTTGGAATTGAAGCGGTGGACAAAGTACGTGGGTGGTGCAAACGCCAAAGCTGGTGAGGCTGCACGCCAACACTTCGAAAAGCTAGGCTTGAGGACCAAAACTCTGAAAGGCTGCGCCGAAAGCGAACTGGCCAAACTGTTTGAAACCACATACAGAGTTTGGATGATCACATGCTTCCAGGAGATGCATAGAATCAGCAGATATTTCAAGACCGATTTTAATGACACAGTGGACTTCTTGGAGGACACGCATCGCGTAAGGTTGGACAGACCAATCATGTTCCCAGGAGTAATTGGAGGCCACTGTTTGATTCCGAATGTCGAGTTACTATCAGGAAGCTACGATTCCACTTTCCTACAATTAGCTCTGAGATCCAACAAGGAACGAGTCGAAGAGATCAAAGACGAAAGCGTCCGAAAGGAACTCGAAAAAGTCAAGAAAAGAGCGGAGTCCCTGCAGAAGGAATTGATGAGGGAGAAGTGTTAGCTGCTTCTCCGTGGAACAGGTTTACCTGTTCATTTGGCACCGAGACTTTTTTTGATCTCGGAAACTACGCGTTCCTGATCTTCCTGAGTCATTGAATGACACATTGGCACAGCCAAAAGGTTTCGGTACAACTTTTCTGCCTTTTCGAGTCTACCAATTTTTCGCGCATGGATATAGCTGGATTGCATATGCAGCGCGTATGTTCCTATTTGTGCCTCGATGTTCTTCTTTCTTAAGTCGTTGATGATTTTGTCTCGCATACCTTTCTTCTTGATATATATGGCGTAGGTTTGGTATACGTGCTTGGTGTTTTTCTTTTTCTCCGGTGGTTGGACCTGGTCAATGCCGGCAAACAATTCGTCGTAGTATTTTGCCAACTCTATTCTCCTAGCGACTATCGTCTCTATTTTCTCCATTTGTGCCAGTCCAATGGCGCTTAACACATCGCTTAGTTTGTAGTTGGTTCCGTTTTCAACGAACTTGATTTCTCCGTCCTCTGTTTTCATGCCGAACTTCTTGAGTCTGCCAATAGTTTCGGCGTAGCCATGGTTATCAGTTACTGCCATGCCTCCTTCTCCGGTGGTTATGATTTTTCTCGGGTGGAAACTCAAACACGTGATGTCTGCCATGGTTCCGGTCCTCTTTCCATTCCATTCTGCTCCGAGACTGCAGGCGGCATCTTCAACGATGAATAAGTCATGCTTCTCTTTTAGTTCGTCTAATGGCTTCACGTCGAGGGGGTTTCCTCCCCACGAGACTGGCAGTATGCATCTTGTCTTCTTTGTCACTGCTTTCTCGATTTCTGTGAGATCTATGTTGTATGATGACAGGTCAACGTCAACCAACACTGGTTCTGCGCCTACCCAGCTTACCATGTTTCCTGTAGCGGGATGCGTGAAGTCCGGCACGATCACTTCGTCTCCGGGCCCTATTCTTAGGGTTCTAAGAGCTAATTCTAATGCTGTGGTGCAAGACGTAGTTGCGACGGCATATTTGACGCCGATGTATTCCTTGATCTTGTCTTCAAATTGCCGTGTTATTTTTCCTTCTGTCAGCCAGCCTGAACGCAGAACCTTGGTGGCATTTCTGATTTCCTCTATGCCGACGACTGGTTCTATCAACTTTATTTTCTTCTTACTCATTTTTGTAGCCTCTGGACTGATTTGTGGGGTTTGCCTTGTAGGGATGATTTCGTTTTGTCTTGGGTCGCATATAATTCTCGGTACCAGTCTATTGTGTATTCTAGACCTTCGTCAAACCCGATTTTGGGTTCGTAGTGAACGAGTTTCCTAGCTAGGGAATTGTTTCCGATGAATCTGCGGACATCTCCCGGTCTTGGCTTGTCGAAAACGATTGGTTTCTTGCAGTTCATTATCTTGGCGATTTTTGTGATGAGGTTCTTGATGCTCATTTCCTCGCCGCTTGCGATGTTGAGGACTTTTCCTCTTGTCGACTTTGCTTGGCAGGTTTTGACGGCTGCGTCGGCGGTATCGGTTACGTAGGTGTAGTCTCTTGTCTGCAATCCGTCCCCATCGATTACTGGAGATTCACCATTCAAGATTCTTCGAATAGTCACTGGAATCACACCGGCATAGGTTCCCTCATGCTGCCTCGGACCATAGGTGTTGAATGGTCTTATGATCGAAGCGTCAACACCGAATGTCCTGATGTATGAAAGGACCAGGTGATCCGAGGCAATCTTACTAGCACCATATGGCGTTGAGGGCTTAAGAGAGTGATCCTCACCCATCGGAATTTGCTCGGCATCGCCATATGCCTCAGAGGATGAAAAATGCACTAGTGTCTTGAAACAGTCTTTTCTTAGCAATTCACATAGGGTCGATGAGATCGCAGAATTGGTGTCATAAGTCCACTTTGGCTTGGCAAGAGAAACAGGTAAAGCTATCACAGCAAGGTTAAACACAACATCTATGTTTTCATTCCTCAAGATCTGCTTCATCGGCCGCATTTTTGTTGCATCTTGATCGTAGATTTTCAACGAAGGGAACACTGTATTTGCAGAAGACAGATTCCTTATCTTGTCCTTGCCAAAATAGAAATTGTCCACGACTACCAGTCTCTCAGGTTTCTCGCCAATTAGTCTATCAACCAAGTGACTTCCAATGAAACCGGCTCCACCTGTCACCAGAAGTGACTTACCTTTTAGATCAGATATTTCCAACATCCTCCTTTTCAAGGATTTCCCATATCGAACCTTTGGCTTGCTACGGTAGATCCATCCGAATTCGCCACCATCAAAGGGTGACTGAATTGTAGTATTCTTTGGTATTTGAACGTTTTTTGCCGGAGATCATTGATCATAGACGACATGCGGAAAGCGCCAACGATACTACGATCAGTTCCCGTGCCAGAATTATCTTGATTATGAGGAAGAACACTCTCAGGCTTGCATGGCGATTTAGAACGAGAATCAAAGAGATTAGGGAGAAAGAAATAATAGAGGAAAAACAGAATTACGAGTCAATAGGTCATGAACGTGCGGACTCGATCCGCGCGCGCATCAGGTTTAGTTGGGATGTAGAAGATGTCTGAGGAAATAGTGTTCGGAGAAAATAGTAGGGTTGAGGCCGAAAAAAGAAGCTGGGAAAATCAATCAAAATAGGCAAAGAACACTGTCATTAAAGGAAGTGACATCTGCATCGAGGACAACGTAGCAGAAGGTGACAATACCACAGTCTCCGCAAACGGTATCCATATAGGCGTTGGCTCAAGAATTAAGGAGAATCGCAGAATAATATTAGCCGGCGAAGAGTCCAGATTCTCTATCGGCGATAACTGCCTAATATGGCATGATAGCAAAATAATCGTTCCAGTCTTTGAGACTGGAGATTATGTCGCAATGCACAACCCCTTATTGGTCAACGGGTACAAGCCTTGTACGGTTGGACACAACGTATGGATTGGGCAGAACTGCATTCTAAACTCTACTGAAAGACTGACCATTGGAAATGGCGTAGGAATAGGAACTTACAGCTGCGTATGGACCCATGGATTTCATGGAGAACTCTAGAAGGGTGCAAGATACTCAAGTTAGCTCCTACGCCATCGAAGATGACGTATGGATAGTCGGATCCTATAACATTGTATCACCGGGGGCGCGCTAAGGGTTCGATGCTACGCTTACTAAAGCTTTAAAAAGCCTCCAAGTCAGAACAGCTAAAAAGAGAAAATGTGAATGTTAGAAAATGTTGATGCTCGATTGTTGCCTTATTCATGGCTTGGCTTCGACAGAAACGTATTAGTACACAAAGCGATTGCTGGCATGAAACACTTAGAATTGGTTTCAAATGGGAAGGTGACTCTTTTCTATAAAGATTTGGAGTGGGATACAAAGTTCTTTAAGGCAAAGTCTGGTGAGATCCCCTTCGTCATGCCAATGGCAGACGCAACAATAAATGACAGAGTAGATGCTCTGAGAATGTTTGAGGTTAGGAGAGATTACGAGTTCACTACTCTCAGAGTAAATGCCCATGATCTAGCAACTGCACAAGCCGCACAGCAGTTAGGCTACTTCATCACGGACATTCACACAAGCTACTTCTTTGATAAGCGCAAGCAAAGTTCAGAACTACTCTCCAGCCAATACCTAGGCACAAGCCACGTTTACAAGTGTCCCTATTCTGGCAAGAGCCTCATGACGCTTGCCAAATCAGTTTTCTCCACCGGTTTTGCACACCGATTCCACAATGATCCACACATACCCAAAGAAAAAGCTGACGAACTGTACGTGCTGTTGACCAAGCATTGCCTAGAAAAGCACAGCTCCGTAATAGTTGTTGAGCATGATGACAACCCTGTTGGATTTTTGACCCTGCAAGAACACGCTGACAAAATCGACGACGTAACAATTGGCAAATTCGGAATGGCAGGAGTTGCTCCCGAAGCTCGCGGAAAACAAATCTATCAAAACATGATTCTACAAGGTCTTCATCTTATGAAGGACGACGTTGTTGAAACCACGAATACGGGCATAGTGAACCCTGTTCAGCGAGCATGGATGAACCTGAAGTTTAAACCAGCATACGTTAAACTTACAATGCACAAATGGAGGAGAAGATGAAAATGAGAAAGCAAAGGCGACGAAAGAAAGAACGCAGTGGAGAGGAACCTATGAACTATTGCACTTTACTCTGAAGGAGACTGAAACGAAATGCGACTGAAGGACAAGGTTTGTCTGGTAACGGGAAGCAGTAGAGGCATTGGAAAAGCAATTGCTTTGGCACTTGCCCATGAAGGCGCAAAAATAGCAGTCGCCTACCATACTCAGAAATCGGACGCAATGGAGACCATAAACGAAATTACTGGAGTAAGTCATACTAGGCGCGCGCGCGCACATGTCCTTATTGGAGCGGACGTTTCAAAAGAGGAAGAAGTCAACAGAATGATTCGGGAAACAAAAAAAGCTTTTGGAACCATAGACATCCTAGTCAACAATGCGGGCATACATAGAGACAGCATATCTTGGAAAATGGATAAGAAAATCTGGAAAGAAGTATTAGCCACTAATCTCACGGGACCTTTTCTCTGCACAAAACATGTGCTACCGATAATGAGGAAGAGGGGCTGGGGGAGAATCATAAACATCTCCTCAGTAATCGGAGAAACAGGATTGGCAGGAGCAAGCAACTATGCCGCGTCAAAGGCTGGTCTTGTCGGCTTCACCAAAGCCGTCGCTAAAGAAGTTGCAGACAAGAACATCACGGTGAACTGTGTTGCCTACGGCTACATCAATGCGGGCATGAACCTGAGGCTTCCAGAAGAAAACAGACAGAAAGTCCTGCAGAACATTCTTTTGAAACGATTCGGAACATTAGAAGAAGCGACAGGCCCAGTTGTGTTTCTATGCACAGACGCGGCCTCGTACATAACTGGACAGACGATACATGTTAACGGTGGATATTACCTTTGATTTAAGCAGCCAAGCGCGCGTTACTACAACAAAATGAATTATGCCACTCAGCACTAGTATTCTTGAACAAAAACCAATACTTGCCGAAAATGCTCCCGAATCCTGATTTCACTTCTGTTCTCTGATCACTCTGTCGTATTCTTTGACTTTTGGGTTTTTGTGCCAAGCTTCCAGCCACATCTGTTTGTAATCATTGTTTTTCCTCTCTATTTCTTGAAACAGTCTCTCCAGAACAGCATCTCTTTCGCAGAAATCTTCAGTCCAAAGAATTGGGTGAATGAGAAGCTGCACCTTCCTGTAATTGGACTCCAGCAACCGAGTGAGATCCTTGAGAAACCATGACCGGCACGAATCCGACACGTAGTTCCTGCAAAGCTCAGGATCATAGGCATTAATGTAGCCTTCGATATCCTTGAACGGGTCTTCGCCAGTCATAAGTGATACATTGTGGCATGCTATGCTGAAGATCTTCCTGCCCAGAAGACGCCTTAGCAGTCCAATCTCAGTCTCCAACGTTTCTCTTAGGTCTTGACCATAGCTTTCATAGGTTACAACATCATAATGAAGCCCAATCTCATGACCAAGCTTTGATATTTCCCTCAACGTAGCCAGGTCGTCTCTCTCGAGAAGATTGTAGAACTTATAAGAAAACAACACGAAATATGTAGATCTTATCCCGAGTTTGTGCTCTACCTTTGCCATCTTGAGAGCAGCTTCAAGCGATGCATCTACGTCATGACGAAGAATTAGGAAGGGGGCAGCATCATCTGTAGCTTCACAAAATGGAACAATCCTGAAATTCTGCTTCAAGAGTTTCAGAAATTTGATGTACGCCTCGTACGTGAAGCTCTTGAGATCATCAATCACCAAGAGATCTCCTACTTCTTGGCTTCCTTGATCGATTTTGCCGGTACGCCGACTACGACATCACCGTCGGACACATCCTTCGTAACGACAGCGCCCATACCAACGAGCGATTGCTTTCCAACTGCAATGCCGTCTCGAACACATGCTGTAGGAGCCACCCAAACGCCATCACCTATCTTGGCCCCGCCACCAATCATCGCAAGAGCAATTATCGCACAATTCTTTCCGATGACAACGTTATGAGCTATGTGTACAAGATTATCTATTTTCGTTCCTTTCCCTATCATCGTATCTGAGAGAGTTCCCCTGTCCACACATGTATTTCCACCAATTTCGACGTCATCTTCGATAACGACTCCACCTACGTGAGGAAATTTCTCAAATATGCCTTGATCGTTCCTTTCAAAGCCAAACCCATCTGAGCCTATAACACATCCTGATTTCAGAACAACATTCTTTCCGATTCTCACTCGATCATGAATCTGAACGCCAGAATGCACCTTTGTCCCATTGCCTATCTCGACGTCATCGTCGATAGACACGTTTGGACCGATGTAAACTTTTTTGCCGATCTTGCAGTTCTTCCCGACGACTGCTGTTGGATGTATACCTTTGTTCGATCTAGTTGGGAAAAAAGCATCCAAACAGCGTATGAACCATAGTCTTGGCTTGTCTACAGCCACCAGAGTCTTGTCGTCAAACTCTGCTTTTTGAGACAAAATGTCAGTGTCGCAGATGACAACACTTGCCTTCGTTTTCTCCAAGATTAGAGTAGCATCTTCGCCTCTTTTGACACAATAGGCAAGATCTCCAGATCTCGCTTCAGTAATGGGTCGAACGCCGCAGAATTCTCTTTTGACATCTCCAATTACTCTGCAATTCTTTGGTCCAATGAGTTTTTTTATGTCTACAACTGTTTTTTTCATAGTGTATCAACAGTTGCGTTATCCGCTTCAAAACTCTTTCGCTCCTCTACGTTGTCTCCAAAGTGTGAGTAGTTGAAGTTTGAATAGGATAACGCGATCATTTGTTCACACTCGACGTTGAGAATGCCCACTCAGGCAACGGTACACCCTCTCCCATTTGGCCATGATTTTTTCCATGTCACAGGTTTGCAGGACAACCTTCCTAGATTCTTCTCCAATACGCTTTCTGAGCTTCTCATCCTTGAGAAGATGGACTATCTTTTCAGCCAGATCTCGGTAGTCCATCTGTTCATAGATCAAACCTCGAAACCAGTTGCCGTGTCTTACATTCATTTGATTACTGAATATCTGAGGAGTCCCGCATGCCATTGCTTGTCGAGTGGTTTGACCCATTCCTCCGCCTCCTCGCGTCTTCAGAATCCTACCGAAGTAGTCGAACCCACGGTCGGTCACAGTATCAACATAAATGTCAACACTTGCCAAGTATTTCGGCATCTCTTCTTCAGAAACTCTTCCTACGAAAGAAACATGTTCACCAACTCCCAGTCTAGCGACCAGTTCTTTCAATTCACCTTCAAGCATGCCTCCGCCTATTAGAATGAATTTGACATCTGGCATCTTCTCCAGAACGAAGGGTATTGCTCTGATGAAAACGGCAACATGGTATTCTGGTCTCCACCAGCGAGCACAGAGCACAGAGTAAGAGTTGTCTATCCCTAAACTTCTTCGCAATTCCACAGACTTGGCGGCAGGTGAAAAAAGAGTTGTATCAACGCCCATGTTGTGCAGGAATATCTTTCTTGGATCAACGCCTAGCTCCATTAATCTCCTAAGTCCAAGTTCGTCACCTGTTTCCACAAGATCTGCTGTCCTTAAGGCTAACTTGATGAAAAATCTAACTATTCTGGATTTTTCAGGGTCCGTTCCGATGTCACTACCCCACGCACTTAGAATCAAAGGGTGAAAACCGGACAAAGCAGCAACAACACCGCTATTGGTTATATAGAATGCGTGTACGATGTCTGGGTGAATCTTCCTTATTAGGTTAAACGTCTGAACAGCCCTAAGGGGAATTTTAATTCTATGCGTAGCCACTTTGTGGATTTTCACATTGTCTATTTTGGACGGAGTGTAGGTTATCAGGTGAATATCATATCCTTTGTTGGCCAAATAACCAAGAAATCTTCTAACGTGAACACTGCTTCCATCGGCGATATATGCCAGCGTTAGGTTTTCGTTTTTCATTGCGACGCAGTACCCTGATAACAATCGTGGACCAAGACTATATAATTGTAGCCTGATATCAATTCTGGAACGTGCGACCACATGAACACAACGCGCGCGGTAACTATTAATCCGGACTCAAAAAGCTTGTCAAGAAGAACATACTGGAGGACAGAGTCGAGTTCTTGTCAGCTGTTGATTCCAGTAAGCTCACAGAATCAGCCGAGTTCGCAGACGTCGGAGTGATAATGTACATGCCAGACTGCCTTAACAACTACCTAGTTTCTCCAAACAAACCACTCGAGGATATCAATACAGGCTCAGCTGTCTTGTGCAATGATTCACCCTTCGTCAAGACATTGTAGCAGAACATGAAGTGGGTGGTATGTGTCAACCAGATCACGTCTAAAGCACTACCTCTACAATAAATGGGCTGAACAGAGAGAGCAAAGAGAAATTTAGAGCCAACGCCAGAAATGTTTCAAATATCTCATGCAGGAAAATCAAGAGCCTAAAATATCCGAAGTATATGATAAAGTCCTAAGCGGGCAATAGAATGTGCGGCATTTGCGGCGTGATTAACCTAGAGACAGGACCGTAGATATCGAAAAGCTAGAAAGAGCAACGAATACCATGAAACACAGAGGTCCAGACGACGAAGGCTACCTCTTAATAGGGAAAACATTCAGGGAATATGGAGGGCACGATTCTAAAGTCGATCTTCCCCAACTGAAACCGCAAAAAGATACGATAATCGCCTTAGGACACAGGCGCCTATCGATTATAGACGTCTCATCAAGCTGGCATCAACCGATGTGCAACGAAAACAGAGCAGTCTGGGTCATTTTCAATTGTGAACTCTATAACTATAGGGAACTCAGAAAAGAGCTTGCAATGCACAGTTTCAGAAGCGACACAGACACAGAAGTTCTTCTGCACGGCTATGAAGAATGGGGAATTGAGAAGCTTCTAGATAAGATGGCGGGAATGTGGGGCCTTTTTCATCGTCGACACGCAGAAAAAGCAGGCCTACCTTGTGAGAGACAGATTCGGAATCAAACCACTCTATTATGACAACGACGGCAAGGCATTAGTTTTCGAGATTTTCAGAAAACTGCAACCGAACGCTGTGATTCATGCGGCTGCCGAAACCAATGTTGACAAGTGCGAAACCCAGAAGGGACACGCATGGAACGTGAATGTTGAAGGAACACGGAACGTAGCTGAGGCCTGCGCTGAGGTGAGCGTGAAGCTGATTCACATCTCGACCGATTACGTGTTTGACGGCGAAAAAGGCTACTACAAAGAAGAAGACAAGCCAAACCCGCGCAACCCCTACTCTGCATCGAAAGCGGGTGCAGAACTGTTATGCCAAGCCTATTCTGAAACCTACGGCCTGCCGGTGATCATAACAAGATCCTCAAACAATTATGGCCCGTACCAGCATCCCGAAAAGCTGATTCCTAAAACCATAATCTATGCCTTGCTAAATAAGCCAATACCAGTTTATGGAACAGGAGAAAACGTCAGAGACTGGATCTACGTGGAGGACAATTGCGAAGCCATAGACCTGGTTCTGCAGAAGAGCGAGGCTGGAGAAATCTACAACATAGCCGCAAACCAAGAGCTGAAAAACCTTCAAGTTATGAAGACAGTACTGAAACTCGCCAAAAGCCGGAGAGCCTAATAGAATTCGTCAAGGACAGAATCGGGCATGACCTAAGGTATCCGTTGAACACTGAAAGAATAAGAGAGCTTGGTTGGAGACCAAGAACCACCTTTGAAGTAGGCATAAAGAAAACAGTCGAATGGTACAAAACACACACTGAATGGTGGAAGCCGATACTAGAAAAGGAGCAAATAGATTTCCACAGAAAATCTCGATAAGACCACCCGCCCATATTCAACAGCAATTTTTGCAGGAGCCTTGTGTTCCATAATTGGCTCG
>Ga0315291_10002879_pt1 | contig 22379 bp, 20 predicted proteins | sample YL17G12_20_MG_FD_203070 | JGI IMG/M metagenome (GOLD analysis project Ga0315291, IMG submission 203070) | Sediment microbial communities from Yellowstone Lake, YNP, Wyoming, USA - YL17G12_20 | ecosystem: Environmental > Aquatic > Freshwater > Lake > Sediment | place: USA: Wyoming | collected... | reverse complement strand
CACGGAGTACATGGCGCAGAAAGGAACATGCTCATTGCTCAAATCTATGCCAGCCCTATTGATGAATCAAGCATAACGATTTTTTGATTGGATCATTCAGTATCTGCGAGCCGAGCCCTTGGTTCAAATGACAAAATACGTTGCCAGAACCCCGGAGTAGGCTCACCAATTCTCGGTTCCGCCTTCCAAGAAAGTAGGTGGGGCCGGGACCGGGATTTGAACCCGGGCGCTAGGCTCCACAGGCCTATAGGCTACCAAGCTACCTCACCCCGGCCGCTATTTGGATGACTCCGGTTGCTTTTTCTGTCTTAGTCACTCATTTACGTTTCCTCAGAAATATTAACTCATCCTTCTGACACACGTATTCAAAGCTTTCCTCCAGCATTCCAACCCATACAAAAAATAGCTTCTTCATCGTTTCGACCCCATAGAAGACCAAGCTTTCGGTTCTGGCGTTTCTGCTCATATGTATGCTCTCGGCTTCTGAGCCTCTAGTCCTTGAGAGAGAAGTAAGAGCCAACAGCGAATAGTAAGTACGTTAGCCCAGCTAGAACAAATGGAGTAGTGAAGCCCCACTGCGAGATAATGATCCCTGTCAAAGCCAAGCTGAATGACTCAGTGATGTGGAATCCAGTCCACAGGAGCCCAATGTCGGTCCCGTAAGATCGTTTGTCGCTGATTCTGGACGCTATCGCCTCTTGTCCGATGCTTGCAATCCCTTGGATGGCACCATAGAAGACTATCAGAGCTGCAGCAAGAAATGGAAAAGCGAAACCAAGAATGAGGAATGTGGCGGCAAACATGATTCCACTCAAGAGTATTGATTGTCTTGTTCTCGTGGTCTTTGAGAAGATATGCGAGAACATGCCCGCAAGAAGTATCTGCGAGCCCAATATCAAGCCTATTGTCTCAAGGTTGAACCCGTTAGCGTCAAGATACCAAGTCAACACAAAGCCGCCGATGAGTCCTAGAGACACACCCATCATGCAGAACAAGGCGAGGAATTTCTTGAACAGCTTCTCCTTCTTGCGAAAGTCAAGGAAACGCAAGGCCTTCGAAAAGTCAAACTCCTCCTTCTTTCCCCGCTTCAGAGTCAGGGCCACAAGAACCACAACCACTCCGAAAGCGGCGCACAGTAGCATCGCTCCTTCGAACAGTATCCAGGCGATCAAATAGCCTGCCATGAAGCTTCCAACGGCGTACGCGATGTAGGCGACGGTTCGAAGACGAATCAGTGCTTTCAGTTGCCCGCAGCCCTGTTCCAGCAGAAAAGCGCGGTTAACAGCCCACAGCGAGCCTTCCTTGGTTCCCTCAACCACTTTGCCGAACATGTACTCCAGCGGAGTGTGGGCGGCATAGTATATCAGACCAGACGCGACGGCGAGGAGACCGTTAGAGACGAAGAACAGCTTTCTCCCCCAGAAGTCGGAGAAAGTCGCGAAGAGCATCCTTCCAAACTGAAATATGATGGGCATCGTGGCGAAGATAAATCCAACTGTCACAACATTGATCTGTCTTTCTTTCATCATGATTGGTAGCGTTATCCCGAGGATTCCGGAAGCAAAAGAATGCAACACTTGAATCAGCAGCACGCTCTGAATGGGGCGCAAAGACATCACTCCGAATACGTTGACTTGATGCCTTCCTTTAAACTCATCGACCTGGACATAGGTTTTCATGAGACACACTCCTCAGTGGTTCAGAAAAGCCTCCAGCCAACACCTGTCACATGGCACAAAACAAGTATACAGAAACGAAATAGAACACCTGAGCTTAGAAAAGTTCGTTCATTTGACAAGATCTGCGGGTTCCTGATGCAGACAAAAACGTACTTGTTCTGGAAAAAGGAGAGGAACAGAGCTTAGTCTTCTCTTTTGGTCCGTTTCTTTGTGGTCAAGGCCGCAACCGCGACGAAATTTATCATGACTAATGCGGTTGCTATCGTGTGAGGTTTTTCCACGGGCGAGAATGGGCTTGTCTGACATTCTGAATATAAGGCCTGCGAGGAAGGTGGAGTATGTGGATTTGAGGAATTGGATGTTGGCTGTGAAGGAGTTGGCAGGGGATGGGCTATGGTGAATGACTTGACAGTGGACTGGGCATTGAAGTCAGCCCAATACTGATCTTCATCTTGCCATACGTAATAGTGATCGAAAAACTGGAATGTGTGTATGCCTGGTGCCGTTAAAGCTGGGATTGTTACCTGCCACGTGTACCAGTTACGAACTGCAGTATCATCTGGGGCCATTTCGTCTATTACGCCGTGATAAGTCAATGGAGTGAGTGGTCCTCCATCAATACTAACTGAAACAGTCGTGTTGGTGTTGACTGCCGTAGTCTGCTTCAAGAAATGGTCAACAAACCCGTACGTTCCCCAGTCGTTTGGATAGCAATTTACCATCGCGATGGATCCTCCACTCGCAGAGACCGGTCTGGTTGATGTTGCAGAGAAACATAGGAAAATAGAGACTACAGCAAACACAGCAATCTTGAAACGAAAAACATAATTCCTCAGCAAGAAAGGCTACTCCTCCAAACTGCTTTTTGCCAGAATATTATTCTCCGCGAGAAATTTCGTTCCAACCGCATGTGTGTAACCAGGCTTCCTTCCAGTTCACATCTATAACCCAAATTCTCACTACAAACCGAGCATTTCAAGTTTAATACTTCTCCTTTTAGCTAGCAAGTGGCTTCCAGCAATATCCTTTTCAGAATAGTTGCACCGTGTTTTATTTTCAGTTTTTTCTCACCCAGTCTTATCCGATACTTAATTGGCACTTCGACGATTCTGAACCCTTGCCTTTCCACATGATGGTTTAGTTCAACTTCAACATCAAAACCACTTGATCTTACCGCCCAGTTTAGAAGAATTTCTGCACGAATAACACGCAAGCCAGTCAGCGGATCTTTCAAGGTTACGCCGTTGAGCAGGTTGTGCGCAAAAGCCAAAAGTTTGTTTCCGAAATAAAAGGAGCTGCGTACTGCTCCTTCATCTGTTTGTTTGCCAAATCTGTTTCCGCAAACCATGCCCACGTGCGGGTTTCGCTCCAATATTTCGATCATTTCCGGTACATACTCTGCAGGATACGTGTAGTCAGCATCTGTAAAAACAACGTAGTCTACACTGTGGTTCAAGCATTTTAGCCCTTTTGATATAGCGTCTCCCTTGCCGGCACCATCTTGAAAGGCGATGTCTGCACCACAGTCTTTTGCGATTTCCACAGTTCTGTCACGACTGTTACCATCAACTACAAGAACGCGGTGAGTGTGCAGGTTTTCTGAAAGCTCGGTTATCGTGAGTCCTACGCCTAGCTCTTCATTTAATGCTGCAATTATGACTTGCGTAGGGTGAGAACGGCTATTTTCGTGGCTTATCAAATTAGATTCCATAAACATCTTCGCCGGTAGCTAAGCTGTATCGTATATATTGCGAAATGATATAAACGAGGTTTCTGAGATAAGAATAAGTCAGAAAGCGTAGTGTAACCAAATGAACACGTTGGCCCACATGCGTTACTACTGTTTTTGCTGTTACGAGGAGTCGTGGAACTGGGTTCTTATTCGCGTGATCCATGGCTATTAGCGGAATACCCCTCCCCCCACCCTTTTTGAGGGGTTCGGGCTACCTGACCAGAGCAGGAGCACCAAGTCGTTCCAATAGGACGCGATCAGTGAGAAATCATATAAACTTATATAACAGTTTGTATATCGTATATCTCAAGGGATCAAGATGGAGGTACTTCATGAGCCTCAGCTGGACACCGTCCTAATGGTGGAGAAAGCAATCCTAGACGCTGATGATTATCCAACAAGGATGGAACTCTGGAGAAACCTGCCTCGAAAAGTCCAGTACCAGACCTTCAAGCGAATATTAGATTATCTAGAAGCATCTGGGAAAATAACGTTCAACGGAAAGAAAATCATCTACACCGGAGTAAACAACCCCAAACTGCGCGCCCTGATGGAGTCAAGCGTCCGCGTTAGGTAATCATCTTTTCCGGTAGCCAAAGACCCTATCATACTCCTCATGTGGCAGCAAATCCAGTATGTGGGGACACACTCCATTTCCTTCCTCGTAAAAGACCGTGTAGCATGAGCGGTATCCCTCGGGGTGCGCGTGGTAGTTTGGTTGATGAACTGGTACGCTCCTTCCATTCTAAGGCTGGCTTTTTTAGGAGCTGGCGAAGAAACCGTGTATCACGTCCTTGGCAGATTGAACAAGAGGATGTCTTATTTCAACTGGTTCTCTGAGCTTCATGAGTCTGTTCACTCTGAAGTAGATAGGCGGGTGAGGATCCAAGCGTATCCATTCTTGAAGGCGGTTCGACGGTGCTCTCTCATACAGCAATCTCTTGAAGCCGATTTTTTCCAAGGCATCACCCAAGACTTTGGGCTTTCCTATCACGATAGCTGATACAAGGTCCGCTCTTGCCTCAAAGAATTTTGCAATGAAGTATATTATGGTCATGACTGCCCAGAAATAGAAAAGGAAGAGGACAGAGGAGAAGAGCAGAGGAAACAGGGGCAGGAGCACGTAGAATCGGAAAAGGAATTCGATCCCCGTCAGAGCGTAAAGAAGAAGAGGATCGCGCCCTCTTAGATGGCCGAACTCATGTCCCAAAACACCAAGAACTTCGTCTTCGCTAAGCTGGTTTAGAAGACCCGTCGTTATCAGAACTGTGCCGCGGCTAGGACTGAGTCCCGAGGCAGCTGCGTTTGGAACAGTAGTGTTGGACACGACGATTTCAGGAATTGGGAAACCGAAGCGATCGGCAGTTCTCTTCACCAACTCGTAAACGTTCAGTTTCTTCGTTGACAGGTCTTCTGGATTGCAGGCAGACCCATGTTTTTCAAACACCTTTTGTACAGCGGCGCAGTCGATTTCTCCTTTCTTGGCCAGAGTTTCTTCGTATATCTCCTTCTTAATCTGCAATAGCTCGTCTTTCGAGTATTTGTGTGTGGAATCCCCGGTTTCAGAACCATTGTTCATTGGTAAGTGATACTCCAACAGGTGTATGTTGGGGTTGCTCTGAGTAATGTGCCAGTCTGCTGTTCTCGCAATGATCTTGTTAGAGTAAAACACGAAGACTAGCTGAACTGCCAGAAGCACGATTGGAGCCAGCCATCCAATTATGAGAAACAAAACCATGCCAAGGCTGATGAAAACCACAGAAAGAAGAATCTGAGTCTCCAGAAACAATCGATTGAGGGATTTCTCTTTTGCATGAAGTTTCTCAGGCACGATATCTTCACCTTCTCTCCATGCCAAAAACAGTGTGCTACTTCTGACTTTTTCTTCAAAGAACTCGACAACAATAATAACATCTTGTTTGGCTTCCTCTACCTCCTCCATAGAGGCTGTGGGTTGAAGTCGCTTGATACTCAACTTCAGCGGTTTGCTGCCTATTACCTCCACGCTCAAACTCGGCTTTCCCGTTGAATCCAACAGAGTGAACGCGATGGAAGGAAAACCATCCAAGATTTTCCTTGAGACATCCGCGAACCGTTCACGTTGAGGCTTTATGTATTTTTGGTCAATGAAGTCAATTAGGCTCTGGATGTACTCTCTCGGAGTTTCAATTTCAATCGTGTACGAACTGGTTTCTTCCATCATTCCACAGTCTCAAATGGTGATTTGTCTTTCCTGCAATCGCCATCCCCCTCATTTTGCGTTCTTAACTAGTCCTTTGATCCTCTTCAGTTGGTTTATCTTTTCCTGCAGCTCGTCGACACTCATGTTTTCAGAGTCCGTCTCCTCGGAGTCTTCAGCCTTTTCTCGTTCATCGTCCGTGTCTTCGGTCATGCCACTTTCCTCGGTTTCTATCTTGTCTCGTGCTTTTTTGAGAGCCTCCTCTATTTCGCAACGCAGGTTTCGGTTCGTTACATGTTTCAAGGTTTGAAGTAGCATGCTCTCCACCGGAGCCCCATTTTCACCCGACATCGAGACATAGCCGACGTCTTTCCGAAGCCAATCCAGAAGAACTCGGGCGTAAGCGTCAAAACTCTCTTGACGTTGGGATGCGTCAAGCATGGGAAAAACCGCCTTTGCTGACCCTCCACTCACGATGAATCTCACAAACTTCTCAATCGGTTCGGCTGGACGCAGTTTCTCGCGGCTACACAGCTGCCTGTATTCCTCCCAAACGGCGCTATCAACCCATATCCCGGTCTGCTTCTTCAACGTTACCACGCAACATTACTATTGCCGTTACTTCTAAAACATAGGGGGTCATCTGTTATAACCTTGTCAGTCTGACATCTCCAGAATGCAGCGTAATTCTCAGCGCAAGCGAAAAAAGTGCTCTTGCTATAGGCCTCGAAAACCAATTCCGGACGTTCTTTATATCTTGTTCTGACCACGTTGTCGATTCGGTCTTGAACCTCATCTGTGGAAGAGCGTGGGTGAGAAAAGAAGGGGGTGGAATCTTGCGAGATGCTAGTTTCCTGAGGTTTTGAGCAGTATTTCGTTTGTTGTCTGTATGCCGTCCCCGTTTAAGTCTTCCCAACTATAGATGTAGTACGAGTCCGAGAAGTCCGCAATGTGTGGCCACACCAAGTCTGCAAAGCAAAGTCCGCTTGCATATGTTCCATAAGCGGAGATGCCCCACAGCACTAACACTGTTCTGCCTCCATCTTTGAACGCTTGAACGACGAAATAGTCTTTTACGCTTGGATCGAATGTTGCATACGAGACTGTGTAGACGATTTCTCCTGTGGCAAGTTTTTTGAACAGTGCGTGTGAAGAATTTGTATCGTATCCGATTTTGGCCAGCAAATGATCCTCATAGTAGTTGGTGATTTTGTTTGCCATCTTTCCGCCAAAGGTGACTATGTCCTCTGAGAACAGGGGTTCTCCTGTGGTTTGGTTAACGTAGGCCGAGTTCAATTGAGAAATTATGTGTTGCATGTGCGACGACTTGCCGTAGACAAAGCCCAAGGCAGAATCATCGTATATGTTGCCCGTTCTCACATAATACACGTTTTCCTCTTGTGCGCCCATGACCTCTGAAGCCAAAGACTGCAGGGAAGAGACTTGACTGCTGTAAAATCTGAGTGCAAGTCCATTGCTGAGAGAAGTGGTATTGTAGCTGAACTGTGTTCCCCAAACGTTGTTGTACTGGAGACCCACCGTTGCGCTTGCGCCAAAGTCATATGATGGGTTTTCGAAAGAGACGTCTTGGTACTGAAGAACAATGTCTGTGCCGTTTTCGTGGAATAGCGCTTCAAACGTTGAACTACCTGTGTCGTAATAGTGCGCAATGTCCTTCCACTCTATGACCAACACTCGATTCGGCGAAGAGCCCACGATTCCGTAGAACAGGGTTCCATGGTTGATCACAGTCCTCATGTTTAGATCGTCCCAGAACACGGCAAGGAGTCTTTCAACTCCATAACTGTTTGCAGAAGGAACTGGAGTAATTGAATATCCCACGTATTTGTCCTCAAAGTCAACGTTTCCGTTTGAGCCTACAGTCAGGTTCGAGTATTCATCGCCATAGAAATGGACTGGAAAAGGCAGTGTTAAAGTCAAATAGTCCTCGTCTCCGATGCACTGTCCGATCAAGTTGTTACTTACTTCAATCCATTCGTAAGCTGTCTCCTCGACGAGATATTTGGGCAAATATTTGACATTTCCTGAGACCAGCGTGGAAGCCGGGGTCAGACCGGATGCTGATGCAGAAAACCCGACAGTCACATCTCCGAGGGCGCCGGGAACCCAAGCCCCTGTGTAGACTCCGTCGTCAGCCAACCTGTCAGGCGGAACTCCGTCGTCTTTCAAAGTTATGTCCGGTTCGCCTGTCGAGAAGTTGGCCGTGACGGTAGCGCCAAGAACAGAGTCAGACACGGTGTGGACCCACGCACTGATGTTGTATTCAGCACTTTTGATGAACTGAAACTCTTCAGCCGGTTCAACAACATCAAGGTACAAGGCTGTGTCGGCCGTTGTGAGTGCTCGCCATGCGTTTATTCGACCGTCACTTAGAACTTTGCCAGTGAGGCTCGACAGTTTGTCGACAGTGGTGAGAATGCGGGTCTTCACTTGCATGCAAGAGTAGCTCGGATACCCATCTAGGACTAGGGCAGCGAGTCCTGAAACGTGAGGGGTCGCCATTGACGTGCCACTGTACCAGTTATAAGCATTTGTCGGAACCGTGCTGAGAATATTGACCCCAGGAGCTCCGACATCAACACTTGAAGGCCCCAGGTTTGAGAACCATGCCAGGTCGTCATTGTGGTCTGTTGCAGCCACAGAGATAATGTTGTTCAAGTCATAACTGGCAGGGTAAGACGGAAGCAGGTCGTTGTTGTTGCCGTATTGGTTGCCGGCTGCAGCTACGAAAAGCATATTCGAAGCGCCCGCAGCAGCTATGGCATCATAGAGAGCTTGTGAGTAGATTCCGCCTCCCCAACTGTTGCTTAGGACTCTTACGTTTACGCTATATGCTGTCTTCATCATGATGGCGTATTCTATGCATTCGATCGCGTCATCTGTGTAGCCCCAGCCCCCGCTGCTCAGAAACTTGAGAGCCATTATGCTTGTGTTCCAGTTGACTCCGGTGACACCGATGCTGTTGTTTCCCACGGCCCCTATGGTTCCGGAACAGTGGGTTCCGTGACCGTTGTCATCATAGGGATCTGTATCGTTGTTGAAGGTGTCTATGCCATAGATGTCGTCAACATACCCGTTGAGATCGTCGTCTATTCCATTAGCTGTCTCGCCCGGGTTTCTCCACATGTTTGCAGTCAAGTCTTCATGCGTGTAGTCTACGCCTGTGTCAATGACAGCTACGACAATGCTCTTATTGCCAGTCCGTATGTCCCATGCTTCAGGAGCATCTATGTCAGCATCTGATGTGCCGCCTGTTTGGCCTGTATTATGGAGGCCCCAAAGTCCGTTGAAAAGCGGGTCGTTCGGCGTTGTCGGCGCATCAATGTTGTAGATGTAGTTTGGCTCTGCATATTCGACTTGAGCATTATTCCTGAAAAGGTCCAATGCTGCTGTCAGCGTCAGGTTCTCTGGAAGGTGAATGTGATACACATCTGTCATTCGGAAATGATTGAGAATTGTTGCTTTGAACTCTTCGATTACGCTGTTGATACTGCTCGCACTAGCTGTTTTGAACTTGATGAGCAACTCGTCTGGTTTGAATTCAGCCTTTGCAGCATCGTGCTTATCCTCTACAGTTGCGGAAACACCGTTGGTTGGTCCTAGGTCTCGCTGCTCCACTTGCGCACTGCTCCTTTTGTTCGTAAATGACTCTGTTTGATTCGCAATCGTTCCTACGATGCTTGTTAAGAGTACCATGCACACTGCTGCAAGGGCAATAATGTTTGTACTGTTAACTCTATATTTCTTATTCATCTCGTAATCCTCGGCGACAGTTTCCTTGGCTGAATTAATAAGACTTTGTGTTTGGTGCGTTGGACACGAAATCAACTCTACGAAAGACCCATTTGTGAAAAAATGATTGTCTCCGTGTATCTGATGCCTGAAGAGCGTCGAAAGAAGCAATTTTTAGCTGGAGGAGACACCTGATCAGTTGATGGCGGGGATCAACACTCTATTCACGAATACTTCCTCAGACTCCTGAATAATCGACCTTTCAAGAGGCTGTTTCTTAATCATTTCCCATAGTCGCCTCCTTAAAGATCGTTCCGTATACAAAAGCATCAACAAAACACACAAAAAAGACCGGATTGCGCGGGAGCCATCTCCACTTCTGAGGTGAATACCTCAAGTGGGCAACTTTTCACCGGTTTTCGGTCGGCTTATCACATGAATGGGTATTGCGAAACAGTATGCTCCCTCGAAGCATTATGATGGTTGTTCAGCCAGTTCTAGATATGATCTCATATTGCCAAAGCTTAGAAGCCTAGGGGAAATGGGTAGGTGCCATCTGTTGAAACTCAGGCGAATAGCAGATGCTGTTTGGCTTCGCACCGCGGTGCAAGCAAGTTTTTGACGCTGACGATTTAGTCTAGGCGTCAGTGAAGGGTTACTCACATATGTTGCTACGACCTCGTTTCGATGAAGAGGCGAATCATCTTCATGAGTGCTAACCTTTTATTATTCATTTATAGTTCATTTCTTCTTGCTACGCTGATCTGAATTATGGAAAGATGAAATATCATGGAGCGACAGTCAAGGAAAAATCGTCAACTCGCCTTGTTGGGCATAGCCCACTCCTTCAACCATTCACTCTTCGTCATTGCTCCGCCTCTACTAGGACTGATAATGGCCAGCTTGAATGTTACAAAATCTCAGATCGGTCTAGTAACAACCATTGCATCATTCATCTATGGCGCTGGTTCACTCATAGGCGGACCATTAGGCGATAGAATCGGTGAAGCAAAAACGATCATCATCTGCCTCGCTCTTTCAGGCCTATCATCATTCATCATGATTGCTGCAGGATCAACACAAATGGTCTTTATATATACCTTGGCGTTAACCTTGATGGCCATCTGGGCTGGTCTTTACCACCCGACGGCAAATGCTCTTATTTCGAAAACTTTCAAAGGCAAAGTGTCCGAGTCCATGGGCCTACATGGCGTAGGTGGAACGCTAGGCGTTGTCTTGACTCCCACAATAGCATGGTTTATAGGTGTAACCTACGGATGGTCGTGGGCTTTTGTTGTTTTTGGCGCTCTTTGTACGATCCTTGCTTTCATATTCCCTAGAGTCTTCGCAAGAGAAGAGAAAAAGGATAAGGAACGCGTATCAATAGCTAACGTTCTGAGAAATCGTGACTTATGGGTGCTTCTGGTCTTCAACGTAGCCGTTGGTTTGTTCATGAAAGGCGTGGAGCTCTTCTTCCCAACGTTCCTTAAGGAGAACAGGGGGATCGACCCGATGTGGGCATCTGTCGCTTACACACTATTGCTAGCGTCAGGCGTCCCCGGACAATGGATTGGTGGAGTGTCCGCGGGAAAGTTTGGCTCGAAGAAAGTGTTGATAGCTGCCTCAGCCGGTATCTGCCTGAGCCTGATCTCGCTTCTGTTCTTTCCAATCCCCATGATAGGAGTATCTTTATTCATAGTTCTGTACGGGCTGGCGTTCTATGCGCACCAACCTGCGTTGAACTCTCTAACAGGGTTCCTAGCTCCTCAAAGCCAAAGAGGGTTGATATTCGGAGTATTTTTCTTCACCTCATTTGGCATTGGCTCTGTCTCGCAGGTTATCACGGGTTACGTGGGCGATTTCTACGGTCTAGATACGGCATTCTTTGTGTTGATGGTTTTTGCTCTCTGTGCTTTGCTGCTTTCTTTTGTGCTACCCGACAAGAGAGAAAGAACAGAGTGATGGTGAATCACCATTATCCGTATACGAAAGCATCAACAGAAGTCACTCCACAACTCGTCAAAAACTTGTTCTTTTCATACACTAGGTCAAGCTAGGGGGATATTCGGCAACTATCCACATTCCCGTCCTGGTTCCTTGGTCTTCTGCATAGATTGGCGTCATTCCATCAAACGTGACCACAGCACCGTGCCACGTCACGTCAAACGCGTTTGGTAGGCCCGTCTGCTGCACAGCACGCGCAACTCTTGGCCGTGTTGAAAGATGGCAACTCATGGGTTCCAACGAATCTGAAGGAAAGTAGCTTTTCCATAAACCGTTGAGGCTGTATCTAGCCTGTCTGGAGCGTCACGGCATGCTGCAGGGCTGAAAACAGATGCTCACCTCAAAACTGTCACCAGACCCAAAAATAAGAATCAAGACCATTTTAGACCGATTTCGGGACAGGGCAGCGCGCGAGGGCTACCGAAAGATCCAGGAGTGACCCGGCTAATATGGTTACTGTGTCTAAAGATCAGCAGTTTAGTAGGTAGACTGACACCTTCTTCGGATTGCTAGTCCTGTTGTAGTAAACATGCTGGAAGACTGGTTTTTCCTTTAACTATCTACCTCAGATACACGGTTTGAATGAACTGATTATCGTAAATGGCGAATAGTAGTGCGTTTAATCACGATTACGATTGATGCTAAGATCATGAAGAGGGGTAAAAGAACAATCGTTGAGAGCTCGGGTATTATTGCATATTGGATAGACTCAGCCGTCAAAGCATAGCTGACCACGGATGGGACCGTTCCTGTCATCGTTAGTAGGGTTTCGAATGGAGCACTTTGGTTGGATGCTAGGTCATGAACCTCTGAAGACTCACAATCTAAAACATTCCCCACATAGTCATAGAACGTAGCCACTATCTTCACGTTTGTAGCCGTTTGATACTCAGTATTCTTCACTTCTCCTGTTATGTGCAACCATCCTCCGCCGTCTACATACCAACTGTCTGACAGAATTCTCAGTCCCAAGGGAAGAGCTTGGGTGGCTGAGAAATCTACGCTTAGAGAATAATGGTCTACTAATTCAGATTGCGTTGTGTCGTGCAGTATTATCTCAAATGGACTTTTTCGCCCTTCCAATAGAACTTTGAGATAAGTGTAGTTAAATTCTGATGTTATCATGATGTCATTTGAGTCATAGAAGGTTGCTGTAATCTTTACAGACTCGATAGCTTGAGCTCCAGTATTCTCTACCTCACCAACAACATGGCAGAATCCATTGTAATCGATGAAAATCGTATGACTTAGAATATTGACTTGAGGGGTTGCTTTGGCGGGTTGCGCAAGGCTTAGCGCCAGCAACATGTGAAACACAAAAGCCGTCGCTAGTATGACTTCTTTCTGCAACTCCGTTTCACCTCCTCCATCATGGCATTGCCAACTTTCATCATGATCAATACGTAAGGACTAAAGCTCTAAAGGAAAGGGACTGTGCATAGATCTTGGTTGGTTCGGATTCCATTGAATAGACGAGTGCCGTCATCACTATACTCCCTTCTGGTGTGCTACCAGAGCTTATGCCCACTGGTAAAGAGTAGCCCCAAGCCCATGTTGTTGGTTGGGCAGTGGACTTCGCGGCGAACGTTAGTATCCGTGACTGATGAGAATCGATTATGATTGGGTTCCCATCGTTATATGCAGTAATGGTAGGTGTGCCAGAGTAACTTAAGCTTGTAACTATGTAAAAGAGGGGTTCCTGCCACTCAATCAAGAGCATTATGAGACTAGTGCTTTTGATAGTCATTGCTTCATCGCCGTTGTTGGTTACGTTGATATATAAAGCTACATATCTACACGCCTTGCTTATGATCGCTGCATCAGAGGGCGTCGTCGGATTATACCTTGCCGTGTATTTTAGATAGAACCAATCAAGAGAGCAGAAACCAGCGGCACTAATTGGAAGATGTTCAGGCTCAGGTGGTGGAGCGATCTCAACTGGCACAACGTTTCCTCTGCCCGTTATGAGCCAAGAAGCAAAGCTGTAAGCGCTTCCCAGACGCAAGCCTTGAATAGTCATGTTGACGCTGAGAGGTATGGTTGCTCCGCCTTGAACATTGACGTTTGACAATTGGGTACAGTTGTAACCAGTGTAAGGGGTTGAATTGCTTGCATATACCCAAAGAGTGGTGAATTGAACGCTTAGAGAACCTATGTTAGTGATACTGGTTGAAACGTTGACCTTATCGTTCCCATTAACTACGTACGTAGCATTAGTCACTTGCACATTCTCAGATAGGACATTTGACTCAAGCAGATTTTTCTCTCGGATGGCATCGTTGTACACCGTGTTCTGCGAAAGTGTATAAATGAAGTAGCCAGAGGCTAGGATCCACACTATGAGAACCATGAATATTGCGCCGACGATTGAAGAGAAACCTTTCCTTTCTGCTCTAAATTTGCTTAGTCCAGTTTTATGCCCAAAATATGCTCTCAAAATAGGAACTCCTCCGTGTTTCAACTTTAACCGTGTATTTCCCTGGCGGCAGAGTGACTGAACTCAGGTCAAGAAGGATATATCCTTCTTGACCCATGTCCAAATCAGGAGTAGGTTGTTGTGGTGGGTTCAGAAACTTCAATTGAAATTGATCACTGGTAAATGTGACAATCGGAGATGAACTGCTAATGTAAACTGTCGTGAAGTTCACGTTGTCTACTTTTCCCGAATTCATCAGGTAAACGGACAATGATTTTGTATTATTATTATAGAAAACGTATTCAAAAGATACTCTTTCTCTGAGCTTATCGATATCCGAACTTACTGATTCCCTGTATTGAGCCTGATACAAGCTAGACTGCGAATATGTCCAAGTCATAACACCGAAACCGACTGCTATGACGGCACCAACAAGAATCACGTTTGAAATAACCGCACTGACGCCGCCCCTATCTCTGAACAGTTTTGCAACTTTTCTGAGTTTCATCACAAATTGCCTCCTGCCTTAAGATAACCCGTAAAGCGTTTGGACTTGTGTTTTATGAAGACTGAATACGGATTTGAATGCATGGAGATAAATCTGGCCTGCCTTCATAGTGCACACCACAGGCCTAGGTCCGAGTGGACCACCAAGCCCGTCAACTGAAGTTGTAATCGACGTTTTCGCTGTTCTTGCATCTAGAAAGTTTTCGGTGGAGGGAATTGTTGCTACTGACTTAGTCACGATGGCATCTGTGACTGTGCCTGTGGAAATCGCTGGAGAAACAGCCCCCTTGCTTCTTCTAAGTCTCGTCAGAATTGGCGTCAGTGAATTCCCATGTGAGACACTCTCACGTGCTGCATGCGTATGTTCAGCCATTTGGTTCCTCCACATATGTTTCTCTTGAACAATCTATTAAATCTTGTGTCTTGCGAGTCACTGGTTCTACATGCCTCAACGTGGAGAGCAGCAAGAAGAGCAAACCACAAGTCATACAGCTGATTCTAGGAAATTTCCAAGCGAATATGGACCGAAGGAGAAGGAAGCGAATTCCGTTTCACACAGGGCATCTGCCTACGCGAACTTAATCGTAGCCTATAAGCAAGACCGAAGGAAATGGCGGTATTGGTGGTTGGCACTATTCCTAAGCGGATTCCACAGCTAACTCGATGGATTTTTCCATGACGATTCTCTAGAAAGGCAGGTTTTCCTAAGATGAAGACCCTCAAACCTATTCCAGCTTCACAGTGCGTTGCGAACCCCACCGTACTTCACAAATTTACAACATAAGCTTAAAAGATTGAATGTAGCAATCGTCGAATTGCCTCAAATGAGTAAAAATCGCAATAGTTATCCAATTACTGTATTATCATCGGGCGAACTTGTTGGTCTCGATTGTTTCGAGTTAAGTCGCGGATCCTGCGATCGAGGAATTACAGAAACTACGTCTGGATTGATATTCTGTCGAATGGTGGCGAACCTTATAAATGTAAGCAGCGACTGACGTCAGCATCGTTCCGTGAATCATGTGATTCTCGAAAATCATTGTGGAATCTTTTGGGCGGTTGTTCAGAAGAGCTGACCGTCATGGGAAGCTGTGCACTTTCATGATCTTGGGGGGCGAAAGAGAGTCGTATCATCACGGTTTGCAGAAAATAGTTAAAAATTTGATGGTTACCACTGGGGAAAAAGCGTCTAAAATGTGAAACTCGCTGCCGATGGAGCTAGATGGTTTGATTGAGGGTCGAAAACGAGCACTCTGATTCAGCAGTCTTCAGATCTTGAATAAGTCTTCAAAGTGAAGATGTTCCTATGTGCAGTTGACGAGTGCGTGGGATAGCGTTTTCCAATTCTTTGCAGGTAATCTATCGTTATTGTCCGATCACCTGGATTATTATTGTACGTTTTCTTGGGTTGGCACCAGTCTCCACGAAAATTAAGGGTTGCCACGTTTCCAATTCAACATGGCCACCTATTACGGGAAGACTTGTTTAGAGGCAGAAGTACTGACCTAAAATGGGAATGGGCGTTGTATTGATGAGCATATGGATTGTCTTCAGGCAGTAGTGCTTCAAGGAAGGCTCAGTTGTCTTCAAGCAAATCCTGTTAGTTCCCCCATCAGGATCAGCAATCCGGTGGCATGCGGAGCAAAAACGTGGACCACGGTGCTTACAAGTGGCCTCGAAACGGTATCCTGAACTTTGTCGGGCAAGTCCACAAATTCGATCTCACTCTTCGTGAACTGCCGCTTTGGCTGAAGACTTTGAAGCCTGACAGGATACTCACTCTAACATCATAGTCATTATTACTTCATCAAGGTATTGGCCTTCCTTGAAGAACTTCTTCGGAATTCGGCCAGTCTCAACGAACCCGATCTTCCTGTAAACGTGAAGTGCGCGAGCGTTATTTGCGAATACAGTTAACATCAAGACCTTCAAGCCCCAAGATTTTCCCTGCTCGACGAGCGTCTTCATCATTTCACTACCGATTCCTAAGTCTCTGAAACCATTCTTGATTGCAATGCCAATGCCTCCCAAGTGCTTATCGTAACCGCTGAGTCTCCTGCTTAATTCGGAACTTGCCACCACTTTCCCGTCAACCTCAGCAACCAGATAAACGACCTCCTCCAATTCCATACGACTCAAAGCTTTCGCGAGCCACTCAATTTCAGCCTCCCTAGTGACTTTCTGGTCTCTGAGTATGTTTGCTTTCTCATCCACGAGAGAATTGATGAATACTAAACAGTCTTCCAAATCATCCCATTTGAGAGTTCTCAGAACCACTCTGCGTCCGTCTCTAGCATCAAATGAGCGATTGACCTTTCCAGCTTTCATAGAAGCCATTAGCACGACACGCGTTTTAACCATATCGGCGGGAAGTCCCCAGCGTTTAAGCTGGGGATGAAAGCCGAAACTCCTATAAGAGTGTAGGGTATAGTTATTTTTGTGTAACCTAATGAAGTACAAGCTTGACAAGTCTTCACATGCAGTGTTTTCGCTTCAATACCACCTAGTTCTGATTATCAAGTACCGACGGAAAGCTCTCTGTAACGATGCTATTAGAGAACGGTTGAAGAACATAATTTGGGATTTGGCTAAACAACTTGGAATCGAAATAATTGTTCAAGAACCTGCTGAAGACCATACACACATTTTGTTCAAGGCTAAGCCATCTACCGACCTTGTGAAAACCATCAACACCCTGAAGGGTGTAACGGCGAGGTATTTGCGCAAGGAATTTCCTGAACTGAAAACATTGTTATGGGGCAACTCTTTCTGGTCTGACTCTTATTTTTTGGCAAGCACTGGACAGGTTAGCCTTGACGTGTTGAAGAAGTATGTCGAGGAACGGCAAAGTGCTTAGCTGTCGTTTTAGGCTGTATCCGTCAAAGCAGACTGAGAAAGTGTTGTTTCAGCATCTTGACTTATGCAGGTGGCTCTATAATCGGTTACTTGAAGAACTAAACAGGGCTAAGGCTGGAGGGCGAAAGTTATCTCAGAAGGATACGCAAGCTCTCATAGTTAAACTGAAAATGGAGAAGCCTGAGCTTGAACAAGTGTATTCTAAAGTTTTGCAGATGGTGAATTATCAGCTATGGAGCAGCATCCGAGCACTTTCCGTTATGAAGAATAATGGACGAAGGATAGGCAAGTTAAGATTCAAGGGACAGTGGTTCAAGACTCTGAATTTCAACCAGTCGGGGTTCAGAATTGAAGGAAAGAAACTGTTTTTGTCGAAGGTTGGAGCCATCAATATCAAATTGCATCGTTCGATTGAAGGAAAACCAAAAGGCGTTTTTGTTAAGCGGGAGCTTTCTGGGAAATGGTTTGCAGTCTTCCAATGTGAAAATACAGTTGCTCATTTGGCTAAAACTAACACATCCATCGGTTTAGACATGGGTATCAAGCATTTCTTGTCTGACAGTGATGGTCGGCAGATTGAGAATCCGAAGTTCTATGAGCGATCTCTTGTAAGACTACAAAAAGCACACAGAGCCTTGTCAAGGAAGAAGAAAGGGTCTAAGAATAGGGCTAAAGCAAGAGTGACGTTAGCGAGAGCTTATGAGAAAGTTGTAAATCAACGAGATGATTTTCTACATAAGCTATCAAGATTCTACGTCAACAGTTATGACATCATCACCATTGAGGATTTGAATATAGCAGGCATGGTTAAGAACCATACTTTTTCTAAGAGAGTTTTGGATGCTTCTTGGAGCAAGTTCTTCGCAATGTTGTCCTACAAAGCTGAAAACGCTGGCAGGATAGTTGTGAAGGTGAACCCGAGAGGCACAAGCCGAGAACACAAACACGGCGAGCTTGACCGTGATTATAACGCTTCGCTCAACATTTTGGAGCGAGGTTTAGCGGGGTTGGGACGACCCTTCGAGCCTGTGGAGATAAAGCCTCTACTGGTGCCGATACCAGCAAGCGTTATCGTTGAAGCAGGAAGCCCTCACCCTTCAGGGTAGGGTAGTTCACTGCTTTCCAACTACTTGTCTGTCAGCAAGGTTAAGCGGGGAATCTGGTTGATGCTTCTGTATACAGGTGCCAGAACGGTGCTCTGGAGCAGGCTGGTGAAACATAGAAAGCATAGGTAATACCGACACAACTAATATCACCAGACAGCAAAATCTTCATGAAAGAACGTCAAAAATATCAGTCGCCAAGCCTATACCAGACAAGACAGATTTGCGCTCTCATGATAAAAAAGCCAGGAACAAGCCCCTTCTCCAAACACCAAAGCATCGATAACGGCCTCGGTGAGAGGCTCCCATAATGGGACCAAACCCTAAGTGTATACAAATGCATCACCACAGCTAAGTCTGAATCACACAAGGAACCTTCACACTAAGGGGAGTGCGCCACTTTCATCCGTTGCAGTTCGACATCGACAAAAGTTCTTGCGGAGACAATGACCAAGCATGTTTTAGGATGTGCAACTAATCGCCCCAACGGGCCAGCCGCGCTTGCTTTTGTTCACTCGAAAGCCAGCAATGAATCACGCGTGAAGCATCTGACCCCATTTCAAATAGGCTGAAAAGAGACAACGCAGAAGTATCGTCTGGAACGGAAACCGAGGCGCCCTCAAAGAAATCCCGAAGTATTCACGAAGTATTCGCGAAGTAGTGGCAGTCGGCTTCGCATGGAGATTTTCGAGGGTTTCTATATGAGGCCACGGTAAAGTCCATGCCAAGCCTTTGATGGTCGAGCGGAAAGGGCTGAAACTGGTTATTTCTTGGTTTCAGTCAAGATTTGAGCTTTCTGATTCTCGGCTAGAGAGACAGAATGCAGCAGTCCTTGCGTATGCTGCAATTCGAACTTGAACAGACTCGTAAAACGTCTTTTTTGGTAGAATGGTCGCTGATGTTAGTCGAAAGCTTGATTACGGCATTTCGATGATTCGTCCAGTTTCAACGCGATTTTGGCTTTGTTCGTTCGAACTCTATCATGTTGTGGGTTTTTGCATATTCCAGATAGCGAAATAACTGCTTTAATTATTCACACTCATATCTTCAGATAGACGAAGCGAAAGGTGCTGAACTTGGCTCTTGACCCATTTGGAGAAGGCATCGAAACAATCGAACGATCTGTTAACGGCAGAAAGATCAAAGTGACTTGGGATTGGGGCAACTTTGAGAGCACCGAAGGCTTCCCAGTTGATGACAATCTGATCAACTGGGCAATTGGCCAAGAGCAAGCATTGAAAGAATGCTTTTTATGCTTGGATGAATGGGTTCACAAACTTAAGTGGCTTGAAAAAGCCCAGTGGTACGAAGGCTGGAGCAAGTCTGATAAGGAGAAGCCCTCCGCAAAGACTGTCATAAGCCCAGGGCCCTATCTCCTCCTGCTAGGTGACCCTGGCACTGGAAAATCCTTGATAGGCAGGGCGTTAGCGGAAAAGCTCACTCAGATCTACAAGGAAAATGGAGTGAAAATGTTCGATGTATTGTGTTGGAAAAATCCTACCCTGCCTAGCCAACCAAAGGTTTCAATTCATAAGAGTGGCGAAGGAAAAAAGATCCTTCAAGTTGAGCAACTGAAGGAGTTCAAAAGGAAGTTTACCACAAAAATAGGGTTGAAGGCACTGCAGACCTTTCTTGTGGTAATGGGTTTAGTTCTAATGTCCTTAGGATTCTATTTCATTCTTCAGACTTGGCAGACTTGGAATTTGAATCCAACCTACCTTGGAGACACACTGCAGCAGTTCTATCATCACAGCTTCTCAGACTATCTCATTGAGAAGTTTGTGGGAATGGTGCCAATGACTTTCATTCCAGGTGGAAGCCTGATCTTTTTCGGGGTTTTCATATGGTGGTTCTCGCGGTTAGTTGGTGGAAGCGGTCTAAAAGGCATCGGGGGTGCCCAGCAAACAGACATGCCCAAGCTGATAATAGACAACAGTGCAGGTCGCGCACCATTCGTTGATGCTACGGGGCACAGAAGCGCGCAGCTGTTTGGTTCGATAGCTTGGGATCCGTATCAGACTGGTGGCTTGGGCACTCCCGAGCATCAAAGAGTCAGTGCTGGCGACGTTCACAACGCATCACTCGGTATATTGTACATTGACGAAATAAAGAATCTGGACTCAGAAGAAGCCGTGATCCTCCTGACAGTGCTTGAGGATGGGCAGTTACCGATCACTTTGAGGGGCAAGCTCAATGGAGGAGACACCGCGGCAATGTCAGTCTCATCAGAGCCCGTGCCTGCCATAACATTTCTCATTGGGGCAGGAAACTTTGACAGTATAGGCCAGATCCACCCAGCGCTGATGGATCGTATCTACGGATACGGCAAGGTTGTCAGAATGAACAATGACATGCCCAACAATGAGGAAAACAGGCGTAGGTATGTGCAATTCATAGCGCAAGAAGCCAAGCGGTTCAATTTTCCACCTTTCAGTAGGGCGGCTTGCCGAGAAATCATGGAAGAAGGCAGGCGAAGAAGCAACAAGAAAGATGCGCTGACGACAAGATTTAGACCCTTAATATCGATAGTGAAAACGGCTGCGACCTTGGCGATTAATGAAGGATGCGAAGCTGTTGAAAGTCGACACGTTCAGGAAGCCATAGAACAACATTGCAAAACTATTCAGCGACAGATACTGGAGCACGAAATGAGTGAGCGAGGAAAGCTTCTCGAAATAAGAGCCGAAGGAACTGTTTTGGGGCAAATCCATGGCTTGGCTATTGTCAAAGACCCGTTCAGTGGAGAAATGACAGGCAGCGTACTAAACGTGAAAGCACACATGGTGAAGAGAAGTGAGCTTCAAAGAGATTACCCATTCAAAGGCTACTATAAGGTAACAGGCGTCGCCAAAGGCCAAAGCTTCATCTCTGACAGTATTGCTAAGGTCAGAAGCGTAATCCTGCAGAAGTATGGAGTGGACATTGCCCAAGACTACTTGACTCACATAGATTTCGCACAATCATACGGAGTGGATGGACCATCTGCCGGCGTGACCATGACAATTCTGCTATGCTCACTCATAGAAGGCAAACCTGCGCGACAAGATGTGGCGATCACTGGAGAAATAAACTTGGGGGTTGGTGACTCCATACAGATAACCGCTGTGGGCGGCGTATACGAAAAAATCAAAGCCGCAGAAGCATGGGGTTTCAAGAAGGTAGTCATTCCTCAAAAGAACTACGAACACTCAATCGACATCAAGGATTACAACATAGAAGTTGTTCCGGCAGCGACGTTGGATGATTACCTAAGAGAATGCTTGATTGAAAAGCCAATGCTGGAGCTGCCACTTCAGACTTATAAGCACAAGAAATCCTAAGGGTCTTTTAGCCTGAAGGATGAACCAGCTTATTCGATCAGCCATCCTTCTGGCAAGAGGCACTTTGATGGTTAGGGAAGTGGACAAGGACGAAATTCGTCGTTGGCGGAAGAGAGGTTTTTACAGCGAAAACGTCCTCGTGAAGCTTCTTGGAAAAAAGGGTTACAACGCTGTCCGTGTTCCAGTCAGCAACCCAAGTCTCAACCCGTTGCCTGACATAATGGCTAGAAAGGGGCAACACGTCTACGCATTTGAAGTCAAAAATGCAAGCTACTACGCGTATTTTCCCAAACAGCAGATCGAGAAGCTTTTCAGATTTCTGCATGAACTCATTCCAGTAGATAAGCAATACAAACATGCCATCATTGCTGCCCATCTTGGCAAGCGATGGATTTTCAAAGAGGTAGGTTGGCAAGAATGGGAAAAGAACAGGCTCCCTGAAAAAGCAAGGATTTTGAAACGTGACCGAGGCAACTTCAGCGCAGAAAATGGGGGGTAGTCATATGGATACTAGCGCGCCAGCTATCACTGCGTTTGATCTGTGCAAGATCTACAGAATAGAAGAAGGAACGGTCGAAATACTGAAAGATGTTGATTTCGACGTGGAGAAAGGCGGTTTCACCGTCATTTGTGGAGCTTCTGGTGCTGGAAAGACGACTCTGCTAAACATCGTCGGAGGTATTGACAAACCCACAAGTGGAACGATCATCGTTTTCGGAGAGGACCTAGGAGCTCGTGACGAGGATTTTTTGGCTACTTTTCGCTGTAACAAGATCGGCTTTGTGTTTCAATCATACAATCTAGTGTCCACTTTGACCGTAGCTGAGAAC
>Ga0315291_10002878_pt1 | contig 22380 bp, 8 predicted proteins | sample YL17G12_20_MG_FD_203070 | JGI IMG/M metagenome (GOLD analysis project Ga0315291, IMG submission 203070) | Sediment microbial communities from Yellowstone Lake, YNP, Wyoming, USA - YL17G12_20 | ecosystem: Environmental > Aquatic > Freshwater > Lake > Sediment | place: USA: Wyoming | collected... | reverse complement strand
AGGGGGTGCGGTTGAGAGCGGAGGGGGAGCGGGTACACGTGACCACCTGGTGGCGAGCGTTGGCGCCGCTGGAAAAAGACTATACGACGCTGGTGCACCTGTACGACGCCGAGGGGGCGCTGCTGGCGGCCGGCGATGCGCCGCCGCTGCGCGGCGGTTTCCCCACCTCGCTGTGGAAACCGGGCGACTTGGTTGCCGACGAATTTGTGGTATCATCGCGGATGAGTACATCCGATGCGGAAGGCGAGTCCATCGGCCTGGGCTGGTACGACCCAATCACCGGCGCGCGACTGCCGGCCCTCGAAACCGAGAATCGCCTGACCGATGACGCCTATCGCATATTGCTGGATCCCTGATCCCTGATCTCTAGTCCCTGATCCCTACCTATGGCTACACAGCGTAGATCCTGGACGACGGTGTTCTTGCTGGTGCTCTTCCTGGCGGCGTTCATCCCGCGGGCGGTCTATCCCGTCTCACGGCCGTTGCAGTGGTACGAGCGAAGTTTCCGCTTCATAGACGCCGTGTTCCACGGGCAATGGGCCGACACCGTCGTCTCCGAGCACCCCGGCGTGACGCCGATGGTCTTGATCGGGTCGGCGCAGCACGCGTATTATGCATTGCTCAGAGTGTTGGGCACCTCGCCACCGCACCCGTTGGACATCGCGGGCCGTGCTTTTCGCGCCGAGGTGGCCGTCAGTATCCTGCCCCTGGCGTTGGCGATCGCCCTGGGAGTGCTTGTGATCTGGTGGCTGTTGAGAGAGTTGTTCGGTGAGGCGGTGGCGTGGGCCGGGGCGGGACTGCTGGCGCTGGACCCGTTCCACATCGCCATCTCCAAGGTGGTACACGTGGATGCGCTGCTCAGCGTGCTGATGATTCTGTCGGCGCTGACACTACTCTTATATCTGCGGCGTGAGGAGGCGGATGGACAAGGGCGTTACCGGTGGCTCCTGGCTTCCGGCGTGCTGGCGGGACTGGCCTTCCTGACCAAGAGCCCGGCCTACTTTCTCGTCCCGTTCCTGGGGCTGAGCCTGCTGGTGATGCGTGGGCGCGCGCGTCTGGTGCAGGGCTATCTGGTGCCTGCCCTGCTCTGGACGGGAGCGGCTGCAGCCACGTACGTGGCGCTCTGGCCGGCGATGTGGGTGCAGCCGGGCCAGACGCTGGCCACCGTGTTTGCCGGCATCCTCAAGCACACGGGCCGGGCGCACCCGCAACCGCTGTATTTCCTGGGCGAGTTGACGACGGAGGACCCCGGGCCGGGCTTCTATGCCCTGACGCTCCTGGTCAAGACCACAGTGCTGAGCCTGCCCCTGTTCGTCGCCGGCCTGGCAGCACCGCTTCGGATGTACCCATCCGCGTTTGCCAGGTGGCGGCGCGAGCGGCGGTTGTTGGGGTTGGTGATCGCTTATGGCGTATTCTTCTTCGTCCAGATGAGCCTGGGGGCCAAAAAGGACCCCCGTTACCTGCTACCGGCCTTTCCGGCCCTCGACATCATCGCCGGCGTCGGCCTGGTGACGTTGGCACAAGGCCTGATAGGCCTGGCCACAGGTATACGTCGGCGGATGCCAACTTCCAACCTCCAACCTCCAACCTCCAACCTCCAACTTCCAACTTCCAACCTCCAACCTCCAACCCTCAACCTCCAACTCGTGGCCGCCGTACTGGCAATCCAGGCGGCGCTGGTGTGGCCCTATCACCCTTACTATATCACCTATGCCAGCCCGCTGGTCGGTGGGCCGGCAGGCGCGCAACGGCTGCTCGTGGCCACGCCGGAGAGCGAAGGGCTGGACCTGGTGGCCGGCTACCTGAACCGATTGCCACAGGCGGATCGGTTGCGGGTGGGCGTACAGATGCCGGCGCGGGAAGCCTTCCGCCAGTACTTTGTGGGGGAGATCGCCGACACGCGCGAGCCGGGCCTGGACTACCTGGTCTTTGCCGAAGTCTACGTGCGGCGTCACGTGGCCGAGGATCAGTGGGGGGAGCAGTGGGAAACGTTCAAGTACCGGCGTCCCGCATACACGGCCTACCTGCACGGGCTGCCGTATGCGTGGGTCTACCGGGTGGACGATGGTCCGCAGGAGCTGGCGGTCTCGAAGCCGGTATGCCTGGGCGAGCAGATCCGCTTGCTGGGCTACACGCTGGTCGTAGACGGCGAACCACTGGACCGGCAAGTGGTTCACCCTGGCGAAGTGCTGCGGTTGACGGTGCATTGGGCGGCCACTGGGACGCCGGCCGGCGACTACAATGTCTTTGTCCACCTGTTGGGGCCGGATGGGACGCTGGTGACCCAACAGGACAACTCGCCGGTGCGTGGGACTCAGCCGACCTGGGGGTGGGAGGCAGGGCTGCGTCTCGATGATCCGTATGAGTTGGTGGTGCCGCCGGACGCGACTGCGGGTCCATACACGCTGGTGGCCGGCATGTACGACTGGCGTACGGGGGAGCGGCTGGTGGCACGGATGTACTCATCCGCACTGACCTGCGCCGTTCCGCTGCCCGAAAACCGGGTCCCGCTGGCGACGTTCGAGGTGCGGCCTGAACGGGTGCCCTGGTGGGAAGTGGCGGCCTGGATACTGGCAGGAGCATTGGCCATTGCCGGCCTCATCGCGGCCCGGCCTATCTTCCCGAGAGTTGGTCCGCATGTGATGAACTGGGTTCACAACAACTTTCGGGAAGGTGCAGGCAGGTGGTGGAACCGCTGGGGCATGGTCCTGGCCTACGTGCTATTGACGCTAGGGATGACCTACCCGGTGCTGTTCCGGCTCGGCTCCCACTACGTGGGCACCGGCGGAGACCTGCTGATCTTCCCGTGGAATGACTGGTGGTCTCGCAAGTGCCTGCTGGAAGGGCGCAATCTCTTCTTCACGACTTGGCTCTTTTACCCGCGAGGGGTCAGCCTGGTCTATCACAACTTTGCCTGGCTCAACACGGCACTATGGCTGCCCCTGTCGCCGCTCGTCGGGTCCATCGCTGCAACCAATTTGATCTTCCTGTTCAACCTGGCATTGGGCGGGATCGGTATGTACCTGCTCGTGCGCTATATGACCGGGGAACCACGGGCGGCGTTCGTAGCAGGGCTGATCTTTGCCTTTTGGCCCTGCCGGATGTCCCACTACAACCATCCGAATATGATCAGCATCGGCTGGATACCGCTATTCTTGTTATTCCTCATGCGGACCATCCGTGAGAAACCCAAGTTGGTGTCTGCACTGCTGGGGGGACTATTTCTGGCCTTGACCGGCCTGGCCCGCTGGTTGCATCTCATGTTCACGGGTGGACTGGCGCTGGTCTACCTGGCATACAGCGTCCTGCGCGAGCGGCAGTACTGGAACCGCCGGACGGTCGCGGCGTTGGTCCTGATGGCTGGGCTGGCAACGCTCGTGATGTGGCCGCTGCTTTCGCCGCTGGTGCTGGCACAGCTCAAGGGCGGCGAGAAAGCGGAAGACGTTTTCAGCGCCGACCCGGAGATATACAGCACCGACCTGGTGAGTTATTTCGTGCCCGATCGCAGCCATGCGCTGTTCCAGCCCTGGTTGGCTGACTTATGGAGCCGGATGCGGCGGGGTGCTTACCTGGGCTACGGCGCGCTGGCGCTGGTGGGGCTCGGGCTCTGGAGAGGACGGCGCGACCGCGGCCTGTGGTTGGTGGTCGGCGTCGGCCTGTTCGTGCTCTCGCTGGGGCCCAACCTGCAGGTGGCGGGACGCCAGTTCGACGTCACCTTGCCGTACGCGTGGGTGCAGGATTGGCCGGTGGTGCAGGTGCTCCGGCACCCCAACCGGTTCAGCGTCTATCTGAGCCTGCCGGTGGCGGTGCTGGCCGGATACGGCATGGCCTGGCTAGTTGCAAGCCCCCCACGCAGTGGGGGGTTCCGTGACAGCCCACCCACGCGGTGGCTGTGGACGGTGATTGTGGGAGCGCTCGTGCTGTTCGAATACCTGCCGTGGCCGTACCCGACCGTGCAACCCTCCGTGCCGCCGTTCTACTACCAACTGGCCCAGGAGCCGGGCGAGTTTGCCATCCTGGACCTGCCGATGGGGGCCAGGACCGTGGCGAAGCTGTACATGTACTACGCGACCGTTCACGGAAAGCCCCTGGTCGAAGGGCACGTCTCCCGCCTGCCCGTTTCGGCATACGATTTCATTGACAGCGTTCCCTTGTTGCGCGGATTGCACCAGGACAACGAGATGGATCCTGCGCTGGGCGACGTGTCCCGGCAGTTATCGGCGCTGGCCCAGGCGAACGTGCGCTACGTGATCCTGCACCCTGACCTGGTTCCGCCGGAACAGATGGCCCGCTGGCAGGATTGGCTGGGCGTCGCGCCGGCCTTTGCAGACCAGCAGACAGTGGTCTACCGCACGCAGCCGCAGTACGGGCAGGAGTTCGAGTTCGTGGGGGAATTGGGAGATGGGATCGGCGTCGTGCGTGCCACGCTTTCGTCCTCGAGCCTGGCCTACGATGGGATGCTGGAGGCCAGGCTGGTGTGGGGGACACGCAGTGCACCGGGCCAGGATTGGCTGGCCCGCTTGGCGTTGGTGTCACCGGCAGGGGAGGAGGTGCAATGGGTGGATTTTGAGCCCTGTGCCGGATGTAATCCGCGTTGGCCGACGTCGCAGTGGGGCGCCAATGGGGTGGCGCGGGGGTCTGGTGCGCTGCACGTGAACCCACCCGATGGGGGTGGGACGTACACCGTGACGGTGCAGTTGGTGGATCCCGTCACGGGTGCTTGGGCGGGCCAGCCATTCCAGGTGGGCCGCGTGGAAGTGCAAGCGGCTGATTGAGGCGGCCGGAAAGATTGGGGGCACCTGGATGTATTCATCCAATCCGCAATCCGCAATCCGCAATCCGCAATCCGCAATCCGCATTCCGGTGGTGTTGCTCCTGCTGGCCTTCTTCGCCCAGGCGCTCACCAGCACATCTTGTATGGCGCCCACGTTCGACGAAGAGTTTCACATCGCCCGCGCCTACGCCTACGTCCGTACGGGCGACCTGCGTATGCAGCAGAACCACCCGCCACTGGTCAGTGTGCTGGCAGGCTTGCCGCTCCTCCTGATGTCCGAATTGACGCCGCCGGAACAGATCCCTCATTGGGACGATGCCTTCCTGTTCTCCTTCGCGGACAACCTGTTCTGGCGTATGGGGCACGACGTGGACAAGATGCTGTTCCTGGCTCGTTTCCCCATCATTCTGTTGGGCGTGCTGCTGGGAGCGTTCGTCTACCGCTGGGCGCGGGAGGCCCACGGCCCCTGGGCCGGGCTCCTGGCGGCAGGCCTCTATGCGTTCGCCCCCAACCTGCTGGCCCATACCCGCCTGGTGACGACCGACCTGGCAGTGACAGCCTTTGGCTTCATCGCGCTCTACACCTTCTGGCGCTATCTGCGCCGGCCTACCGGCTGGCGCTTGCTCCTGGCCGGCCTGGCACTCGGGCTGGCGCTGTCGGCCAAACTCTCGGGACTGCTCCTGGTCCCGGTGATCGCCCTCCTGGCCCTGTTGGGCAGCAAAAATCAGCCCAGTCCTATTCGCCATCCTCATTCCTCATTCCGCATTCCTCATTCCGCATTCCTCATTTTCTCATCCCTCTCCGTCGCCGGCCTGGTCGTGTGGGCGTTCTACCGCTTCGAGATTCGGCCCTGGCCGGGGACCAGCCTGCCATTGCCGGCGACCACCTATCTGCTCAACGTGCGCACCCTCGTCGGTCACGCTGAGCGAGGGCACGGCGCATTCCTGATGGGCCAAGTATCGATGCACGGTTGGTGGTACTATTTTCCGGTCACCTTTGTGCTCAAGACGCCGCTCTTGACGCTGCTGCTGCTGGGTATGGCGGCGTGGGACACGGTACGGCGGGGGCGCTGGCGGGAAGAGGCTCCACTGATGCTGTTCCCAGTGGCCTATTTCGCCTTCGCGCTGACCAGTTCGCTGGACATTGGCTATCGCTACCTCTTGCCGATAGACCCCTTCGTCGTCGTCTACGCGGCCAAGGTAGCCAGCCTGGCCTGGCTACGGCCGGCCTGGCTCCGCCGCTACGCCCTGCCTGCGCTGGTGGCTCTCTATGCTGGCACTGCGTTGTGGCTGCACCCCCACTACCTGGCCTATTTCAACCTGCTGGCGGGCGGCCCTGACGGCGGCTATCGCTACCTGGTGGACTCGAACCTGGACTGGGGGCAGGACCTGAAGCAGTTGGGGATGTACCTGGACGAGCAGGGGATCGGCGAGGTCTGGTTGGGCTATTTTGGCACGGCCGATCCCGCTTACTATGGGATTCGCTATCGTTCCCTGTTTGCCCCTGGCTCCTCCGACGTGGGTGAAGATTTCTCTCCGCTCAACCCGGCTCCAGGTTGGTACGCGATCAGCGCGACCGTGCTCCAGGGGCCTTTCTCGCCGGAGCCGGACATCTTGGACTGGTTTCGCCGCCACGAGCCGGTGGCAAAGATCGGCTACTCGATCTTCGTCTATCGGGTGGAACCTGACCCCGACCCGCCGGCCTGGCTGGGGCTGTGCTACGCGCCGGAGCCGGTGATGCGCGACGCGGAGATCGTCCGTCGCTTTGGCCTCGACACTCTGCGGGTGGTGGGTTTCGACTGCGGGCAAGCGTGGGTCTATCCGGCCGGCGGCGGGCCGGGGTGGTACCTGGTGCCGCAGGCCGGCGACGGGCGGGGCACGTTGGCCGCTCAAGTCTTGCAGGGCGCCCAAGTGGTCTACCGCGAGCGGGGGTTGCGAGACGTGGCGGGCTACACCGTCTACCGCTGGCGTGGCGAGCCGGCGCTGGAGGAATTGTCCCCGGTACAGGAAGCCTGGTCGAGCCCGGTGCTGGCCCCCACGGACGCCGACCCGCTGACGGCGCTGCGCGTACCGGTGGAACTGGGACGGCAGGTGGCGTTTACGGGGTACCACCTCTCGACCGGAGCGAGTGCACCGGGTGGCGAGGTGGTCCTGACGAGCGCCTGGCTGGTAGTAGCGCGGCCTGGCGACCTGGACGACCTGCCCCTTTCGCTCTTTGCCCACCTGGTCGGGCCGGCGGGAGCCATGAGCATCGGCGACGGCCTGGGGTTCCCGGCGATTCAGTGGTCTCCTGGCGACGTGTTCGTCCAGCGCAACCGGTTGCCCGTGCCGGCCGAGATGCCGCCAGGGCGATACTGGGTGCAGGTGGGGCTATACTCGCTGGCTACCGGTGAGCGGTTGCCCGTGTTGGAGGCCGGGCAACCGGTCGCAGACCGGCTGCTGTTGGCCCCGCTGTGGGTAGGTGAAGACGATGGTTACCACTAACCATCCGCATTCCGCATTCCGCATTCCGCATTCAATAGGGTGATGGGATAAGGACCGTCTCCTCCAGTTCCAGGTGGTCGCCCAGCGGGACGTCGCCCTCCGTCTGCACCGGAAGGCGCTTCAGCGTATCAGGCTCATAGACGCCGACGGCAATCCGATAGCGCCCCGCAGATATACCCTCCAAAGGCAGCGCAATCTCGTCGCTGACAATCTCCCCCTCCTCCCACCAGGTAGTCGGATACGTCCACTGCCGGGGGACGGTGTCCTGCTGCACGACCAGGGCTCCACTTGCGACGTCGTAGAGGTGGATGAAGACTTTGTAATAATCCATACGGCGAAGTGCTTGCCAGTGTAGAGTGACGTGCAAGGCGTCACCATCCCGCTGTAACCCGTACCCGAGGAGGGCAAGAGTGTCGCTGAACACAGCGCTGGTTCTATGTTCAAGGGGCGGTATCGCGAAACTGCGTTCCAGTGGCCTGACTTTTATTGTCCCGACTGTAACGTTCTCACCGATGGCCGCGGTGTCGGAGCGGGTGGCCAGGGCGAATATCAGGTGGTAGCTGCCTGGCGGTAGATGTGGGTCAACCTGGATGACGTACTGGCCTCGAATGGCCGCCTCCTCTGGCCAGGTGGAAGTGGAGTGGTCGGGCCGCAGCGGCAGAACGACGTGCTGTGCGGTTGTACCTTGTTCGTCCTGCAATTGCACATCCAGGTCCCAGTCGCTCGACGGAATCTTTTCGGTCGCCCATACGGCTTCGATGGAGACCGTATCCCCCTGGCGCAATGGACTGGCGGGCAGGCCAATCCACGCCAGAGCCAGGTCCGCTCCCAGACGGGCGATAGGGGCCGCGCCGAACCGGGTGCTGAAGACGAGCAGTTGCTCATCCTCGAAAACGGGAGGAAGGGCGAAGTAGTCGCGCCACTTCTCCACATCTTCTGGGCCAAACCAGTTCCGGTGGATGATGATGTACCTGATGTTTTTCTCCGCCAGCGGGGCCAGTTGAGCAAACACGTGACGCTCTTGCCAGTCGAACGGCCGGTTGTCTCGCAGAGCGCTCAATATTGGAACCTCATCGAAGAAGCGCTCAGCGGCCAGCGGAGGACGTGACACCAGCCCGTTGACTGTGGGTTTGCCGTGGATCGTCTGGTAGTACAGGTACTCCTTGTCACGTCGCCGTCCCGTGGGAAACTCGACGACGACCACACCGGCCTCCTCGGCAGCCAGTTGCTGGTAGAACGCGGAAACGTGAGGCTCAGTTCTGGGAAAGGGAACGCTCAGGTACTCCAGGAGGATCAGCACGGCCAAACCGGCTGCGATGAGTGTGGGCTTCCACGGTGCATGGTGGTTGAGGCGTTCCAACAGGCTGCCGGCTCCCCAGCCAGCCAGTACGGCCAGACAGAACTGGATGAGAGTGTTGAAGCGAAATGGATTGCGGAAGAAACCCGCTATGGGAATTGACCATGGCAGCACGAAATTGTGCAGCCGGTGGCCGCCAACCTCGACGTAGGGACCGAGGGAAAGCACGAGGAATAACAAACCAGCCATTCCCCAGTAAACCGCATACCGTCGGCGGGTCTTAAGCGCTACCAGCGCCAATCCAATGGCCGTGAACCCCAGGTAGGCCGGTCGCCGGTCGGCCACCCTGGACTGTTCGTGGATAGGAGGGATGAACTTGCCGAATATGGGGTGGTACGGACTGGGCAACACAAATGAGAGCAGGTCATTGCTTTCCGCCAGCTGGATCGGGATAGGGAGAGCGGAGGATTCAGTAGACAACTGCTCGCGGACGATGGGATAGGCCAGGGGGGCGAGCAACAACATGCAGACAATCCCTATACCGGCCATAAGCATGACGAGTCTCCAGTCCCACAGCGGGCGTTCGGCGATCAGGCTGTAGACCAGATACGTCGAGGCCAGGATAAATGCGAAAGCGAGCAAGTGCCAACTGGAAAGCCCGGTTAGCCACAGGAACAGGAGAGCCAGGCTGGCGTGGCATATCCGCCTGTCGCTGCTCCGCACGGTCTTGATAAGGAAGAGTAGGAAAAATGGTAACCACTGCGTCGTTACCAGGACAGGATGGGCACTTTCGACGATGTGGTAGGGAGAAAAGGCAAAGATCAGGCTGGCGATGAAGGCCCCAAGAGTAGAGTTGGTCAGGTAGCGCACCAGAGCAAACATGGCCAACCCGCTCAACGGGTAGGCCAGCAGGACGGTCGCGTTGTAGGCAACGAGATTTCCCACCAGTGGGCGTAACAGGAACCAGAGCAAGGTGTTGAAGTGGCTGAAGCTGTGCAAGGTGAGGCTGACGCCGTAAGGATAGAACATGTACCTGGTGAAGTAGAGGTCACCTCCTTCACGGATCACCTTTTCGGTCCACCAGTTAGCCCAGGGATTGATGTAGGTATCGTTGCTACTGCCCGCCAGGTGGGTGGACATCTGAAATGGCATAGGCCACGTCAGCAGGAACGTGAGCAGGATGTAGAGACCAAGAATCACAAAATCTGGGCGGTAACGGCGGAGGATGCTCATGGGATGACTATTGCTTCCTCAAGCGTCAGGTGATCTTGGCCCGAAGAGAGCATCAAGCGCACACCCGTGTCTGGCTCGTACGCCCCGATTGCCAGGCGATAGCGACCTGGTGGCACCTGGCTCAAGTCAAGCGAGATCTCATCAGAGACCACTTCCCCCTCCTCCCACCAATTGGTCGGATACGTCCATTGCCGGGGGACGGTGTCATTTTGCAGTACCAGGGCTCCGCTTTGAGCATCGTACAGGTGGATGAAGACCTTGTAGTATTCCAGCCGGTGCTTGGCTTGCCAGTAGAGAGTGAGGCGGATCGTGTGGGGGTCCTGGCCCAGATCGTAGCCCAACAGCGCCAGAGCCTGCCCGAATGTGACCGCCAACGGATGCTGCATCGGAGGCGCTTCGAAACGGCGCTCCAGGGCCGATACGTCCATAGTGGCGATGGCCCAGGTTGGGGTCAGAACCTGGCCGCTTTGTGTTTCCACCACCGCAAGCGTCAGTTGATACACTGAAGGCGGCAGGTGCGGGTCCATCTGCATGGAGCGCAGGTTTGTCACCAGCGCGGGGCTTCCCCACCTGGAGGTGGGCCAGCCGTTGCACAAGGGCGCCGTCTCCTCTTGGGCGATTTCGCCGGCCGAGTTCACCAGTGCCAACCGCGCCGCGTAGTCGCCTGCCGGCGTATAGATGCTTGTCCAGCGCAGATCCACCCATAACGTGCCGCCCTGGGTTGTGGAAGTCGGTGTAACCGCTGCCCGGACCAGGGCCAGGCCACCGCCCAGCGTGCTCACCGTCTCATAGTCACGCCCCAGGGTGGGGGCTGTGCGATACACGAGCAGGCCATCGTCTTCGTAGCGGGGATTGATCGTGAGATAGTCTCGCCACGCGGCGAGCCGGTCTTGTGGCACGTCCGCTTTGTGGATCACGATGTAGCGTATGTTGTCGGCAGCGAGAGATCCCAATTGGCGAGACAGGTCACAGCGGCTCCTGTCGAGGTCACCCTGCGCCGATAGGGATTCGAGAAAGGGGTGGTTGATAATATAGTCGTACGCCCCGGAGGGGGTGCGCGAGACGTGTCCCTCGACCAATCGCTTCCCATGGAGCGTCTGGAGGAACATGTACGCCTTTGAGTATCCGCGTCCCATGGGTACCTCCAGAATAGCAAACTCCCCTGCCTCATGGGCCAGTTCGTGGTAGAAGGGAGAGTCAAGCGGTACGGTGGTGGGCAAGGGAATACTCAGGTACTCGAATAGCACCAGCCCGGCCAGCGCAACACCGGTGGCAACGATGGCCAGGTCACTCCGCCGGGCCGAGAAGCGGCGCTTGAGGCTTGCCAGGAGGTGCGCGATGCCGTATCCTGCCAGTACTGCCAACGGAAGGCTCAATACCACGTTGAAACGGTCGGAATTGCGCAGCGCTTTGACCAGTGGGATCCACCCCACCAGACGATAGGGCATGGGGATGCCGGGGTATAGCCGTCCGTTGAGCCGCAGAACAGGGCCGAGCGCGAGCATCATCAGGCACACAGCCGCCAGTAGCCAGTAGCGTCCTTCCCGGCGGGCACGTAACGCTCCGTAGCCGCTTAGCAGGAGGACAGAGTATCCCAGGAAAGCGACATTTCCGCGATTCTTGCGAAAGTGGTCGTAGATTGGCGCCACCCACTGGCCGAAAAGGGGATGAAACTGGTTGGGAACGATATAGGCCAGCAGATCGGTCTGAGCCCAATCCTGCTGCTGTGTGAAAATCTCATCCACAGTGCCGGCGTTCGTCAGTCCAGCGACCAGCGGGTAGGCGAGAGGGCTGATGCACGTAGCAGTTCCCAGTCCGATGATCGCAACCAGTAGCACCGTCCGCCGGGTCCACCGGCCGCGTTCGAACAACAGGCTGTACCCCAGGTATAGGGCCATCAGGATGGCCGCGAATATGAGCAACTGCCATCGGCTGAGTGCCGTCAGTACCAGGAACAGGATGCACAGCAGGACGTCACGCCATCGTCCTTTCCGTACCGTGCGGATGAGGAAGAGCATGCACAAGGGCAACCACTGCACACTGATGAGGTTGGGGTGGTTGAATTGCGAGAGGTGATAGGGTGAGAAGGCGAACACGAGGCCGGCGACGAATGCTGCCGTGCGCGACTTTGTCAGATAGGAGATCAGGGCATACGTGGCATATCCGCCGATGATGAAGGTGAGCAGAAACGTCACGTTGTATGCTGCCACGGACCCGACGAAAGGCTCAAGTGCCAGCCAAATGCCGGTGTTGAGCCAACTGAAGTTATGATACACCAGACTGACGCCATGAGGATGGAACAGGTAGGCAGTGAAGTAGGGATCGAGACCCTCCGACAGCACCTTGCGGAGCCACCAGTTGTTCCACTGGAACAGCCACATGTCGTCACCGCTACCAGCCAGGTGCGAGGACAACCGCAGGCCCAGCGGATACGTCATCAGGATCGTCAACAGAACGTAGCCTGTCAGTGCAATGACGTGAGAGTACCGGGAGAGAGGATTGCGTGAACGTAACATGGCGGTGGAAATTATACTCTAAGCGACCGTCCAGGCAAGTTGTGGAAATATGTCTCTTTTGCGGGTCGGTGCCTTGTATGGTATACTCCATTCTGTTGTCTTGGGCAAGCGAGCGGAAGGGGGGATCATAAAGACAATGTCTCGCACAATCAAGGGTCTCATCCATCGCCCAGATCTTCGGTGGTCGCTCCTCGCTCTCTCTATCTACACAGTGACCACGCTGGTGATGATGTACCCGGTCCCATTTCGGCTCAACTCGGTCGTCGCAGGGGAAGGGTATGGGGATGCCTATCAGTACGTCTGGCAGTTGTGGTGGGCCAGGCAAGCGCTCCTTGATCCGGGCAAGGGACTGGCACACATCACGCTGATGAACCACCCGGCCGGCGTTGATCACCCATTCATGCTCACGATGATCGGTGTTGATCTCCTGGCGCTGCCATTCACTGTGCTATTTTCCCCTGCCGCCGCCTACAATGGTCAGATTTTGCTCGCCTTCATCCTGAGCGGGATGGCGATGTACTGGCTTGGCGTCGAGCTGACCGGGGATCGCCGGGCAGGGCTCGTCGGCGGGTTCATCTTTGCTTTCTTCCTGAACAAGACTGGGCACGTGCTGGGTGGGCATCTGCCACAGGTGACCGTCTACTGTTTTCCGCTCTATGCGCTGCTCTTGTGGCGTGCCGTGCGGAAACCGGGTTGGAGCACAGCCCTGGCAACGGCGTTCGTCCTGGCGTTGGCTAGCCTCATTCACGTCATGCACCTGGTGTATCTTGTCCTGCCGGTCACTGCGGCGACGTTGCTCGCGGCACTGGTGGAGATGAGGGGGGCTTTTTTCACCTGGCGGCGTCTGGGCTCGTTGGCCCTCATATTCGGCCTGGCTGTTCTGATCGTCGTTCCCTTCTTGTTGCCCACGCTTCTGGAGTTCGTTGGGGATGATAGTTACCTTTACAAAGCGGGTGTCGTCAAGTCCTCCACTGATCTGCTGGCTTTCTTCACCCCCTCCAGGTATCATCCGGTGCTGGGCCGGCTGGGTCTGTTGCCCCCTTTTGCAGAGCAAGTGTTCGCAGATCGGGTAGCTCTGTGTGAGGGGTTAGCCTATCCTGGCATCCTGGCGCTGGGCCTGGCGGTGTGGGGACTGGTTCGCCAGCGACGCCGGGTGTGGATTTGGGGCGTACTTGCGCTGATGGCAGCCGTGCTGTCGCTGGGGCCCCTGTTGAAGGTTGGCGGGGAGTTGGTGCGCTACCAGGTGGAAGTGTACCAGAGTCTCGTTGTACTCCCTTATGGCTTGCTCAAGCAGATGCCGGTGCTGGAAGTGGGGCGTACCCCTGGCCGTCTCAACGAGACCACGATGTTCGCGATAGCCATTCTGGCTTCCTATGGGATGGCAGAGTTGTCTGCGTTGTTGGCGCGACGACCGCGCCTTCTGGCGTCGCTGTTGACGGCTCTGTTGATCGGGACAGGCTTGGAGTATATCTCGATCTGGCCTTTCCCAACCAGCACTGCCGAGATTCCGCCAGTACTCCAGCGTATAGCCAGCGAACCCGGCCATGGTGCACTCCTACATATCCCGATGCCTCGCAAAGCGGTTGACAATCGAGCGCTATATTATCAGACGGCCGTTCCGCGGCCCATCGTACGGGGGTATATCCATCGAACACCGCCTGAGGTGCCTCCCTGGTCCGAGACGTTGTCGGGGCTGGCTCAACCGGACCAGACAGCCGGCGATGTCGTTCCTCGACCGGACTTGAGCGGACGGGCAGCCTGGTTGCGCTACTTTGATGTGGATTACGTGGTCTTCCACAAGTATGAGGCAGGGGCCTACGCTTCCAACTATGATTACGCCCGCATGCTGCTGGGACCCTCAAAGTATGAGGATCATGCCCTGGCTGCCTTCCCTGTTCCTGTTGACGCTCTCTCCCCGGAGAGCCCCTACCTCTATACACTCAGTGATAGGGGTTGGGAAACACCTGAGCAGGACGGGGGTTTCTGGCGACGTTGGATGTGCGACGATAGTTGGCTATATCTCTATTCCACCCAGGAGGAGGTGGGCAGCCTGAGTTTCACCGTGGATTCCTACCTGGAGTTCCCTGTGTTGGAGGTGTACGTGCCTGGAGCGGCTGAAGAGGATCAACGGCTGGATTCCTTTGTCATAAATGGGCGTATGACGTATACTACGCGTCCTGTTACGCTCACGCAGGGGATGAACGTCTTTCACTTCCATACCCGGGGAGGCGGTACCCGGGTCCTGGATGACCCGCGCTGTTGGAGCAGGGCACTCATTGATCCGCCCGCTAGCGACGCTCTGTTGCTCTGTAGTCCTGAAGCGCTGCGCACGACCTGCCGCACGCTGGTGTTCGATCGCGTGGTGTTTGTGCCGCACCAGGGACTGTCCGAAGGTGATGGGCTCAACGTGAACCTGGGCGACCAAATGCACTTGCGGGGCTGGAGGCTGGAAGCGACAGAACTGCATCCAGGTGAGGCGCTGACCGTGACGTTGGCCTGGGAGGCGACAGTCGCGCTGAGTGACCAGCACGTCGTCTTCGTGCACATGTTGTCCCCAGATGGGACACTGGTGGCGCAGCACGATGCGCCGCCCGTGGGACGGTTGCTGCCAGCCTCTGCCTGGCCACCGGGGACTGTCTTCAGCTACCCTGTAGCGATCGAGGTCCCCGATGGGCTACCGGCTGGCGATTATCCCCTCCTCGTCGGCGTCTATCTCTGGCCCAGCCTGGAGCGGCTACCGGTGCTGGCTGGCGTGCCAGGCGCTGAGGCAAATACAGTGGAACTGGGGAGTGTGAGGATTGCACCGTGATAGAAGGCGATAGATTGAGACGCAAAGTGCGGAACGAGAAGGGAGTCTGCAAACCCTGGGAGGGGTGGGGCAAGTATGGAGCTGTCTTGGTGCTGTTTATATGTCTGACCCTGCTGATCACCTATCCGTTGTCATTGCAGATGAACCAGGCTCTGGCTGGGGGAGATATTGACGCTTACCTCAATCCCTGGGTAGACTGGTGGACTCGTCACGTGCTCACCACCCCGGGTGAGTCACTATACTACACTGATTACCTGTTCTATCCCAATGGCGTCAGCCTCGTCTTCCACTCGTTTAGCCACGTCAACACGGCGATTTCTCTGGCCTTGCAGCCCTGGATGGGCCAGCCCGCGGCCTACAACGTGACCATCCTGCTGGCCTACCTGCTTTCGGCCTTTGGTATGTACTTGCTCGTGGAATACCTGACCGCCTCGACGATGGCTGGTATTGTAGCGGGCACCGTGTTTGCCTTCAACCCATACCACATATATGAAAGTGCTCACCCCGTGCTGGGCTCCACACAATGGATGCCTTTGTCAGTGCTCTTTCTCATCCGCTGGCTGCGTGGGCGCAAACGTTGGCACGTCATAGTAGCCGCCCTGTTTTTCTTCCTGAACGCCATGACCAGTTGGCACTTGATGATCTTCTTCTCCTTGTGGCTGGCGGTGCTGTCAATATGCTATCTGGCTCTGGAGCGCCATCCACCGTTCTGGCGGCGGGTGGGTGGATTGGCGGCGTTTGCTCTGCTGGCCGGGTTGTTGGTGTTGCCTTGCATGTGGCCATTGCTCCGCGAACAACTGACAGCATCGCAGCCGTACATGGCCGTGCCCGCCGACAAGGGAGTCCCCATGGACCTGAGAAACCTGGTACTGCCGCCCTGGATCGAGCCGATCGGGTGGGCGGATGGCTATTTGGGTGCAGTAGCAGTGCTGTTGGCCGGAATCGGCGCATGGAAGGGGGGAAAGCAGGCCCGGCTGTGGTTGGGGGGCGCTGTGCTCTTTCTCCTGGTCGCCATTGGCCCACACCCCAGCATTCACGGGAAGACAATCGAAACGATCACTCTGCCCTGGTCGTCGGTGTTCGTCCCCCTCCTGCGCTATCCGCTACGTTTCCAGTTGCTGGTTATGTTCGGCCTGGCAGGCGCAGCGGGATATGGCTGGAGGGTCGTGCAGAACTGGCTGGTGCGGTTCAGGCCGTGGGCATTGGTATGCTCCATAGGGATGCTGGCCTTGCTCGTCCTGGACTACAGCCATTGGCCGTTTCCAACCACCGTGCCTGTAGTTTCCCCGTTCTATGAGCAACTGGCGCTGGAGCCAGGCGATTTTGCCATTGCACCACTCCCGACGGGGCGACAGAGGGCCAAGTATTACATGTATTACCAGACTATCCATGGGAAAAAGATCATAGGTGGGCACGTCTCGCGCACGACGCACTCCAGTTTGTTAAAGAGCACCCGCTGCTCCGGCTGCTCCGCCAGGTGGAACCTGTCAGTCCGGAGATCACAGATATCTCCCGCCAGTTTGCCGGTCTATCGGAGGCAGGTATCCGCTACCTGGTGCTACACAAGGAACAGGTATCGCCCGACCTGATTGACCAGTGGAAGGAATTCCTCTCATTACTGCCAGCGTATGAGGACGACTATCTCATTGCTTATCACACCGATTTGAAGATGGGGCGCGATTATGCGTTCGCATACACACTCACGCCCACTTTGGGGTTAGTGCGAGTGCGTGTGAGTCCGGTAGACGAGGTATGTCAGGGAGCGTTTGTCGTCTCTGACATATACTGGGGAGCCGCGGAGCCACCTGGACGCGACCTGGCGGTGCGGGTTGAATTCATAGATCATGGGGGGGCCGTCGCCCAGGTCGAACAGAAGGTGCTTTACCCGGACTGGCGGAGTGCCCAATGGCTACCCAACACCATCGTGGTTGGCCGTTATCGTGTGCAAGTAGATGCGCACCTCCCGCCCGGGGAGTACAATGTGCAGGTGAGCGCAGTGGACCTGTGGACAGGAGAGCAAGTTGGCCAGCCCGCTGTAGTGGCCACGTTGAAGGTGCAGCCGGCCTGCCCGGTGGAACAGGGCTATTGATTGGGTCGCACAACCTGGAGTTTCCGATGACCCGGTGTCGTTGGCAGAGATGTGTTGAAATACTCGTCGTATTCCTGATCGCCTTTCTCCCGCGTGCCATCTATCCGATCTCTCGCCCCGTGCAGTGGTACACCCGCTCGGTGATGTTCATCCAGAGCGTGCTGGACGGCGCCTGGGGAGAGACGGCCTATTCGGAGCACCCGGGGGTGACGACGATGTGGCTTTCGGGCGTCGCCCTGCGGCTGGCGGGTGTGGCCCCGGAGCAGCGGCCGGAGGGCCCGTACGTGGATCCCGACTCGCTCACGGCGCGAGAGTCGGCTATCGGCGTGTTGCCGCTGGCGTTGGTGAGCGCGGCGCTGATCGAACTGGCCTACCTCCTGCTCGTGCGGCTGTTCAACCGCACCGTGGCGTTCAGCGCGGCGTTGCTCGTGGCCCTGGACCCGTTTTTCCTGGCCAACTCGAAGGTGATGCACGTGGATGGGCTGCTGGCGGCGTTTATGTGCTCCTCGGCGTTGGCTCTGCTGGTGTTCGTGGGCGAGAGGCGGTGGCGCTGGGTGGTCCTGGCGGGGGTGTTGGCGGGGCTGGCATTGCTCACGAAAAGCCCGGCCCTGTTCCTGTGGCCGTATACGGCGCTCTGCCTCGGGGTCAGCACACTGGTGGCGTGGACAGACCCCATTCGCCATTCCCAATCCGCAATCCCCAATCCACATTCCGCATTCCGTGTGGGGGGTTTGTGGCGTTTGGCCCGGCGCAATGTGCTGGCCGGGCTGGCCTGGCTGGGGTCCCTGGTCCTGGTCTATTGTGCCCTCTTCCCGGCCATGTGGGTGCACCCGGTGGAAACGCTCAAGAGCGTCTATACACGGGCATTGTTGCGCGTGGGTTGGGCCCATCCCAACCCCATCTACTTCCTGGGCCGTGCGCTCGTCGGCGATCCTGGCCCCACGTACTATCTCTATACGTGGGGGTACAAGGTCACGTCTGTGGTGGCGGTGTTCGCGCTCGTGGCGCTCCTGGTGGCGGCGTTTGGAAAGGGGATCCCCCGCCACAGGCGGATGGTGGTGGGGCTGATCCTGGCGTTCGCCTTCTTTTTTACCATCCAGATGATGCTCGGGGCGAAAAAGATGCCCCGTTATCTGTTGCCTGCCTTTCCCATGGTGGACGTGCTGGCAGGTGTAGGACTGGTGTGGTGGGCGGAGTACATCTCGTATCGCGTATCACAAATCACAAACCGCAAATCGGCAAATCTCCAACCTCCAACTTCCAACCTCCAACCTCCAACCTCCAACCTCCAACCTCCAACTTCCAACTTCCAACCTCCAACTTCCAACCTCCAATCCCCAATCTCCCGAACCCTGATCGCCGCAGGGTTGCTCATCCAGGTACTGTTGGTGTTGCCACGCCATCCCTATTACGACACCTACTTTAGCGAACTGGCGGGAGGGGCGCGGGCTGGGATCGCCGCGCTGTCTACGCAGTGGCAGGGGGAAGGGCTGGACCTGGCGGCCCGCCGGCTCAATGCGTTGCCAGAGGCAGGGCAGCAAACCGTGGGCAGCCACAGGGCAGCCCTGTTCCACCAATACTTTGTGGGGCAGGCGGTAGACGTGCAGGTGCCTGCCGACTGGTACGTGCTCGGGATCCACAACGTATTGAAGGGGGGAGAGGAGGGGGAAGAGCAGGCGGTAGATTTTTATCGCCGCCGGCAAGCCTGGGACAGCGTAGCCTTCGACGGGATCCCGTACGTGTGGATATACCGTGCCGCTACGGGTCCCGACCACCCGCTTGCCTTCGCCTTCGAGCATGGGATCCAGTTGGTGGGATACGACGTCGCACCCCCACCCTATGCCCCAGGGCAGACGTTGCGGCTGCAACTATACTGGCTGGCGCAGCAGCGGCCGGCGGAGGACTATACTGTCTTCGTACACCTGCTCGACGCGGCCGGCCAACTCGTGGCGCAGCAGGACAACCCGCCCGTGCGGGGGACGCGGCCGACCTCGACGTGGGAGCCTGGCGCAGTCATCGTAGACCCTTATGACCTGTCCATTCCGGGCGATGCGGTGCCGGGTCGGATGTACTCATCCGCGTATACACTGGTGGTCGGGCTCTATCGCTGGCCGGATCTGACGCGCCTGCAGGTCCGCAACCAGGAAGGGACTGCTTTGCCCGACGATCGGGCCCTGTTGGCCACAGTAGATGTGGAACGGGAGCCACGTGCACCTGCGACAGTGTGGGTCGCGCGAGGGTTGGCTTGCCTGGTCGTGTTGAGCGCGGTGGTGGGTTTCAGGAGGCAGCGTGGATGACGACCCTGGCTTTGCAGCGCCGTCGCCTGGCCCTGGCTGGCCTGCTGGCCACATTTCTCGCCCTGGCCGCCATCTACAACGCGGCCTCCACCCCGTTTGAGGCCCCCGACGAGATCGGGCACTTTTATTACGTCGTGCACCTGCTCCAGACCGGCCGGCTACCGGTGGTGCCGGCTGCCGACCCTCCGCCGAACTATGAGCAGGAGGGGGCGCAGCCCCCGCTGTACTATGCCAGCGCGGCGGCCCTGGTGCGCCTGCTAGAGCGCCCGTTGCGGCTCGACCTGGGGCAGGCGGACGCACGGCTGGACGTCAACCCGCATTCGACCTGCGCCCAGCCTGGGGCGCGGTACAACGTGGCTTACCTGGCCCACGATCCCCACCAGGAGCGATTCCCGTACGAGGGCCGGGTGCGGGTGCTGCACGTGGTCCGGCTGTGGTCGTCGCTGTTGGGGGTAGCAACCGTCGCCGGTGTGTTTGCAGCAATGCGATTGGCCTTCCCCGACCTCCCTGCGGCGGCGTGGCTGGCGGCCGGGATCACGGCCTTTACGCCCGAATTCCTGTTCACCGCCAGCGCGGCGAGCAACGACAACCTGGTGACCGCGTTGACCACGTGGGGGGTCTACCTGGCGCTGCGCGTCCTGCGCGACGGGCTACGCTGGCCCACCACTGTGGGCCTGGGAGTGCTGGCGGGCCTGGCCGCGCTCAGCAAACTCTCCGGCGCCCTGCTCTTGCCATTCGCACTTGTCGTCATCATCCTTGCTCTCTGGTTCCAATGCTCCCGACCACCCCACACGTCCCCCTTTCCCCATTCGCCATTCACCATTCGCGGTCTGCGGTCTGCGATCTGCGCTCTGCGCTCTGCGGTCAGCGGTCAGCGGTCAGCGGTCAGCGGTCAGCGCTCTGCGGTCAGCGGTCAGCGGTCAGCGGTCAGCGGTCAGCGATCTGCGATCTGCGATTTGCGATTGGCCATTGCTCATTCCTCCTTCCTCATTTTCTCCTTCCTCTCTCTCTCCGGCTGGTGGTTCTTTCGCAACTGGACGCTGTACGGCGACCTGACCGGCACGCGGCCCATGTTGGAACTGCTGCCCCTGCGCCACGAGATGTCGGCAGGGCTGCTGATCGGTGAACTGCCGGGGTTGTTCCGCTCGTGGTGGGGGGCTTTCGGCTGCACGGCGCCGCCCGGAGGATTCTACCTGGCGTACCTGGTATTGGCGCTGGGAGGGTTGGCGGGGTTGGTGGCGGACCGTCGCCGCCTGGGCGGCGCTTGGCCGCAGATGGGGGTCCTGGTGGCGTGGCTGGTGCTGGTGGGGGCCGCGTACGTGCGCTGGAACTGGGTCATCCACGCCCCCAAGGGCCGGCTGGTGTACCCGGCCATGGTCAGCGTGGCGGGGCTGCTGGGGCGAGGCTGGGCGTCGTGGGCAGAGCACATCCGCCTTCCGCAATCTCGTGTACCACCTTCCCGAAAGCTCCCAGCTTTCGGGAAGGTCCGGCAATCCGCATTCCCTGTGGGGGGCTTGCTGGCCGTGATGATGGTGGGCGCCGGGGCCGTGCCCCTGGCCGTGATGGCCCCGCCGGTCGCACCGCCGCCGATCTATGCCACCTTCCCGAAAGCTCCCAGCTTTCGGGAAGGTCCGGCATTCCGCATTCCGCATTCCGCATTTCCTCTCGACGGCCGCTTTGGCGCAGAGATCGCCCTCCTGGGCTATGACCTGGAGCCCTCTTTCGAGGCGACCTCCTTCGAGGCGGGAGAGTGGCTCGACCTCACGCTGTACTGGCAGGCGCTGGCACGGCCCGTGCAGCATTACACGCTCGCCATCCAGTTGGCTTCGGCGGTGCCAGGGGAGACGGACACGCTGGTCAACTTTAACACCTGGACTGGCGGCGGGAACTTCCCGACGGGGAACTGGCGTCCCGGCGACGTGGTCGTGGACCACTACCGGTTGCGGCTGCCGGGGGACGTGCCGCGGGTTCAGGGCTGGTATTTGCAGGCGGTGCTCTTCGATAGTAGCGATGGCACCCGGCTGCCCTTCGCGCTGGGAGGGCAGCCGGCCGGCAAAGGCGCTCAACTGGCCCTCCTGCGCGTGGGAGCCTCGGACCCTGAGGCGCAGGCTCCCCCCGAGGCCGACCGGCTGGCCGTTCCAATTGCCTTCGACGGCGTGATTGCGCTGGAGGGAGTGCGGGCGGTGGAGGAAGGGGGGATGCTCAAGGTAACCCTGTGGTGGCGCAGCGTGGCTGCGCTGGCTGGCGACAGGGTGGTATTCGTTCACCTCTACGATGCCGAGGGTCTTCTTGTCGCCACGGCGGACGGGCCACCCCTGGCCGGAGGATTCCCGACCTCGCTCTGGCGGCCGGGCGACCGGGTGCGCGATGAGCACGCAGTTCCGTTGCCGGCGGGTTGCCTTTCAGACCCTAAAGGTCTTCCCAAGCGATTCCTATCGCCACCTTTAGGGTCTGCGGGGGCGGGTGCCCCGCTGCGGTTGGGCGTCGGCTGGTACGATCCGCATACCGGCGCCCGCTTGGCAGCCACGACCGCCGACGGGGTGCGCCTGCCCGATGACGAATTTCTGATCGAGTTTGCCACTCCTGTGACCGATGGTATAATCGCCGGTACCGAATGACACACGAATCTGTAGAAGTGATCCCACCGGACAGCAGCCCGCACGAGTTCGGGAGTCCGGCGGGTATTTTTGCGCCTGGTGCCACACCCAGGACCACCAGGACTATTTTGTTTTGCGTGTGGACTCCGTCTGCGATGGCCGGGCTATTTGTGGCGCGTGTGGCACTGGAGGCCAGCGGCCTGGCCTGGCCGGGTGTGCTCGTCGTGGCGGTGGGAGTGCTGGCAGCAGTGGGGGGCCTGGCCCTGGGCCGATGGTTGGCCCGGC
>Ga0315291_10002877_pt1 | contig 22386 bp, 23 predicted proteins | sample YL17G12_20_MG_FD_203070 | JGI IMG/M metagenome (GOLD analysis project Ga0315291, IMG submission 203070) | Sediment microbial communities from Yellowstone Lake, YNP, Wyoming, USA - YL17G12_20 | ecosystem: Environmental > Aquatic > Freshwater > Lake > Sediment | place: USA: Wyoming | collected... | reverse complement strand
AACTCACGCAAACGCTTCTCGCTCGCGGGCCCCACGGATTTCAGGGTCAACCTCCGGAACTGCCTTGCCTCCCCCAGGGGGTAACAATCAACCTGTACGGTCCCACGCGCCTTGCGCGCGGCGGTTGACAAACGCGGCGGGCAGCGATATGATTATACGAGGAACTGCCTCCGGGCAGAGCCCCGAACCCAAATGGTTCCCCCCGTTTGGGTTTATTTTTTTGCCGGCGGGCTGAGGGAGGTGCGAACAGTGCCAGGCACAGTGGTCGTCGGCGCCCAGTGGGGCGACGAGGGCAAGGGCGGGGTGGTGGACGTGTACGCCGAGCGGGCGGACATCATCGTTCGCTTCAACGGAGGCAACAACGCCGGCCACACGGTGTTTATCGGCGAGGAGCACTTCGCGCTGCACCTGGTGCCCAGCGGGATCCTGCGGGAGAAAACCTGCGTTCTGGGCAACGGCGTGGTGGTTGACCCATGCGGACTTGTGGACGAGATGCGGGGGCTGGAGTCGCGCGGCATACGGGTGCGCGACAACCTGCTCATCAGTGAGAACGCGCACCTGGTGCTGCCCTACCATCGGGCCCTCGACGCCGCCGAGGAGAAAGCCCGCGGCGCCGCCGCAATCGGCACCACGCTGCGCGGCATCGGCCAGGCTTACGCCGACAAGTACACGCGCAGCGGCATCCGCGCGTTTGATATGACGCAGCCCCAGGTGTTTCGCGATAAGCTGGCCGCTAACCTGGCGCACAAGAACGCGCTGCTGACTAAGATTTACGGCGCCCAGGCGCTGGATTTCGACGAAGTCTATGCCGAGGTGGCCCCGGCGTGCGAGGAGCTCGCGCCCCTGGTGACCGACACCGCGGCGCTGATCAATCGCGCGCTGGACGGCGGCAAAGAGGTGGTGTTCGAGGGCGCACAAGGCACGCTGCTGGACGTTGATTTCGGCACCTATCCCTATTGCACCAGCTCCAACCCCATTGCCGCCGGCGCGGCGGTGGGGTCCGGCGTCTCGCCGCAGCGCCTGGACACCATCATCGGCGTGGTCAAGGCGTACACCACCCGCGTGGGCGCGGGCCCGTTTCCCACCGAATGCCCGCCGGAGCTGGCGGATCGATTCCGGATCCAGGGACGCGAGTTCGGCAGCACCACCGGCCGCCCCCGGCGCATCGGGTGGTTCGACGCCGTCATCGTGCGCAGGGCGGCGATGCTGAACGGCCTGCAGAAGCTTGCGGTCACTCACCTCGACGTTCTCGACCAGTTCGACACCATACCCATCTGCGCCGCGTATCTCTGCGATGGCGAGACAACCGAGACCTTCCCCAACTCGGCAGAGATCCTGGAGCGCTGCACGCCGGTCTATGAGGAGATGCCCGGGTGGCGCCAGGATACGACCGGCGTCACGTGCCCGTCGAATCTGCCCGTCGCCGCGCGGGCATACCTCGACCGCCTGGCCGAGATAGCAGGCGCCCAGTTGTGCATGGCGCGAACCGGCCCGCGGCGGGATCAGACGGTGGTCGTGTAGGGACGGCGCGACTCCCATGTCCCTCTCCGGGTCGCGGCGTCATCAGGGCGGGGAAGAGGGCATCGTCGACCGCCTCGCATCGGCGCCCGCGGGAAAGGAGTCGCCCGCGGCGCTGCGGCGGCGGGTAGCGGCGGCGGCGGACGCGCTCCAGCGCGAGTACGGGCGCCCGCGCTCCCACCGCGGCAAGCCGCTCGACGTGCTGGTGGGCACTATCCTGTCGCAGAATACCAGCGACGTCAACAGCGGCCTCGCGTTTTCTCGCCTGCGGGAGCGCCTGCCGACGTGGGACCAGGTGGCGGACGCCGACGTGCGCACCATCGAGGCCGCCATCCGCCCTGGCGGGCTGAGCAAGATCAAAGCCCCGCGCATCAGGCGTATCCTGCGCGGGATTCGCCGCGAGCGCGGCCGGCTCGCCCTCGACTTCTTGGCCGACATGACCGACGACGAGGCGCTGAGCTACCTGCTGGCCCTGCCCGGGGTGGGCCTGAAGACTGCCAGCGTCGTGCTGCTGTTCGCCCTCGACCGCCGGGTCTTTCCCGTTGACACGCACGTGCTGCGGGTATCGCGGCGACTGCAACTGATCGGGCCCAAGACCAGCGCCGATCGGGCGCATGCGGAGCTGGCGGCGCTGATCCCGCCGCGGCGGCGCCACGCGCTGCACCTCAACATGATCACGCACGGGCGACGCATATGCAGGGCGGGACGACCTGATTGCCGCCATTGCTTGCTGGATGGCGCGGCGCTGTGCCCCTATCCGCGAAGGCATGGATATACGTGAAGCTGGGCGCCCGCCTGGGCATAGGCCGCGGGCTCGGATGGACGGCGGCGCAGGCGGCGCGGCTGCGCTGACGGGCGGGGACTGTCCCTATCCCTCTGGGGAAGGCGTTGCCTCCCCAACGGGAAGGCAGAGCCTCGTGGACTGTACCCGCCCGCAAGGGGACAGTCCCCATTCGGGGACAGTCCCTCCCCGCGCGCACATCGGCCGGGGCACCATCGGCGCGCAGAGATTCCAGGCGCTGCTGGGCCGGCCCTCCCTGACGGACACGCCGGCGGTCATCGAGACGCCCAAGGAGGCCGATGCGGACGTGCGCAACCTGCGACTGCTGCGCCGCTTGCGCGCAGAGGCCGCACGCCCGCGAACCGGCCAGCAGCGGGGCTGACCTCAGACCTTGCCGCGCTCTTGCCGGCTACTTCGGGGGTATCTTTGACGCGGGCGGAAGCGGGAAGCGCTTCAGGTCCCCAGTGATGAAATCGTAGCTTGGGCTGTCAACCACCATGCGCACTTGCTTCTTGTCCGCGGTCAGCACCAGCAGCAGCTTGTCGCCCGCGCCGTAACCCTCTTGTTCCTGCGTGCGGGCCTTGCCCAGCACCGCCTTGCGCCCGTTGCGCAGGACCATGATGGGCGATACCACCGTGTAGGCCTTGGTGGCGCCACCGACGACCACGGTAAGCTTGCTGGTCTTGGGGTCGAAGGACTTGAAGGTGGCGGCGACGGGCTTGGTCTTCAACTCGACCAGCACGATCTCGGACGGCAGGTCGGTGACGGCGTCCAGCAAGTTGCCTCCGGATGCCAGGGGGTGCGAGTAAACCACCAGCTTGTCGCCCGCCTTGAAGTCCTTGGAGCGGGCGATGGCCTTGTTCTTGAGCAAGAGCAGGCGCGGATTGAGGGCCATGACTGTAAGCGTCTTGCCATCGGCGGTACGCAGTTGCACCTGCGCCCCGGCAACCGAGCCCAGGGTTGCGACTGCCCGCTGGATCGGCGGCGGAGGACTCGGAGGACTGGGCGCGGACTTGCCCGCTTGGGCGCGCGCAAGGCCGGGGGCGACGGCGGAAATGGCGAACGCCGCGACTGAAGCGGCGGCCGCGAAGCGACCGAACATGAGACACCTCCTGCGGACGGACTAGTAGAGTTGGCTCTTCGCCGGGAGGCGCCTGCAGTCCTGCACCAGGATCTCAGTTAAGGTTGAAGCGACCGGCCTCCTCCTTGAAGCCGGTGGCGAGGGTGGTCAACTGGGCGACCAGCCCGGAAGCCTGCTTCATGCCCTCGGCGGAGTCGCGGGCGTTGTCGGCGATGCCGCGGATGACGGCCACCACCTGATCGCTGGCGGCGCGCTGCTGCTGGGTGGCGAGGGAGATCTCGCGCGCAGTCTGAGTCGTTCTCTCGATGAGGGCGACGATCTCGTGGAGCGCCTGCTCGACGCCGCGCGCGAGCTCCACGCCGGCTTCGACTTCTTTGGTACCCTGCTCGGTGGCCATGACGGAGGCGCTGATGGCGGCCTGGATCTCGTTGACCAGGGCCGCGATCTCCTCGGCGGAGGCGCGCGAGCGCTCGGCCAGGCGCCGCACCTCGCCCGCCACCACGGCGAAGCGGCGGCCATGCTCCCCGGCGGCGGCGCTCTCGATAGCCGCGTTGACGGCCAGCAGATGGGTCTCGGAGGCGATCTCCTGGATGATGTTGAGGACATCGCCGATTTTCTGCGAGCGATCGCCCAGGCGCACGGAGGTGCCGGCGATGTTCTGCACCGTCTCGTGGATGCGGTCCATGCCCTCCAGCGCCGCGCCCACGGTGTGCTGGCCGCCGGTGGCGGCGGCCACGGTTTCCTCGGCGGTGGTGACCACCGACTCCGAGCGTTCGGCGATGCCGGCGGCGGAGGCGGCGAGCTCCTCCAGCGAGGAGGTGATCTCCTCCACCGACACCGCTTGCTCGACCGAGCCAGCGGTCTGGTGCTCGGCGAGCCCTTCGATGTCGCTGGAGGCGGCGCTGATCTGGATGATGCCGTCATGCATGTGCTTGATGAGGGTGCGCAGGCTGCGCACCATGCGGTTGAAGACGCTCGCCAGCTGGCCGATCTCGTCGTGGCGCGCCTCGTCGATCTCCAGGGTGAGGTCGCCGTGCGCCACTTGCTGGGCGGCGCCAACGAGTTGCTCCAGGGGGCGAGTGACGCTGCGCCCGAGCATGAACACGACCAGGATCGCGCACAGCACGACGCCGCCGGTCAGCAGCGCGGTGGCGCGAGCGGCCCCGGCGATGGTGGCGTTGGCGCGGTCGAGCGACATGCCGACGCGCACCACGCCGATGCGGCGGTGTGCCTCCTGGGCGGCGCCCGCGGGGTAAACCTGGAGGTCCTGCAGCAGCGATGATTCGGGCCCCTGCATCTCGCTGGCGGCGGTGGTCACCGGGGCCGCGACATCCAAGACCGCCACGCCCGAGCGCAGGCGGTGCATGGCGGACAACGGCTCCCGCGCCTTCACGGCCTGCTCGCAGACCTCGCAGCCGTAGACGAATTGCTGCGCCGGCATGCCCGCGCTTGCCAGCACATTGCCCTCGGTATCCTGCACCGCGGCGTAGGCGACATCCTTCTCCATGACGATGCCCGCGAGTTGTTGGTCGAGCATCTGCCTGGAGCCGACCAGGATCCCGTACTCGCTGTTGTAGGCGGCGTTCTTGGCGAGCGTCATGCCGCGCGCGCGCAGGCTGTCGTGGATCTGCAGCGACTGCTGGCGCAGGAAGAAGAGGCTGAGCACGGCCGCGGACGCCACCACCAGCAGGGTGGCCGAGAGCGCGAACTGCGCGCTCAGGCCCAGCCTCAGGCTCTGCAATGGTCTAGGCAACCGCATGTGCTTCCACCTTGGCCGCGCGCGGCGCATCATTGGGCGCGACCTCTCCCGAGGTCGCGGGTTATTCGCGCGGTCGGGAGACCGCGCGCCCGAATTGCGCGGCGCGCTAGCTATAGACCTTGTCCGCCGAGTTGCGCAGCGCGGACGGAATGGTCAGACCCAACGTGCGCGCCACGTTGAGATTCAACGCCAGCAGCGACTTGCGCGGCGCCGCGACCGGGATGCGCCCCGGCGCCTCGCCCGATAGGATCCGCAGCGCTATGTAACCCGCTTGGCGCCCGATGTCGGTGTAATCCGGATACAGCGCCAGCAGCGCCCCGGCTGCCACCAGGTTCGAGGAAAACCCCGCCACCGGGATGGCGTTGCGCACCGCGAACAGGAGCACGTATTTCGCCGACTGCGGGCTGTACACGGTGCCGTCAACCGGCGCGTACAAAGCATCTATCTTGCCGCGCAGCTCCTCCGCTGCGCGCGGCACCTCCGGCGCCGAACGCACCGGCCGGGCGATGACCTGCATGCCCGCGGCGCGCGCCGCGTCCGTCATCTCCTTAACCGACCGTTGGCTGTTGCTCGGGTCGTAGATGATCCCGATACGCTTGGCCCGCGGCGCGGCGCGCTGCAGCGTATCCAGCGTGTCCGCCGCCGGGATCACAAGTGAGACCCCGGTCATGTTGCCGCCGGGGCGCGACGGGTTGCTCAGCAGATCGCTCTGAACCGGGTCCACCACCACGGCGAAAACGACGGGGATATTCCCCACCGCCTTGCCGACCTGCTGCGCCGCCTCGGTGCCCAACGTCAGCACGACGTCCGGCGGGTTTGACTTGATCTGCGCGACCACCTGGCGCGTCACCGCGGGATCGCCGCTCAGGACGTACTCCTTCGCGCTGACCTGGCCCTGGCTGGCGACCACGCTGGTGAAGCCCTGCTGGGCCGCGTCGTAGGCCGGCAGCGCACGGCTCTTCACCACCGCCAGCCGGGCGGGCTCGGCCCAGGCGCACGGAGCAACCGAAACGGCCGCCGCAAGCGCGACGAGAACCCAGCGACGCAGCGCGGGCATATCAAGCCCCCTTCGCTCCCGAGGGCGCGCAGGGCTTGCTCGCCGGCCGTGCGCAGCGCTGGCGGCATGAAGAGACGAGGTCTCCTGCGTGCCACGTAGCGGGCGGTGCGTGCGTTGATGCCGGGGGGAAGGAGCCAGCGGCGGCGCAGCCTCCCGGCCGGGCGCGACCTTCATAAGGTCGCGGCTCCCTCGCGCGCTCATGGAGCGCGCGCCCGGGCCGGCGCGCCACCACTGGGCGCGCGGTCTCCTGACCGCGCGAACCCTTCGCGACTTCGGAGAAGTCGCGCCCGATACGGTCGGGCTCACCGCCTGCGGCGTTACGTGCGCCGGCGCCGGGGTAGGAGGATGCTGGCGACTGCACCGTCGCATACTGCGCTCCTTGCTGCGACTTGTCTGCTCCAACTGTTACTGCCCCCGTAGGGCAGGAGCTTGTGGCTAGGTCGCCTTGGCGACCGCCACCTCCCTCTGGGATGGCGTTGCCATCCCAACGGGATGACAGAGCCACCGGCCCGAAGGGCTTAGCCCGGATTATTCATACTCCGGTGGCGCAGGTTTTCAACCTGCGAAGAATGAACACAAGATGCAATCCGCCTTCGCGGGCGACGAAGTTCCGCTACGGCGGACGAAGGCGTCCTGCGCCACCGAAGGTTAGGTTGCACTGTGCGTCGGATTCAAGCACACCGTGAATAATCCGGGTTAGGGGCCTCCTGCCTCACACCGCCACCAAGAGGCGGTAGGGGCACAGCATGTGGCTAAGTCGCTCTGCGACCGCCACCCCGGCCCGCAGGGCTTAGGGGCTGTGCCCGTACGGCGCGACCTGCGCGCCCGGGGCGCCCGAGGCTATGCATCTTTTCCACATTCCCTCGCCAAGTTGAGAACAGCTCGTGCCGGTGCAAGCGCCATTCCGCCGCCATTCGCCGACTCTCCCGGGCCGAGGCAGTCGCCCTTGACCCCAGCCGCAGGCCGACCTATAATGGCAAGAGCGATGACCGCAAGAACCGGCGCAGGCGTCGCTGCGCTGCTGGCGCTGGCCCTTCCGCTCTCCGGATGCGCTTCCCGCTCCCGCGAGCTCGCGGGGCGCACCCATGTCGTCGTTTGGTCCGGGTGGGTCGGCGTGGAGCAGGATGCGTTCGAGAGAATCATCGGCATCTTCAACGCCGACCAGCACCGCTATTTCCTCGAAAACCGCAGCACGGTCGAAGACGACACCAAGCTCTTTCGCGCCATCACCGCCGGCACGCCCCCCGACTTCTTCTTCCTGTGGGAGACCTCGTACATCGGGGCGCTTGCCGCCAACGGGGCGGTGCGGCCGTTGGATGAGTACTGCGCGCGCTCCGGGCTGCGGGAAGAGGAGTTCATCCCCGGGGCCCTCGCCCAGGGGCGCTACCGGGGCAAGCTGTACGCGGTGCCGTTTTTGATCGATGCGCAAGCGCTGTTCTGGAATCATGACGTCTTCGCCGAGGCGGGGCTGGACCCGGAGCGGCCGCCGCAGACGCTGGAGGAGCTGGTTGACCTGGCGGTGAAGCTCACCAAGCGCGACGAGCGCGGGAACCTGGTGCGTGTGGGCTTCCAGCCGCCATCGGTGGAGCAGGTCATAGGGCTGTTCGGGGGGCGCTTCACCAATCCGGCCACGGGCGCGATAACCGCCGACGACCCCCGCAACGTCGAGGCCCTGGAGTGGTACGTGCGGATGGCATACGCCCAGGGCGGGGGGCTGCGGATTGATTCGTTCAAGGCGGGCTTCGGCGAGTACAACAGCCCCAACCACCAGTTCTTCACGGGCAAGGTGGCGATGATGTTCAGCGGCGAGTGGTGGCCGAGCTACGTCACGCGTTACAGCCCCACCACCGATTACGGGGTGACCGCCCTGCCTTACCCCGGCAAGTATCCGCAGCAGAAGGGCGTGACCTTCCTCGGCGGCAACTTCGCGGCCATCCCGACCGAGTCGAAGCACCCGCGGGGGGCGTGGGCGTTCATCCAGTGGATGCAATCCCGGCGCGCGCAGGTGGAGTTCTCCAAGGTGATGCACGGGCTGCCCAATGTGCGCTCCGCCATCTTCGCTCCCGAGCTCACGCGGGGCAACCGGGAGAAGGAGGCTTTCGGCGTGATGTGCGGGATCGTCGCGCGCCGCGAAGGCGCGGTCTTTCCGCCGACGCCGGTGAACGTGGCCTACATGACGGAGCTGGAAACGGCGGCGCAGCGCGCGATGCGCAAGACGGTCACACCGCAAGCGGCGCTCGAACAGGTGCAGCGCCGCCTGCGGGTGTACATGGAGCCGTACCGGGGGCTGTGAGCGCGCCCGGGGACGCACAATGTGGGCGCGCGGTCGCCCCTCGACCTTGCTCGGGACGACCCTGAGCGTGTCGAATGGGTCGCCTGACCGCGCGAACTCCTCGCGACTTCAGGCGAAGTCGCGCCCAATATGAGCGACACAACACGAGATCCCTCTGGGGAAGGCGTTGCCTCCCCAACGGGAAGGCAGAGCCTCGAGAAGGCGAGAGCCCGGGGCCGCGCGCCGCGTCGGGGGATGACCGTGGGCGACCGGCAGCGCCTGCGGGTGGGGCTGCTTTTCATCTCGCCGTGGGTCGTGGGCTTTTTCGTGTTTCTGCTCTACCCCATGGCCTCGTCACTGTACTACAGCCTGTGCCGCTACCCGGTGCTGAGGCCGCCGGAGTTCATCGGCCTCGCCAACTACGCCCGCCTGGCGCATGACGAGTATTTCTGGAAGGCGCTGGGCAACACCGCGTTCATGTTCATCGAGCTGCCGCTGATGGTGGTGCTGGGGCTGGCGCTGGCGCTGCTGCTCAACCAGGGGGTGCGGGGGATGACGTTGTTCCGCACCGTGTTCTATCTGCCCGCCATCGTCCCCGTGGTCGCCAGCGCCATGCTGTGGCTGTGGATCTACAACCCCGAGTACGGCCTCGCCAACGTCCTGCTGACCAAGCTTCACCTGTCGAGCCTGCACTGGCTGGTGGACCCGCGCACCTCCAAGCCGTCGTTTATCATCATGGACCTGTGGGGCGTGGGCGGGGGGATGATTATATACCTGGCGGCGCTGCAGGGCGTGCCGGAGCACCTATTCGAGGCGGCCGAGCTGGACGGCGCCGGCCCCTGGCACAAGCTCATCCACGTCATCCTGCCCAGCATCAGCCCGGTCATGCTGTTCATGGTCATCATGGGCATGATCGGCCTGTTCCAGTACTTCACCCAGGCGTGGATCATGACCCAGCCCCGCGGCGGGCCGGAGCACTCGACGCTGTTCTACGCGCTCTACCTGTTCCAGAACGCCTTCGAGTATTTCCGCATGGGCTATGCCTGCGCCATGGCGTGGGTGCTGTTCGCGGTGATTCTCGCGGCGACGGTGATCATCCTGAAGACCTCCCAGCGGTGGGTCTATTACGAGGAGTCGCGTTAAAATGGTGGCGCAGATCCCTAAGCCCCGACCTCGGTCGGGGCCGCGATGGCGGCCATTGACGGGCCTAGCCATTTCCAACCTGCGCACTGATGTGCACAGGACGCCTTCGCGGGTAGGGGCAAGGCATGCCTTGCCCCTACGGCGGACGAAGGCGTCCTGTGCTACCGGGGCTGCATGAAAAGCAAAACCGCCAGGCGCAGGGTCACGCGGGCCGTTGTCTATGCGCTCCTGCTCGGGTTCGGGCTGGTGTTCTTCCTGCCTTTCCTGTGGCTGGTGACCACCTCCCTCAAGACCGACGACGCGGTGTTCGAGTTTCCTCCGAGGTGGATCCCGTCGCGGCGGGAGTCGGTTGAGATCGAGGGCAAGCTGCGGGGCGTGTACACGCTGCAGGCGCGGGGGGAGCGCCTCACGGTCGTCCGTTTGGGCGAAACGCCGCGCGGCGCCCGCGTGCGCGTGCTGGAACCGAAGGCGCGCGCGGGCGAGGGGATGGTGGTGGAGGTGGAGCGGCTGGCGCCGGTGCGTCACACTTACTTGCGCTGGGACAACTACCCGCGCGCGCTCAAGACTTTCCCGTTCCTGCTCTACACGCGCAACACGCTGTTCATCGCGGTGAGCGTGGTCATCGGCACGCTGCTGTCGGCGAGCCTGGTGGCGTACGGGTTCTCGCGCGTGCAGTGGCGCGGGCGCAACGTGGTGTTCGTGCTGGTGCTGGCGACGATGATGCTGCCGGACCAGGCGCTGGTGCTGCCGCGCTTCATCATGTTTCGCCACATGGGATGGATCGGGACCTTCAAGCCGTTGATCGTGCCCGCTTTCTTCGGCACGGCGTTCGACATCTTCTTGCTGCGCCAGTTCTTTCTCACGCTCCCGGGGGAGCTGTCCGACGCCGCGCGCATCGACGGCTGCTCGGAGCTGGGCATCCTGTGGCGGATAATCGTCCCGCTGAGCAAGCCCGCTCTGGCCACCGTCGCCCTGCTGACCTTCATCTGGGCGTGGCTCGATTTCATGGGCCCCCTCGTCTATCTCAACGACGAGACCATGTACACCCTGGCGCTGGGACTCGCGGCTTTCTTGGGGCGCCACGGCGCGGACTGGAGCGGGCTGATGGCGGCCGGCACGGTGGTCATCGCCCCCATCATCGTCATCTTCTTCTTCGCGCAGCGCACCTTCATCCGCGGCATCGCCCTGACGGGGATGAAGGGGTAAAGGCGGGCGCGCAGTATTTCCGCGCAAAGGCGCGCAGGCCATGGGACTGCGACGCCGTTGTGTGATTCCGGCGCTTGACACAGGAGGCCACTCATGGCGCGCAAAGTAGGGGCAAGGCATGCCTTGCCCGTACTTGGCGGCGGTGGGCGCACCGCGCGACCCGGGCCGCGGTTCCGCCAGCTCATCTTCGACGAGCTGCCGCTGCAGGACACGACGTGGAGCATCACCACCGGCCGCGACGGCAAGATCTACGTCGCACTGTGCTGCGAGCACACCGGGGGCCAGAGCGTACACCTCGCCCGCTACGACCCGGCGAGCGACCGCAAGGACTACCTGGTGGACGTCGCGCGGGCCGTGGGCGAGCCCCCGGACAACGGCCGCGCGACGCAGAGCAAGATCCACTACTGCCTGATCCCCGATGACGAGGGCGTGCTGTGGGGCGCCACCCACTGCACCGGGCCGCCGCTGGGCGACACCATCTGGCGCCCGTGGAACTGCTGGATGCATCCGCGCAAGAGCTTCGCCGGTTTTCCCATATTCACGTATGACCCGGCGACGGATGAGTTCCGCAGCTTCGGCATCAAGGGCGTCGGCGAGGGCTCGCGCGCGATGGCCATGGACCGGCGCCGGCGCAAGCTCTACGGGGCCACCTATCCGCGCAATCACTTCTACGTCTATTACATGGACGAGGACCGCTACCTCGACCTCGGCCGCTTCGGTGACATCAACCCCCAGGCGGTGTGGGTGGACTCCGCGGGCAACGCTTACACGGTGGACGATCTGGGTTACATCGTTCGCTGCGACGCCGAGACCGACGAGCTGGAGCACCTCGACGTTCGTATCCCTCACGCGCCCTTCCGCGACGGCACCTACAACACAGTGTATGACGTGACGCCGTCGCCGGACGGCGGATCCGTCTATGGTGTAAGCTGGAGTTTCGACATGCGGCTGTTCCGCTACGATCTGGACGACCCGCGCGATCCGGCGTCCATGCACGACCTGGGCCGCGCCTACGGCCCGGAATACGAGGACTGGGACAAGTTCGATCACCAGAACCACGCCGGGGGGATGGTGTTCGGCGACGACGGGAAGCTGTATTTCTGCGCGTCGGTATGGTGGAAGGAGCCGCAGGGGATGTACCTGGTGCGCCTCGACCCGGAGACGCGGGAGCGCGAGGAGGTGGGACCGATAACGGACGGCGAGCACCACAGCACCTACATCGCCAAGGCGACCAAGGGGTTCGACGGCGCGCTGTACTTCGCGGATTGCACCAAGGTGCCGACGCGGACCTGGCAGTACCGCCCGGACACCGTCGCGGAGCGCAGCGCGGAGCAGCGATGGGCGGAGATGCGCCCGTGGGGGTGAGGCCGCCACGGCGGCCGCGCTAACGTCGGCGCGGGCAGAGCCTGCAACGCTTGGTCGCCTTGGCGACGACCTGAGAAAGGGCCACGACGATGGTGGATTATTCGCGCGACGCGTTCGTGCACGAGGGCACGGTGCAGGTGCGTCCGCTGGGGCGCAAGGGGCTGGGCCGCCCGATACCGCCGGGTGAATGCGCCATCACCGCCCTGGTGTGCGGCCCCGAGGGGCGAATCTACGGCGGAACCTCCGGACGCCGCGCGCATCTCTTTCGCTACGACCCCGGGCCCACGGGCGACTGCGTGATGCACATCGGCCCCGTCGGCCAGGAGCGGGAGATAACCGGGCTCGTGGCTCATGGACGCTTCATCTACGGCGCCACGGGAGACGCGGGCGGCGCCGGCGGATGGCTGTTCCGCTATGACGCGAGCCGCGACGGGGTGAGCGACTACGGTTACGGCCGCGGCGAGGTCGAGATGCTGTGCCAGCCGCTGGAAGGAGAAGCCATCGCCGGCATTGCGCTCGATGCGGCGCGCGAGCGCCTTTGCGGCATCGGCGCAAAAACGGGGGCCTTCTTTTGGCATGACCTCGCCTCCGCGCAGGTGACACAGGCGGGCGTCGCTACCGAGGCGGGCGTCGTGTCGTCGCCGCTGCTGGTGACGCGCGACGCGGTTTACGGGGTGGTCGAGCAGGGGCGCATGTTCCGCTGTGACCTCGTCACCGGCGCGCTCGAGCGCCTCGACCTGTTCATACCCTGCCTGGCCGGGCTGGAGCATTACAATCGCCTGCAGTCGGCGGCTGCGGATCCCGTCACCGGGCTGGTTTACGGCGGAACCGCCGACGGCCTGCTGTTTGCGATGGACCCGGTCGACCTGTCCTTCGTGACCCTGGGCAAACCCGTGGCGCAGCCGGGGATGCATGCGCTGACGGTGGGGGTGGACGGGCGCGTCTTCGGTATCGGCGGGGACAAGGACGGCATGGGCCACCTGTTCTGCTGCGACCCGGAGACGCGCGACCTGCGCGACCTGGGCATACCTATGGCGACCAGCGAGCGCTACTGGCACGGCTACGAATTCGGGGCCGCCGCCACCGGTCGCTTTGGCGAGATCTACCTGGGCGAAAGCGACCGCATCAGCCATCTCTTCATCTACCATCCGCCGATCAGGGCGCGGGCGCAGCCGCGGGCAGGGACTGTCCCCGAATGGGGACTGTCCCCTTCCGGGCGGGTAGGTGGCGCAGATTTGTAATCTGCGCCACATCAGTCCCCGCCCGGCGGCGCGCAGGGAAGCTCGCCGCCGCCCGCCCTGGGCGCGCGGTCGCCTGACCGCGCGAACCCTTCGCGACTTCAGCGAAGTCGCGCCCGATACGGGAGGAGCTGGCACGCATGACCGAATCGGAGCGACCGCAGTTGTGGGAATTCTGGGAGCGCACCAAGCGCGAGCTGGCGCAGATTGCCCTGGAGCCGCAGCAGGAGCATCTGCCCGAGCATTCCACCGCGCATCTTTTCGCCTACCGCGTGAGCTTCGCCAGCCTCGGCGGTGTCAGAGTGAGCGGGTACTACACCCATCCCGCGCACAATCCCTCTGGGGAAGGCGTTGCCTCCCCAACGGGAAGGCAGAGCCTCGGGATGGCAGAGCCACCGTAGGCCTCGCGCGGGCCGCTCGGCAGGCGGGGGAGAACCTCCGTAGGGCAGGAGCCCTGGTCGCCCATGGTGACTTGCCCCTCCTGCCTAGAGAGTCTTACGCTGTTGGCGCTATTGTCATTCCGAGCCCCTTCGCTGCGCTCAGGGCAGGCTCTTCGCCGCCGTCATTCCGAGCCCTTCGCCCATGTCACCCCGAGCCCTTCGCCCATGTCACCCCGAGCCCTTCGCCCATGTCACCCCGAGCCCTTCGCCCATGTCACCCCGAGCGTTAGCGAGGGGTCTTGGCCCGGCTCAGGTAAACTCCGCGAGGGGTCTTGGGTGTGGTCGAGCGAGGCCAAGATTCCTCGCCGGGCTCGGAATGACATAGACAGCGCAGGGCTCAGGATGACATGAAGCCCGGGTCCTGTTAGTAGGGGCAAGGCATGCCTTGCCCCTACTTTTCGCGCGCCGCCTCGGAGTTCTCCCAGCGGGGTTCGAGGTCGAACACCCGCCGCGCGACAACGATCCGTGACTCCGCGGGGGGCGCGGTTCGCGTCGTCGCAGCAACGCGCAGCACCTCGGCCGCCAGGGCGCGGCCCGTTTTCTCCATCTCCTCCAGGCCGCCTTGGTCGAGAGGAGTCTTGTCCATGTAAGGGTTGATGTCACCGCAGGCCCCCTGCGCGAACAGGCACTCCCCCGCCCACTGCGACTCCACCACCCGGCGCAGGACCCCGACGTAATCGGCCGACAGCATCAGGTTGTCCGGCCCCAGCACCACCGGGTGGCAAGCGTAATTGACGAGCAGGGCGATGTGCTCGCCGTCGGTGGAATCCACACGCAGCACGCGCACCGTCTGGTCCACCGGCGACGTGGGCTCGCGCTTCTCGTTGCGCCAGAACATGCGCACCGAGCCGTCGGGCAGCACTTTACGGCGATTGTGCGCGACGTCAACTTCGCCCGCGCCGAAGCCGATGACCGCGGGGCGCATGTCCGCGGCAGCCTGCGCGACCGCCTCGGCGACCTTGCGCGCGGCCTGCTCCTGCCAAGGGGCGTCCGGGGGCGGCCAGTCGCGCTTCTCCATGTCGGGGCCCTGGTGAGTATGGGAGGCAACGATGATGACGTGGGCGATGCCTGCCTCGGCGGCGCGCGCCTGGATCATATCGCGCAGGGCCGGATCGAAGCACCGTCCGAGGTCGAGGGTGACGATGGCGAGGGAGCCGTCCGCGGTCGCCAGCGGGGACGTAGGGGCAAGGCATGCCTTGCCCCTACTTTGGCCATGAGGGGGTCGTGGACGCTCTTGGCGGCTCCCTGGCGGGCGCTGTAGCCCCACATGTTGCAGCCGACGGGAGGAGTGATGTCGCACGCGGCGGCGCCGGCGCGCAGAACCTGCCCGGCAGCGCCGCGGCCGCCCACGGCAAGGAAAGCCAGCACCAACATGATTGCTGCAATTCGCACCATCGCGGTCCTCCTTGGGAATGCTGTCGAGCCGCCGCCGGCCGTGACGGCGCAGTCGGCTGACGACGGCGTGCAGCCTTAGCCGCCCATGCCGCGCAGCGCCTGCACCACCTCGTCTATCAGCCAGTTGGGGGTGGATGCTCCGGCGGCGACTCCAACCCTGCCCACGTTGCGGAACCAGCGCGGGTCGAGCTCTGCGGCCGTCTCGACGTGGTAGGTTCTGACTCCCGTCTGCTCGCAGAGCTGGCGCAGGCGGTTGGTGTTGGCGCTGTTTTTCCCGCCGACGACCACCATCACCTCCACCTGCTGCGCCAGGCGCAGGGCCGACTCCTGGCGCTGGGTGGTCGCCGCGCAGATGGTGTTGAAGGCGCGCAGCTCACGCGAGCGCTCCGCCAGCGCCCCGGCGACGGCGGCCAGGCGGGCGGTCGCCTGCGTGGTCTGGGTCACCAGGCCCACGCGCGCCCCGACGCGAACCGCGGCCAGTTCGTCCTCGTGCTCGATCACGACCGCCTGCTCGCCGGCGGCGCCGACCAGGCCCGCGACTTCAGGATGCCCCTTGTCGCCCAGGATGACGACCTGGTATCCCTCTGCGGCGAGCGCGCGCGCATGGTCCTGGGCGCGGGCGACGAAGGGGCAGGTCGCGTCGAGCAGCCGCAGCCCGTGCTCGCGCGCCTGACGCTGCACCGCCGGGCCGACGCCGTGCGATGGGATTACCACGGTGCCGCCCGACACCTCGTCCAGCGACGACACCTGGCGCACCCCTTGCCGGCGCAGCCGTTCCACCACCTGCGGATTGTGGATGAGCGGCCCCAGGGTGTAGATCGGCGCGTCGATGGGTTCTTCCCCGCGCGTCACCATCTCCAGCGCGCGCTCGACGCCGAAGCAGAATCCCGCGTTGTCCGCAACGACGATCTCCATCATCCACCTGGTCCGGCGGAGCGCCGGCCTTCGCCGCGCACCGTGCCCGTGACATGATAGCACCGCATCTGCCGCAGCGCAATACGGTCGTCTTGCGGCCCCCGCCGCCCGGCGGCAGCCGCCTCGGCTGGCGCGCGAGGGCTAGTACCGACGGCCACGGAAAATGCTACCGGGGCGCTATTGCGGTCGCCGCGCCGAGGCATTATCTTGGAAGTAGTGGAAGTGCGCCCGGTCCCGGTGCTGCTTGAGTAAAGGCGGCGGCGATGGACGCAATTGAGACGATGGGGAGGATGATCACGCAGGAGCTGCACCGAGCATCAGCGAGCGGCAACCTTTTCTACCTCTTGCTGATGGCGGCCGGCGTGCCGGCGGCAATCGCGGTGGCGGTGGCGCTTGTGCGGAGCCTGTTCGCGCGCAGCTCGTAGGCGTCGGCGCGATGCAGGATTGAGGGCGCCTGGCGCCGAAGCCCCTAAGCCCCGACTGGTCGGGGCCGGGGTGGCGGCCCGCAGCGCGGGCTTAGCCACTCGTAAACGAACGGGATCGCCAAGACCGGAGGATCCAGCCGGCGGAGCGGCCGGCTGCGACACACATGCCCATCGACTTCCGCTACCACCTCGCGAGCCTGCTCGCGGTATTCTGCGCTTTGCTCATCGGCATTCTGCTCGGCATTGCCCTGGTGGGCGACCCTTCGCTGGAGAGCCAGCTGCGCGCCTTTCGCGAGCAGCGCACGCAGAACCGGCGGATCATCGCGAAGCTGACCGAGAGCCAGCAGCAGAGCCGGGCTTTCGGCAAGCAAGTGCTTACTTACCTGGTCGACGGGCGGCTGCGAGGTCTGCGCGTCGCGGTTCTGCTCAACCGCGATTTCGGCGACACCCCATGGGTCGAGGGGCTGATAAGCACCATCCGCCAGGCCGGGGGGGAAGTCACCTCCACCACCTCGATCCTGCCCGGGTTTCTGAAGCTCGACGCGAAGGACGTCGAGCCGGTGTTCGATGATTTCGGCTTCCCGATGCCGATTGAGGGCGACGCGCGCGGCGTCCTGGCGGGCAAGCTGGCGGTGCGCATCGCCGACGGGTCGCCGGAGCTGCCTTATCGCCTGCGCCAATTGGGCGTCATCGGCGTAGACGGTGATTACAGCCGACGGGCCGACTGCGTGCTGCTCGTGGGCGGAACCGACACGGACCTGGGCTCGGTCAATGCCATTGACCTGCCCCTGATCCGCGCGCTGCAGGACGCCGGCAAGCGCGTCGTCGCGTGCGAGGCGGCGGCGGACCCGATTACGTGCATGCACTACTACCAGCGGCGCGCCATCAGCACGGTTGACAACGCCGACACGCCCGCCGGCCAGCTTGCCGTCATCCTGGTGCTTCCCGGCGCCTCCGGGGACTTCGGCGTCAAGAATACCGCCGACCAGTTGCTGCCCCAGTTGTCCCCTGCCGGCAGGTAGGTGTCGATGTCGAGCGCTCCCACCGCTTTCCGCCGGGTGTCCGTGGTCATTCCGGCCTATAACGAGCAGGGGCGTGTGGCGGCGACCGTCGCAGCCGCGCGGGGCATGTCCGGCGTGGTCGAGGTGGTGGTCGTGGACGACGGTTCGTCGGACGCCACGGCGCCGGAAGCAGAGCAAGCCGGCGCCCGGGTCATCCGCGCGCCGCACCGGGGCAAGGGAGCCGCGCTGCGGCGCGGCGTGGGAGCGGCGACGGGCGAGCTGGTGCTGCTGCTGGATGCCGATCTCGGGGCCAGCGCGAGCGCGGCCGAGGCGCAGGTGGGGCCGGTAGCCGAGGATCGCGCCGACATGGCGATCGCGGTGCTGCCGGCGCCGCGCGTGCGACCGGGCCTGGGCATCGCGCTGGCCGCCGCCAGGCTGAGCCTGTGGCTGCTGACCGGGCGATGGTTTGCGGCTCCGCTGTCGGGCCAGAGATGCATGACGGCCAACCTGGCCCGCGCCCTGCCCTGGGCGCGCGGTTTCGCCGCGGAGGTCGCCGTCACCGCCGACGCCGCGGCCCTGGGAGCGCGCGTGATCGAGGTGCCGACCGAGATCGAGCACGCGCCCACCAGCCGCTCCCTGGCGGGCTTCGTCCACCGCGGCAGGCAGTTCGGCGCGGTCATCGCCGCGTTCGCGCCCAGGCTTCTGTATCCGATTGGTCCGACTGCGCGTCCCGCGCCGTCGCGCAGGCTGATCGCGGCCATGTGCGGTTGGACCGCGTTGATCGCGGTCGGCGCGAGACTGCACCCGTGGCTGCTGGCCGCATGCGCCGTGGCGGCGTTCTCCGTAAGCGCGGTGGCTGCGTCTCTCGCCATCGGCAACTGGGCCGGGATTCGCCGGCCGAACTACCGCGGCACCCAGATCCCAACCGCGGCGGGGGTGGGCTTTGCGCTCGCACCGCTGGCCGCGTGGGGGCTGGCCGCGGCGGGCGCGCTGCCGCGCGCCGATGTCCGCCTCGTCGCGTATTCCGTCCTCGCGGCGGTAGTCATGTCTGCTGTCGGGCTGCTGGACGACCTCTACGGATCGCGCCAAGTGTCGGGCCTCGCCGGACATCTGGCGAGCGTGGCTCGGGGACGCATCACTACCGGCGCGGTCAAGGCCGCCGCCGGCATAATCGTCGGGCTGGCGATCGGCTGGCTGCTGGCCCGTCCCGGCATCGCGGAGGCGATCATCAACGGCGCGGTCATCGCGCTGAGCGCCAACCTCGTGAACCTGCTTGACCTGCGCCCCGGGCGCGCGTTGAAGGGCTTTTTCCTGCTTGCCGTCGTCGCGGTGGCGGTTGACCCGCAGGCCGTTTACGCGGTGGGGCCCATCGGCGTTGTAGCTCTGGCGTTGGCGCCGCTGGACCTGGGGGGACGCGCCATGATGGGCGATGCGGGGGCTAACGCCCTGGGCGCGGCGGCGGGCGTCGCGCTCGCGGCCGCTCTGCCGCTGTGGGGGCGGCTGGTTTTGGTCGCGGCGCTGGCGGGCATTCATGTATACAGCGAGCGCCGTTCCCTCAGCCAGCTCATAGCGCGAGCGCCCGCGCTGCGGTGGCTGGACCGGCTCGGCCGCCCCGAAGAGGATGCCCCGTGAACAGTTTCAGGCGCCACGCGCAATACCTGTGGCTGGTGCCGGTGGCGGCGATCCTGGCGGTGACGGCGATAGTTGTCCATAACCCGCGGGACGCGCGCTTCCGCCAGAAGGTCATCGGCTGGTTCGAGCGCGCCGAGCGGATCGAATTCTATGCAGCGGGCAACAGCGAGCCGACGCTCGTCGTCGGCCGTGGGGATCGCGACCGCCGGCTCGTGCTGTACGGTGTTCGCGAGTCCTACGTGACGGCACGCTGCCCCGCCGAGGCCGACACCCGCATCGAGATCTATCTGCCGGCATCGCCACCGCGGGAGCCGTTCGAGCAGGTGCGGCATTTGGACTATCACACCCAGTGCGGGCAATTGACGCCTGTCGGTTCGGCGGCGGAAGACGCACCCGGGGGCGGTGCGCCGCCTGCGGGGCGGGCGCTGGCCGTGGGGCGGGCGTTTCGCTCCACGGTGCCGCGACCTAAGCAACCGTCTCTTTGCCCGCCGGAGTTCTGCTCGCAATGAGGGAGGTGTGATGGCCGCCCACCGCAACCCTGCCGTGCTTTGGCGGCGCCGGCTGGTCATCATCACCGGGCCCTTCGGCAGCGGCAAGACCGAGATCGCGCTGGGCTACGCGCTCGCCAGCGCGGCGGCGGGGCGCGCGACGGCGCTGGTTGACCTCGATATCGTGAACCCCTACTTTCGCGCCCAGGACCACCGTGCGGAGCTGGAGCGCGGCGGGGTGCGCGTGGTCTGCCCGGAGGAGCCGCTCTCGCGCTACGAGCTGCCGGCATTGTCGCCGGAGGTGCGCTCGGTGCTGGCTGCTGCGTCTCTGCACGTCGTCGTGGATGTCGGCGGCGACCCGGTTGGGGCGCGCGTCCTGGGCAGCTTCCGACCACAGCTCGATCCCGCCTCCCTGGAGCTGTGGCTGGTCATCAACCCGTGGCGGCCGGCGGCGGTCGAAGGGGAGCTCCCGCAGTTGCTGCGCGACATACAGCGCGAGGCCGGGCTCGACGCCGGCGTCGTCATCAGCAACCCGAACCTGGGCGCCGAGACGACGCCGCAGGACATCGGCGAGGGGCACGCGCGGGTTGCGGCCTTCGCCAGAGAGATGAGCAAGCCGGTGCGCTTCCTCGCGGTGGACGAGCGCCTGGTCGGAGAGGTGGCGGATCCCGGAATCCCGGTGTGGCCCTTGCGGCTGCGCGTCCGCCCGCCGTGGGATGAGTGAGAGGTGCGCGCCCTCGGCGGCGAGAATTACTTACGGTGACGCGCCGAGGCGTTGGATTGAGAGAGTCATGGCGAGAGTAGTTGTTGACCCGGAGAAATGCAAGGGCTGCGAGCTGTGCCTGAGTTTCTGTCCCAAGGGCCTGCTGCGAGTGTCCACGCGAATGAATAGCCGCGGGTTTCATGCCGTGTCGCTGCGGGACAAGCGCAAGTGCAGCGGCTGCGCCCAGTGCGCGATGATGTGCCCGGACCTGGCGATCGAGGTGTATCGCTGAGGCGCGCCCCGGGCGGCTGCCTCTGGCATCCCGTTCGGGCGCCAACGGCATCCCGAGAGGGAGATGTTGCCGATAATGAAATCCGCAGCGGAGGTCACATGCGCAAGGAATCCCTGGAGTTCTTGAAGGCGCTGGTGGAGGCGCCCAGCCCGGCCGGCTTCGAGCAGCCGGCGCAGGCGCTGGTGCGCGAGTGGATGGGGCGCTACGCCGACGAAGTGCGCACGGACGTCATGGGCAATGTCATCGGCGCGCTCAACCCCGGGGGCAGCCCCCGCGTCATGTTAGCCGGTCACGTGGACGAGATCGGCTTCATGATTCGCTACATCAGCGAGGAGGGGTTCCTGCACTTCGCGCCGATCGGCGGGGTTGACGCGCAGCTCGCGCCCGGGCACCGGGTGGTCGTGCACTCGCGCCGCGGGCCGGCGCGCGGGGTGATCGGCAAGAAGGCGATCCACATGATGGATCAGGAGGAGCGCAAGAAGGTCCTGCAGTTCCATCAGCAGTGGATCGACATCGGCGCGCATGGGCGCAAGGACGCCGAGAAGCGCGTGGCCATCGGCGATCCGGTGACGGTGGAGGTGGGATTCCAGCATCTCGACAAGGACATCGTCGCCGGCCGCTCGTTCGATAACAAGTCGGGCGCGTTCGTCGTGTGCGAGGCGCTGCGGCTGCTGTCCCGAGGCTCTGCCTTCCCGTTGGGGAGGCAACGCCTTCCCCAGAGGGATTCGACAAGCTCAGGGCAGGCGCGGCGCAAGCTCGACGCCGCGGTCTACGCCGTCACCACGGTGCAGGAGGAACTGGGGCGCCGCGGCGCCGTTACCAGCGCGTTCGGCATCGAGCCCGAGATCGGGGTGGCGGTGGATGTGGATCACGCCACCGACTTTCCCGACGCCGAGAAGAAGAAAATCGGCGACCGCAAGCTGTGCGCGGGGCCGGTGCTGCACCGCGGCGCGCACCTGAACCCGGTGCTCACCGACCTGCTGTTCAAGGTCGCCGACGACAGCAAGATCCCGTATCAACTGTGCGGCAACCCCAGCGACACCGGCACCGACGCCACGGTCATGCAGTTGTCGCGGGCGGGGGTCGCCACCACCCTGCTGAGCGTGCCCCTGCGCTACATGCACACGCCGGTGGAGGTCATCTCGCTGTCCGACGCGGACCATGCCGCGAAGCTGCTGGCGGCGCTGGTCGCCGCGCTCAAGCCGGGGATGAGCTTCATACCGCTGTAGGCCGCGCGGAACAACGGCGCTGCCAGTGGGTAGGGGCACGGCATGCCTTGCCCCTGCAGGCCCGTGCGGCCCAGGCAGTAGGGGCACGGCATGCCGTGCCCGTACAGGGCTCCATCGTCCTCGCCCAATCACAGGGAGGGATCGGAAATGCGACGCCTGATTGTCCCGCTGTCAACGATTTGGCTGCTGCTGGTGACGACGCCGGCGGGGGCCGAACCCAAGGTACGGGCAAGGCATGCCTTGCCCCTACACGCGCGGCGCGCGGGCAGCCCGGCCGGCGGGACGCGTGACCTGACGTATCGCTACAGCCGTACCGCGTATGTCAAGGTAGGGGCAAGGCATGCCTTGCCCCTACAGGCTCAGGCCGCTGGCAGGGACGGTTGCTCAAGGGGCCGGTCCACCGACCGGCCCCTTGCCTTTGCTCCAATGCGAGGGACGTGATACTA